>Ga0181539_1000547_pt1 | contig 45025 bp, 37 predicted proteins | sample PEATcosm2014_Bin_46_FD_119767 | JGI IMG/M metagenome (GOLD analysis project Ga0181539, IMG submission 119767) | Peatland microbial communities from MTU Mesocosm Facility, Houghton, MI, USA - PEATcosm2014_Bin23_60_metaG | ecosystem: Environmental > Terrestrial > Soil > Wetlands > Peat | place... | reverse complement strand
CTGAAATTGGAACTCTGGCCGAATTCTTACGTTGAGGTACACGTCGCGCAGCACCGAGCCCGAAGTTGCCGCAGCGTCGGTGAGCAGGGCAAAGTCGAAGTGAGAACCATAGTTGCCTTGAAAACCGAAGCGAGCGCGGCGCAAGAGAAACGTGTCAGCGGGCGCGCCGTCGCCCTGGTTGGCGCGGTAATCGGTGTCCACGTAGCCATAGGGGCTGATGCTGAACTGCCCGTCCGCACTCTTGATGAAGAAGTGTTCCCCATTAAATCCCGCGGTAAGGGGAGGAGCATCTTTCTTGGGGGCGGAGGATTGAGCCTGATCCACGAGAGCCGCCACTGCCGCAGGGTTGGGCTGCACGAGAACCGTATTCATCAGATGAGCCGTGCCCTCGCCGGGAGCGTTAAGCGGCGGCGAACTGGTTTCCACCGAAGTAGCGTCGGACACGGGCCGAATCTGGAGCGAGCTATTGTCGGTGGCCAGGGTCTTCCCCGCAGCCAACTTCTCGACCAAAGCCTTTAATTCCTCGATGGTCTTGCGCTGCGCGGCGACCTCGCTGCGCAACTGGTTCACTTCTTCCTTCGTGGCGCCCCCGGAGGCCGATCCGCCGGTCTTGCTCGCGGGTTCCGTGCCCTGAGCGTGGGCGAGCGAAGCTGGCACCATGAAAACCACCACAAGCGCGAAAAACATTTTTAGCGAGCGCATACATTTCTTCTCCCGGGGTGATTTGCAGAACAGACACGCCCCCCCAAGGCATAGTGAACACGCATGCTGCGCGCTGCCTTGTTCGTTCGGGCGACGACGAAAAACGAGAGATCTATAGAGTACTGCGGGTAAGTTTGTGTCCGGAATATAAGTTCCTGTCCGCAATAAAGAGCGGACCTGCTACGGGCTCGTGTTTAACATAGCAAAATGCAATCTGTCAAGAAAACTTTTCTTCAGAATTTTTTCCGGTTGCCGGGCGCGCGCTCGCTGCCGCACATGCGGTGCGATTTCTGGGCACTTTACAGGTCGACCGGAACGAAGTGCGTCCTGCAGACCCTCCAGGCTCAAGCGGACAAAACACCGGCGCCACTTTCCGACCGTCACTTCCAGAAGCGCAACGGCGCCAGCGATTGGCTGGTAAGTTTGCCTTCCGGTTCGATTGGGTCCTGGAAAGTTTCCGTGGTAAATTTCACGCTTGCACTTAAGCCAGGCCATCTTCCTGTTTTTCGCTGCAGTAATTGGTGGGACGCTAAACGCGGTGGCGGGCGGCGGCACTTTTATTTCGTTCCCCGCACTGTTGGCGACAGGTGTGCCGGCGGTGGAGGCCAACGCGACCAACACGGTCGCGCTGTGGCCTGGGTTGGCGGCCAGCACCGGTGCGTACCTAAAACGGCTGAACGTGCCGCGACGCTTGTTGGTCCCATTGCTGCTGACGAGCGTTGCGGGAGGGCTGGTTGGCGCGTTGCTGCTGCTCAAGACGCCCCAACATATCTTCCTGCGCCTCGTCCCCTGGCTGCTGCTGGGGGGCACCTTGCTATTCGCCTTCGGCAACACGATCCGTGCAATTGCCGGCAAGACTGCCGCGGTGGATGATTTGCGGAAGATGTCATGGCAGGCGATCACGGTGACTTCGATGGCTGAGTTGCTGGTCGCAACCTATGGTGGATATTTCGGGGCGGGGATCGGGTTCATGATCCTGGGAATGTTGGCGGCGTTGGGAATGCGTGACGTCCATGCCATGGGCGCGATCAGAACCTTGCTTGCGGTTGTGATTAATGCTGCGGCGGTACTGACATTCATTCTGGCGGGTGCTGTGCTTTGGCCGCAATGCGCTGTGATGATTGCGGGCGCTCTGCTCGGCGGCTGGTTCGGCGCGCACTACGCGCAAAAAGCCGATCCCCGGAAGGTGCGGCTCGTCGTGATCGCCGTCGGCGTGGCGATGAGCGCATATTGCTTTGTCACTGTGCGGTAGGGCCGCGGCACAAGCCGGTGCGAGCAATGGCACCGACCGAATCATTAGCTGGAATAATCCTCACAAGTGAGAGAAAATATCGGGTCTGCGTTTGCCGGAGAGGACGCTACCTAGGGCAACTCAAACCGGCGAGGGGCAGACCAGCATGGACTTGCTGCGGCGGTCCAACACCTGTGCGCCACGGCCGCAGCCTAGGGTTAACTCGCAGGCGATGCTTTCTGCATGCGTTAACCGTGTTCAGCGAGGGGTATTGCAATCTGCGGTTCGTTATACGGAGAGATATTCACCATGGCCCGTACCACGATAGAAGTTGAGACAGCCGCCCACAGCCATAGGCATCTCAAGCTTGAGCGCTGGGTTGAAGAAGTTGCACGGATGTGCAAACCCGATCGCGTTCACTGGTGCGATGGCTCGCCGGAGGAGTATCAGGCGATGCTGCGGCTGCTGGTCCTCACCGGCACTGCGATCCCGCTTGATTCGGCGAAGCGGCCGAACAGCGTGCTCGTCCGGTCGGACCCTGCGGATGTGGCCCGCGTCGAGGATCAGACTTTCATCTGCTCACCAACCAAGGAAGAGGTGGGCCCGACTAACAACTGGGAAGATCCGGCGAGGATGAAGCAGAAGCTGGCGGGATTGTTCGCCGGTTCGATGGTGGGCCGCACCATGTACGTTGTTCCCTACAGCCTGGGTCCGATCGGCTCGCCAGTCGCAAAAATCGGGGTAGAGATCACCGACTCGGCATACGTCGTCGTTAGCATGCACATCATGTCCCGCGTGGGAAGCCGCGTGCTTGAGGCTCTCGGCGAAGATGGCGATTTTGTGCGTGGACTGCACTCGGCCGGTCTCCCGCTCGGTCCTAATCAGCCGGACAAGACATGGCGCTGCAACGCGGAGAACAAGTATATCTGCCATTTTCCGGAAACGCTTGAGATCTGGTCGTATGGTTCTGGTTATGGTGGCAACGCGTTGCTGGCGAAAAAGTGCCACGCGCTGCGCATCGCATCGGTGCAGGCGCGGGACGAGGGTTGGCTGGCTGAGCACATGCTCATCCTCAAGCTGATCAGTCCCGCGGGTCAGATCAAATACTTCACTGGCGCGTTTCCCTCAGCCTGTGGGAAGACCAACCTCGCGATGCTGATCCCAACCATTCCCGGTTGGAAGGTGGAGACCATCGGCGATGACATCGCCTGGATGAAATTTGGCGCGGATGGCCGGCTCTACGCCATCAATCCCGAGTACGGCTTCTTCGGCGTGGCGCCGGGCACGGGCGTGAAATCGAATCCCAACGCCATGCTTACCATAGCCCGGAATTCTATCTTCACCAATTGCGCGATGACGCTCGACGGCGACGTGTGGTGGGAGGGGATGACCGATCAAAAGCCCTCCGAGTTGGTGGACTGGCTGCGGCGTCCGTGGACCCCAGACTCGGGCCGGTGCGCGGCGCACCCGAATGCGCGGTTTACCACTCCCGCGAAGCAGTGCCCGGTCATCGCTCCCGAGTGGGAGGATCCGAAGGGCGTGCCCATCGATGCAATCCTCTTCGGCGGCCGCCGCGCCGGAATTATTCCGCTGGTCACCGAAGCCTTCAATTGGCAGCATGGCACTTTCCTCGGCGCAACCGCCAGCAGCGAGACGACCGCCGCGATAACCGGCGAAGTTGGCCGACTGCGCCGCGATCCCATGGCGATGCTTCCGTTTTGCGGCTACCACATGGGTGACTACTTTGCGCACTGGCTCAAGATCGGAGCCAGTTCCGACGCTTCCAAGCTGCCGAAGATTTACTACGTAAACTGGTTTCGTCAGGACCAGAATGGCAAGTTCCTGTGGCCGGGCTATGGTGAAAACAGCCGGGTGCTGAAATGGATCTTTGAGCGGCGCGACGGTAAGGTGCATGCCAAAGACACTCCCATCGGACGGATTCCCGAGGTGGCCGATCTCGACACAAAGGGGCTCGATATCAAAGGCGCTCATGTGGACGAACTGCTCAGCGTCGATATCGAGGGCTGGTTGGCGGAGGTGCCGTTGATCAAGCAGCACTTCGCCCAATTTGGTGGCCATCTTCCACGGGGGTTGAACCTTGAAGTGAAGGCTCTTGAAGAGCGTCTTCAGGCAGCTAAGCGATAGTTGCCTTGAGGCATGTTCATTCGCAAGACGGGTAACCGAGTTCAATATTTGTTTTTCTGAAACGAGAGGATACTTTTTTGATATAGTGTCCCACTGTCATGCCCCGTCTCGCCGCAAACGCGAATTATCCTGCCCCGACCTTAGCTGTATCTGACACTCCAAAATCTCTCACCCGAAATCAGATTCGCGGTTTCTGGGCATCGTGGGGTGGGTGGACGCTGGACGGCATGGATTCCTTTGTTTATGCGCTCGTCCTCGTACCCTCGCTGCGCGAACTGCTTCCGCGCTCCGGCATTCCAGCCACCAAGGGCAACGTCGGACTGTACGGGGGTTTGCTGTTCGCCCTGTTTCTGGTGGGCTGGGGACTGGCGTTCCTTTGGGGGCCGATTGGGGACAAGTTCGGCCGCGTGCGCACGCTCATGCTAACCATCCTGTGGTATTCGGCGTTCACCTTTCTGAGCGCGTTCGTCACTGGGGTGTGGCAACTTGCCGTCCTTCGCCTGCTTGCCGGTGTCGGCATTGGCGGAGAATGGGCCATGGGTGGGACGTTCGTTGCCGAGGAATGGCCGGAACATCGGCGCCGTGTCGGTGCGGGTCTGATGCATACCGGGTATTACGTCGGCATATTCCTGGCCGCTCTGGCAAACTACGGCATCGGCAGCCGTTTTGGCTGGCGCGCCATGTTTATTGTCGGTGGGCTGCCGGCACTGCTCCTGGCCTGGATTCGGCACGGGGTTACGGAGCCCGCTACCTGGAAAAAGAAAGAAAGTGTTGTCCGGTCGTGGGCCGTTTGGCGCCCTCTCGCAACGCTCTTTTCGCCCGCCTGGCGCCGCCGCACCATTGTGAATTCCTTACTCATGCTGGCCTCTATCTGTGGCCTGTGGGCCGGAACCGTATATGTTCCCGCTGCTATCACGTCGGTCGCCGAAGCGGGTGGCCGCATCGGTCCGCAAGCTGCGCAACTCGCCTCCCGGGGCATCATGCTGGTCTCGTTCGCTACGATTCTCGGCTGCCTGGCGATGCCGTGGCTTGCCGAACGGTTGGGACGACGCGGGGCGCTCGCTGTTTACTTCACTCTCATGATGGTCTTCATTGCACTCACGTTCGGCAAAGTCTTCTATCTTGGAGCGGTTGCGCTGCCATGGTTTTTCGTTTGTCTGTTCTTTCTGGGCTTGGGCGGCGCCAACTTCGCCGTCTATACTCTTTGGCTGCCCGAACAATACCCCACGGAATGCCGGGCCAGCGCCTTCGCCTTTTCCACATCGTTCGCGCGATTTGGCGGGGCTGGAATCACCTTCCTGGTCGGAGCCGGCGTCCGGCACTTCGGCTCGCTCGGAACTCCGGTCGCGATGACTTCTATTGCTTTTGCCTTGGGACTGTTCCTGATTCCATTCGCCGTGGAAACACGTAACCAAACGCTGCCGGCCTAGCCGTTGACTGCCAAAATCGCCAGCCCCCTGCAACTTTGTTCCGCAAAATCATTGGTGTCGACTACCTTTCCCGTCAAAATACTCTAGCTCGATGGCGCGGCGTCGGCCTCCACCTCTGTCCGGAACGGGATCACACCGGGAATCAGCCACTTTTCCCACATCTCATCGACCTTACTCTGGAAGTAATCGATATCATCGTTGGTAAAGTGCGCGAATCTTCCTTGCTTGAGTAAGTAATCTCGTACCGGCTGCCGCGGGATTTTCTTGTTGGCGATTTGCTGCGTCCTGCCGGTCAGCTTCAACACACCGTCTTCAACTTCATAGAGCGGCCAAACTCCGGTATTCACCGCCAACTCACCCATCTCGTGCGAGAGGTAGGGATCGTAATCCCAGCCCTTGGGGCAGGGATCGAGAGAGTGAATGAAGGTGGGGCCGCCGATCGCCAGCGCTTTCCGCATGGAGTTCATTCCGGCCAGGCCGTAGGACATGCATATCGTGGCGACATACCTGCAGCTGGGATGGCCGGCTGCCATCATGCCCGCCATGTTCTTCTTCCAGCGGCGATGCATAATTCTTTTCACTCTCCCGGGTGTACTGAACGTCGTGTTGGCGCCCCATGGCGTGCTGCCCGATAGCTGAATATCAGTATTGGCGTAGGACTCGTTGTCATACATCAGGATGAGGCAGTTGTAATCGGGATGAGTGAGAGTGGCCGAGATCGCCCCTACACCCATATCGGCCCCGCCGCCATCGCCGCAGAATGCGATCACATTGATGGGTTCCTTCTTCATTTTTCCCTTGCGCATCAATGCCTTCAGGGCCGCAGCGGTGCCCAGCGCTGCCGATCCGCTGCTCCCCAGTTGGGTGTGCATCCAGGGAAGCACCCACGCGGTGCTGTAGTACGTGGTGTTCGCCACATACATGCATCCCGTGCTGCCCAACACGATCGTCCTGGGGCCGGCAGCCTTGGCCATCATCTTCATTACCAGCGCCGACTCACAACCCTGGCAGGTGCGGTGGCCGGAGGTAAAGAACTCCTCCAGCGGGATCTTCTTAACGGATTTGAAGGGATCTAATTTCTGGGTCGGATCGATCTGTAAGTAGGTAGCCATAATTCTTCATCCTCTCTGATGTCTGGAACCCATCCGCAAAAACGGATTACTCTCGCAATCCAATCCATTGGGTTAAAGGCTGCGCTCTGCCCTCCGCAGCGTTGTAGACGCCCTCGGCCATCCTCCGCACATCAGGCACGGTGACTTCGCGCCCCCCGAGACCGCAAATAAAATCCACTACCGGCGGTTTCTTGCCGGGTCCGGGATACAGCGCGTGACGAACCTCGCCGGCCAGCACGCCACCGAGATAGGGCGAGCCGAAAGAGTAGTCACGATCGATGACCCCAATCGCCGCAAAACGTTGCAACGACTTCGCCAATTCTTCCGCGGCAAACGGCCGGAACCAGCGCATGCGCACAAAGCCCACTCGCTTTCCTTCCTTGCGCATCTGCCGGATTGCCACCTTCACCGAGATGGAGAGCGTTCCCATTCCCATGAGAACGATATCCGCATCATCGGTCATGTACTCTTCGAAGAACGGATTGCCATAGGAGCGCCCAAAGATGCGCTCGAAATCAGCGTAGGCTTCCTTGATCACGTCATGAGACCGCTCCATGGCCGCGTAGTTCTGGCGGCGAATTTCCATGACCCAGTCTTCATTGCCCTGGGGTGCGACCGTGATGGGATTATCGGGATGGAGCAGCAGGTCCCCGCGGTTGTAAGGCGGCAGGAATTCGTTCACCTTCTCTTGCGATGGGATCTTGACCAGCGCTTGCGAGTGAGTCAGGAACGCGCCGTCGCAACTGATGGCGCAGGGCAGGAAGATACGCCGGTCCTCCGCCACTCGATAAGCGATCAGGGCTGTGTCCAATGCCTCTTGCGCGTTGTCCACCCAAACCAATTGCCAGCCCAGATCGCGCACCGCCAGCGCATCGTTGTGCTCCACACCGAAGGCGCCAGGATCATCCAACGCCCTGTTCCCGACCATGGCGATCATGGGAATGCGCAGCGCGGGAGTTACAGTCAGACATTCCATGGCATACATCCAGCCGACGCCGCTGGAGCCGCAAAACACGCGCGCTCCGCAGGCGGAAGCGTGCTTCACGATTTCAAACTGCGAGTGTTCGCCTTCCGCGACGATATATTCGCAATCCATTTCGCCGTTAGCCACCAGCTTGCAGACATATTGCATGACGGTGTCGTAGGGACGGATTGGGTAAGCCGTGATTACGTCAACGTCCGCCAGCTTGCAAGCCACTGCGATTGCTTCGCTGCCGGTGATTAGGGCTGTCTCCTCGTTCTTGCGCCTTTCCTCGATTACTGTGGCCACTGCCATGACAGACTCTCCTCGTAAAGCGCTGTAAACGGATGTCTATTTTTCGCGAGCGATCTCGAGCATCTCCGGAATCTGCTCTTCATATTGCCCGCGATAGCGGAACCCATGGGACCGTTCCGGATGCGACTTAATTTTGTCTTTCAGCCATGTCTGATATCCGTCTTTATCCTTGCGCCAGTCTTCCCACTGACTGCTGTTGTCACTGAATTCCGTCTCATTGACCATGGTGACGCATTCCTTAACGGGGCAAACTGCCTCGCACACACCGCACCCGCAGCAGGCTTGCATGTTCGCATCGTACAAACCTTCCGGAGTCACATCGAAGCATGAGTCCGGGCACTGCAGCCAGCACAGTGTGCATTTGATACAGGTATCGAAATTCACCACTGGCCGCATGGTTCTCGTGCTGAATTTCTTGAAGGTGGGATTGCGATCGGGCTCGAATCCACCGTGGGCATGGTTGACTGGATCTTCCATGTTCCGTCCGAAGGGAATGCTGGGGATGGCAATGCCTTCGCCCATTTCATGCCACTTGGGCAGGTCAAACTTGTAAGGCACTTCAGGATTGCCCTGGTTAGGCTGTACCGTGATGCTGGTGGTGCGTTCATAGGACTTGGCCGCAGAGGTGGCCTTGAGTTCATCCTTCCACTCGGAGACAATCGCTTTTTGGACGGACTGCAGGCTGAACAGATCGGGCAGGATCTTGGCAATCGCGCCAAGAATGCGTACGTCGGTGTGATCGTCCTTGTACACCCACAGACCTGAAAAGCTGACCGTACCCTTAAGAATCGACAATTGGTAAGGGCTCGCCTTGCGGTGAGTCATGGCGATGATAGCTTCCGGGCCTTCGCGCGAGGTCACGATCAGCGTGCCTCCCGGTTTCAGCAGACGATTGACCGGCTGCAGACCGTACCATGCCCACGATTCCACGCCCTTGCACAGCGTGTCGTCGACGCAGATGGTGATATCGACTTCTTTGGGCTCGTACTTCGCCATTCCGTCCTGGAGAGTCTGCTCGTCGGTAGCTACGATCGCGAAGTTCTTCGCGGGAATGCCGTTGCGCTCGGGACTGTCGCCGTAACGGCCAAAAGAAATACCCATCTTGCCTTCGTGATGAGCGGCGAGCACGATCGCTCGACTCATTCTCGTGGCCAGAGTTTTTTGAAAAATTCCTCGATAGATGATCTCAATTGCGAAAAGCCGGCCCATGGCGAAATCCTCCGTTGGTCAAAACTTGTTAAGTACGATCTCTTCGACATCTTCAATGTGGCGCCGCATAGCCGCCTTTGCCGCTTCGGCATCGCGGCGCTTGATGGCAGCCAAGATCCGCCGGTGGCCGGCGAGCGACTTTTGCGGGCGCCCTGCCACCTGTAAAGAGCGTTCCCGCGTGTCGCGCAGCAGGTCCATGAGAATATCGAGCACTTTCAGCACGACACTGTTACCGGAAGCCAGAGCAACGTTGTAGTGGAATTCCGCGTCCTCAGCCACAGCGGCATCTCCCTGACCCTGCTTTTCCTCTTGCCGTTGCAGAATCTCTTCCATCTCGGAAATTTCTTCGGCAGAAGCGTGGGTGGCGGCGCGCGCGGCCAGCGGCGGTTCGAGCATCTTGCGGAAATCCAGAAGCTCGCTCACCAGTTCCCGCCGCCGCTTCAGCGCGTTGGCAAAAGGATGGACCAACGACTCGGCTGAGGTTTCGCGAACGATCGTCCCGGCTCCCTGCCGGGGCTCAACCAAGCCCATCAGCTCCAGGCCTCGAATCGCGTCCCGAATGGAACTGCGGCTCACTCTCAGCAACTCTGCCAGTTCGCGTTCCGAGGGCAGTTTGTCACCGGGTTTCAGTTTTTTCAGAATCAGACGTTCGATCTGCTTGGCGACTTCTTCGTAGACCTTGTTCCTTCGGACAACCTCGAAGTCGAGCTTGATGGCCGTGGGCAACCTGGGGCTCCAAGTGGTCCGATAAGTGGACCACACAACGAAGGAAGTATACCTCCGTTGTCAAGCCCCCCAGCAAATATTTTTGTCGGGCGGATGAAAAAAGGCGATGGAAGCTTACTGGAAGTCAAACCGAGTGGAGGCTAGAGCGTTTCGTCGTCGCTCACTTCAGCGGCTGCGGAGCGGCACATTGCGCCAGTAGCTTGGTGCAGTCGTACACCGTGCGGGTGCAGGTCATAGGAAGCCCGACCCGCTCTCCCAACTCCACGACCGCGCCCACCAGTGCTTCCAGTTCCATGGGGCGGCCCGCTTCGAGATCCTGCAGCATGGAAGTCTTGTGCTCACCAACTCTTCCCGCCCCTGCCATTCGCTGCTCGATGGAAACAGGCAACTCCATGCCCAACTTGCGGGAGACCGCTTCCACTTCCTGCATAATGTTGCGGATCACCGTAGAAACCCCCGGATCGCGCACCATCTGCACCAGCGTGGTGCGGGTCAGGGCGCTGACCGGGTTGAAGGACGCGTTGCCCAGAACCTTTACCCAAATCTCGTGCCGGATGCGAGTGGTGACCGGGCAGCGCAAGCCGGAGGCGATGAGCGCCTCGGCAATTCGGCGGCAGCGATCGGAGCGCGAGCCATCCGGTTCGCCGAGAGAAATGCGGTTGCCCTCGATGTGTTGAATGACGCCAGGTGAGGGAATCTCGGTCGAAAAGTAAACGATGGACCCGACCACCCGATGCGCTTCGATGGCCGAGGAAATCACGCCGCCGGGATCGACCCGCTCCAGGCGCAATCCTTCCCAATCACCGCCGAAACCCTGGAAGTACCACCACGGAATTCCATTCTGTGTGCTGACGACTGTGGTATGTGGACCCAGCACCGGCCTTAACTGAGGCGCAAGTTGTGGCAGGCCGTGCGCCTTCACCCCAAGAAAGACAACGTCTACCGGTCCCACTTCTTCGAGGGAACTGGCGATTGCGGGCCGCGCCACGAAATCTCCCTCGATGCTTTTCACCTGCACGCCGCGCTCCTGCATGGCGCGAAGATGCGGCCCGCGGGCGAAGAGCGTGACATCGAACCCGGCCTGCGCCATGCGCGCGCCAATGTACGCTCCGATTGCGCCCGCTCCCGCGATCAGGAATCTCATAGTTGGTCATCCACGAGCGCGGCGGCGACTGCGCGCCGGCGAATTTTTCCGGTCGCGGTGGTTGGGATGCTGTCCACCAGATAGATCTTCGTTGGACATTTGTATTCTGCCAGCAACTCGCGGCAGTGGCTGATGAGTGCCGACTCGGTGGCGCCATGGCGTTCATGCAAGACCACGGCGGCAGCCACTTCTTCGCCCAGCGTGGGATGCGCGCAGCCAAACGTGACCGCCGCCGCGACTGCGGGATGCCGCAGCAGAATCTCATCGACTTCGTGCGGCGCGATGTTCTCGCCTCCGCGGATGATGATGTCCTTGATCCGGCCCGTCAAATGCAAATAGCAGTCTTCGTCAAGCAATCCTTCGTCGCCAGTGCGAAACCATCCATGCACAAAAGCGCGAGCGTTGGCCTCGGGATTGTTTTCATATCCACGAAATACATTGGCTCCCTGAATGACGATTTCGCCCCGCTGGTTGGTGCCGAGGTGATTGCCGTCCTTGTCCATGATGCTGATGCGCAGCCCAGTAGCCACGCCGACAGAACCTGCTTTCCGGTGTCGCGGGGGTAGAGGATTCGAGGTCATCTGGTGGGCCGCTTCGGTCATTCCGTAGGCCTCGACAAAAGGCACGCCAAAGACATCCTCGATCTTGTGAATGAGTTCTGGCGACAAGGGCGCGCTGCAGGACCGGATGAAGCGCAGAGAGGCAGCTTCTACCGGTTTGTGGCGGGTGCGGGCGAGTAGAAGCTGATGCATCGTGGGCACTCCCGAATACCAGGTCACGCGATGTTCTCGCACCGTCCGCCAGAAAGATAGCGCGTTGAATTTGATGGGAACAACCACGGCACCCCCGGAAAGCAAAGTGGCCATGGTTGAGCCAATCAAACCATGAATGTGGAACAGCGGCATGATACACAGCGAAACATCTTCCTCAGAAAGCGCGTATGTATTCGCGATATTTGCCGAGGAAACCGCCAGGTTGAAATGCCGCAAGGGCACACGCTTGGGCCGCCCCGTGCTTCCGCTGGTGTGCAGGATCAGGGCAATGTCGTCCGCCTTGGGCTCGGTTGCGGAAACACCTGTGGGGGCACCGATCAGGTGAACGTTGCCTTCCTCGCTCATTTCCACCGAGAGGACCGGAATCTTGCGATCCGCGGCTGCGCTGCGCGCGAATTCCGCGCCTACCGGGGGGCAAAGCAAAATGCGAGCATTGGTGTCACCGAGAAAAAAAAGAAACTCCTCATAGGGGTACGCCGGGTTCAAAGGGGCTGCGGTTCCGGCGATGGAGGCAGCCAGAAAGCTCACAATCGCGGGCAACCCGTTCGGCAATGCAATCGCCACGGCATCGCCACGGCGAATGCCGGCGGAGGCCAAAGCATTCGCCATGTTGAGAACTTGTTGCCGGAGCGAATCGTAGGTGACACGGATTTCAAGCTCGGGAACGATAACTGCCGTGTGACTGTCAGCGAAATGTAAAACGTCAAGAAGAGTTTCTACGGACTTCAGTGTCATTCGTTGTCGCCTCTACCCCGGGGTTCTTGGAGGATTGAGCAATTCTGTCTGCGGTTCGCGAAACGAAGGAAATGTATCCGCACTCTCCAGCCCTGTCGTCACGCGCGCGGGAAAGATCCCATGAATCTAGATCGAGTAGCCCTCTGCACTCAGGGCCTTTTTGAACTCCTTCAGAAAAAACTGCACATTATCTTCAGTGGCCAATGGGCCCATCACGCCAATGCGGAACACTTTGCCCGCGAGCGGCCCAAAACCGCCGGCGATTTCAATGCCAGGTTCGTCCAAAAGGCGTCGGCGCACTTTGGCCTCGTCAACCCCCTCGGGCACACACACTGTGTTCAAGGTCGCAATTCGATGCTCTTCGGGAACGTGCATGCGTAGACCCATCGCTTCTATGCCCTTGACAAAGGACCGATGGCAACGGCGATGCCGTTCCCAGCGGTTCTCGATGCCTTCCTCGGCGATGACCAGGAGCGCCTCGCGTAAGGCGTAGAACATGGAAATCGGCGCCGTGTGATGATAGCGGTGTGACACGGTGGAGTAGTCGTAAATCAACTTGAGGTCAAAATACCAACTGCGTACTGGAGAAGTTCGAGCGCGCAGCCAGTCCATGGCCCGTGGCGAAATAGCCATCGGAGACAAGCCCGGCGGACAGCTCAGCCCTTTTTGAGTACAACTGTATGCGACGTCGATGCCGGTTTGGTCGAACTCCACCGGCACTCCGCCGAGCGAGGTGACGCAATCCGCGATCACCAGAGCGCCAGCATCGTGAGCGGCGGCACAGATTGCCTGGCCCGATTGCAATGCTCCGGTCGATGTCTCGGCGTGAACATAAGCCACGACCTTGGGCTTTTCGCGATGGATGAACTCTCGAGCTTCATCGTCCGTGTAGATATCACCCCAAGGCTTCTCAAAGCGTACGACGCTCGCGCCGTGGCGCTTCGCCATCTCCGTGAGCCGATCGGAGAAATACCCATTGGCGAAAACCGCGAACTTGGTTCCGGGCTCCAGGAAGTTAGCAATGGCAGCTTCCATGCCCGCGCTGCCGGTGCCGGAAATCACCAGCGTGGCGCCGTCGTTTATTCCAAAGGCGGTTTTGAGCAATTGCTGAACGTCTCCCATCACCTGGATGAAGTAGGGGTCGAGGTGCCCGACAATCGGCTTCGACAGCGCCTCGTAGACCCGCGGGTGAACCATGCTGGGTCCCGGCCCGAACAGGTAACGGCGAGGCGGATGCAAGGGAGGAAACAAATTAAGTGCGGGAACTTCCTGTTCTATGGCGCTCATAGTCCTCGTCCTCGTTTCTCTTCAGAGATAGTTAGATTTTACGGCACGGAGCGGACAATCTCCAGGACCCCACCGAAATGTCACGTTCAGCATGCGATGCAGATTGACAGTGAGCACCGATGACGCAAGTGCCGTCAAATTAATTCTATTGATCGGTTCGATCAGTTCTTCTTGTTACAAGTTTCTTGTGCAACTTGAATTCGTCCAACCAAGGTCCGGTCAGCCTAAATCGGCGAGTGGCGTCCCTGCACGATCATCGCCTCCGCGATGCGACGCGCTTCGGGGAGCGTCGCTGCCGCTTTGCGATCAATCTCTGCCGGCAAGTCCTGTTGAATTTTCGCCAGTTCCTCGTCAAACACGCGGGTCACCAAATCGGGAGTGTGTCCGACCGGTTTGCCATCGTCGCCGGGCACTCTGACCTTGTGCCGCACGCGCTGCGCAATCATCAAGCGGTAGATACGATCGGTAGCCAGATCTTCCATATAGCCATCGAGCAGGCTGGCGCCCTTTCCGTTGAGCACCCCGTTGCGATAGCGAATCACGGTGCGCGCGGCTGCTCGCGTTCCGGCCAGAGTTGTTGCGCCAACGCCCTTCGGAATTGGCCGCAGGTCGGGATGGGGGTTTGGCAGCTTGGGGCGTTTTGCAATCTGATTGGGATACGGAAACTGTGCAACTGCGATCTCGTTCTGATCCGGGTGGCCGGTCCAGGCTCCATCCATCAGGCAGTCGGCTTCGTTCTTCTTATCTTCCTTGAGGACCTTCAGAGCGCGCTCGTTCAATTCCGCGTCAGTGCGGCTGGGATAAAGCGCAGTCATGCCGCCAATCGCGTGGGCTCCGTGTTTGTGGCAAATGTCCGGCATCAGCGTGCGGAAGTTCTGGAAAAATGCCACATCGTGCGGGATGGTGTTGCGGTCAGGCAAAATCCAATTGGGATCCTCGAACATGAAATCGATCAGCGAGGCCATGTAATCCCACCGTCCCAGGTTCAATCCGAGGCAGTGGTCGCGCAGATTGAAAAGGAATTCCTCCATCTGATAGGCCAGCGGATGTGCCTCCACCAGCGCCATGCACTTTATGTAGTCCTTAGGTAAGCCCTTGGCTTTGGCGAAAGCCTGGAAGAGGTCGCGCCACCACAAGGCCTCGTCCGGAGATTCACTCTTGGGGATGTAAACGGAGAAGTTGTGCGGCAACCAGGCGGGATCGATCTGGTACCAGATCAAGGCTAGATCGAACAGGGAAGCCGACATAATCTCATTCTTGACAACCCCACCCTGGCTGAGGTGCAGCCCGCGGGGGCGCACCCAGGTCACGGTCTTCGAGCGCTGAACTGTGACCTTCTTGTTCCGCTTCTGGTCATCGTAGCTGAGTTCGTACTTGTAGGCGGCGATGATGTTTTTAACCGCCAGCATGATGTGCTCCCACGCGTTCGCCGTGGAATCTTCCAGGTCCACCATGACGGCGGGAGATCCGGAGTTCAGTAGTTTTACCGTTAACTCAGCATCGTCGGCCGGGCCGGTCATCTGGTTGCGCTGATCGGCACACCAGTCGGGTACCTCGATTCGCCAGTTGGAGGTTGTTGCCTCCGAGGCTGGCAAATAGTTCGGCGGCTGCCCGCGATGCGACAACTGCAGCACCTCGGCGCGTTTTGCGACCAACTTCTGTTGCCAGGGGGTGAATTGTTTGTGGAGCGGCAACAGGAAATCAAAGAACCCCTGGGGGAGATCCTTGTGCGGATTCAAATCCGCGGGTGCGTAGTTCATGTACTGCGGCGCGGTGTTTTCAGCATGCAATGCCATGGGATCAGATCCTTCAACCTGCTCGCCAGCAACCGAGTGGCAAAGCCATCGGCGCTTCCGTGTTTCAGTCCATGCGACTTATCATAGGTGCCAAAGCCAGTTTGCGGGATGCAGCTTCATCAAGAAGCGATTCGAAACGGCAGAGTGCCGCTATTTACCGGATGTGGTCTAAGGCGTCACTGACGGCGCCATCCTCGGGCCTGCACTCATGCTTGTCGAAATCGGATTGAAGTTGCTGTTTGGCTTTGTCAGCGTCAGTGACAAATTCCGGTCGCGTCCGGAATGCTAATTTGCACACATCGCAATACGCGGTATTCGGAGTGCTCCCTATGAATCGAACTATTTTGAGCTTCCGGTCTGGCACTCCGACATCATGGCAGTGCGTCAATGCGGAGTCAAATGCCTTCAGCCCTCGGTAGTGTCCTGAATTTAGAACGTGATCCGCACTCCAAACTCCATTTGCCGCGGAGCCCCGATCGCATACGTGCCCGAACCGGCCAGAACCCGGTCCAGCCGCGAAGTGCAGAAAGTGGCCGAGTTGCCGCAGTATCCCGCCGAACTCGCGTTATTCAGCGAACTGCCCGGCGCGCCGTTCAGCACGCCACTTAACTGGTTCCCCGCTCCCCCAAAGTTGGCCCAGTTGAAAACGTTAAACACGGAGACGTTCGGCTCCAGCTTTACCCGCTCTCCAACCTGAAACGGCCGACTCAAGCGCAGATCCATTGTCTTCAGCCAGGTCGCCGAAGCAAAATGCCCCGGCAGCGGTTGAATCACAGGCTCATAAGCGCCCAGCGCCAGCAGTTGCTGTCCGGTGAATAGGCGGCTATTCACCAATGCCGTGCCCGCCGGCGTCAACTTCCCGGCGTAGTTGTTGTTGTAAGACGCAATTTCCTTGGTCAAATTGCCGGTCGAGTATTTTCCCGTGCTCCCAATGAACGTTCCCGGCAAAAGGTCTCCCACCGTGCCGTCACCGGTGACATCGCTGCGGAAGATTTCCCCCGCCACCCCGTCCCCGTCCTGCTGCGGAACATAAGCGCTCAGCGGAAGCGGCGATGCCAGGTGTGCGATCATCGAAAGCCGCAGCCCGTGCGGAAAATCCGCCGTCGGAGTGAACATAAGCTGGTGCCTCCGATCCATCCCCGAGGCTCCCCAATGTCCCAGGTGCGGCCGGTTGTAATCTTCCGCCACGTTCATCAGCGAATAATCTCCGCCGCTGCCGTCCGGCTCCGCTATGTTGCTGCTATAGCGCGAGAGCGTGTACGAAATCGCCATCTCCAGCCGGCGCAAGCGCCGCATCGGGTTCTCTCCGCTGACCCCGTGGTATGCCAGGTGCACACCTTCATACCGCGACCGCCCGCTCGGAAAGTACATGATGTTCGATCCCACCGCCGGATTGATCCCGCCGAAGGACGCCTGCAGCGGCTTGCCCGCCAAGTTTTGCTTTTGCAGCACCGAACACGGAAAGGGCCCGCAGAACGCATTCGACGAATCCAGACCCTGCCGCGCGAAATCGGTGATGCTCGCTCCCGGCACGGCCGCCAAATAGCAGTTCACCGCAGCTTGCGAACTGCTGCCCGCGAACGTCGCCGGTGCCTGCGGGCATCCCGCCTTCACCGACGCCGGATTCGCCGCCAGCGTCAAATTGATCGCATCCAGCTCCGCCTGATAGGAATTGAGCAACGGGTTTATATTGCTGCCGTCCGTCATGTAGCCCGCGTCTCCCACGTGGTTCGTGTCAATCCCCAGCGGAAACTGCGTGCCGATCTCGCGTACATAGTCGGCGGAGAACATGCCGCGCCCACCGATCTGATGCTGAATTCCAGCGCTCATGTGCACCACCCGGGGCGTCCTGAAGCCGGGCGCCAGCAGGCCACCAAAATTCGCCAAGCTGTTTGCCAGCGAGTACACATTCTGCCCGCCCGTCACCGCCGACTGCGCCGCCATAAACTGCGTCTGCAGATCTTGAATTGCCTTCGAAACTGCAACCGGCGGCCCCTGATTTGGTGTCACCGTAAGGCCAATTGGCTGCCCGCAAATCTGCGTCGCGATATCCAGGTTGTCCACCGAACTCACCACCGATCCATTCGGGAACAGCCCTGCCCCCGTCGGACACAGCGTCAGGCTGCGGTTGTATTGCCCATTCGACAAGCGGTTGATGCGATCCTGATACGCATTCTGCAGCAGAAAATTGTCATAAAACAGCCCGCCGCTTGCCCGCACCACCGTCCGACCATTGTGTCCCGGATCCCACGCCAAACCCAATTGCGGAGCAAAATTCCAGTTCGGCTGGTTCACGCTCTGGCCGAGGAACTGGTGTGTGAGGCCGCCCGTGACAGGGTTCGGAATTAGACCGAATTGATCGAGAATCAAACCTGTCGTGCACGGTGGACTCTGCACGATCTTTGTATTGATCGCCGAACATGGCGTTGCCGGCAAGTCGCTGTCCGTGCGCCCGCTGTCCCGAACATAATTCATGCCATAGCTGATGCTCAGGTTCGGAAACAGGTTGAACCTATCGCCCACGTAACCCTCGAGACGCGTATCGAAGTGTCCGCCGCTCGACCGGTTGAATGCTGAGTTCTCGCTGAAATTTCCGAGGCCGTTGAAGATCGTAACCGTGCCGACCGGATAATTCAGTGGATTGTCCGCCCCTCCAATCAGGCTCGGGTTGCCATTGATGGCATTGATCACGTCCAGTCCGTTCGAACTGGTCACCGACGGTCCATAATTTCCCGGCGCATAGAAATCTCCTTGCGCGATGCGATGAATCGCTCCCCCGAAGCGTATCGTGTGATACACGTTATGAACCGTGCTGCTGTCGTAGCGCCCGAAAAGGTCGCGCTGAATCGTCTGTCGCGGACCCGCCACGCTCGGCCCCAGTCCATAGGATCCGATCTGCATGTGGAACGGCGCCCCCGCCACAATCGTCGAATCGCTCAGCGCCGGATTGATCGCATTCACCATCTTCTGATAGCCGAAGCGCGCGCTGTTCACAAACCGTCCATGGTTCCAATCCAGCCCGAAAACCGCAGCTGGAACGTTGATCTGATTGCGAAAATTCGACAGGCTGTCCGACGGCCCGATCTGGTTCGCGTTGTCGTAGCTGAGCCGCACAAATCCCTTCATGTCGTCGCTGAAGTTGTAATCCAGCCGCGCCGTCAGTATGTTCTCGCGAAAATAAGCGTCCCGCAGGCTGGTCTCGTTGAACGCTGGAAACCCGAGCATCGTCGGCAAAACGCCATCCTGTTTACTGCGTTCCCCGCCGATAAATAGAAACGCCTTGTCCTGGATCACCGCGCCGCCCGCCCCAAATCCATACTGCTGCCGGCTATACCCCGGATTCCCTGACGGAAACCCCGCGAGGCCGAGGATCCGGTCTTGCAAATTTCCAAACAGATTGCCATGCCATTCATCTCCCCCCGAGCGCGTCGTAACCCGCACCGCACCGGCGGCGTTGAGCGACTGAAACACCTCCGGCGTGACCCGCGAGATGATCACTTCCCGCACCGCCTCAGCCGGCAGGTTCAGAGTGGATGCGCCCTTGGTCTCATCCATCGCCTCGACTTCATCAATGTCGTAGTGCGTCGTTCGTCCCAGTTGGCTTTCGATCGAGAGCGATTGGGTCCCACTCTTCCCCGGACCAAAAATCCTCCCATCCACCGCCTGCACACCCGGCTCAAGCCGTCCCGCATTCAGATAGTTCCGTCCGTCAATTGGCAGCCGGTCGGGAACATCGCCATTGAACTTACTCTCCAGTCGCACCGGTCCCGGATTGATCCATTCCGTCTTGAAATCCGCCGTGACCGCCGCCCCCAACACGACGGTCACGCTCCGCTCGACTGGCAGCATGTCCCGGCCTTCCACCCGCACCACATAAGCACCCGGCGGCACCGGTTCGGAAACGTACGCCCCGTCCTTGCCGGAGCGCGTCACGCCTTTGGTCTCGGTGGCCTGCGAGCTGTACAAAACTCGCGCCCCTTCCACGGCGTTGCCGTCTTCATCCCGCACCGTTCCTTGAATGGTGCCGGTTGTCGGATTTTCCGAGGTCATTTCCTGCGCCCACAACGAAGCCGCGAGCGCAACAACAACGATGAGCAATGGGCCAATCGGCAGAGAACGACGAACCTGCAAGCCAGAGCAATCGAACAAAATGCCACTCTCCTGGGGGCGGAGCCTCAAGTAGAACCTGGAAGCGATTCCGCGTCTAAGGATCCTGTTTTTCCGCTGCAATGATTTTCTACTGAGATCGAATAGAACAGTCTACTAGATGCAGACACTTCTCTGGCGCGATGTATGCGTTTTGTTAGCGGGCTAATCCCGTGCCGCTGAGCTGCGAGCTTCGAGCCGCGAGCTTCGAGAAAAGGTTGCCCGCAGCTCGCAGTTCGTAGCTCGTAGCCTGTGTCAGAACGTCCCCTTGCGCGTGTAGTAGCCCGCGCGATAGTGCGACTGATAAGGTCCTCCCGGCGGCGCGTTCGCCAGGTCCACCCGCAGTTGACGGAATTCCGAATTCGAATAGCGCTGCGACGGATAATACGCGAGCAGATACTGCGTTCGCAGTTCGTCGCTGATCTGGCGGAACGCGTCGTCCAGTTGCGGCAGCGACGTGGCGTAATAATACTTCCCACCCGTATCGGTTGAGATCTGAATCAGCGCGTGCTCGCCGCCCTCGTCTCGTCCCGCATCCGCTTCGATGGGCACGATGATGATGCTATAAATGATCGCCTCCGCCTCCTGGGCCGCGCGCAGCGCCTCTTTGTAGTTCACCTGGCTCATCGTGTCTCCGCCGTCGGTGATTACCACCATCACTTTTCTTCCCTGCCGCCGGCTCAGCGCCTGTGATCCCAGGAAAATCGCATCGTAAAGCGCCGTCGCCGAACCATTGCGCTCGCGGTCGATTCCGGCGTCGATCTTTTTCAAATCAGACGTGAACGGCACCATTTGGCTCACCGTCTCGCTGAATTTGTACACGGCCAGTCCGTCCTGCGGCCGCACAATGGCGTGCGCAAACTTGCGCGCCGAGATCAGTTCCAGCGGCAAATCCTTTCTTGTGCTCAGGCTTGTATCCACCGAGAGCACAATCGACAGTGGCAGCGCCGATTCCCGGCTGAAGATCGCAATCTTCTGCTCTTTGCCGTCTTCCTTCAGGAGAAAATTCTCTTTCTGCAGGTTCGCCACCGGGGTCCCGCGCGCATCCGTCACCGTCACGAACACGTTGACCAGCTTCACGTCGACCTTGATTGTGGTTTCCGGCTCCTCCGCCATCAACCCAGCGCTGGTGCACACAACAAAGACGCAAAGGATCGAGACGCAAACCAACAAGACCTGTAAGATTCGCTTCATTTGAGAGTCAGTCATTTAGATGCAGGCTGCTCTCCCGCTGTGCTTCCCGGCCGCCGAATTTCTTCGGGAAACGCCTCGCCGTCCGCCCACACCTCTCCATCTGCAAAGTATTCTTTCTTCCAGATCGGCACCGTCTTCTTCAGCATGTCAATGATCCACCGGCAGGCCTCAAATGCCGCGCCCCGGTGGGCCGCAGCCACCACGATCAGCACGCTCGTCTCCCCAATCTCCAGTCGTCCCAACCGATGAACGATCGACGCTCCCCGCACCCCAAAACGCGCCCGCACCTCCACCGCCAGGGATTCCATCTGCTTCAGCGCCATCGCTTCATAGGCTTCATAGTCGAGATAAAGCGTGCGCCGCCCACGCGTGTTGTCCCGCACCACGCCCTCGAAAATTACCGCCGCGCCATCCGCCGGCCGCTTCAACCGCCCAACCACAGCCTCGGCATCAATCCGCTCGCGGACCATCCGCACTTCGCCCGGCACTTCGCTCCGAACTTCGCCCTGGACTTTGCCATCGTCTTCCGCCGACCCGCCGCTCACTGGCGGCAACAGCCCCACTTCATCGCCCTCGCGCAGCGCGCGGTCCGCTCCCGAATATTCCCGATTCACCGAAATCGCCAGCGACGGTACCATCGCTTCAAACCGCGGAGCCTCTCGCGCATAATAGAGGAGCACTTCCCGCACCCGCGCCCCTTCCGGCAGATCGACGGTGTCGCTCGACCGTCCGAGCACATCCTTCAAAACTCCGAAAAAAAGTACTTCGAGCTTCATCTGGGTACTGGGTACTGGCAACTGGGTACTGGCAACTGGGTTCGCGCCCTCAGTGTAGCGCGCCCGCATCCCAAAGGACCTGTCCCACCGGGTACTCGCTCGCTGCCCCATCCTCCCGTTTGGTTCAATTACCTCCGTAATCGTGCATTGGGTCATTTTCCCGCTTAGTCTTATTGCCAATACTCCATACACCGAGAAGGAGGCTGTTATCGTTAACGCCGCTCAAACCGACGCCGGCCGCAGCGCGTCTGCTCGGTCTTTCCTCCACAGCCTCAATATTTTGATCAAGTACACCCGTCTGTATGGAGTAAACCACAAGCGCACCGTGGGCCAGTTCGAGACCGCCTGGAGCGAACTCCAGCAGGCGCTGCCCAAAAGCGGTGACACTGGTTTTCTGCTCGGCGTCTCCGACAACAAACTTCTTCTCGATGGCATCCCCCTCGAAGCCGGTCAGGCCGAGCGCAGCTTCGCCCAGTTGCTGACCGCAGCCGGACTCTCCAGCATCCTTTTTTCCAATAAGGTCACGCTCGACGACTTTACCCGTCTGGTCCGCGCCTTTGCCATGGGCGGCTCCAAAGCACAGGACTTCGCCAAGCAGATTAAGGAAAGCCTCGGCGATAACAAGAGTTCCTCCATCCGCATCAATGAAGTCAAGTTTGTCGCCGCCGATCCCGCCACCGGCGAAGTTTCCATGGCCGCCCAGCTCGCCGCCCAGGCCCTCGGCCCCGAAGCCAGGCAGTGGCTCAACGACCCTCAGAAACTTCTGCAGTTGATCGCCGCCGCCCAGGGAGCAAGCAACAGCGGGTCCGGCGCACCCGGCGGCGCGCCCCTCGGCAGCGTCCCCACCGTTCCCATTCCCGCCGGCATCGGCACGGGCGCGGTCGGAGCCTCTGCCGGAACGTCGTCTGGAACGTCCGGAACATGGACCGGTGGCGTCGTTCCCTTACAGGAAGAGGAAGTCATCCAGACCATTCGCCTGCTTACTCATTTTGGCGAGGCCATGCAGGCTCCCGACGCGTCCCCGGACAATCTCAAGGTCGAACTCGGCAAGGCTCCCGAAAGCGCCAAGGTCAATCTCGCCCAGTTGCTCGAAAGCCTGGCCGCGCAGGCCTCTCAGAACAACGCGAACGACCGCAATGACACTCCGCTTCTGATGAAGGCCGCCGAAAGCATGGCCATCAAATTCGCTCTCGACCGCTATCAGCGCGGCGACGTCAAGGTCAACGCCGTCCACGACATGATGGAGCACCTGAGCCGGCAGATGGACACGCTTCGCCAGATCCTGCGCGTCCAGGAAGATAAAATGTCCAAGGCGGGCATCCTGGTCGAATCTCACGCCGACATTCTCGACCGCATGTTCTGGGCTGAGATTCCCGAAGCCGGAAAGAAAAGCGTTCTGCTCTCCAGCGAAGCCGCTTGCGTGCCCCCCCGCAACATTCGCCAGTTCGTCGAAATCCTTTTCGAGCGCGACGACAATGAGATCGCCTCTAAGATTCTCTCCAACTACTGCAGTGGCCTGGACGCCAAGGATGCCGAGCCCCGCCGCAAAACCGCTACTGGACTGGCTCAACTCGCCGACCTCTATGCCACCGCGCCCGATGAAGTCATGCCCAATGCCCTCGCCCTGATCGGCCAGAACCTGGCTAACGAAAGCGATCCCGAGATCCAGAGCCTGTTGAGCGCTGCCTTCGCGCGCTTCGGGCAGGAGGCCTGCTCCCGCAAAAAATACAAAGCCGTCGCCGAACTCTGCTACTCGTTCGAAAAGGTGGGCCGCCAACGGCCTGCCATGGTGCAGGATCTCCGCTCCCGCGTCGGCATCGAAAATCGCCTGCCCGAAATGATCGAAGAGGCCATCAACGCCGATCTGGTACCTGAGGATTTAGTCAACGTCCTGCAGCAGCTTCCCAGAAACTCCATCGAACACCTTGCCGACCGTTTCTTCCGCTCGCAGAAACGCGTCGAATGCGATCGCATTGTCGAACTCGTCGGCGAACTCGGACAACCTGGCATCGACGATCTGCGCGACATTCTGCGCACCGGCCAGCCCCGCCAGGCTGCCGCCACCGTCGGCCTGTTGAGCCGCCTCGGGGTGACCGCGCTGCTGGAATTGCTGCCATCCCGCATGGGCGAGTTCAATCGTTTCTATCAGGACGTCATCGTTCGCCAAGTCGCCTACGGTGCCGCACCCGACCGCGGACGCACCCTGGTCGAACTGCTCGAACTGCTCGATTCCCTAATTCTGCCCGAGGCCATCGACGAAATCGGCATGAGCCAGGACCGCAGCGCCTGTTCCAGCCTGATTGCGCTTGCCACTGCCGGGGAAGCTCACAACCGTCCCCCGTTCGTGCAACTGAAAGCCATCGAGTCCCTTGGCCGTTTGCGCGAGATCGAGGCCGTCCCCGTTCTGCGCTCCATCGTCGACGACAAGAAACTCTTCGGCTACAGCCAGCACCGTGAATTGAGAATCGCCGCCATTCAGGCGCTCTCCAAGATTGATCCCCGCTACGGCACCCAGGCTCTCGCCGACAGCGGCCTCGAGGCCGGCGAACTCGCCATCGCTCCGCTCGATTCCGGCCCCGGATGTCCCTGGGTCCGCCAGCGCCGCTACGAACGCATCATCTTGCCGCGCACTCTCTCCGCCACTCTTTCCAGTTCCTGGGGAAAGTCGAACATCGTCATGCGGGAGATGAGTCTCGGCGGCGGCATGGGCACGCGCAGCGACAATCTCCGGGTCGGCTCCGAAGCCCACGTCGAAATCTCTCTGGGTGTAAAAAAAATCCGGGGAGAGGTTCTGCTCCGCCGCGCCCGAGTCAATGAAATCGGTTTCGAGTTCGTCAGCATGGACCTCGACAGCCGCTACCGCCTCCGCCGCGTTCTGGTCGAGGCCCTGCAAAAACTTCCCGACAATCGCTCCGCCAACTGGGACGGCGAACGAAAAACGTAGCGATAGCTCGTGTAGGGACGGGCGCCCTCGCCCGTCCAAGCCGAGCGCACCTCGTCAGACTGCGTGCAGCCACAACAACTCTTGATTCGCGCTAGGGCGCGCCCTGCGCCACGTTCATGAAAATCATCGTAGAGACTCGGCCAGCCGCGTCTGACGCACCGTCACTCCCGCACGCCCATTCTGCTGAAAAAAAGCCCCTGCCGCCGCAGAGGCTCTTGCACAAATCAAGTTCAAGAAACCGACAACTCGCTTATACCACCTTCACGAAAATAATTACCAGCGCGAACAACACCAGCGACTCGATGAAGGCGAGGCCAAGAATCAGCGCCACCTGAATGCCCCCGCGGGCGGCTGGATTGCGTCCGAGCGCCTCGCATGCCGCCGACGCGGCACGCCCCTGGCCCTGCGCTGCCAACCCGGATGCGATGGCGATTGCGAAACCAGAAGTGATTGCGACCCAGTTGGTCGAACCAGCCGCGCCTGCGCCCGTCTGCGCGAACGCCGGGACAGCCAGGACCGAGAACATCATCATCACGAACAACAACATCACGATTTTCCGCATTTTGTTTCTCCTTGAATGAATTGCCCTCAGTGGGTGGTTGACGCCGTGCGAATAAGCCAGCGCCCTCACGCTGAAGGACAGTTGCCAGTTACCAGTACCCAGTACCCAGTACCCAGAAAATCGCTCACTGGGTACTGGCTACTGAGTACTGGGTACTGTTTTAGTGCTCATGCGCCGTCGCCTCTCCCAGATACACGCAGGCCAGCAGCATGAAAATATACGTCTGAATAAACGCCACGCCGACGTGCAGCCCCTCGAAAATAATCGGGATGCCCAGCGGCACCAGCGAGAAAAATACCAGGGTCACCATCTCGCCCGCGAACATGTTCGCGAAAAGACGGACGGTCAGTGAAAGGACGCGGGCCACATGACTGAACACCTCAATTGGGAACAACAGGACCGGCAAGAATACCCGGACAGCCAGCGGCATTCCCTCTTGCGGTCCGATAAAGTGTTTCAAATATCCGAACGGACCATTTACCCGCACTCCCTGATAGTGGTAGTAGAACCAAGTCAGCAGCGCGCATCCGAGCGGCACAATCGGCACCGCCGTGGGCGACTCCAGTCCCGGCACCAGCCCAATCAGATTGCAGCTCAAGATGAACAGCCCCAGTGTGGTCAGATACGGGACGAATTGCTCGGGATGGTTCGAGATCGTCTCGCTGGCCATGTCATTGACAAATCCGTAGATCCCCTCCATCGTGTGTTGCAACCCACCCGGACGCTCCACCGAAAGCCGCGTGCGCACAGCGATAAAAAATATCGTCAGCAGCAGCACCACCAGCAGTTCCATCGCGAAGCTGTTCGTGATCGGGGTCGCCGGATACTTCGGATGAATGTGCAGCTTCAGCATCAACGCCAGCACCGGCGCGCCAAACAGACGATTCAGAAGTGCGGTAAAAGCCAGTTGTTCCATTTTCAGACTTTGCGATTTTAAGAATCGCTGCGAGCTTCGAGCCGCGAGCAACCTGCTACGAACATCATGCTTCTAGCTCGCAGCCCGTAGCTCGAAGCGCTCGCTCTACGACACTCGCCGGAAGGCCAAGTAGCCTTCCCATGCCGCCTCGGCCATCAGGGCCGCTACCGGCACGCACAAGCCCCACAGAAAGCCGCGAAACGCCAACGAAGAACTCTTGAATATAGCATAGGCAGCAGCTCCCACCAACCCGTAGCGCACCACAAAGCGCAGGACGATCCGGCCGCCTTTTTCCCGGCTGTTTCGGTTGACGATGCGATCGGCAAGTCCTTCAACGCCGCGCGTCAGCGAACGAAAATTGACGTAGGAAACCGCGGCCCCGAAGGCAAACCCAATCGCTCCCGCCCAGCGATAAAACCAGAACGCCGGCCCGATCAGCAGAACGCCAGCCACCACCATATTGCGCAGCACGCGAGGGATGATGCGCTCATAGCTTATGGGTTCAGAGCGGGTCTCTGCCGGCAGAGTTTCCGCAGGCCGGTCGAAATGCTCACGCTCATTCATTATTTATCTTTGGAAGCGCCTATGGCCATGCTGATCATCTGCCAAAATCCAACCACTGCGCCAAACAACAGCCCAACCAGATAGAGCCACTTAGTATGCAGCCAGTGATCGGCCAGCTTGCCCAAAAAGAAGCCCAGCAAGATCGCCGCCGGAATAATGAACCCTATCTCGGAATACCGAGCAAGCGAGACGAGAGGATCTTTTTTCTCCGGGGGATTGGGAGGCTCAGGCATTCGAAGGAATTGTAAATCAGCCGCGAGCTACGAGCTCCGAGCTACGAGCAACCTGAGCCGAGCCCGTCCGGGCTACGAGCCAGGAACAGAGCAGGAAAAAGGCAAAACTGCCAGGCACGCGGTCGTTTTTTGTTTACTCGAAGCTCGTAGCTCGCGGCTCGTAGCTTCACTTCACCACCGCGGCCACATGCGGCGATTGCGCAATATTCAGTGACCAATTCACGCCGCGAATAAACGGCTCCGGATAAACTCCGATTACGATCGTCGCCAGCGCCGTCACGCCCACCGCGCAACGCATTCCGAGACTCACCGGCAGTCTTCCGCTCTCCATCGGCGCGCGCATCAGCATGGCGTTCGCAATCTTCAAGTAGTAATAAAGTCCGAACAGCGAGTAGACGACGCCGAGCGAGGCCAGTCCGTAATGTCCGCTTTCGATCAGGCTCAGAAAGATGTAGTACTTGCCCAGAAACCCGGCGGCGGGCGGAATGCCGGCGAGCGAAAGCAGAAATAGCAGCATCAGCGCGGCTTCGACCGGAGCGCGCTTATAGAGCCCGGCCATATCGTCGAGCTCGTCGCCAATCACGTTGCGCTGCCGCAACGACGTGATTACTGCGAACGCACCCAGATTCATGAACGTGTAGACCAGCAAGTAGATCAGAATTCCCTTGAAGCCGTCCTGAAAGCCAGGGCTTCCGGGCAGCGAAGTTCCCATGGCCACAAACGCCAGCAGCATGTAGCCAACGTGCGCAATCGAGGAGTAGGCAAGCAGCCGTTTGGTGTTCGTCTGCGTCAGCGCCGCGAAGTTGGCGCCGGTCATGGTCGCGATGGCGACAACCACAATCACGGGGGTGTAAACCGAGCGCAGCGGCCACAACCCAAACAGCAGTATGCGCAGCAGCAGCGCCCAAGCCGCCGCTTTCACCGCCACCGACATGAAGCCGGTAATGCTGGTGGGTGCGCCTTCGTAAGCGTCCGGCGCCCACTGATGAAATGGAACGGCGGCAATCTTGAACAACAATCCGACCATCGTCGTCAGCAGCGCGATCACCATCACCGGATTGTGCGGATTCTGCGCCGAGACCGCGCGCGCAATGACCGCCAGATTGGTGCTGCCGGAAAGTCCGTAGAACAGCGAGAGGCCGTAGGCAAAGATGCCCGACGAAAATGCCCCGAGCAGCAGATACTTCAAGGCTGCTTCGTTCGAGCGCCGGTCGCGGCGCAAAAAACCAACCAGCACGTAAGTGGAGATCGCCATCAGCTCGAGCCCGATGAAGAGCAGCACGATGTCGATTCCCGCCGCCATGCACATCATGCCCACCACGGAAAGCAGCAGCAAAGCATAGTACTCGCCGTGGTGTTCATCTTCAAGGTCGAGATAGTGCACGGACATCAGGATGGCAATTGCCGCTCCCGCCAGAAACAGATACCAGAAATAGATGGCGAAGTGGTCGACCAAGAGCGAGTTATAGAATCCGGCCGCGCCCCTGGGCAGCATCGACTGAATTTGCCATACGCACAAAGCCGCAAACACCACGCCGACAAAGGCGCCCGCCGCGTTGATCCACTTCCATCCCCGCGGCACCATCAGGTCAATCAGCAGAATGCCGAGCGCGAAAATGGTAAGTTCCACCATCGGCAACATCAACCGGTATTCAGTTGGTGAGAGGCCTCGCACTTAGTTACTCGCTTTCGCTGCGGCGACGTTCTGTCCGACGGCGTTCGAACCGACGGCGGCCGCCTGCCGAGCTGGCGCGGGCGCAACCTGCGCGTTCACCGGTGCGTTCGCATTGGTGTTGTTATGAATCGTCTGCACAATCTGATTGACCGGTTGTTCGAGGATCTGGAAAAACGGTTTCGGATAAAGCCCGATCCATAACGCCATAATGATCAGCGGCACGAACGTAAGGATTTCGCGCGGCGTAAGATCGTGCAGCTTTTCGTTCTTGGGATTCGTCACCGTCCCGAAGAAAACGCGCTGATAGAGCCAGAGCAGATAAGCCGCGGCCAGAACCACGCCCGGCGCCGCCCACGCTGCCCACTTCCAGTTCGCGGTGAATGCTCCCTGCAGGATCGTGAACTCGCCGACAAACCCGTTCAGCAGCGGCAACCCCATTGACGAGAGGAACATGATCATCGTGATCGTCGCGTAGAGCGGCATCACGTTCGAGATGCCGCCGTACTCCGCGATCTCACGCGTGTGCCGCCGCTCATACAAAATGCCAACAATCAAGAACAGCGCCCCGGTCGAGATGCCGTGATTGACTTGCTGCAGCACCGAGCCACTCAATCCCATCGAATTCAGCGCAAAAATCCCGAGCGTGCAGAAGCCCAGGTGGCTGACCGACGAGTATGCCACCAGCTTTTTCATGTCCTTCTGCATGAGCGAAACCAGCGCGCCATAGATGATGCCAACCAGCGAGAGCCCGATCATCCAGCTTTGCACTTTGGGATGCGACACAACCGCGGGAAAGAATGGCAGCGAGAAGCGCACGAATCCGTACGTCCCCATCTTCAGCAAAACGCCCGCCAGAATGACGGAGCCGGCGGTGGGCGCTTCAACGTGCGCATCCGGCAGCCACGTGTGGAACGGAAACATCGGAACTTTGATGGCAAATCCAATAAAGAAAGCAATGAAGAGCCAGATGGCGTAATGGAATGGAATCAGCGGCGCCGTCTTATAAAGCTCTGGAATGCTGAACGTGAAAACGCCAGTAACTGTGTGGTGATGGAAGTACAAGAACAGGATGCCAAGCAACATCAGCACGGAGCCCAACAGTGTGTACAGGAAGAACTTGATCGCGGCGTAGAGCTTGTTGGGTCCGCCCCAGATGCCGATCAGCAGATACATCGGCACCAGCATCGCTTCCCAGAAAACGAAGAAGAGGAAGAAATCGAGCGCCATGAAGACGCCGAGCATCCCGGTCTGCAACACCAGGAACCAGACGTAATATTCCTTTACCCGGATTTCGATGGCGGTCCACGAAGAGAGAATCGAGACCCATCCCAGCAGCGTAGTCAGCATGATCAGCAGAAACGAGATGCCGTCAATGCCCAGGTTGTAACCCGCGCCAATCGAGGGGATCCAGTTGTTCGCTGTGCCCTCAAGGAACTTGAACTGCTGCGTCGTGTCGAAACGCAGCGCCCAGAACATCGGCACCAGCGGCAGCGAGATCAGGAACCCGCCGAGCGCGAAGAGGTTCGCAATCCAGCGGATCGCGTCCTTGTTCTCCTTAGGAACAAACAGGAGAACAATCGCGCCCACGAGCGGCGTGAAGAGAATGATCGAAAGTATGTGACTCTGCATAAAAGCTCTTGGCCTTTGGCTCTTAGCTCTTGGCTTCTAGCTAACAGCTAAGAGCCAATAGCTAAGAGCTGGCATTTCACTTCCACACGTAATACACGCCAAATCCAAGCAGTCCCGCGACCATGACCAGCGCGTACCACTGCACCAGTCCCCATTCGAACAGGCGTGCCGGATAAGACATCATCCGCGCAAGAATGGCCGGGCCGTTCACTCCGAGACCGTCAATGATCCACTTATCCCACCAGGTCGAAAGCGTGGCGACCGCGCGTGTGACCCAACCCACATCGTTCACGGTTCCGTCGATGATCTTGGCGTCAAACCATGACGACGCCTCGCCTGCGCCCATGGCGCCCAGCCGGACGTCGCCGATCTTGCGGCGTCCAGTGAAAACATAGTCGTAGGCCTCGTCAACAAACCACTTGTTGTACAGCACGGTGTAGAGCGGCGGCGCGTCGACGGCAATGGGCTCCGGGTAATCTTTGCCGGCCTTCGCATAGTAATGATGGGCCCATCCTCCACCCACGACCGCAGCCCCCACGGAGAGCACCATCAGCGTCCATTCCAGGCCGCGATTCTCTTCGCCAGCCGGCTCCCGCGGCGCGACGGAAGCGGCGACATCTTGCGCGAATACCGGCTCCAGAAACTTTCCAAAGACGTTCCTCCCACCGAAACTCGCCGGCACACCCAGCCATCCCGCGCAGACCGAGCCGATTGCCAACACGACCAGCGGTCCCGTCATGGACTTGGGCGATTCATGAACGTGGTGCTCGACTTCATGGCTCATCCGTGGCTGCCCATAGAAAGTCAGGAAGATGAGCCGGGCCATGTAGAACGCGGTCATCAGCGCGGTGCCAAATCCGATCAGCCAGAGATATGGGAAGCTGCCCTCGGCGGAACGCCACGCCTGCCAGAGGATTTCGTCCTTCGAAAAGAAGCCTGCCAGGGGTGGGATGCCCGCGATCGCCAGCGTCCCGATCAACATCGTCTTGTATGTAGTTGAGATGCGCCCGCGCAGGTCGCCCATGTTGCGCATATCCTGCTCGCCGCTCATGGCGTGAATCACCGAACCCGCGCCGAGAAAGAGCAGCGCCTTGAAGAACGCGTGCGTGAAAACATGGAAAACGCCCGCCGCAAAGGCGCCGACGCCGAGCGCCAGGAACATGTATCCCAACTGCGAAATGGTGGAGTAGGCAAGCACCCGCTTGATGTCGTTCTGCACTAGCGCGATGGACGCGGCGAACACGGCCGTGAGCGCGCCGATGATGGCCACGGTTTTCATCGCCGTCGGCGCCAGCATGTACACAGCATTCGAACGGGCCACCATATACACGCCCGCCGTCACCATGGTCGCGGCATGGATCAGCGCGGAAACTGGCGTAGGTCCTTCCATCGCGTCGGGCAGCCAGACATAGAGAGGAATCTGCGCCGACTTACCGCAAGCTCCAACGAACAGCAGCAGCGCGGCGGCCGTCAGCACGGGATCGCCGATCGCGAAGTGTCCACTGTGCGCCAGCGCGTTAATGTCGATGAAGCGAAACGAGCCCAGATACCAGGAGAGCGCAAGCGCGCCAAGAATGAATCCGGCGTCGCCGATACGGTTCACGATGAACGCTTTGCTGGCTGCATCGCTGGCCGACTTGCGATGAAAGTAAAAACCAATCAGCAGATACGAGCACAAGCCCACGCCTTCCCATCCCACGAACAACAGCATGTAGTTATTCGCCAGGATGAGCAAAAGCATCGTAAACATGAACAGGTTCATGTATCCGAAGAAGCGGTAGTAACCCCCTTCGTGCGCCATGTATCCGACAGAGTAAATGTGGATCACCATGCCCACGCCGGTCACGAAAAGCAGCCAGATAGAAGAGAGCGGATCGAGCAGGAATCCCGCGTCGGCGTTGAATGAGGCGAGCCTCCCGTCGCGCTTAACGAAATTCAGATGCCCATCGCCGCTGCCGAGCCACGTGTAAACAATTTTCTCGAAGGGACGTCCCGTGCCATGCGCGAAGTGCGTGTACTCGACGACCGTGAAGCAGGCGAACAGGAACGCGAGGACGACCACGCCGACGCAGACCGCGCTGACCGTGGCCTTCTGCAGTCGCCGGCCGAAAAAAAACATCATCGCGGCCCCGAAGGCCGGGAACAGCGGGATCAGCCAGATGTGGTTAAGAAAGAACATGTCGTTAGTCGTCGGTCGTTAGTCGTTCGCTATTCGCCTTTGCTTGCCAGCAGCCAGTAGCCAGAAGCGCCTGCTCGAAGCTCGCAGCTCGCAGCTCTCTACCATTTCAACAAATCAATCTCATCCACATTGATCGTCTCTTTATTCCGGAAGAAGGAGATCAAAATGCCGAGGCCTACGGCGGCTTCGGCAGCAGCATCCACCGTAATAAAGATCGCGAACACCTGCCCATGCAGGTTTCCCCACATGCGCGAGAACGCCACCAGGTTCAGGTTCACCGCGTTCAGGATCAGCTCGATCGACATCAGCACAATCACCACGTTGCGGCGTGTGAGCACACCGATCACACCCAGCACGAACAGTGCCGCCGCAACGACGAGATAGTGAAGCGTAGTTATCGGAACCATAGTTCTCAGTGCTCGGTTCTCAGTCCGTGGAGCGCCGGGCGTCCCCGCCCGTCCCTCCATCGTCTAAATCTTCTTCTTCGTCATAATTACCGCCCCCAAAATCGCCACCAGCAGCAGCAGCGAAGCAATCTCAAAGGCAAACGTATATTGACCCATCTTGCCAGCCTCTCCATACAGCATGGTGGCGATCTGCTGCGTGTTCGACGACTCGGGCAGCGTCATCATGCGATCCGGAAACAGCGCCTTGCCCTTCGCGATCGCGGACACGAACAACGCCAGCAGAGCGCACGCCGCCAACAATCCTACCGGCCAGATACGATTGAACTGCCGTTCCTTCGACGAGCGATCGATGTTCACCAGCATGATCACGAACAGGAACAGCACCATGATTCCGCCCGCGTAGACGATGATCTGTACGCCAGCGACGAACGGGGCATACAACATTAAGTAGAGGCCCGCCACCGCGAGCAGGGTCACAATCAGCGCCAGCGCGGAATGCACGGCGTTCCGCCGCGTGATGACCGCTACGCCACTGGCGACGGCCAGTCCCGCCAGCACATAAAAGAACCACGGCGTCCCAACCGGGGCCATGCCTGCATCGATGGCTGAGTTCAAACCGGCGCTCATTCCGGGGTTCATGAAAAAATCACCCCCACGATGGCGGTCACGACCAGCACGCCGAGCGAAATCGGCAGCATCACTTTCCATCCGATCTTCATTAACTGGTCGAAGCGGTAACGCGGCCACGTCGCGCGATACCAGATGAACAGATACATGAAACCGGCGACTTTCAGCACAAACCAATATACGTAGTCGATGCCTTCGCGGAACCTCGCCGCCACACTCATGTCCGCGGAACGGCCTGCGACCGCAATCACCAGCAGCAGCAGTGCGATGAAGCCGAGCAGCGCCGCGAAAACTGCAAGCCCGATGCGCTGAATCTTGAAAAATGATTGCGTCGGCATCCGAGCCGCTTCAATAAAAGTAATCGCCGCCAGAGCTCCGAATGTGAGTCCGGGGAACAAAGAGAAGATAAAGTCCCAAGCCGGCGCGTGCAGCAGGTTCGGGAACGGACGCATCCATCCGCCGAGCCAGAGCGTGACCGCGATCGAAGAGACGGCGATCATGGCCGCATACTCGGCAAGCATGAATAGTGACCAGCGCAGCCCACTGTACTCGGTGTGATATCCGGCGGTCAGTTCCGATTCTGCTTCGGCCAGGTCAAAGGGCGCGCGGTTGGTCTCAGCGACCATGGCGATGGCAAAAATCACAAACGCGATGAACCCGAGGGGAAAGAATTTAAAGATGAACCAGACGCCTTGCTGCTGTTGTGCCTGGACGATCCCGATCATGCTCAGCGTGCCCGTGCCGCTTGCGTTCAGGCTGGTCATCAGGATCGCCGAGACCACGGCCAGGCCCATGGCGACTTCATACGACACCATCTGCGCGCTCGACCGCAGCGCGCCGATCAGCGGATAGTGCGAGTTTGAGGCCCATCCAGAGACCACGATGCCGAGCACGCCAAGCGACGAGACACCGAGCATAAATAAGATGCCGATGTTCATGTCGCTCACCGCCTCCGAAGGCCCGAATGGAATCACGGTATAAACGGTGAACGCCGCGAGCAGACCGATCATCGGCGCGATCCAGAAAACGAACTGGTCAGCCTCGGCAGGGATGATGTCTTCCTTAATCATCAGCTTGACCGCGTCGGCAATGGGCTGCAGCAATCCGTGCGGGCCCACGCGCATGGGGCCAAGGCGAACCTGGAAGTGCGCCAGCGCCTTGCGCTCAATCCAGTTCATGCAAATCACGGCCACCGACACTCCCGCGAAAATGATGAGCACGTACATCAGCGCCCAGAACTGGTTCCCCGCAGAGCCCGGCGTCACCGTCACCTTGGGGTCGAGATACGACATGATGAAATTGGGCATCAGCGGTCCACCTCGCCGAGCACGATGTCAATCGTGCCGATGACGGCGATCACATCGGCAACAAGGAGGCCGCGCACCATTAGGTCGAGCGCCTGCAAGTTAACGAACGATGGCGGGCGCACGCGCAAGCGGTAGGGCTGCGTCGAGCCGTCGCTGACGATGAAGTATCCGAGTTCACCTTTCGGCGCTTCGATCGAATGATAGATTTCGCCCACCGGCGGCTTGATCACCTTGGGCACTTTGCCCATGATCGGGCCTTCGGGAATACCGCTGACCGCTTGCTCGATGATGCGCATCGACTGGCGCATTTCTTTCATGCGGACCATGTACCGGTCGTAAGTGTCCCCGTTTACGCCGGTCGGAATTTCGAAATCGAATTCGGAGTAGGCCGCGTAGGGCTGGGCTTTGCGCAGATCCCACTTCACGCCGCTGGCGCGCAACAACGGCCCGGTTACGCCGAGCGCAATGCAATCCGCTCCCGAGATCACTCCGACATTCTTTGTGCGCTCCAGCCAGATGCGGTTGGTGGTGAGCAGCGCTTCATATTCGTCGATCTTCGGTGCGAAGAAGGCCAGGAAATTCTTTACGTCTTTTTCGAAGCCGGCGTACGTCTCATACTGGCAGCCACCGATGCGAAAGGCATGCGTGGTGAGGCGTGCGCCGCAGTACCTTTCGAAAATCTTCAGGATCTCCTCGCGATCTCGGAACGTATAGAACAGCGGCGTCATCGCTCCGATATCGAGCGCATGCGTGCCCAGCCAAAGCTGGTGGCTGGCGATGCGTTGCAGTTCGGTCAGGATCACGCGAATGTATTGCGCTCTCGCCGGCGCCTCCACATTCATCAACTTCTCGACCGCTTCGCAGTACCCGAGCCCATTTGAGACGGCGGCGCAATAGTCCATCCGGTCTACATAGGGATTGAACATCGTGTAGGTGCGGTTCTCGGCGATTTTTTCCACGCCGCGGTGCAGGTATCCGATGACGCATTCGGTGCCGAGAACTTTTTCGCCGTCGAGCTTCAGGATGACGCGCAGCACGCCGTGCGTCGCCGGATGCTGCGGCCCCATGTTGATGATGAGTTCATTCGAATCGAGATAGGTCTTGTCGGGAGTTCCGAGATCCAGATTGGAACGATCAACGTCGGAAGGTGCGCGGTTCAAGGCATCGCTCGTGCGGTCGCTCATTGTCCGCTCTCGATTCCGAGATTGATCTGCACCCATTCTTTGTCTTGCTGCAGGATGCCGTAGTCCTTGCGCAGCGGGAACCCTTTCCAGCCGTCGGGCAGCAGAATGCGCTTCAGGTCGGGATGGCCGTCGAACTGGATGCCAAACATATCGTAGACCTCGCGCTCCAGCCAATTGGCAGTCGGCCAAATCGAGACGCTGGACGCAATCGAAGCGCCATCGGCAATCTGCGTTTTCACGCGCACACGCTCGTTGCGCGGGAAAGAATAGAGGATCCATACCACGTCGAATTGTTTTTCGCGCTTCGGATAATGCACTGCCGTGATATCGACGCAGTATTCAAATTGTTCTTCGTCGCGCAGCAGGCGCAGGATGTCGGGGATCAGCGAGCGGTCAACGGTAAGGTAGTTCTGTCCAAGATAGGTCTGCGCGTCAACGCCCGAACCGTACTGGCTCCGGTATTTTTCAACCAGCGGCGAGGTCCACGGCACCGGGACGGGACCAGCGGGCTTGGCCGGAGCCGCAGGCTTCGCAGGCGCGGCAGGCTTTGCAGGCCCGGCGGACGCGGCTGCTGCGGGAGGGGTTTCCGCCGCCGTCGGCTTCTTCTCACCTTCCGGCGGCGGTGGTGGAGCAGGCGTTTTGACTTCCTCGGCCATGCTAGGGTCTGTCGTTACAAAAGCCGCGCAAGTATTAGGAAACTTTCACTTCTAACATCTGGTTGCGTCACCGTCAATGACCGACATCACATGACCGTCAAAACAATGCCTGTCAAAACAATGCCCGTCAAAACAATGACCGTCAAAACAATGCCCGTCATCCGAACGACCATGGTCACATTCACTGGTGCGCTAGCGCCGGGCCGCCTGAAAGCTTTCGATCAAGTCGCGGATGCGCAACGCGTCGGCTTTGCGGTGACCGTGACTGGTGATCGGATCGGTGCCTCCGGTGGACTCGATCCGAATGTCCGACCACAGGATTCCCGTCGAAATCTTCACCGAAGCTACCTGGGAAATCGCGATGCTCTCCTCGTTGCTGCCGACGAGACGCCTCTTCACGCGGCTCACGCGCAGCGGGCTGACCACGATGCGCGTCGGGAACCACAGATTCCCCGCGGTCCAGCGGCTCGCGCTGAAGGTCTCCTCGGAAGCAGCCGGATTTGGGCGCGTCGAACTTACACCCATTCGAGCGCGCCCTTCTTCCAGATCCATACGTAGCCGACGATCAGGATGCCGAGAAAGACCAGCATCTCGCTCAGCCCGAAGACGCCGAGGGCCTTGAACTTCACCGCCCAGGGAAACAGGAAAATCGTTTCCACTTCGAAGACCACGAACAATATGGCGATGATGTAAAAGCGAACCGTGTAGCGTCCGCGCGCGCTGTCGTAGGGATCGATGCCGCACTCGTAGGGCATCAGCTTCACGCGGTTGGGACTTTGCGTGCGGATGATTACGGCGATCAGCAGCGTGGCTGGAATCAGGATGCCGACGACGGCGAGGAAGAGGAAGATGGGGACGTAATTTTGCGGCATGAGCCCTCGAAGCAGTCGCAATAACAGCGAATTTGAATACTAACGCCGAAGCGCCGCGGCTTCAAGGACAACTAAACACTGACGTGTGATATCACGGACGCGGATCGCGCCAAGCGTGGTCGCGAGTGACCTGAATCTGGAGATCTGGTCCGGTTCGAACTCCTCAATCAGATGGAGCCGGTCAAGGCCGAGCGCTGGCGGTCGCCATTCATTTTCTCTTCCCGGTGGTCATTTTCCCTGAGGCGGCCTTCTTTCCTGCGGGTCCGCGCTTTATCTCGGTGAGTCGGTGGCTGGCGCTGGAGTCGAGATCGAGGGCGTAGAACTTTTTCAGGTCGTGAATGCGCTTGAGCGATTCGGCGCTGAAGGGAGTCTTGCCGTCGAAGGCGTGGAGCACGATGCCTTCGAGCAAGTCTCCCAGGGACAGGTCGTGATATTCGGCGAGCGCCTTGAGAACTTTGAGCAGGCGTTTTTCCATGCGGACGCCGGTCTGGACACGTTCGATGAGGAGTTGCGATTCGTTGATCATGGTACCAATGTACCATGGTACACGACTCTACGCAATCGAAAAGGGCGATCTTCGGTTCATCCGAGGTGGACTTGCCCGTGAGAAAATGGTCACGCTGGGAGGTTGTGCTGTATGTGCCGGAATATCAAAACCCTCTTCAACTTCGATCCGCCCGTTACCGACGAAGAGGTGCGAGCGGCTTCGCTTCAGTTCGTGAGAAAAATCACCGGTTTCAATAAGCCGTCGAAGGCGAATGAAGCTGCGTTCCTCTCCGCGATCGATGAAATCGCCGGCGTCTCGGCTCGTCTTCTCCATGCGCTCGACACGAACGCGCCGCCGAAGAACCGGGAAGAAGAAGCCACCAAAGCCAGGGCCCGCGCCGCCGAGAGATTCGGCGCTTGAGGGGCCGACCCCCAAATCGAGCTTCCTCGGCCCCCGCGCTGGGTTGGCAAAGATTGCCAATTTGGGGGGTACCCCCCTCCCCCCTGCGTTTGGAATCATGGGGTTAGGAAGAATTTCCCGCTAAATCTTTGGGTTTAAAGGGGTTGCGGGTAAATTCTTCCAAAATCAATGACTTACGTTGTCAAAGAGCGCTGAAAATGGATTTGGGGCAGCTTCGAGGGCCGTCTTGGGAGACCGGCGCACTTCTCGCTGCCCCAATTCAGCAGACATTGTCGCACGGGTTGAGTTGGATGTCTGTGATGGGGCTCACCGCTTAGTTGTGATGAATTCAAAACCGCCAGCCCTAGCAGAGTTTGGACGGAGCATCCTCATGAGAAGGAACGGTTGGCGCGGGCCAGCCGTCCGCGGCGGAATCCCACTCATCGCAAGGCGCGCGATGAGTGGGGGAGCCGCCTATCGAACAGAACTTCAACGGAGGAAGATCAGTTAACAGTCTTGGAAGCTCTTGAGCGATAATGTGGTGAAGCTCTGAGCTCCGCAGCGAAAATGCTTAAAGCCAAATCGGCCGTGTGCCGTCGGGCGGCGTGAATCCTGGGCGACGCGGGAGAAGTTCGGGTTTGAGAGATCTGCTACATCTTGGACAACAGGGACAGGGGACTGCATGAGCCAGTCGATTCCGATTTTACTTCCAATACGGCCAGCGCGGATAGCCAGGGCTGATGATCCGTTGTGGATGAGTGAGTTGAGGCGGCGGGAAGAAACAACATGGTCCACGGTGCGGAACCTTGGAACGCAGAGCCGTCACCATTTGTCAGACCAGACTACGTACGTTCACGGCGACGTGTTCAAGTGGCTCGCGGACCTTCCGGCCAATTCAATTCATGCTGTTGTGACCGACCCGCCATACGGCCTCGTGGAATATGACGACAAGAACCATTCCAAGCTCCGCAAGGGACGCGGCGGTGTCTGGCGCATTCCTCCCAATTTCGATGGCGCAAATCGAAAGCCCCTACCACGTTTCACGGTCCTGTCGAAAGAAGAGATCTTGAATTTGCATGGATTCTTTAGCTCAGTCGCATACGGTTTGCTCAGAGCCCTTGTCCCCGGAGGACACGTATTCATCGCTTCGAACCCATTGGTTTCGACAATGACGTTCCACGCGTTCATGGAGTCGGGATTTGAGAAACGTGGTGAAGTCATCCGGCTAGTGCAGACGCTTCGCGGCGGTGACCGTCCGAAGGGCGCCGAGGAGGATTTTCCAGATGTGACCGTGATGCCGAGGTCGTGCTGGGAGCCTTGGGGCATCTTCCGCAAGCCATTCGAAGGCACTGTCGCGGAAAACCTACGTGCGTGGGGAGCTGGCGGGCTGCTCCGCACCTCGCAGAACGAACCGTTCAAGGACGTAATTCAGTGCTCCCCGACGCGTGGCCTTGAGAAGCGCATCGCGCCCCATCCATCGCTCAAGCCGCAGCGCTTCATGCGCAGAGTTGTTCGAGCGGTACTCCCGTTGGGAATTGGGATAATCTATGATCCGTTTGCGGGATCGGGCTCTACACTCGCGGCGGCCGAAGCCATCGGCTATCACGCAGTAGGGACTGACTCGGATGACGAGTATTTCTCGATGGCTAAGCGGGCGTTCCAATCCTTATGGTCGTTGCAGGTCACAGATAATAATGAGCAACGTTCGGAATCATTCGGATTCCACAAAGTTTAACCAGGCGGCGGATTTGCCGTTCCAGCTCCGACTCAAGGACTTCGAGCTGGCGATGCAGGACGTCTACGACTTTTTCTACGACGTAAATGCCCTACTGATGAGCAGGGGCCTCAAGCGCCTAGACGATATGCTCCGACCTGCCATCATGTCGGGACTTCTGTCTGACATGCTCACCGGTAGTCTCGCGAAGCATTCGCGAACGCTACTGCAGAATAGGTATTTCAACGGACATCCCGACCTGCTGGTTCAGGGCGTCTACCCAGACGATAGCGCTAAATCGGGCACGGAGGGTGTTGAGATCAAGACGACGAAGAAAACCGGAGGGGCAGTTGACACGCATGGCGCGCGTGAACAGTGGATGTGCGTGTTCGTATATGAGGTCGACAACGAGACTCAGCCAGCCGTGAGCCGACAGCCCATGAAATTTACTGAGATTTATCTCGGCCATGTGACGGTGGAGGACTTCCGTAAGAATCCTCGCGGAGAACTCGGGACTAGGACGGCTACTCTTGACCGAGCCGGCATTGCCAAGCTCAGACAAAACTGGGTCTACAAGCTGTGACTGAAGCGGTCTCCTGATTCCGCCGCATATAATCAAAGCTTCGCCCACCGTCTGCGCGCAATTTGAATTCACACCATCAAGGACACTCCTTGGCACTCGACGAAAACATTTATGAAATCCGGCGCGAGAAGCTGAAGAAGATTGAGGCTCTCGGGCATCCGGCTTATCCGCGGAAGTACAACTTCAGCCACACCGTGCCCCAGATTCTGGCGGAGTATGGCGGGCAGACGACGGAGGAACTGGAATCTCCGCGGGTGACGGTGCGGGTTGCGGGACGCATCATGGCGATCCGGCTGATGGGCAAGGCCGGCTTCGCTCACTTGCAGCAGGACGGGCAGCGGCTGCAGATCTACGTCAAGAAGGACGCGGTCGGCGATGCCGGATTCGAACTGTGGAAGCTGCTTGACCTGGGCGATCACATCGGGGTTCGCGGATATCTGTTTCGCACGCGCACGGGCGAACTCAGCATTCATGCCGAGGAATTGACGTTCCTGTCGAAAGACCTGCTGCCGTTGCCGGAAAAGTTTCACGGGCTCACCGACGTTGAGTTGCGCTACCGGCAGCGCTATGTCGATCTGGTCATGAATCCGGAAGTACGCGAAGTGTTTTTGAAGCGCAGCAAGCTGGTGCAGTCGCTGCGGCGGTATTTCGACGCGCAGGGTTTCATGGAAGTCGAGACGCCGATGATGCAGCCGATCGCGGGCGGGGCGGTGGCGCGTCCGTTTAAGACGCATCACAACACGCTCGATATGGATCTGTTTCTGCGCATCGCTCCGGAACTTTATTTGAAGCGGCTGACGGTGGGCGGATTCGATCGCGTGTATGAGATCAACCGCAACTTCCGCAACGAGGGCCTGGGGTGGAGATGGAATCCTGAGTTCACCATGCTCGAGGCCTACCAGGCTTACACGGATTATCTCGGCATTCTGGACACGACGCAGGGCGCGATCGAGCAGGCTGTGAAAGAAGTGACGGGCGGGACGAAGACGAAGTGGGGCGAACACGAGATTGACTGGTCGCACGCGAACTGGCGGCGGATGACGATGCGGGAGGCGATCGTGCGCTTCTGGCCGGAGAAGGCGGGCGCAAAGCCCGAGCGCAACGACTTCGCGGCGCGCGAGCCGGTCGAGGCGCTGGTCGAGCGAGTGCGCGGCGCGGGGATTAGTTTGAGCTACGATGCGGCGGCGCCGGTGGGCAAGGCGATCGCGAATCTGTTTGAGGCGATAGCGGAAGAACACTTGATGCAGCCGACGATTATCTACGAATTTCCCACCGCAGTCTCGCCGCTGTCGAAGCAGAAGCCGGATGAGCCGGACTGGACCGAACGCTTTGAGATATTCGCTGGGAAAATGGAAATCGCCAACGGCTTCAGCGAACTGAACGATCCCGAAGATCAGCGGCGCCGCTTCGAAGCGCAACTGAAAGAACGCGAGCGCGGGGACGAAGAAGCCCACCAGATGGATGAAAATTATATAAACGCCCTGAGTTACGGCATGCCTCCGGCGGGCGGGGTGGGCTTGGGAGTAGATCGCCTGGCGATGCTGTTCACCGACTCGCATAACATTCGGGATGTGATTCTGTTTCCGTTGCTGCGTCCGGAGAAGCATCTGACCGCAGAGGACGCTCGGAATGCGGGGAAAGAATAGGGCTGGGTTTCTGTTATTTTCGGGTACCTAAACAATTACTTGAAGTCCTGGCTTCGGTCACTCATTCTGAAGTCAGTTTGATCTTGGCACGGGCAGCGCTGTCGTAGCGTCACTTCGGGCGTTCGGTCGGCAGCGCTTTGCCCTTGTTTGGCGCTAGATCCGCGCTAGCGCTGGTCGAGCATGTGGATGGTTCCGAGGATCGTATCGCCTACGATTTCGAGGCTCTTGGGGCTGAGCTTGTCCATGGTGTCTTGCGCGGTGTGATGGAAGACGTTGTTGTAGCCGTAATCGAGGTCGATGACGTCGGCACTGGGGACGCCGCGTTTGACGAAGGGGATGTGATCGTCTTCGATCGGGCCCTCACGGGCATAGAAGTGCGACTGGTAGCCTATGCGCTCGGCGGCAGCGTAAATCAGATCGAGCAACCAAGGCGTGCTGTTGGTGTCGCGGTCGATGTTTAGGTCGGCATCGCCGATCATGTCCATTACCATGAGCGCTTTGATCTTCTTTAGCGTGCCGTCTTTTTCCCATTTCTCGGCCAGATGGCGGGTGCCGTAAAGACTGTCGGTGTCGGACCATGTCTTAACCGCTTCTTCGCCATCAGTCCAGACGAGCCAGACACTGTAGCCATCGCGCCTTTTACCGGCTCCCCCGTCGCGCAACTGGTTGGCGTATTCGAGCAGGATCGCTGTGGAAGATCCACCGTCATTGGCGCCGACGTATCCGATATTGCGCAGCGGGTAGTTGGTGTCGTAGTGACCCATGATGACGATGATGCCGTCCTTTGTGCCGGGAAATTTCGCGATGATGTTGCGAACGGGAAACTTTCCTTCCACGGTGTCGGCGGTAAAGGCGTCGTCTTCGACCTGATCGCCCTGAAGATGTCCGATGATGTAGCGCTCGAGTTTCTTGTGATTCTCGCTGCCCATGTAGCGCGGGCCGAAGGCGGTGACCTCGCGCGTGTACTGGAAGGCGCGCTTGGCATCGATGTGCGGGAGTGGGGCGGGGTCGGGAGCGGCGGCTTCGGGCGGGGCTGGCGTGGCAGCGGGAGATTCGGATTTTGCGGCTGCGCTGGCGGTGGCCTCGGCGGAGGTTCCTTTGGCGCAGGCCACGGTGTTCGCCACGGCGACGGCTAGCGGCAACACCAGACAAATCTTTAACCACCGGGGAACACAGGGGAAGGCCGGGGAAATTTCGATTTTTATTGCGGGTCTTTTCATGGGTTTCCCTGCGATCCCCTGTGGTTAGGAGCCTTTTTTCTCCGCGCGTTTTTTGCGCTGGTTGGGATGCACGAGCCAGGCGATGACGATGCTTAGGACGTACAAGGCCAACATGGGCGCGGCGAAGATGCACATGTTTACGACGTCGGGTGTGGGAGTGATGATAGCGGCGACGATGAAGATTCCAAGGATCGAATAACGGATGTTGCGCCACATCCAGCCGGCGCTGACGATGCCCATGAGGGCGAGGAAAAAGACGAGGATGGGCATCTCAAAGATCAGGCCCATGCCGAGGATGATGGTGACAAACAACTGCGTGTATTCCTCGATGGTGATCATCGGCTGGAACTGCTTGCCGAAGTCGATGAGGAAGGTAAGGGCCTGGGGATACACCACGCGGTAGCCGAAATATCCTCCGGCCAGAAAGAGGCTCACGCTCGAAAGCATGAAGGGCATGACGTAGCGCTTCTCATTGCGATAGAGGCCGGGCGCGATGAACAGCCAGATCTGGTAGAGCACGAACGGTGAGGTGACAAAAAGGCCAGCCACGCCGGCCACCTTGAGATAGAGGTTGAAGGGGTCGACCGGATTTAGGTAGACAAGTTTTTCCGGAAGATTGTACTTATGCAGAACGTCGACGATCGGACGCTGCATGATACCGACCAGACGCGCCGCGGAGAACCAGCAGGCGAAGAAGCCGACCACGATGGCGATGATGGAATAAACGATTCGCTTGCGCAGTTCCTCGAGATGATCGAGGAAGCCCATGGCGGCCATTGGCTCCTTGGCGGATTCGCTCACGGGCGAGGAGGCGGCCGCTTCAGGCATCGGGCGCTGCTTTCGGAGCTTCAACCCTCGGAGCGGGAGCAGGCTCGGGAACCGGCGCAGGTTCGGCGGCGGCCTGGGCAGCGGCAGGTTCGGTGGCAACTTTCGCAACTTCTGGCTTTTCGGCGGGCGGGGGATTGAAGATGCGGTTGGCCAGCGATCCGAGCGGGGCCTGGAGGGGCGGCAGGATCTGCTGGCGGGGGCTTTTATGGCTGGCGTTGCTGCTGGCATCGAGGGAATTGATTTCGGACTCGATCTGGGAGCGGAATTCGTAGGAAGCGCGCCGGAACTCGTTGAGGAAGCGCGCGACCTGGCGTCCGATCTCCGGCATTTTCTTGGGGCCAAAGAGGATCAGCACCAGAAAAAACAGGAAGATCATCTCGCCGGAGAAGCCAAAATTCATGCCTCTATCATAATGCGGGACGGGTGGAGTGGGCCACTGGCAAGTGGAGGGGACAAACAATCCACAAAAACGGGACTGTGGCGTGCCCCCCGGTTCGCTCGGCGGGACAGCCGCGGGCGGCTGTCCCCAAGCAAGACGAAAAGAGGGTTATCTGAAGGTATAGCCGATGGAGGCGCCGACGCGGGTAACGTGGTTCGAACTGTAGTCGGCAGTGCCGTTGTTGACCCAGTAAAAGCGCGCCTCGGGGCGAATGAAGAAACCGCCGTGGAGCGGGTAAAGCTTGATGCCGCCGCCGAGATCTACGTCGAAGT
>Ga0181539_1000543_pt1 | contig 45177 bp, 38 predicted proteins | sample PEATcosm2014_Bin_46_FD_119767 | JGI IMG/M metagenome (GOLD analysis project Ga0181539, IMG submission 119767) | Peatland microbial communities from MTU Mesocosm Facility, Houghton, MI, USA - PEATcosm2014_Bin23_60_metaG | ecosystem: Environmental > Terrestrial > Soil > Wetlands > Peat | place... | reverse complement strand
TCTCGCCCGAGGCTTTGTACTTGAACTCGGTGCCGAAGATGTGGTCCTCCGGCACGATCCCCTGCAGCGCCGACTGGATCACCTCGACCGGCGCCGCCGAAAGCACGTAAAAATCAAAGTGGAATCCCTCGATCCGCCGGTCGAGTATCTCGTAAACCTGCTTGATGTTTTCTTTGAGGCGAATGCGCTTGCCCACCTCGAACAGGTGTTCGCGCCGGATGCGCGAATGGAACTCGGGATCATGCAAGAGTAAATAAGAAAGTTCGGCGCCTTGCTGAACCAGGTTTAACTTCGCCATGCCTTTGGCTTTGCGCTCGAATTCCTTGACAGAAATGCCGAGCAGCTCGCTCAGTACGTAACCCGTATCGTTGAAGGTCAACGTCTGATCGAAGTCGCTGGCAAACAGATAGCGCCTTCTATAATTGCTAGCCATATCCCATATTAGATTCAAGATCACATTAATTGACTATTAAATTTACCTATTGTAACTATTACAACAACTTGCACGGGCAGATGGACATGTCCCCATGGAGCTGGGAAAGAACGAGCATTGCCCGCTGCAAGCTTTCGGCGTAGCCTAATCCTGTAATCATTCTTATCGACGCACGCACCTCGAAAGGCCTGCCATGCCAAAAAGTGCCAGCGACCATCTTCACAATGATGCCGACCGCGGGAAGGGTTCCCAAGAGCCCGACGACCCCACCCAACCCGGCAACAATTCGATGAGAGACCAACTTGGGCACCGTAACCCCGACCCCATGCAGGACGGTGCCGATAGCGATTTCCCTGAGCCCGGCCACAGCCCCGAACACTCCTTCGAGGGAGAGTTGAAGAAAATCAGCTAGCCGCAGCGGTAAAGTGAAATCGCGGCTCTTCAACTCTCAACAGATCTTGTCATCTCTCAACAGATCTTGTCATCCCGAGCGGAGCGAGGGATCTGCAGCTTGCCGCAAAATGCAGACCGATTCCAAATCCATGTCCGCGCTGGTGAATGGGCTCTCCAAGAATGGCAAGCTCGTTTTTGGTGGACGCCAGCTTTGACCCGCTCGCCGTCACGCCCATTCAATTGATTACGGGCCGCACGTCCATCCAGGGATGGGCCTCGGGAATCCACCATGCAGTTCAGCGCCCTGTCCGGAGTCCGTCCGATGATTGAGCGCTTCCCGCTCGAAAAGGCTGCCGAAGCCTACGAACAAACGATCAGCGGCCGCGCGCGCTTTCGCGTAGTGTTGACCATGGGTGGGTAATGCTCGTGTGGGGACGGGCGCCCTCGCGAGCCTGCCCTGAGCGCAGTCGAAGGGTCCAAGCCGAGCGCAGCTCGGCAGTTGCCTGTTGTCACAGCAACTCTGGATTCACTATAAACAATTTGAGCCGGTCCCGAGAGGAACCGGCTCAATCCTTGCCATTGGTTGCAGCAGTCTACTGCAGCTCTTCCATGCACTTTGCCAGAGCTTCCCTGCTCGGTCGTGTTGCCGATTCCGGCAAAGTAGCCAGCGGCTCATCGGTGACGTTCAGCATGTCAATGAAGCTCGGCGCATTGGCATTGATGTAGAACACGCCCGTCAGCACTTCGCCTTCCGCATGAGATTCCATCAGCCGCTTCACCGCCTGAATCTTATCCGTCGGATCATACTCCTGCTCCAGCTTCCGCAACCGCAGGCTCGACCCGTCGTGCATCGTGACTTCCAAAGTTGTCCCATGATCGTAGTCCACGTTGATTTCTTCAAACGACGGCACAAAACTGATTTCCTGCAGTGGCTCTTCATGGGCCTGCATGTATTTGTAAGACTTGGTCGAGCCCTCGTGGTCATTGAAGGTCACACACGGCGAAACCACGTCCAGCATCACCGTGCCATTATGAGCAATGGCAGCCTTGAGCATGGTGTGAAGCTGCCGCTTGTCGCCAGAGAACGAGCGGCCCACGAACGTGGCTCCCAGCTGGATGGCCATGGCGCAGGTATCGACCGGAGGCAGGTCGTTCACCACGCCACTTTTCAGCGTTGACCCCAGATCGGCGGTCGCAGAGAACTGGCCTTTCGTCAGCCCGTAACAACCGTTGTCCTCGATGACATAAATGATCGGCAGGTTGCGCCGCATCAGGTGGACAAACTGCCCCGCGCCGATCGAAACCGTGTCGCCGTCGCCGGTCACACCGAGCGCGATCAGGTTCTTGCTCGCCAGCATCGCTCCCGTGGCTATCGAAGGCATGCGGCCATGCACGGAGTTAAAGCTGTGCGACCGGTTCATGAAATAAGCCGGACTCTTCGACGAGCATCCAATGCCGCTGAACTTGGCGACGCGCTCGGGCTTCACTCCCATTTCATACATCGCATCAATGATGCGTTCGGAAATCGCGTTATGCCCGCAACCGGCACAAAGCGTCGTCTTCCCGCCCCGATAGTCGATAACTTGCAGTCCGATGCGGTTAGTCTTTGCAGCAGGAGGAGGAGTCGGAGTAGGAACTTGAGTAGGAGCAGCCATAGGCGTGTTAGTGGGTGTGTTCGCCATGTTACTTGCCCTCCATCATTGTGAGTTCATCGGTTACAGACCGGGCGTCGATGGGCAATCCGTGGATGTGGCAGATCGACCGCAAACGCGGCGCCAATTCCGGCTTGATGTCGAGCTTGAGCAGGCTGGCCATCTGCCCGTCGCGGTTTTGCTCGACGACATAAATGCGGTCGTGCCGCTCAATAAAATCGTGCACCTCCCGCGTAAACGGATACGAGCGCACTCGAAGATAGTCGGTTTCCAGTTTGTGGTCTTTCGACAATTGATCGCGCGACTCGATGATCGCCCAGTGTGTCGTGCCATAAGCAATAATGCCGATCTTCGCTTTGCCGCCGCCCATCAGCTCCGGCCGCGGCACAAACGACCGAGCCGTCTCGAACTTCTTGTTAATCCGTTCCATGTTGCGCTCGAAATCGTCAGGACGTTCGCTGTACTGCGCCTTTTCATTGTGTCCGCTGCCGCGCGCAAAATATGCGGCGGCGGGATGATCCGTGCCAGGCAGCGTGCGATAACCAACGCCATCGCCATCCACATCCTTATAGCGGGCAAATCCACCCGCCTTCTCCAGGTCCCCCTTACTCAGCACTTTTCCGCGATCGATGGGCTTGTCAGGATAAGGAAACGGATCCGACATCCAGTTATTCATCCCCAGGTCGAGGTCCGACATGACGAACACCGGCGTCTGAAAATGCTCGGCCAAATCAAAAGCATCCTGCGCCATCGTGAAACACTCGCTCACCGAATTCGGAAACAGCATGATGTGCTTGGTGTCGCCGTGGCTGAGAAATGCGGTCGAGAGCACGTCGCCTTGCGCAGTACGAGTCGGCAAGCCGGTCGAGGGCCCGACCCGCTGGATGTTCCAGATCACCGCCGGAACTTCCACGTAATACGCCAGGCCCGTGAACTCCGCCATCAGCGAGATGCCTGGACCGGCGGTAGCAGTCATCGAGCGCGCACCTGCCCACGCCGCCCCGATCACCATGCCAATCGCCGCCAATTCGTCTTCGGCTTGCACGATGGCAAAAGTCGCCTTGCCATCCGGCCCGACGCGGTATTCCTTCATGTAGTCAATCATCGTCTCGACCAGCGATGACGAAGGCGTGATCGGATACCAAGTCACCACGGTACAACCGGCAAACATACATCCGATAGCAGCCGCGGAATTGCCGTCCACGATGATCTTGCCTTTCGTTTTGTCCATGCGCTGGATGTAGTACGGATCGCGCTTCTTCAGGTTCGCGGCGGAATAATCGTAGCCTGCCTTGGCCGCCGCCAGGTTCAAGGTTGCCGCTTTTACTTTTTTGGCAAACTGCTTGCGGATCGCCCGCTCGACTTCGGCAAAGTCGATTTCCAGCAATTGCGCCGCGACGCCGACATAGATCATGTTCTTGATCAGCTTGCGCAGCTTGGCTTCCGCACCTACCGACGCTGCCAGCTTGTCGTAAGGCACCGCGTAATAAATCAAATCGTCGCGCACCTTATCGAGCGCCAGCGGCTCGTCATAGAGCACGGCCGCGCCCGCCGCGAGCGTCTTCACGTCGTCCTGCGCCGTCTCCGCATTCATCGCGATGAGCAGGTCGATTTCCTTTTTACGCGCGATATAGCCATCTTTACTGGCGCGAATCGTGAACCAGGTCGGCAGCCCCGCAATGTTTGAAGGAAACAGGTTCTTCCCCGAAATCGGCACGCCCATCTGGAAGATGCTGCGCAACAAAACTGTGTTGGAACTCTGCGACCCCGAGCCATTCACCGTAGCAACCTGAATGCTCATGTCATTAACAACACGCCTATGCCCCAATTGGCCGGACGATTCCTGGGGCACGACATCCGTAGTGGCCATCCCTGTGCCTTCCTTGTCTTAAACCTGCAATGCATTGACCGGGCAAACCCCGTCGCCCGGAAGTCTAGCGGAGTGAAGAGTGAAAACCCTTTATTATACGCGTCCCAAGGCGGTGGGGGTGGGCGGCCCAGCATATGTACCACCCCACTCTTCAGGCGCCTATCCAAGCTCCGCTGGGGCGGGGTTTCTCGCACATCACAATTGTCCGTCCCTCAGACGAGGGACCAGGTTTCGCAGCATACTTCACGCCGAGCCCCGGGGCTTAAACTTATCACTGACAGGACCGCACCCGAGATGCAATAGTTGGAGGCATCGAAAGCGATCTCTTTTCCAGCTCTCCCGGCATGAGACATGTCTGTCACGGGAGCGATGTATGACGACCCGAGACAACGACTACACAGTCCACACGGTGGGAGGTTGCAGTGTCGCCGGATGTGTGCGTTCGCCTCTGGCTCGCTGCATTAAGTGCCGCCGCGAAATCTGCGGGCATCACTCGGAGTATTGCGAGTGTTGTGCCGAGACGTTCTGCCCCGCGTGCTACACCGAGCATGCGCGTGGATCGCAGCCGGGTTGAGAAAGTACATACGCAAGAACCCCGGAGCCTACCCGGGCTTTTTCATGTCCCGCCAGGATTTCGCGCTGATTTTGTCGAAGCCTCACCACATTCTGCTCGCCTCACGCCTGGAAGAACTGGCGCCGTGGTGAGGATCGGCGTGCAAGACACGCAGCCGCGATGCCGCTTCGGCGATAATAGAACGATGACAGGTCTCTCTAAACGCGATGCCCGCGGCAACAGCGCTGTCGCTGGAGAAAAAGAAGATGGCGCACACAACTGCAACGTGGCTCTCCTTGGCTTCGGTACCGTCGGGAGTTCGGTGGCGCGAATTCTTTGCGAGCGCTCGAACACTCACCTGCGCCTGACGAACGTCCTCAATCGCAACGTGGCGAGGAAAAAAGTGGACTGGCTTCCCTCCTCGGTGCAGTGGACAGAGAATATCGACGACGTTCTATCCTCCGACGTGGACATCGTGGTCGAAGTGATGGGCGGCCTTCAGCCCACCGAAGACTGGATCCGGCGCGCGCTCGAGTCGGGCAAGTCCGTGGTCACGGCCAACAAGCAGTTGATCGCGCATTGCGGCCCCGAGTTGATCAACCTGGCCCGCCAGATGAAACAGCAGATCCGTTTTGGCGCGTCGGTAGCGGGCGGCGTGCCGGTGATTTCTGGATTGCATGAGGGATTGGCCGGCGATGAACTGTTCAAGATCTGCGGCATTCTCAACGGCACCTGCAACTACATTCTCAGCCAGATCGAAACGAACGGCATTCCCTTCGCCACCGCTCTGCGGGAGGCGCAGAAGCTTGGCTTCGCCGAGGCCGATCCGACGGAAGACATCGACGGCCTGGATGCGCGGGCCAAGCTCACCATCCTGGCGCGAGTCGGACTGCACTGCAACGTCAGACCGGAGAGCATCGTGGCGCGCTCGATTGCAGCGATCGATTCTGTTGATTTTGAATACGCGAACCAGCTTGGTTGCACGATTCGCCAGATTTCATGGGCCGAGCTAAAAGGTGACAACTTGTTTGCCGCGGTCCAACCAGCCTTGGTCGAACTCGCATCGCCCTTGGCGCGCGTCGAAGGCAGCCAAAACCTGGTGATGGCGACCGGAACTTACGGCGGCGAGACCGTCTTTGGAGGACACGGCGCAGGCGGACATCCAACCGCCGTCGCGGTCGTCTCCGACATTCTGGCCATCGCTCGCGCTAAGCAAGCCGGGATGAGTTACGCCGGGCAGCCGGTCGAGAAAACGCCCACCGTCACTGCCGATTTCACTACCAAGCATTATCTGCGTTTTCTGGTGAAGGACCGGCCGGGCATCATCGCCAGCCTCGCCACAATTCTCTCCGATTGCGGCATCAACATCGATTCGGTGCTGCAGAAACCGGGCTGCCCGAAATCACACCTGCCCTTTCTGATTACGCTGGAGGAATGCAAGGCATCGCTGGTGGAACAAGCATTACACCAGATCAACTCGCTCGATTTCCTGGTGCAGCCCTGTTTGCATTTGCCAATCCTGTAGGAGGAGCCCTTATCAAACTCGGTGGGGCCAAGCCGGTCGCCGGACAGTTTAGTTCGAATTCGCTGCCGCTCTTCGCCGCGGTACCGCCTTCATGATCGCCCGCAGTGCATCGTTGACCGATTCGCCCGTTTTGAACACTTTCGCAACATCGGGGGCAAGTAGTACAACGACTGACTTCGCCCGCGCGCGATGCGCGAAGCGGTTGGGTCGGGCCTTCGCATAGTCAAACCGGTATTCGCTCCGCAGGTCTTTGTCTCGACGCAATCCGCGGGACTTAACTGCCGATGTTTTCTTCATAGTCCGTCTGCTCTCTTCGTGTTGCCTTTCGAGCACTGATGATTCGAATTCGATCCATAGAGCGTTCCGTAAAACTTACCAGTAACACACGGTCCAGAATCGAGTAGCCCACAATAATTTCGCGTTCCTCGCCATTGGAATGATCTTCGTCTGGAAAGATCATCGCCCCAGAATCAGCAAAGACCGTGCACGCTTCATCGAAACTAATTCCGTGCTTTCGCAGGTTGCCTTTGGCCTTGCGAGGATCCCATTCAAACGCCAGCGGCATATAAGCCTGCCGATCCTACGCATCCACCAGGAAGAACTGCGCCATGTTGCGGAATTTCTTGTAGCGGGTTTCAAGCAACTCGCTGACAGGCAGTAGTTTTATCGCGGCCAGGTGCTGCTGCAGAGCTCGGTCAAGCAACTCCGCTGCCTGCGCATGGTCGGTGTGCGCGCCTCCGGGAGGCTCCGGGATGATGCCATCAATGCAGCCCAGTTCGTTCAAATCTTTTGCCGTGATCTTCATGGCTTCCGCCGCCAGATCTTTCTTGCTGGCATCGCGCCACATGATCGAGGCGCAACCCTCCGGCGAAATCACCGAGTAAACCGAATTTTCCAGCATCAGCACGCGATCGGCCACGGCAATCGCCAGCGCCCCGCCGCTGCCCCCGACGCCAATCACGGTCGCGATGATTGGCACCTCCAGCCGAGCCATCTCCAGCAGGTTGCGGGCGATGGCCTCTCCCTGACCACGCTCTTCGGCGTGCAGCCCGGGATAGGCGCCGTCGGTGTCCACGAACGTCAAAATCGGCCGCTTGAATTTCTCCGCAATCTTCATCACCCGCAGCGCTTTCCGATATCCTTCCGGGTGCGGCATGCCAAAGTTGCGATACACGCGCTGTTTTGCGTCGCGCGCTTTCTGTTGGCCCACCACGATGACTTCCTCCCCGTGAAAGCGGGCCATGCCGCAAACAATCGCAGGATCGTCGCGAAACCCGCGGTCCCCGTGAAGTTCGCTCCAATCGGTAAAAATGCGCTCGACATAATCCAGGGTGTAGGGACGCTGCGGATGCCGCGCCAGTTCCGTGCGCTCCCATGCGTTCAGATGCGAAGAAATCTCACGGCGGAGGTCGTTCACCCGCTCGTGCAATTGCTGGATCTGGCGGAGCGTTTCCGCTTTCTGCCCGTCCACGGCCTGCAGTCGCGTGATCTGCTCCTCAATTTTTCCCAGTTCCTGCTGCGCCTTCAGTCCAGAATCCATCTTGATGACGTTTCCATTCTTTTGGGTATGATGCGCTTCCACAATCGACAGCATAAAGTCCGTACCGGCGATGGCAGCATTCTCCGCGCCATTTTTCGCGGTACGACCTGACTTTTCTGCCCGCTTTATTTTCGCTCGTCTCATCGGCCAGATCGGTTCAAGCTCGCCGGTGGAGAGCCGGGCGTCCCCGCCCGGCCGCGATGCTGCTGGGACGGGAGAGACACCCGTCGCTCCACCATAGGATTCATCAACTGATGACGCGCACGCTGCCGGACCCGCACAGTTGCTCCACGCGATCTTTAAAACTGCGGTCCGCCGTAACAGTATAGCCTTCGGCTTCCATGACCGCCATGAAATCACCTTTACGATCGACATCGAAGAGAACCTTGGCCCCGCCCGTCCGCTCCCTACAAAGCGCATGCAACGCATCGACAGTTTCGATGCTTTGCGCAGAGATCGTTATGCGGATTGCCTTGGGCAACGAGACTGGAGCTTCGTCGAGCGGGATGATGTCGTTGGCCGTGAGCTTTGGATTAGCGCCTTCTTCAATGCGCACGCCCCCCCGAATCAGCACCGGAACCTCAAGCTTCACTTTCTCCGCGAGTTTCTTGTAGGCCTCGGGAAAAACCAGCAGTTCTACCTTCCCAAACCTATCTTCAAGCGCCGCTTGCGCCCAAAGCTCGCCTCTTCTTGATTTTGCAACTCGCAATCCCGAAATCAAACCCGCAGTCGTGATGTTCTCATCCTTCGCGGTAGATTTCTTCATGGCGGCAATATCTTCCGTGGAGAGCGCATTCAGGTCGGCGAGCTTCTCTTTGTACTTTTCCATCGGATGCCCGGTAATAAAAAACCCGAGGATTTCTTTTTCCGCCGATAGCCGCGTATGTTCATCCCAGTCGGGCACGTTCGGAAGCGCGTCGTTCGCCGCCTGCGCAGTTTCATCCGCAAATACGCCGAACAGCCCGTGCTGTCCCGACTCCGCATCCCGCTGCGCTTTCTGGGCCTGTTCGATCGCCGTGTCGAGCGCCTGCATGAGCTGCGCCCGGCGACCGAAACAATCCAGGGCCCCGCTCTTGATCAGCGACTCCAGCACGCGCTTGTTCAAGAGCCGCAGATCCACTTCTTCGCAGAACTCGTAGAACGACCGAAAAGGCCGCCCGAGTTTCTTCCGTCCCGCGACAATCGATTCGATCGCATTTCCGCCAACGTTTTTCACCGCGGCCAGGCCAAAGCGTATAGCCTGCCCGTGCGGCGTAAAGTTCGCATCGCTGACGTTGATATCCGGCGGCTCAACCGCAATCCCCATCTCCCGGCATTCGTTGATGTACTTCACCACGCTATCTGTGTCGCCCGTGATCGAGGTCAGCAACGCCGCCATGAAGTCGAGCGGATGATGCGTCTTCAAGTACGCGGTGTGATACGCCAGCAGCGCATAGGCCGCCGAGTGCGACTTATTGAACCCGTATCCCGCAAACTGAGCCATCAGGTCGAAAATCTTTTCGATCTTCCTCGGCGCAAAACCGCGCCGCGTCGCTCCCTGCACAAAGCGTTCGCGCTGCTTCGCCATTTCCTCGGCGTCCTTCTTGCCCATCGCCCGCCGCAGCAGGTCGGCTTCGCCGAGGGAGTAGCCCGCCAGTTTGTTCGCCGCCTGCATCACCTGTTCCTGATAAACGATGACGCCCAGCGTCTCCTGCAAGATTTCTTTCAACTCCGGTAATTCGTATTCGATCTTGCGGCGTCCATGCTTGCGCTCGATAAAGTCGTCAATCATGCCGCCCTGGATCGGCCCGGGACGATACAGCGCATTCAACGCCGTGAGATCTTCGATCGAGTTCGGCTGATAACGGCGCAGAACGTCTCTCATGCCGTGCGATTCAAACTGGAACACGCCGGAGGTTAATCCCTTATGAAAGACTTTCTCGTAAGTCTCCTGATCTTCGAGCGGGATGTCGTCCAGCTTCAGATTCGTCCCTTTCTGCGCGATCAGTTTCAACGTGTCGTCGAGAATGGTAAGCGTCGTCAGGCCGAGAAAATCCATCTTCAGCAGGCCCATCTTTTCAATAGCCACCATGTCGAAGGCGGTGACAATTTCGTCGTTCTTGGTTTTGTGCAGCGGCACCAGCTCAATCAGCGGCCGGGGCGAGATCACGACGCCCGCGGCATGCACGCCGGAATTCCGCACCAGGCCTTCCAGTTTCCGCGCCGTGTCGAGCAACTGCCGCACCTGAGGGTCTTTCTGGTACGCCTCCTGCAGCGCCACGGACTCTTTCAGCGCGTCGTCCAGCTTGATGTTCAGCGTGGTCGGCACCATCTTCGCGATCCGGTCCACGTCGCTGTACGGCATGTCCATGGCGCGCCCGACGTCCTTGATCGCGGCTTTCGCCGCCATGGTGCCGAACGTGATGATCTGCGCAACATTTTCCCGCCCGTATTTATGAGTGACATATTCGATCACTTCGCCGCGCCGGTTCATGCAGAAATCGATATCGATGTCCGGCATCGAAATACGTTCGGGGTTCAGGAAACGTTCAAACAGAAGTTCATGCTGCAGCGGATCGATGTTAGTAATCCCGAGCGAATACGCAACCACCGCGCCCGCCGCCGATCCGCGCCCCGGACCTACAGGAATGCCGCGTTCGCGGGCGTAGCGGATGAAGTCCCAAACGATCAGAAAATATCCCGAGAACTTCATCTGCTGGATGATGCCGATCTCGCGTGCCAATCTCTGTTCATAGTCCGCAAGCGAATGTTTGAGCCGGCCGCTCGCGGCCAAAGTCCGCAGGCTCTCCATCCGCCGGGCGAATCCTTGGCGTGTGATGTGCTCGAAATAACTGTCGAGAGTAAATCCGTCCGGAACATCGAAGTGCGGGAACGGGCTGGGAACCTTCTCCAATCGAAGGTTGCAGCGCTCGGCGATATCGAGCGTGCGCGAAAGCACCTGGGGTGCGTCCTTGAACACGCGCAACATCTCGTCGCCGTTCTTGACGTAGAACTGCGTGCCCTCGAACTTCATCCGGTTGGTTTCCTGGATGGACTTCCCGGTTTGAATGCACAACATCACATCCTGGGCGTGCGCGTCGTCTTCGCAAAGGTAGTGGCTGTCATTGGTCGCAACCATGGGCAGCCCGAGATCCTTTTCCAGTCGAAATAAGTCGGAACGGATGCGGCGCTCCATGTCCAAGCCCTGGTCTTGAATCTCAAGGAAGAAATTCTCTTTGCCGAAAAGATCGCGGTAGAAACCGGCCGCCGACCGCGCCGCGTCGTATTTCCCTTCCGTCAGCCGCTCGGCCACTTCGCCCTTCAGACATCCGGAAAGCCCAATCAGCCCCTTCGAATGCTCCGCCAGAAATTTCTTGCTCACGCGAGGCTTGTAGTAGAAGCCGTGCAGCGAGGCTTCCGAGGTGATCTTCACCAGGTTGCGGTAGCCTTCTTCGTTTTCGGCCAGCACCAGCAGGTGGTTGTAGGTGTCGCCGTCGGGCGGAGTGCGGGCAATGTCGTGGTCGTCTTTTTTGCAGATGTAGAGTTCGCAGCCGACGATCGGTTTGACGCCGGCCTTGTGCGCGGCATTTACAAAATGCACCGCGCCAAAAATATTGCCGTGGTCGGTCATAGCGACCGCGGGCATGCCAAGTTCATGAACCCGATCAACGAGTTTCTCGACGTCGCAAGCGCCGTCGAGCAGGGAGTAATCGCTATGCAGATGCAGGTGGACGAATTGGTTTTGGCTCATGAAGCTCTTGGCTGTTAGCTTTTGGCTTTTAGCGGACCGGATTCATTCTACCGACTAGAGGATATCGCGCAACGCCTGAAAGTGGTGCAGTTTGGTTGAGGGCGTTTAGCGCACGATCTGGAGCGAGAGCGATGGTCCTGGCACCTGAAAATCCACGCCGCGATCGTCATTCATCTTGACCGTGGCAGGAAGATCGAGTTGGGCGAGCGGAATCTTCTTCGCGGCTTGCGCGTTGAGCACCCAGAGCGTTCCACCGGCAATCGCGTAGTTACGCACCTCTTCTACATGTTGGTCGCGGAAAACCAGCGCCGTCGCGGGTTCCTGGTCGAGCTTCGGCCGATTGCGCGCTTCGACATCGGCTTGCAGCCGGTCGATTTTTCCGTTCAGAGCCTCCACATCGCGCTGTAATCCCTCGTTTTCGCTGTCGTTCTCGCGATAGGGAGCGGGGCGATACTCGTCCGCATACGCGTCCTGGTCTCCACTGTCATAGAGCGGATCGGAGTACCAGCCGTAATAAGGGTAGTAGGCCGCGTAAGGATAGTACTGGCGTCCATAGGGACCTCGATGGTGGTAGTAGGGGTTCCCGATCTGCAGATGAACACCGGAGCTGCGACTAACATTTCCGCTGTGAAATGCGCCGTAGGAGTGTCCGACAGACGAGTGTCCACCACCTGAGGCGAAATGGGCACCGCCGCCACCACTGCCGCCGTGCCGTTGTGCCCACATGGGCAGGGCGAGCAAAATCAGGCTAAACGCCGCTATGGACAACCAGCGCCGCATAGCCATATTATAGCGCAATTTTGACTTGTTTCCTGACAGAGAAATTGTGCTCGGCCGCCGAAGAACAAAGCCCCTGGTCGATTTCCAAGGTACCCGCAAGCTCTTATTTGCCCTTCTTTTTGCCCTTCTTCTTAGCCTTAGCGCTGGCTTTTGCCTTCTTTTTAGCGGCCGATTTCGTGGGCTTGGCAGGTTTGCTCCGCTTCTTGACGGCAGGAGCCTTGGCTGGCCTTCTAACCTTGGCAGGCGCGGCAGGCTTCGCAGGCAAAGGCCTTGCGGCGGCCAGGGGCTTGGCTGGAACTGCGACCTTCACCGGCATCGCGGCCGCCGGGGCGGACTTCTCTTTGACGGGGGGGACCGCGGTTGCCGTAACCGCCACAACTTTTCCTTTCGCCTTTGCGCCCGGCTTGCCGGCCGCAGCGGGAGCGGCCGCCGCCGCGGCGATCGCAACCTTGGCTCCTCTGCCCCGCTTGGCGGATGGAGGTGGTGGAGGTGGCGGAGGTGGCGGCGCCAGCGGCTTCAGAAATTTCAGAGTCTCCGTCCTCGAACGCAGCTTGCCATCGAGCAACAGCATAAACACATCATTGGCGATTTTCGGATACGCCGGCATCTGCGGCGTGATACGGAGTTCCGTCATCTCCGGCAACGGAATCTTCTGCTGCACCTGCCGCCACTTGGTAAAGAAATTCTTGATCTTCTGCGCCACTGCCTGCTGCCGCGCCGTGATGGCAAGAAACAGAATCATCTCGGGACGGGCCGACGACAGCAATTGCCACGTCCGCGACGGCGTGGCCGCTTCCTTGCCGGTCAACCTCTTGGCGAGGCTGCGGGCGTTGTCCTCCAGATCCTTCCAAGCCGCAACCAGATCCTTGCGCGGAATCGCCCGGCGCAAATCCGAAATATCTTTTTCGCCCAGCCGCTCGGTGAGGAAATAAAGCACCGCCGGCGCAACCTCCGGCGTATAACCAAGCTCGTTCATTTGTTGCCGGGTCTTCATCAGCGCGCCCAATCCGGCGGTATCCACCTTGGCCGTGCTCCAGCGCGGATTCAGTACTTTCAGCCATCCCTCTTTTTCGTACGCCTTCAGGACGCCGTAAGGATCGTCTTCGTAAGCCAACTGTTCGATCTCGTATCCGATGCTTGAACTGCGGATGTACTCAATGTAGTTATTTTCTTTCGCCGATTCGTACCGCGCCTGCGTGCGCTCCTCGAGCGGCCAATGGAAGCGCGTGGTAAAGCGTGTGGCGCGGATCATCCGCGACGGCTCCTCGAGAAACGCATAGTTATGCAACACGCGGATCACTTTGGCTTCAATGTCGGCCGCGCCGTTGAACGGATCCATCAACAATCCGCGCGATCCCTCGTTCAGCGACAGCGCCATCGCGTTCATGGTGAAATCGCGGCGGCGGAGATCTTCAATGATCGTGGCCGGAGCGATCTGCGGAGGCTTGCCGGGCTTGTCGTAGCGCTCCGAGCGCGCCATCGCAATCTCGGCGCGAACCCCGCCAGGCAGCGTCAGCAGCAAGGTCCGCGTCTCGTCATCGGCGTCGCCCACCACCGCTCCCGCGCGCTCCAGATCTTTCTGGAGCTTGAGTGCGTTGCCCTGAACCGTGAAATCCAGATCGCGGATGGGAAAGCCGGTAATGATGTCGCGGACGGCGCCGCCAGTGAGATATAGGTTCATCCCGGCGGCCTTGGCGGCGCTCAGGACGAGTGCGACTGCCTTCTGTTGATCCGGCGAGAGCCGGGTTTCCAGCGTGTATATGTAGTCGGCCATGCCTTCCTAGTCGCCTTGCGGTGGCTGGACCGGGGCGTTATTCACAGGTTTTCCACAAGGGAGCCGCACCGAAATTTGCCGAATCGCCCATCGGCGGAATCTAACTCCCTCTATACATTAGACTTATACAGCAAACTTACAATTCTACAAACTAAAGAACTTAACACAAGGTTTACCGTTTGGCTACTGTGAAGGCACAAACTGTCCGAATTCATCAGGAAAGTGCGAGAATCGCATCTGAAGCTTCCATTGCCGCGGGTGCCCCATTCATTCGGGTTCTTTGCGAATGAGTGGGATTGCCGACGTCGCTTTGAAGGCCCTAGCCCCATGCCCTCGACCCACAAGAAAGTGATCGTGCGGAAACAGGACCGCGACTCCATCAGCGGTTACGTAGCTCCCGCCAACTTTGTGGTGGAGGGCAAGCTCGAACTGCTCAACACTTCCGGGAACGTGGTCGCCATCGACCTACGAGAAATCAAGGCCGTTTATTTTGTCCGAGAGTTTTCCGACACCGACCTAATGCTTCGCAAGACCTTCACCACTCGCCCCCGGACCGAAGGCCTGTGGGTGCGCTTGAAGTTCAAAGACAGCGAAGTGATCGAAGGCATCCTGCCCAACGACCTCACGCAAAATCCCCCCGAAGGATTCCTGATGAACCCTCCCGACCTGCGCTCGAACACGCAGCGTGTCTTCGTGCCTCGCCAAGCGCTGACGTCGGTCACGGTGCTCGCGGTCATAGGTTCAGCCAACCGCCGCCGCAAAGGCGGCCAACCCGATACGAGACAGGTCACGCTGTTCGAGCAGTAGATCGTGTAGGGACGGGCGCCCTCGCCCGTCCAAGCCGAGCGCAGCTCGGCAGTTGCCTGCGCCCTACTTCCGCTACAATTTCCCGAGACACCGCCATGAAACTATCCGACATTGCCGCCGCCCTCAACGCCCGCCTGGAAAACACATCTGCCGCCACGGAAATCACCGGTCTGGCCGGAATAGAACATGCTGGCCCCGGCCAGCTCACCTTCGTGTCTAACCCCAAGTACAATACCGCCGCGAAGACGACGAAAGCCTCAGCGGTCATAGTCGCCGAGAATTTTCCTGCCATCTCCACGGGAATGCTGCGCAGCAAAAACCCGTATCTAGCTTGGGCGAAGGCCATCGAACTTTTCTACCAGCCGCCGCGCTACGCCCCGGGAATTCATCCCACCGCGGTCATTCATCCCACGGCAGAGAAGAAGCTCGGCAAGAATGCGCACATCGGCCCTTACGTCGTGATTGACGAAGACGCCGTAATTGGAGACAACGCCGTCCTCCTGGCCCACGTCGTCATCTATCGCGGCGTCACCATCGGCAACAATTTCTTCGCGCACGCCCACGCCGTGGTTCGTGAATTCTGCCAACTGGGAGACAACGTTCTGCTGCAGAATGGCGCCGTTGTAGGCTGCGACGGTTTTGGCTTCGCCAAGGATGAAGACACCATTGACGACAATGCCCGCTGGCACAAGATCGTCCAGTCCGGCAATGTGGTCATCGAGAGCGACGTCGAGGTCCAGGCCAACGCCTGCATTGACCGCGCCAGCATTGGCGAGACCCGCATCGGGCGCGGCGCAAAACTCGACAACCTGGTCCACGTCGGCCACAGTTGCACGATTGGCCACGACACGCTGCTCTGTGCGCAGGTCGGCCTGGCCGGCACGACCGACGTGGGCAACAACGTGATTCTCGCCGGACAAGTCGGCGTCTCCGGCCACGTAAAAATCGGCGACGGCGCCATCGCCATCGCGCAAAGCGGCATCCCGCACGATGTTCCCGCTGGAGCCATGGTCAGCGGCGCTCCCGCCATCGATCATCGCTTGTGGTTGAAGTGCTGCGCCGCCTACGCCAAGCTGCCGGAGATCGCCAAAGCAGTCAGGAAGTTGTCGGGGCGGGAGTGATTCTCCTCACCCGTCCTTACATAAAAGTGTCATCCTGAGCGAACCGGGGTCCCCATCGCGCCCGCCTTTGGCGCGATGGGGTGGAGAAGCGAAGGACCCATGCATTTGTCCGGTTGGTAGAGATGTCGTTCGTACCACCCGTCACTCAGATCGATCCAAGTAGGATTCACAGAAACAATCAACTGAACTTTCTTGATCCGAAGCCAGCCTTTGATGCGCTTCTCGCGGTCAATCGCGTTGCGCACATCATCGAAACTCTCGTAATAAACAAGTCGATCAATCTTGTAGCGCTTGCAGAATTCCGATCCGTTCCCAAACTTATGTTCCCAAACGCGCCGGCGAAGGTTATTTGTGACTCCAACATAGAGGCTCTGGGAGCGGTTAGTCAGGATGTAAACGTAGAAGTAGCGGCGGTCGCCGGAATGCATAGGTCCTTCGCTTCGCTCAGGATGACAGGATTTAGATTGTGCCCCGAGAAGACGCGGAAATCAGTGAGCGAAGTACACCCAAATTGTGATGATTCGCCGCTTGTCTATTCAAGACCTTTGTCATCCCGAGCGACCTTGTCATTCCGGACGACCTTGTTATCCCGAACGACCTTGTCATCCTGAGCGAAGCGAAGGACCTATGCATTTGACTGCGCGGGTTTGTCATCCTGCGACCTTGTCATCCTGAGCGAAGCGAAGGACCTATGCATTTGGCCGCGCGGGTTTGTCATCCTGCGACCTTGTCATCCTGAGCGAAGCGAAGGACCTATGCATTTGGCCGCGCGAGGAGCGGGGCGGGTACCCCACGCTTCCTTTTGTGAAGGGCGGGATTCCACGTGCGCCGACCGCTTGGGATTCTTCGCTGACCCAACCACGCTCCAAGCCTCCCTCAAACCCCTGCCCGGAGAACTACAAATCCCCGCCAACTCCCCGGAAGCAACCGTCGAGATCACCCAGCTTGAGGACGTAAAGAAGCAGCCGAGGGCATGGGTTGAACCGTAGCCAGGCAACCCAAGCTGCGGTCCCACCAGCTTTGTCATTCCACCAACTTTGTCATCCTGAGCGAAGCGAAGGACCTATGCATTTGAGTGCGCGAGGCATAGGGGTGTGGTCACCCTTCGTTTGTTGAACGGTGGGATTCCAAGTCCGCCGACCGCTTGGGATTTTGACGTAACGTTGAAGGGGCGCGGCTTTTAGCCGCGCCGTTGAGACCAACATAAATGGTTAGATTTTGAGTGGCGCAGCGCTTCAGCGCTGCGGAAACCGCTCCGTTCCGATTGGGCTTTAGCCCCTGAGGGAGCAACCCTAATCCCCGCGCCGATCTGTACCCAACCCCGCTCCAAGCTTTCCTGAAACCCGTGCCCGGGGAACTAAAAATTCCCCGCCAACTCCCCGCCAGCAACCGTCGAGATCACCCAGTTTGAGGACGTAAGAAAGCAGCCAAGGTTTGTGTAGAGCGGACACTCCTGTCCGCTGCTTTTGACTCGTGCCCCGAGAAGAGGGAGTAGTCGAGATCGAATCGCACTGGACCGCAGCCAGACGCGAAAAGCAGGGAATCTATTCCACCATCCGGCGCCGCGATCCAGCCTAGGAGCCCCGCCCTTCGCTTCGCGATAGGACGGGCCACCCGCCCACACAGTCATAACCCTATCGACCTCTTAGCGGCCTCAGTCAAAACAGTCTCAATGATCTTTTGCAATATTCTGCCCGCGACAGGGCCAATTTTGTTTGTGAACTTTTTGAAACGACTCGCGGCCAGCGGCGTTCGAGCTGTATCGCTCGTTAAATCAGCGAACGTACTCTTCAAAGCATCTTTTTCTTCCGGGCTTAATTGTTCGAGATCGTCGGTATATTCCCTCGCCGCGGCGAGAGCCGTTTCCGTCCAAGGAAACGGGCTGCCACATTCTCCACAGTAGTTTGGAGGCTTAAAAGGTCCGCCGCCCATCCACGAGTTAGGCCCACGTCCCGCTATCGGCCAGCCGCAAGCTTGGCATTGATGGATAGTGGGCGCTCCACAGTCCTCACAAAACGACTTCCGAAACTGCGGGAACCCTTGTAACGAACTGAGAACCAGATGCCCGCTCCGGCATACCTGAGCCACATCTTCCGGAGGTGGTTTTTTCTCTGACTGCCGTCCCATTTTTCATTTCCTTACAAATGTCGACGTTGAGGCCGGGTGCTCCACCCTTCGTTTTTTGAAGGGTGGGATTCCACGTCCAAACGCCGCTTGGGGTTTTTCGCTGGCCGCCGCAACCTGACCCCTACCCTTTTTCATCACAAACGCCCGGGCGCGTCACAGACTTCTAACCGGACGTCAGCGATCGACCTGTGGCAGGACAGAGGTATCTTGGGCTGGTCAGAGACGACTCTCCCTTTTAATGACGCCGTTCGCTTCCCTGAACGCCTTGCTCTCGGCAGCCTTGTCGCTCAGGCCATCCCTCAGCGCCGCCTCGTAAGCGGAATTCCAAATCTTCGCCCACTGCTCTGCCTTGTCCTCCGGCACATTCGCCGGCACGTTCTCTGCTGTATAGGGCATGACTTACTCCTTCCACTTTTTCAGATGATCAATTGCCTTCTGAAGCACCGTGATGTTCTCACTGAAATGCCTCAGTGCCACATTACAGCACTTGGCGGGTGGGCCACATTACGCGGTAGTGGTAAGCACGGGTTAATATCTAAGGAGTAAACACGAGCAGCAAACTCGCAGAATTGAATTTAACTCAGTATCCGACTTCGCGCCCTGGTTTCCAGCCAAAGTTTCCAGCCAAAAGCCAGAAGCTAAGAGCTAGCAGCTACTCTCGCATCTCCGCCGGAAGCCCGCTATTGATCGCGGCCCGCACTTTGGCCATCAGGCAATCGCGTTCTCCGAAATCGGCGGGTTCGATGGGATCGTGAAATTGCACCGTGACCGTCCCCGGACGGATCGCGAACCGCGCTTTCGGCATGACTTCCTGGGTACCTGAAATCGTGATCGGCACCACTGGCACGCTGCACTGCTCGGCGAGATAAAACGGGCCTTTCTTGAAGGGCAGCAGCTTGCCATCGAACGAGCGCTTGCCTTCGACGTAGATGCTCATGTTCAGTCCCTGCTCAATGGCTCTGACTGCGTCGCGCACGGCCGCGATGCCCGCATCCCGATTTCCCCGATCGACGGGCACGAGCGAACCGATCAGCATGATCCTGCCGAGAATTGGAACCTTGAACAATCCCTTCTTCACCATCACGGAAGTCCGGCGCGGGATCAGCGGCAGGGTGATGGGCGGATCGAGGTTGGAGATGTGATTCGACATGAAGATATAAGTTCGCGCCGGATCAATTTTTTCGAGTCCCAGCGTTTGCACCTTCACGCCGGCGATGCGCACGCCCGTGAATGCGGCCCACATGCAGGTGCGGTACAAAAAGTTGATGTCTTTGGTGAGATAAGTCCAGGGAATCGCCACGAGCGCCGCGAAAGGCAGCGCCGCGGCCCAAAACACCAGCATGAGAATGGTGCGAATCACTTATGTCTTCACCCCAAACGCCTGCACCCCGAGCCCGCGCAATCGTTGGGGCAGCTTCTCATAGATGCCGCCAAATCCGCCATTGGAAAGAATGGCAACCACGTCGCGTTCGCGCAGTTCGGGCGTGATCGCGTTCACGATGGCATCGGCGTCGGCGAAGATGCGCGCTTGCTTGCCATGCTTCTGAATCGCGTCCACCACGCGATTCAGATCCAGGCGTTCCGCCTCTGGAATCGCCTCCGACTTGAAGATGGCTGCGACCACCACCTGATCGGCGAGCGCCAGGCTGCGGGCCAGCGCGTCCTGCAGCACGTTGCGGCGCATGGTGTTCGAGCGCGGCTCCAGCACCACCCACAGGCGCGATTGCGGATAGCGAGCCCGCAGCGCCAGAATCGTCTGCTCGATGGCCGTCGGATGATGCGCAAAGTCGTCGATAATCGTTATTCCATTGACCTCGGCCTTCACCTCCAGCCGCCGCTTCACGCTGCGAAACGTTCGGAGAGCCTTCGCAATCACATCTTTCGAAATTTCATAATTCGCCGCCAGCGCCGCGGCCGCCGTCGCATTCCAGACGTTGTATTCGCCGCCGAGCGCGAATTCAAAGTCGGCCCAAGGTTTTCCATCGCGCACGACCGACCAGGAAGTTCGTTCCTCGCCCAGCTGCAGATTTGCGATTCTCCAGCCCGCGCGATCGCCCTTCGGAACCAAAGCCCCGTAACGTTCGACTGGGCAGAACGCTTTCTTCAGACAGCGGTCGATGCTCGAACTCAGGCTCGCACTCAGGCTCGGACTCAGGCTCGCACCGGCGCTCTCACCGGAATCAAAGGCGACAATCCGCCCGCGTCGCGGAACCAGGTTCACCAGCCGCTTGAAGGCCGTCTCCACCGCGTCCAGATCCTTGTAGATATCCGCGTGGTCGAATTCAACCGAGGTGAGAATCACGGAATCCGGAAAGTAGTGCATAAACTTCGGACCTTTATCGAAGAACGCCGTGTCATACTCGTCGCCTTCCAAAATAAAGTGCTTGCCTTCGCCCAGCCCAAAACTGCGACCGAAATTCTCGGCAATGCCGCCGATCAGAAACGATGGCTGAAGGCCGGCGGTCTCGAAGATCCACGCCAGCATCGACGTCGTTGTCGTTTTGCCGTGCGTCCCGGCAACCACCAGAACGTCTTTCCCTGCCAGGAACTCATCATGCAGAATCTGCGGCAGTGAGCAGAACGGAATGCGCTCGTCGAGCACGCGCTCCAGTTCCACGTTCCCGCGAGAAAGCGCGTTGCCGACGACCACAAGGTCCGGCCGAGGATTCAGGTTCGCCTCCGCAAACGGCTGCGCGACGGGAATGCCCAATGATTCGAGAAACGTCGACATCGGCGGATATGACGCCGCATCCGAGCCGGTGACGCGAAAGCCCCGCTCTTGCAGCATGCCGGCCAGCGAAGCCATCGCCGTCCCGCAAATGCCGATCAGGTGAATGTTCCTGGGTTTGCGCATTAGAGATTGCTCATTTGACCGTCGCCGCTTCCAGAATCCGCAGTTCCGCCGCGTCGTCCACGGTCAGTCTCGCCCGCACTCCAATCGGCAAAGTAATGTTCGCTCGCGAGACATGGCCCGACCGCAGCCCATAGGCCACGGGAATCTGCAGGCCGCTCACAATCCGCAGAATCACCTCCTCCAGCGTGTAATCCTGATCGGGACTCTGCCGGCAGTCCAGCATTTCGCCGAAGACCATTCCCCGCACATCGTTCAGCTTGCCTGCCAATTTCAGTTGCATCAGCATGCGGTCGATCTGGTAAGGCTTGGTCGCAACGTCTTCGAGGAAAAGAATCGTGCCCGCGGTTTGAATCTCGTGCTCCGTGCCGAGCGATGCCGCCAGCATCGAGAGGCAACCGCCATAAAGGATTCCCTCCGCCTGTCCCGGCAGCAGCGGCTTTGCTCCCGAGCCTTCCGCGATGCGCCACTCCGCCGCTCCGCCCACCGCGTTCTGCCATGAATCCAGATCCACACCGCCGGCAACGGCGAAATCCTTGGTCACCATCGGGCCATGGAAGGTCACGAAGTTCGCCGCGTCCGCCACGCAGCACAGCAGCGTCGTAATATCGCTGTAGCCGACCAGAATTTTGGGATGCGAAATGATCTTCATCGGATCGAGCGTTAGCGGCAGGTAGTTCGATCCGTACCCTCCTCGCGCGCAAATAATCGCGCGGATATCGTCGCGCACGAACATGTCTTCCAGTTCCCGTGCCCGGCGCTCCACCGAGCCGGCAAAGTAGAGATCGCGTTCCAGGATCGACTCGAAGTAAAACGGCTCATAGCCGGCGCGGCGAAGACCGTCGCAGCCCGCCTCCAGCATCTCGCGCTTGACGTTCGACGCGGGCGCAACAATTCCCACCTTGTCGCCCGGACGGAGCGCGCGCGGCTTGATTCGCGAATTCTGGGAAGCGGAAACCATTTGGACTTGATCTTAAACGAAGAATTCTCCGCGACAGACGAGAGTTGCCGGACCTCGGAGATAAACTTGATTCTCCCAGCGCACCGTCTGCGAACCTCCGGGCGCAACTACCGTTACCGGCGAAGCGACCCGGCCGCTCGCAATCGCGGCTACCGCCGACGCGCACGATCCCGTACCCGACGACTCGGTCTCTCCCACGCCTCGTTCAAAGAGACGGATCTCGATTTCATTTGCGCGGTCATTCGCACGGCGCACCACGACATACTCCACATTCGTGCCCTGCGGGAACTGCAGCTGCGTGCCGATCAGCGCCGCCTGGCGCTGCCATCCATCCGGAAAGTTCTGCACGAAAATCACGAAGTGTGGATTCCCCATCGAAACTTTCGTCCCCACCGCTCGCACCCCCATCGTCTCAATCGACAACTGGCCGCCGACCTCCGGCTGGCCCATATCTGCTTCGAACTCAAACGTGGAGCCTTGCCGACCCACAAGCCGGCAAGTCTTCAGTCCGGCGCCGGTGCGAACCACAACTTCCGTTTGGCCCTCTCGCGAACAAATCTCCGCCGCCACGCAGCGCGTGCCGTTGCCGGAAATTTCCGCCTCCGAACCATCCGCGTTGATCAAGCGCGCCCTCACGTCAGCTTCCGCATCCGGAAACAGCCATTCCACGCCGTCGGCGCCTACTCCGCGATGGCGATCGCACAACCGGCGGCTGAGCGCACCCAGATCGCCGGAAGCGTGCGCGCCTTCCACTATAAGAAAATCGTTGCCGCAAGCCGACGCTTTCGTAAAAGGGATTCTCGTGTTCGGCTGGCTCTCGTTCTTCTGGTCAAGGTTCTGCGGCGCGCTCATTCGGGCTCCGTAACCCCGAGCGACGTCACGCTGCCAAACACATTCGATTCGTGCAGCCGGATGGAAAACATGTTCTGCTGTCCACGCTCGCAATCCACCGCGAACACCATGCGGAAATCCGGATCCGCGGACGCGATGTGCACGCTCTGCATGGTGAGTTGCTCGGAGTCCAGGATGCGGTTCACTTCCCGCAGCATCGCATCCACGTTGCGGCCCGTCACTTCGTAAGTGGTGATGAACGACTTCAACAGGAACACACGCTCCATTCGTCCCAGCAACACCAGCGAAATTAGAATGATGATCGTGGCACAGCACGCGATCAAATACAGGCCACCGCCCGCTGCCATCCCCACCCCCGCCACCACAAACAGGGTGGCCGCCGTCGTCAGGCCGGTCACCGACCCTCGTGTGTGCAAAATCGAGCCCGCGCCGATGAAGCCGATGCCCGTGATGATCTGCGCCGCGATGCGCGCGCTGTCCGCGGGGGTGCCCGCGAGTTGCCGCGATAGGACCGTGAACATCGCCGAGCCGAAACAAATGAACATATTCGTGCGCAGCCCTGCCGGCTTGTGCCGCAGTTGCCGTTCCAGGCCGATGATGCCGCCGAGTATGGCCGCCAGCACCAACCGCGCCAGCGTCGAACTCAGCACCACGCCCAGTTCATTACGCAACAGTTGGATGAGTTGATGGATTGGGTTCATAGCAGCGCCCCGGCTTCGACCACCCCAGCCCGGGAAAAGCACGCGGTCCCGGAGCGGATTCTATCACCGCCATCCAGCGCTTTCTGTACCGCTTGTCCGGAATGGTTAACGCGATTGATTCGTGGCGCTTCGCGCCGCATAGACGCGCGCACGTGGCTGCCCGGTTGCGTGAATTTCCGCCAGCACCGTGAGATTGGTCCGGTTCACGCCGAGATCCACGGCATCGCCATCGAAGGCAATCACAAAATCCACGTATCGCGGCGGATCGGCCAGCGCGCGCTCCCACAGGCCTTCGGGATCCGATGGCCGCTTCCAGGGGCGATGATTTTCGTTATTCACCACCTGACGCAGCGGGATTCCCGCCTGCTCCATGACGCCCACATGTTCGCTGATGTCCATCAGGAACCGTGAGTTCCGTGGCAATCGGGCAACCTCGCGCTGCACCGCGGAATTCAAAGGGCTCCGGATTCTCCAGTTCCTTTGCGCCTCCTGCAAGCATTGCGGCCCCGCCTTCCATACCGACGCGTAACTGACCACGACCAGCGCAACGAGCAGCGCCAGTTTCCCGACCTGGCGCCAGCCGGAGCCAAGAAGAAACACAGAAGCCGCCAGCACTCCGATCGAAACCGCGAACATGGGCAGCAACTGGAGTCCATAGCGCTGGTTAAAGGCAGCAAATGGCCACCAGCTGTAGACATGAATTGGCACCGAGCCGTACGCAATCGAAAACGCGTAGAACACGAGCGGAATCCACAGCAACAGCAACACCAATGCAGCCGATTGCGCCCGCAGTTGCCATGCTCCGATTGCCAACGCCAAAAGCGCCGCCGCCAGCCAGAACCGGCCCCAGTTGCCATTCGCCATATTCAACTGTGCCGATTTCAAAAAATAGATGGCCGCGACTCCGGCATGGTGGAGCGCCGGATTCGGCGCACCCACGCGCTGTTCAATCGCCTTCGCCGAGTATGGGCCATTGGCAAACTCCAACGCGTTCCCGTAGATCACCCGGTTGAACGCCAGCCACAGGACGGGAACCACCGCAATGCCCAACAGGAATTTCACTGCTACCCGCCGCAAGGCACAATCGTCTAAGTCGTGATTCTGCCACCGCCGCAGCGCGATGACGACGACGGCCGCTCCCATCACACCCGCCAGAAACCATCCGTCGTAGCGCGTGAGCTCCGCACCCACCAGACAGCAGGCGCAGCCGACCAGCGGAGTGCGCGCCACCGGCGTCTGTCGTCGATCTCCATCTTCATTTTCTCGCAGGTCATTTTTCCGCAGACTCCGAATAAATTCCGCGAAGTACACGACGGCCCAGATAAATAGAGCAAGATAGAGTGGCTCCGTCATGGCCGTTGCCTGCATGTAGATTAGGTTGGGATTGGCTCCATAAGCGAAGGCGGCGGCCAATGCGCTCACGCCAGCCGCCGGTTTCGTGCCCGCATTCTTGCAAAGCTCGGCTTCCAGCATGCCGCGCACCAGGCGAAATATTCCCACGACCCCGAGCACGTAGGCGATCATCGAAGGAATCGAACCGCCCGCGCCGTTCTGCCACATTGCATCGGAGAAAATGAACGGGATCATCAGCAGATGAGGCAGGGGCAACCATACCGTCCCCAACTGCAGCAGACCGGGCGTCTGCGAATCGAACACACGCCGCGCGATATTGATATGCGCGACCGCGTCGCCATAGAGCAGAAGGTCGCCCCGTTGAAAGTAATAAAGAAAAGAAAACAGGGACACAAGGACAGCCACCCCGGCCACGCGGGCCGCGCTGCGGTCGCGAATGGGGACTGTGTTTGCAGTCACTCTACGCTCGCTCCGCGCTCATGTGGGCTCTGTCATGGCTTGAGGATAAACCGAATGGTCCTATTCCAAGTGCGTCAGTTCGCGGAACACCTGGAAGCGCCCCTCAATTTCACTGCGTGTAAGATTCTGCAGCCGCTCCGTCCCGAAACGTTCCACGGCAAACGATCCCATGACACCGCCGTAAAACAAGGCGCGCTTCATCACCTCGCGGTTGATCTCGCCCTGCGACGCGATATACCCCATGAATCCGCCGGCAAACGAATCGCCGGCTCCTGTCGGGTCCTTGACCTCTTCAATCGGCAAAGCTGGCGCGCGAAAAGGATGCGACCCAATGCCGAAGGCTCCCTCGCGGAAAAAAATGGTCGCTCCGTACTCGCCGTGCTTCACCACCAGCGCGTTCGGTCCCATGGTAAGAACTTTTCTCGCCGCGCGCGGAAGATTCTTCTCCCCGGCCAGCATCTTGGTCTCGGTGTCGTTGATCAGGAGAATGTTCACCAGCTTCAACGTTTCCGCCAATTCCCTGGGCGTCCCCTGGATCCAGAAATTCATGGTGTCGCCGCCCGTCAGGCGCACGCCATCCATCTCCAGGCGCACCGCCGCTTGCAGGGTGGGATGGATGTTCGCAAGAAACAGGACCTGCGTATCCAAATACTCTTTTGGAATACGCGGCTGAAACTTTTCGAACACGTTCAGTTCCGTGAAGTCGGTCTTCGCCTCGTTGGGGTTGTCGAGATACTGTCCACCCCAGCGGAAGGTCTTGCCCTGGGCCCGCTCGATGCCGCGCGTGTCGACACCGCGATTCTTCAGTACGGCCTCGTGTTCGGGCGTAAAGTCTTCGCCCACGACCGCTACCATTCGCACTTCGGTGAAGTAACTGGCGGCCAGCGCGAAGTAAGTCGCAGCCCCTCCGAGGATGTCGCTCACTCGGCCGGAAGGCGTGGCGATCGTGTCAAAGGCAACTGAACCTACTACCAGGATACTCATGCGTCTCCGTATGTCAGTCGTTAGTGGAGAGCCGGGCGCCCCGCCCGGCCGCCATACTGCCGGACGGGCGGGGGCGCCCGTCTCTCCACTGACTATTTCAGATACTTCCCCAATATCAACTGCAGCTTCTCTTTCGTCTCGGCCGGAATCTTGGCCGGATCGGTCAGAATGGCATTCGCCAGCGCCCTTCCGCACTTGCAGGAGCGCGTCTTCGGCATCGCCGACACCGTGATCTTTACGACTTTGGCGGCGTTTTCGGCGTTCTTTACCAGCACGGAGACAATTTGCTCCACGGTCACGGAATCATGATGCGGATGCCAGCAGTCATAATCGGTCACCATGGCGATAGTGACGTAGCAAATCTCCGCTTCGCGCGCGAGCTTCGCCTCCTGCAGGTTGGTCATGCCAATGACATCCGCGCCCCAGCTGCGATAAACGTTCGACTCGGCCTTGGTAGAAAACTGGGGACCCTCCATGCAAACGTAAGTCCCTCCCAGCTTCGCCGATACGTCTGCAGCCTGGCATGCGCCGCGGACCACCTTCGCCATCTCGCCGCATACGGGGTCGCCAAATCCAATGTGCGCCACAATGCCGTCGCCGAAGAAAGTATCAACGCGGTGGCGGGTGCGATCGAAGAATTGGTCGGGGATAACGAAATCGAGCGGCTTGTGCTCTTCCTTCAGAGACCCCACGGCCGAAACCGAAACAATGCGCTCGACTCCCAACTGCTTAAAGCCGTAAATGTTGGCCCGGAAATTCAGTTCGCTCGGCAGAAGTTTGTGCCCGCGGGCATGGCGCGCGAGAAACGCCACCTTGCGACCCTCTAGCGTCCCCAGAATATAAGCATCCGAAGGATCTCCGAATGGAGTCTGCTGCTCGACCTCATGCGCGTCGCTGAAACCCGGCATCTGGTACAAACCGCTGCCGCCGATAATGCCAATCTCTGCCTGCTGCAATTGCGCTCCTGATTGGGCTGGAAATGACTGCGGAACTGCCGATTATACAAGACGGAAACTCATGGCTTGCCGGGCGCGGCTTTCTCTTCCGGCCAGAAATCCCCTTCCACCCTTTTCGTCGTCTCGTCATCCAGACTTTCGCTGATCAGTACGGCGTCGCTGCGGACTTCAATCACTACGACTCCCTCTTCTGTCAGCCAGGCATGCCGTCCGCGCAAGGTTCGCCAGGAATCCACCGGCGGCGCGTCTTCCGCAACTTTGCCATCCACTCCCAGCCCTTGCCGCTTCTGATACCGCTCGGCCAGCGATTTCGCGTACACCGCTGCGAACTCCGCCGCTTTCGCCGCACTTGACCAGCGGGAAACGTACAGCACCCCGATCGGCGCCGATTTGTTTCCCTTCGGCCTACCGGCAAAGTAATACCCGCCGCGCCACTCCGGATACATCGCCCCGGCCTCATCCCGTCCCGCATATTGCTCAACCAACACATCAACGTCAAACTCTCCCATCGCGCCGATATCGAAGGGATCGTAGCCTTTAAAGTCTTTCTCCATGTCGATCATCTTCATCGGCTCCAGCTTCTCGTGCGCAAGGTAGGTCTCGGGCTCCATGATTTCGCGCGTCGTCTTCGGCGGATCCTTGAACGCGCCCGCATAAGCCAGCTCCTTTCCGCCCGCCTGCAAGAGCGCGGCGGTAAAGTCGAGTCCGTAGCGATACGGGAAGGTCAGCTCCTCTTTCAAGAAGATCGGAGCATCGCGGAATGCCGGAGAATCCGCCGTTCCGACCAGCATGCTCTGCTTGAGCGCGTCAACAATCTGCGGCGATTCCAGCAGCGTCTTTCCGGTCGGCGCCAGCGAATAGTCCAGCAGCACTACCATTGCTTGCCCCTCGACCACCGCCTGCCGCGCAGCCGATTCTTCGTCGCCTTCGATGTCATTCGGACTTGGATCATCTCTTTTATTGTCAGACTCTTCCGTCGATCCTTTCATCCACTTCTCGATGCCGAACGATTGGTCCTGGAGGGCGTGCGTCAGCTCATGCGCCAGCACTGGCTTCTGCGACTCTACGTCCACCCAGTTCAGCAAATTCACGGTTTTTGTTTTGAGGTCGTAGTATCCCGCCACTTGCTCGCGCAGCATCGTCACCAGAAATTTGGACAAGTCGAAGTTGCGTGGGATCAATCCAAACTTCTTTAGGACCGCCGACGACCGTTCCAGGCGCTTGGCGTCCTTGTCGTCCTTCATGCTCTTCTCGATGTAGGACTGCACCTCGTCGCGCTTGGTCAGCCTGCGCTTCACCTTGTGCTTGATCGGGAGGCCAGTGTCCTGGCTGGCAAACTGCAGGATCTCGTCCACCGAGCGGAAAAGTTCCTTCGCCTCTTTGGGCGAGACGGTGGTTTCCGCCGCAGGAGGATTCTGGGCGGGCGCGGTCTGCGGCTGATCGTGATTCTGAGCTTTACTTTGGTCTTGGACCTGGAGGCCAAGATTATCGACGTTCTTGTTGCCGGCTGGAGCTTGCGGCTGGTTTTGCGACCACGCTCCGCAAGCCAGCCATGCGAATAGCAGGACAACTACGGCGAACTTCCACAACTTCATGTTCCCTCTGTCTTGAAAGCTTCTGTCTTAGAAAAATAATCGGGTACGACGGTTCTCATCGCCCAGCTGCTCTTTGCGCCACCCACTCGCCCGCCTCGCGCGTCCCCAGCGTTCCGCCGATATCGGGCGTCGTTTTTTTCTGCCGCACGGCGTCGAGCACGGCGGCTTCGATCCTCTGCGCCTCGCTGGCCATTCCCAGATGCGCCAGCATCATGGCCGCAGTCAGAATCGCGCCGAAGGGATTGGCAATATTCTTCCCCGCAATCGGCGGCGCGGAGCCATGCACGGGCTCGAACATCCCGATTTGCCCCAGTGAGGTGTGCCCCGGACGCAGATTGCCGCTCGCGGCCATCCCCAGCCCGCCCTGCAATCCGGCAGCGAGATCGCTGATAATGTCGCCAAACATGTTGTTGGTGACGATGACATCCAACCCGCGTGGATCGCGCACCATCTGCATGCAGAGCGCGTCCACGTACATGTGCTGCGTCTCGATCTTTGAATACTCGTCGGCAACTTCTTTGAACGTGCGCTGCCACAGGCCGCCGGCATGCGTCATGGCATTCGATTTATCGCACATCAGCACTCGCCGCCGGGGAGAGCCGTCCAGTTTCCGGTTACTCGCGCAGTACTCGAACGCGTAGCGGATGATGCGCTCGACTCCCTTGCGCGTGTTGATGTCTTCCTGAATCGCAACTTCGTCGGGCGTTCCCTGCTTGAAAACTCCGCCGAGGTCGCCATAAACGCCTTCGGTGTTCTCGCGAATCACGACGAAATCGAGGTCTTTTGGTTCGATGCCTTTGAGCGGGCAAAGCGACGCATCCAGCAACCGCACTGGCCGGACATTGGCGAACAGGTCCATTTTGCAGCGCATGCCCAGCAGGATTTCCTTCGCGTGAATGTTAGAGGGCACGCGCGGATCCCCAAAAGCGCCGACCAGGATGGCATCAAAATCACGAGTCAACGTGGTGAAACCATCCGGCGGGACCGTAACTTTGTCGGCGAGATAGCGGTCGGCCCCCCAGTCGAACGACGTCAATTCGACGGCAGCGCCAGCGGCCTCGATGACTCTTACCGCCTGCGGAATCACTTCTTTCCCGATTCCGTCCCCGGCAATCACGGCAATCCGCTTCTTCTTTTTTATTGCGCTCACGCTCGCAACGTTAGCACAGGCGCGGACCATTATTAAACTCGCGACCTCATTTACTAGCCGGTGGAGCGCCGGGCGAGGACGCCCGTCCCTCCATCATCAAATTGTCCACGCGGCACGGTAACTCACGTTGCGACGTTTTGCACACAGGAATCATCTGCTCATGGTGAGAGTTCATAGTGAGAGGTCGTGCGCCGGTCGATCACGCCCGTTCGTTATAATTAAAGCTTGAACTTATGACTTCGACGACACTTCCTGGGGCGAACCCGACGGAGCAGAGCGGCGCGGTCGGCGCCACTGCGCCCGACTTCGGCGATACTCGCGCCGAGTTCCACGCGTTGCTCACAGGCTGCGGCCTCTATGACCTGAGCTGGCGTGCCAAGATTGCGGTGACCGGCGGCGACCGCGTCCGCTGGCTGAACGGCATGGCCACGAACAACGTTCGCGATCTTGCCCCCGGCCACGGCGTCTATGCCTTTCTGCTGAACGCGCAGGGCCGCATTCAGGCGGACCTCTACGTCTTCCAGCGCGGGGACTCGCTGCTGGTGGATACGGAACTTAGGCAGCGCGACAAAATATTGCAGCTGTTCGATCACTACATCATCGCCGACGATGTTGAAATCGCCGACATCAGCGACAAACTCACCGCGCTCGGCCTGACCGGGCCGGAATCGCGCAATGTTCTCGAACGCGTCGGTATTGCCGTTCCCGATCTCGCACTCGCACATATGCAGTTCGCAGACGTTCGGTGGCAACATGCCGGGCAGCAGAAGACTGTCACGCTATTGCGTTCGGGAGAGGAAGCGCGCGAGTCCTGGCAAATCTGGATTGCTCGCGAGCACACCGGCGATCTTTGGGATGAACTGCGGGACGCGCTGCTCAAGGCAGGTGCGCGGCCCATCGGAACTACTGCGCTGAATCTTTTCCGCATCTCGCGTGGCATCCCGCAATTTGGCGAGGACATCCGCGAGCGCGATCTGCCGCAGGAAACCGGGCAGACGCGCGCATTGAATTTCACCAAAGGATGCTATCTCGGTCAGGAGATCGTGGAGCGCATCCGCTCGCGCGGCGCAGTGCACCGGCAGTTCACCGCGTTCGCGGTCGAGGGCGCGCTGCCCGAACCGGGCGCGAAGATTCTGGTCGGAGAGAATAAAGAAGCGAAGGAAGTTGGCGAGATCACCAGCAGCGCCGTTTTGCCTCTGCCCGGCGGAGATCGCCCAGTCGCATTGGGTTATCTGCGACGCGAGGCTGCAGGAAAAGATTTGCGCGCGGGAACGGCGAAGCTGAAACCGGCATCGCTGCCGATCGTGTGAATTTCGAGAAGAAATTCAAGAAACCTTAATTTCGAGAACCAGGTAAATGATATGGCTCAAAAAAGACGAGAAGAAAGCGAATTTAAAGTAAGCGACAAGCGCTTGTTCACTTCCGAAGGAGAACTTCGCGATTCCACCGAAGAACAAGCGCCGCGTCCAGCCGCGGCGACGGCTGCGGCAACGGCGGTCCCGACGACAGCTCCGACGGCGGTGTCGACGAGTCCAGAAGCCGCGCCCACACCCGTGGTGCACGCACCGGAAGCGGATATACCCGAACCGCCCACCGCCTCCGAGCAGCAGGCACAGCACGATGCCTACAAGCAGTCGTCGCGTGATCTCGATACGCGAGTCGAACTGAGCGGACATTCGGCGAAAGAACTCGAAATGAGTTTTGAGCGCTTCATGGCTTCGCTCTACATGACCGCCATGATGCAGCTCGGCCTGATGCACGAGCAGGGCGGACAGCCCGGAGTGGACTTGATCGGCGCGCGGCAAACCATCGACACGCTCGGCATGATCGCCGAGAAAACCAAGGGCAATCTCACTCCGAAGGAGCAGGGATTCCTGCAGAACTGCCTCTATGAACTGCGCATGGCCTACGTGGAAGTGACCAACGCTCTGGCGCATCCTCCGCAGGCGCCCGGCCCAATCACAGGTACAAACGGCTGATGCAAGCGACTCTGACGGTATTAGGCAGCGGCACGTCGATGGGCGTACCAACGATCGGCTGCGACTGCGTCGTCTGCCGTTCGCCGGATCCGCGCGACCGCCGCACCCGCCCCTCCGTGATGATCAGCTACCGTGATCCTCACGACCATGCCCGCCAAGTCCTGATCGACACGACGCCTGATTTTCGTGAGCAGGCGCTGCGCGAAAAGATCACGCAGCTCGATGCCGTGCTCTACACCCACACGCACGCCGACCACATCCTCGGCATCGACGATCTGCGCCCTCTGACTTATCGGCACAAACCGGGCAAGCTGCCTCTTTATGCCACGCCGCAAGCCTGCGAATTCCTGCGCAACATGTTCCGCTACATTTTTGAAGCCGAGTATAAGTTTGGCGGACTGCCGCTGGTTGATCTTCAACCAATCGAAGGCCCCGTCGAATTGTTCGGCGCGCGCTTCGAGCCGGTGACGGTGATCCACGGCGAAACCCCGATCCTTGGTTTCCGTTTCGGATCGGCCGCCTACCTGACCGATCACAGCGAGGTCCCGGCCGAAACGCTGGAGAAATTGCGGGACCTCGACATCCTGTTTCTGGACGCGCTGCGCTACAAGCCGCATCCCACGCATTCGACCGTCGACCAGTCGCTGAAGATTGTGGACACGGTGAAACCAAAGCGCACGTTTTTCACGCATATCTGCCACGACCTGCCGCACGAGGCGACCAATGCCGCGTTGCCGCCTGACGTGCGGCTGGCGTTTGACGGAATGAAATTGGAGTTTGAGATTTGAGTTCACCGCCAAGACGCCGAGAACGCCGGGGTTTTCTTGGTAAAGATTTTCTCGGCGCTCTCGGCGTCTCGGCGGTGAAAGAGCTTTAGGGTGCGAACTTTCCATAAACTCGACGATGTTCCCCGCGACTTCGGTCCAGCGCTCGTCAGCGTCGGTAACTTCGATGGCGTGCACCGCGCGCACCGGCATGTTCTGGATGAGATCGTGCGGCGAGCGAAAGCCGGGAACGCGCAGTCGGTGGTGGTCACCTTTGAGCCCCACCCCGCCCGCATCCTGCGTCCCGATCACAACCTGAAGCTGCTGACTCCGCTTCCAGAAAAACTGCGCCTGCTCGAAGCTACCGGCATTGACGCGGTTCTATTGCTCCCCTTCTCGCGCGATCTTTCGCTGATGACGCCGCACCAGTTCGCTCATGAAATTCTGAAGAAGCGTCTGCATGCCCGTGAAGTTCACGAAGGCTACAACTTCCACTTTGGGCACAAAGCAGCGGGAAACATCGAACTGCTGCGCGAGTTGGGCAAGGAGAAAGAGATGGGATTCGATGTCCACGATTATCCCGAGATGCGCCTGCGCGGCGAGCGGGTTTCGAGCAGCCACATTCGTAAGTTGCTTTCTGAAGGCCGGGTCAGCCGCGCGCGCCACTTGCTGGGACGTCCATTCAGCATTCTCTCCACCGCCGGCCGTGGACGCGGATACGGGGCGAAATATACCGTGCCGACGATCAATCTGGCGCACTACGAAGAACTCGTCCCCAAGGATGGCGTGTACATCACCCGTACGCGAATCGGGCAAGAGTGTTTCGATTCGGTCACGAACGTTGGCAACCGCCCTACGTTCGGCGCCGAGTCTTTTGCGATTGAAACTCACCTGCTGAATTTCCATCCCCTTGAACTTTCCGCGGAAACCGAAGTCGAACCCCACTTCCTCGATCGCTTGCGCGACGAGATCAAGTTCCCTTCCGTCGAAGCGCTGAAAGAGCAGATCGGGCGGGACGTGGCGAAGGCCGAGCGCTACTTCCGGCTCTTGCGATAGCTTTTGCTGATTCTTCCCGGCTGGCCACTGACTCACTCGATCGGCTCGACCACCAACTCCTCGCCCCTAGCCCGTTCCGGCAACTGGATCAGCACAATCGCTACCAGCACCAGAACGATGCCAACGGTCTGCATCGGACGCAGTAACTCGCCCAGCACAAGCGCCGCGATCATGATACTGAACACCGGCTCCAGGCAACTGGTCACAATGGCGCGGGTCGGCTCCAGGTGTTGCAGCCCGGCGAAGTAACAGGAAAATGGCCCGAGCACGGAAACCAACGAAAACACCAGCATGAATCCCCACTGCCCGCGGCCATAGTGAGCGGCAATAATTTTCCATGGAGGATTCACGAAGAGCCAAAATGTTGAAGCAGCCACCAACACCCACAGCAGCACTTTCCAGCGGTCATAGCGCGCCAGCACGCTGTGTCCGCCGACGTTATAAAACGCAAAAGAAAATGCGGCCAGCAGTGCAGCCGTGACTCCGACCGCGTCCAGGCGGAAGCCGCCTGAGCCGACAAAGCCGACCGCCAGCGCGCAACCCGCCACGGCCAGCCCCACCGCCGCGCTTCTCCGCCACGAAGGCCGCTGCGCTCCGCGCGCCACGGTATAGAGCAGCACCCAAACCGGCGCGGTGTATTGCAGGATGATGGCCGTCGCTACGTTCGTCCGTTGAATCGCGAGGTAGTAAAAATAGTTCGACGCCGCGACTCCCAGAATTCCAAGCAGTAAAAACCGCACCAGGTCGCGCCCGGGAACGCGCAGCGCCGACGCTCCTCTCCGCGCCAGCAACACGGGCAATAACACGGCCAGCGACAAAGTTGTACGGCTCTGCGACAGGATTAACGGATCGATCTTTCCTAATGAATCTCCGAGCGACACCCCGCCCGGCAGCAAATGGCCAGTGAATGCGGCGCGACCGAGCGTCGCAGAAATTCCCCACAGAAAGGCCGCAGTCCCGATATAGAAATAACCCCGCAGCGGATGAGTGCCAGGCTTCACGAAACGTGCTCAATGGTGTAGGTGATCTTCGCAGTCTTCTCCAGCATGGCGGAAACCGAGCAGTACTTCTCTTTCGAAAGCCGGACCGCGTCTTCCATGGCTTTCTGCGACACTTTTCCCCGAACGAGATAGGTCAAGTGAATCGAGGTATAGACGGCGGGATAGCCGTCCGCTCTTTCGGCCTTAGCCCGCACTTCTAGCCCGGTGAACGGTTCGCGTTTCTTGCGGAGAATTCCCACCACGTCCGAGGCGGTGCAACCGCACAGACCGAGCAACACTAACTCCATCGGAGTGTTGGCGGTTTTTTCTGCTGCGGTATCCATCACGATCGAGTGCCGCGACGTTGCCGAGCCTACGTATCGGTCTTTGTCCGTCCAATTTACTGAAGCTTCAATCATGGTGCCCTTTCGTTGTCTTCGGACGCCAGCTTGACCGCGTGATGATTCATACGGTGGAGCGACGGGCGTCTCGCCCGTCCTGCCGGGCGGGACGCCCGGCCCTCCACCACCAAGCTTGCATTTTCGTTACCGCCGGTTATCCGTCATCGGCTCGGGATGAATCAGTACCCGGAACAGTTCCGGCGCGTCGTGTTTGAAGCGGATCTCGAGCGATGTCTGAACGTCGTGCACGCGCGAAAGCGGCATATCGTCGGGCAGCGTGCAGTGGCAGGAAACATACAGCCGCGCGCGCACCTTCTTGAACTGGAATTCGTGCACGTCCATCACCTCGGGAAACTCCTTCACAATATCCTTGAGCCGCTGTTCCAATTCCGGCTCGCGAACGATCTCCTCGCCCGTTTCAATCGTCGCCGGCTCACTCTCAATATGCGTAAGGATGGTCGCAATTTCGGGGATCTCGGTGCGCATCTCGGTTTCCAGCCGGGTAACTTCATCGTGCGCCTGCTTCATGCTGAGTTGTTCGTCGAGTTCCAGATGCTGTTCCACATGCAACTGCCCGTTCAGGTCCTGCACGCTGATGTCGTGCACATTGAAGTTGTGGCGGGTCGCCACGGCGCGGATGCGGTCAAAAATATTTTCCGTGCGCCGGGCCCGCGGGACGGTGTGCACCATCACGTCAGCATCGGGCAAAATCTCGCGCACCCGCGACCTCACGGCATCCGACACCTGCTCGGAGCGCTGGAACGTGAAATTACGTTCCAGTCCCACCGAAACGTCGGCAAAGTATCCGTTCCCGGCTTTCCGGAACCGGACTCGCTCCACTTCGAGCACGCCCTCGACGGTCCCGATCCGGTCGAGAATCTGGCTGCGCACGCCGGCTGGCGCGGCATCGAGCAGCGCATCCGCGGTTCTCCGCGCCAACCGCCAGCTCACGGAAATCACCACGCCCGCCACGAACAGTGCGGCAATCGGATCGGCCTGGCGCAGCCATCCTACGTGATAGCGGCGCCCCACCGCGACCAGCGCGAGGCCCAGGATCACTACCGCGCTCGACCAGATGTCGGTTGAAAAATGAAGCGCGTCGGCCTCCAGCGCCTGGCTGTCGTACTTCATCGCAATGCGTCCGAGGGCGCGGGAGCGCCAGGCATCGACTGCGATCGACAGGAGCATGACCAGGAACGCAGGCACACTCGGCTCGATTTCCACGCTGTGGAAGAACAGCCGCCTGATCGCTTCATAAACGATCCAGACGCAGGTCATCAGCAGCAGACCGGTTTCGATGAAGGCCGAAAAATTCTCGAACTTGCCGTGTCCGTACTGGTGATCGGCGTCCGCCGGCTTGTCAGAAACTCGCACCGAAAAAAATGTCACCAGGGCCCCGACCAAATCCAATCCGGAGTGGGCAGCCTCCGATAAAATTCCGAGCGAGCCGGTCGCGATCCCCACAACAATTTTCAAGATGGTGATCACCAGAGCCGCCAGCACGGAGTTTCCGGCGACGGCCCGTTTTTCGCGGCGCATCGACACGGAACTGAATAGGGCCCGAATTTCTGGCATAAACCTCATTATCGCTTTGGATTCGCCCGCCGCCAACCCCTTGCGCCCACCCCTTGCCCGGTCTCCGGCGAGACATGCTACGATGACATTCGTCGCAATTTCTCCCTGGAGGATCCTGATTCATGCGTTTCCAGTGCCTCGTGTGTCTCTTGCTCGCTGGCGTGGCCTACGGACAAGTTGCGCAACAACCGGTTACACCTCCCGCCGCCGGAGCGAAGGCGGAACAAAGCGTTTCCGCCACCCCCGATAAGGCCCCCGAAGTAAAAGTTGGGCCCGATGATGCGGTGATCACGCTGAAAGGTTTCTGCGCCAATGCCACCCAACAGGGCGACGCCTGCAAAACCGTGATTACTCGCGCGCAATTTGAGAAGCTCGCCGAAGCGCTGCAGCCGGGAATGTCGCCGGCCATTCGTCGCCAGCTCGCAACGCGGTATTCGGCGGCATTGAAGATGTCGGCCGCGGCGGAAAAACGCGGCCTTGACAAAGGGCCCACGTTCGACTTGTTGATGAACTATTCGCGCGTGCAAATTCTTTCTCTGGAGCTGGCCGGCGCTCTGCGGGAAGATTCCGGTAAGGTTAGCGACGCCGATATCGAGGACTATTACAAGAAGAACGAAGCCTCATACGAGCAAGCTACCTTGGCGCGGATTGTTATTCCCCGCGCAAAACAAATCAAGCCGCCGGTCGCGACTCCGAAGGCCGGGGAAAAGGCCGGGGCGAGCCCGACTGCGACGCAACCGCCGACCGCGGAGCAGCAGAAGGCTGCGGAAGAAGCGATGACGAAACTCGCTGCTGATCTCCGCGCCCGCGCGGTTAAGGGTGAAGACCCCGACACCCTGCAGAAAGAGGCCTACGCCGTCGCTGGTCTCCCCGGCAATGCCCCTGGCACAAAGATGGAGAAGGAGCGTCGCAGCATGCTGCCTGCGGGCCATCAAGCGGTGATGGATTTGAAGCCCGGCGAAGTGTCTGAAGTGATCTCCGACCCCAACGGCGGGCACTTCATCTACAAGCTTGTCAGCAAGGAGACCTTATCTCTGGATACGGTAAAACCGGACATCCAGAAGATAATTTCCAGCCAGCGCTATCGCGACAGCATGCAGAGTTTTCAGGGCAATGTCGACCTGAACGATGCCTACTTCGGCCCCGCCCGAAATCCTGGCATGCCGCCACGCCCCATGGGAGCAAAGCCGTCCGCCCAACCGGCCGTAGACCCCGACTAAATGGAAACGGCAAAGCCAACCATCATCGTCACCGGCGTTTCGGGTAATCTTGGCCAGCGGCTCCTGCCGCAGCTCTCGGATTACACGGTAGTGGGCATCGATGTCACGCCCCCCACCCACTCCCCGGTTGACCGCTTTGTGCCGCTCGACCTGGGAAGAGAAGAGTCCACCCGCGAGTTGCTCCTGCTGCTGCGCGAGTTGCAGTCTGCGTCTGTGGTGCACCTGGCGTTTGTGATCGATCCCCAGCGCTCAGGAGTTGTGGACGCCGACCGGATGTGGCGGATCAACGTGGCCGGCACAGCTCGGGTGATGGAAGCGATTGCCGAAGCCAACCGGAACGCTGCAAACACCATTCGGCAGTTTATTTTTCCCAGCAGCGTGTCGGCGTATGGCTCCGACCTGCCCGCACCTGTCACCGAAGACTCGCCGCTCGGCGCTCACACGCTGGCTTACGCGATCCACAAGAAAGAGAGTGATCTGGTCGTGCAGCAGCGCGCGCCTTCCCTGCGCGGATGCGGCGTCTTCATTCTGCGTCCCCACATTTTCGCCGGAGCCAGCGTCGAAAATTACCTGATGGGAGCCTTCCGCGGAACGCCCAGCGGGAAGGGACCGCGCGCCGCCCGCATGCGCCAGTCGGCGAAACGCCTGCCCTGCATGCTGCCCTTCGGGCAGAAGTATCTGGACAACAAAATCCAGTTCGTCCACGTCGACGACATGGCCCGGCTGATCGCGTGGATATTGACGCGGGAACCGGAAGCGCAGCGGCTGACCATCCTGAACGTTGCCGGACGCGGCGATCCGTTGACCTTCGCGCAGTGTATCGAACTGGCGCGCGTCAAATTGCTGCGAGTCCCGGGACGGTGGGGCATGCGCCGCGTTCTGCAGCTTTTGTGGGACTGGAACATCTCGGCGATTCCGCCGGACGCGGTCCCTTACATGACCGGCCAGTACATCATGAACACCGACCGGCTGAAGAAATTTCTCGGCGGCGACTACGAGCGGGTGATTGAGAAAACGAATTTCGAGGCGTTCGCGGATTCGTTCCAGAAAAACTAAATAACAATTTGACTCTCTTTCACTCCCCGGTACAGCCCCGCAACGCCAAACGTGTACGGAGTCCAGGAAGCCTCGCGGAACCCGGCCTGACGCATGTGCCCGAGCATTTCCTCTGGCGCGGGAAAGCGCTCGACCGATGCCGGCAGGTACGCGTATGGACCTCTGACTCCCGAAAGCACCGTCCCGACCGCTGGAAGAACTTTCTTGAAGTAGACGCGGTAGCAGTGTCCGATCAAGCCGCCTGGCTGTCCGAAATCCAGGATGCCGCATTCTCCGCCGGGAGCGAGCACCCGTGCTATTTCATGCAACCCCGCATCGTAGTCGGCCAAGTTTCTAAAACCGAATGCCGACGTCACCAGATTGAAATGTCCATCGGGAAACGGCAGTCGCAGAGCGTCCGCTTCGATCCAGCGGAGCGTCGCGCCGCTTCCCTTCTCCGCCGCCTTCGCCGCTGCGCGCTGCAGCATGGCGTGAGAAAAATCCGCGCCCAGAATCTGCGCAGATCCCGAGTGCGCACGCCTGCGCAAAGCGAACGTCATGTCTCCGGTGCCGCAACAAAGATCCAGCACGCGAGCCTCGGGACGCTTCAGAATGGCATCGAACTTGCGCGCCGCGCGCCACCACCACAACCGGTCAATGTTGAATGAAAGAACGTGATTCAGCAGGTCGTAGCGCGGCGCAATGGAGGTAAACATCTCCCGGACGGCCGCCGCCGCCGACTCGCGGTCTTGCGCACCTGCGGGAGCCGCGCCTGCGATCCGCTGATTTATCTCTTGATTCATATGACGGTTACCGGTGGAGAGCCGGGCGTCCCCGCCCGGCCGCCATACTGCTGGACGGGCGAGACGCCCGTCGCTCCACCAGATGTCACAGTACTAATTCCGCGCCAGTTTTCGAATCTCGTCTATCGCCGAGCGCACGATTGCCTCCGGCACGTCGCGCGTGATTTCAACCTTGCCGATCTCCCGCGGCAGAATAAAGTGCACCACTCCCTGCCGCGTCTTCTTGTCGGAACGCAACCGCTTCAGGATGTTCGCGGTCTGCAACTTCATGCGCGGCAGCCTGCCAAAGCCAAGCACCGCGTTCGAAATGCGTCCCGCCGTCACACTATCCAGTTTGCCGGTGGAGAGCGCGATGTGCGTCGCCGCAATCATTCCCCACGCCACCGCCTCTCCGTGGAGCAACTGCGTATAGCGGGTCTCGGCCTCCAGCGCGTGTCCGATCGTGTGGCCGAAGTTGAGCACTTGCCGCAAACCGCCTTCGCATTCGTCGGCACTCACCACCGACGCCTTCAAGCGCACCGAATCGGCAATCACTTTCTCAACCAGCACGGGGTCGCGATCCAGAATCTCGCGGCGCCGGTCTTCAAACAGCCGGAACAGTCCCGGATCTCCGATAATGCCGCACTTCAGCGACTCGTACAGGCCGGCATAGTATTCACGCGAAGGCAGCGTCTCCAGAACGGCGGGGTCGATCAGGACAGCGCGCGGCTGGTGGAAAGTCCCGAGCAGATTCTTCCCCGACGCCAGGTTGACGCCCGTTTTCCCGCCGATCGCCGCATCCACCTGCGCCAATACGGTCGTTGGCACCTGGATGACATCCACGCCTCGCATATAGATCGAAGCCAGGAACCCGGTCACGTCGCCGACCACGCCGCCGCCGAGCGCAATCAGCGTTACTCCGCGATCTGCGCCCCGCTTTACCAGTTTCTCCGCCAGCTTCTCCAGCGTCGTCAGACGTTTTGAGCGTTCGCCATCGGGCATTTCGAGTATGTCGGCTTCGACTCCCGAGGCCGACAGCGATTTCAGCAGGACTTTCGCCCAGCGCCGCCTTACGGGCGGGACGGTGACCACAAACGCGCGGCGATTTTCAAGAATCTTGCCCAGGCATTCTCCGGCACGGGCGAGCAGGCCGTTTTCGATGAGCACTTCATAGGATCGCGACGGCGTGGCGACTGGAATGCTAATCATGAATAGTCATCATAGCGTATGGGCGCTGTGTCCTCTGTGTCCCCCTGTGCTTGAAGGTCTTGACTTTGCAAACGCCAGTAGCGGATTACTCGGCCGGCTTCTTTTGGGGATTCACTAACGAGACGATGATGGAAGCTCCCAAAACAAGAAGCACGATCGTTAGCGCCCACCCGGTCGGAATGGTCACGTAGTGCGACGCCAGCATTTTGATTCCGATAAAAATCAGCACCACCGACAATCCGTAATGAAGGTAACGAAACAGGTCCATCATTCCCGCCAGCGCAAAGTACATCGAGCGCAGACCGAGAATGGCAAATACATTCGACGTATAGGCAATAAATGGGTTCAGAGTGATGGCGAGCACCGCCGGGATCGAATCCACCGCAAGAAGAATATCGCCGGTCTCGACCATCAGTAGCACCACAAACAGCGGAGTAGCGTAAAGTCCGTTCCTTTGCTCTGAAAATCGCCGTGTAAAGAGCTGCCCGTCCACATATTCTTTGGTCACGGGGAAAGCTCGGCGGAAGAGGCGCAGAACAGGATTTTTCTCGGGATGGATTTCGGTTTTGCCTTGCCGCAGCAGCTTGAGTCCGGAATAAACGAGCAAAGCTCCGAATGCGTAAGTGATCCAACTGAAGCGCCGGATCAGGCCCACGCCCGCCACGATGAACACCCCCCGCATGACGAGGGCCCCGAGAATTCCCCAGGACAGCACCTTGTGCTGGTACTCTTCGGGCACCTTGAAATAGCGGAAGATGACGAGAAATACGAATAGGTTGTCGACGCTGAGCGACAGCTCGATGACGTAGCCGGTCACGAACTGCAGCGCCTGCGCCCGACCGTGCCAGAACAATACCAGCACCGCAAACGCGGCCGCCAGCGCGATCCAGACTCCCGACCAGGCAAGCGCTTCGCGAAAGCTGACGCGGTGGGAGCGGCGATTCAGCACGCCCAGGTCGAGCGCCAGCATCGCCACCACAAACAGGTTGAAAAGAATCCAGCAGACGAGCACAGGGAATCTTACGAGAATCAGGTGACAGGTGTCAGGTCTCAGGTGTCAGGAAAACCCTAGCCACCGGCAGCCAACCTACAGTAAAGAGAAACCGCCTCAGCGCAAGCGCAGAATCTCGACCGTGATGTTATCCGGGCCCCCGCGTTCCCGAGCCAGTTCGATCAGCTGGCGGCCCGCTTGTTGCGCGCTATTGTTTTCCACGGCGTCAAGAATCTCCGAGTCGTGTACTTGTCCCCACAATCCGTCGCTGCAGATCAGGAGCACGTCCTTCGGGCGCAAAGGCTCCGGGTGTCCGGGCGAGTCCATAATGAGATCGGGGTTCGTGCCTAGAGCTGCGGTCAGAATGTTCCGTTGCGGATGATGTTCGGCTTCTTCCGGGCTGATCATTCCCGCCTCAACCAGCCGCTCCACATAGGAGTGGTCGTGCGTTACGCGCTTAATCTGGCCCTCGCGGATCAGGTAGAGCCGGGTGTCGCCAACATGCACGTAGTAGAGCGCGTCATATTGCGCATCCCCGTCCGCAACCCTGACAATCGCCGCCGCCGTGCAGGTCGTTCCCATGCCCCGCAGTTCCGGATGCGCAAAGCTGTATTGCCGGACTTGCTCGTGGGCTGCCTGCAAAGCCGCAACTAGCGCTTGCTGCGGGTCGTCGCCGCCAAAGTCGCGATAGACCGCCGTCAGCGTTTCCACTGCCAGCCGGCTCGCTTCCTGACCGCCTTCGTAGCCGCCCATGCCGTCCGCTACTACCGCCAGCCGCCCCTTGCGCAGGAACTCCCGGTCGTCCTCCGGCTCCCAATAACCGAAGGAATCCTCGTTATTCGTACGCACGCAGCCGACGTCGGATTGGCTCGATACCTCAATTCCGGCGCGAACCTTCATCCGGGCACGACTTCAATTGCGGGGATGACAAGCATAGGCAACGATTGCATTCACAGGCAAGCTGAGGATTATAAAGGTTGCGGGCAGAACGCTCAAACAGAGCATTGCCGAAGTGCGACGGCAGAAGTCGGCAACCGCCGAATTCCACGATTTTCACTTCTGCAATCCGGCCTCTAACTTCTACAATCACTCTTCTACAATTACTTCATGTCCGATCAACCGGTACCGCCGCCGCAGCCTCCACCCCCAACCGAGCCGATCACCGAGTTTCACATCGGTGATGAATTCGGAACCGCCAAGCGCAATCTTCCGCCCGCTGGAATTGTCCTGATCTGCATCGCTGCCGTCGCTGTAATCGTGGGAATCTTCGCTTTCAAGGAACGGCCGAAACCGCAGGGCGCGGGTTCGATCGATTTCGTGGCCGCGGCCGAAGTGCCCGGCCAGAACATGATCCTGACCGCCATCACCCTGACACTCCGCAATACGGCGGATAAACCGCTGTGGATTCACACGCTCAAAGCGCAGCTCACCACCGCCGACGACAAAACCTTCGACGATGACGCCGCTTCTGCGGTGGATCTCGACCGCTATTTCCAGGCGTTCCCGGCTTTGAAAGAAAGTTCCGAGCCGCCGCTTTCGCCCGAAACCAAGCTGCTGGCCGGAGCCGAACAGAGAGGCACCATCATCGTCAGTTTCAAGGTCACCCGGGAAGCTTTCGATCAGCGCAAATCCCTGACGGTCACGATTCAACCCTATGACCAGGTGTTGCCCGTAGTATTGAAGTAATGCGGTGGAGCGACGGGCGCCCTCGCCCGTCCAGTGTGGATGGGCGAGGGCGCCCGGCTCTCCACCAACAATTCACGCGTCACTCATTCTCGAGTTGTTGACGCGCTTGCGCAAGCGCGGCCTGCTGAGCGCCGCTCACCTTCGGATACTTCAAATTCATACGCTTCAACGCATCCACCACAGCGTGCGAGACCACCAACCGTGTGAACCACTTGTTATCCGCCGGCACAACGTACCAGGGTGCGTGCTCACTGGCCGTGTGCCGGATCATATCCTCATACGCTTCCTGGTATGCGTCCCAGAATTGGCGTTCCTTCACATCGAACGCAGAAAACTTCCAGTTCTTGTCCGGCGTGTCGAGCCGTTCCATGAACCGGCGCTTCTGTTCTTTCTTTGAAAGGTTCAGGTAGCACTTCACCACCGCAATGCCGTTGCGTGTAAGGTAGCGCTCGAAAGTATTGATATCTTCAAAGCGCTCCTGCCAGATATGTTTCGTGACCAGCACCTTCGGCATTTTCTCGCTTTCCAGAAGCTCGGGGTGGATGCGCACCACCAGCACCTCTTCATAATACGACCGGTTGAAGATGCCGATCCGTCCTCGCCCCGGCACGCATTTCATGCAGCGCCAGAGATAGCCGTGGTGCAATTCTTCCACCGAGGGCGCTTTAAATGACCACACTTGCACTCCTTGCGGATTCACGCCCGACATGACGTGCTTGATGGTTCCGTCTTTCCCGGCTGCGTCCATGGCCTGCAAAATCAGCAGCAGGCCCCAACGGTCCTGCGCCGCGAGAATGTCTTGCAGGAGGCTCAGTTCTTGGACGCCATCCGCCAGCAGTTTTTTCGCGTGCGGCTTCAGTTCCGACCCAAGCCCGTGCGTATCCGCGGGATCGTAATCCTTGAGGGTGAAGTGTTTCCCGTCTTCGATGCGGTAGCGCTTGAGCAGTTTGTCGATTTTCATAGCTTCACTCCATCTGACTCTCCCCGGTGTTGTGTCCTATAAATTCGCCCGATAAAATGCTCGCCTCTGATGCTTACCTTATTCTTGCGATTGCGCGATGGCGAGCCTCGTTCCAGGTAAGAGGCACCGTGTAAGAGGCACCGTTGGATGATAGCAAAACCGTGCCCCTGCGCTGTGGGCGCGATTCTAAGGCCGAAGGTCATTTGACTTCCCGCAACTTCCTGCGCAGAATAGAGGTAGTTCTTTGCAGGCCCATCCCACCAGTGGGGGCGTCACGGCTTCGACGGAGATGCTTGCGGCCAGGAGGCATGCCGGGGTGCACACACCCGTAATCGCGTGCAAAATGATAATTGCCAATCAACAGATGGCAT
>Ga0181539_1000540_pt1 | contig 45287 bp, 44 predicted proteins | sample PEATcosm2014_Bin_46_FD_119767 | JGI IMG/M metagenome (GOLD analysis project Ga0181539, IMG submission 119767) | Peatland microbial communities from MTU Mesocosm Facility, Houghton, MI, USA - PEATcosm2014_Bin23_60_metaG | ecosystem: Environmental > Terrestrial > Soil > Wetlands > Peat | place... | reverse complement strand
GCCTGCGCTCGGTCATTTCAACTGCCCGCAAGCAGGGATACAATATCTTGCAAACCCTCACCGCAGACCCCGCCCACCTCATCCAACGCCTTGCTCCTTAGGGGCGCCTTGGGAGTTACGCCGGAATCGCGTTTTCTCCAATTTTGGGTCGTCTCGGCCGCGACGAGCGGCCCGGCGATACCCCGCCTAACGCGCTCGCGATTCAATTTAGCGCGAAGTCCGATTATCGGAAAGAATCTGTCGGCGGCGATTTCCTGGAGGGGCCGCGCGGCGAGCGCGGCGGCGAATGCGTCAACGCGAAAGCCGACCGGCGCGACGGCGGCGCCGTGCAACTTCGGCGGGGAGCGCCGTCGACCTCATGGAAGCCTCTTTTTTCCGAAGTTTTGAGGCTGTCAATGGCGCGCTTTTCGCGCGCCGCCTCCGGCGGTCGAAGACCATTGACAGCCTCAAAACTTCGGAAGTTCATGCTTCCACGAGGTCGACGGCTTGGTGTGTGACGGAAAGGGGCGGGGCGGCTCCGGTCGGGAAAGTCTGGCGCCGACTGCGGGTCGTGAAATTCGGCGATTCGTATCCTGCCCCCGTACCCCCCTCCTCGGAAGGCCGTGTCACCGTTTTAGCGTGTCTCACTTTCGGGGTGCACTCCACGGGGCTTGCCCCGGATTTCCTTTCACTCAATCCGGGCTACGCTTGCTCAATCTGGACTACCCGTGCTTTGTTGCAACGCCCCTAGAGTTTTTTCCCACCCCTCCCAATACTCGGCCCTTGCGCGGAACCTCTCTAATATTCGGTCGTAAGTCATGATCTCAATCCGTGAATCATTGAGGACCTGATTGCGAAGTTGATTGAAACGTGAGGTTACCTGCGTTCTTCTTCCAACAATCACCCACCCCCACACATCATCGATCTCAGAGAGGCCTAATCCATTCTTGCTGCGTGGCCGCATCGCCATATCGCGATTGTTCAATAGCCAATCTCGCCAGTCTCTCACTTGCTGAGCGCCAACGCGCACTCGTTCCGCCAAATTTCCTGATGCTGTCACGAGTTGTGCACCGACTGGCTCAAGCTCGACCAACACCCAAGCTGGGCCTGAAGACGGCATCTCTGCGAGGAGAAAATCGCTTACAAATTCTCCCCCAAATCTGAATTTTGGGATGACGTGATGGCAATGAGGTAACTGCTGAGCCAATATGAACGGATTTTCTGTGAAAAATTGCTGCACATCCTCTTCGCGCGCAGCGGCGTCGAGAACGCTTTCAAAACGTTTCGTCAAGCCGCTGATCGGAACAGGGCGCCGCGCATGAAATTTATCCAACCAGTCCACGCTGCTTGTCCGTCAATTTCTCGGGTTACGGTGGGTTACGGCTTACTTACTCCACATTTCCGCCCTGCGGCCCTCAATTAAGGCGGTAAGTCCACCAAGCTATCACCGCAATCCCTGATTTTATGGTCGTCACCATTGGCCGATGACATATTTCTCGCTGAAGAAGCCCTTACCGGAGCAATTCTTGTTCCATGCGGCCGTGGTTTCGGACGCCACCGACCTCGTCACTGAGAGATATTTCCGCACCATGCCATTGAATACGTTTCTGGCGCGATATTCGGCGCAGACAACTATCCCGCTTTCGTTCGTGTAGAGATCATCCCACTGCAACGAATCCGGGTCGTTCAGGCCAGCTTTGACGGCATCGGCTACGAGTTTGGCCGCGATATATCGGCGCTTATCGTTATCGCTCGCCGAGCCATGAGTGTGAGACATCGCCTTGGCCAATGCGGCGCGATCATCGATTCCGCCATACGCGTCAGGCTTTGGCGGCAGGGGTTGTTGTGCTCCGGCGACGGATGTGACCACTCCGATCGACAAGAGCGCAACGGCAATCGTCGCAACGGCCCGCATCGCGTCCCCCTCAAATGCGGCCGAATCGTCGCGCCTGAATTTCACAAAGTCAAGGCGAGGCACGCGAAATGCCTGGCCAAGACGTTCTCTTCAAATTCGACGCATCGGTCGAAGATCTGAATGCTGGCATCGAGGAAGCTAAGGCCGCGCTGCTCCCCCTTCTCTGGCCTCCGCCCTCCGTCCATGCTATGCGCCGCGCAGTTTCGGGCGAGCGCCTGCCGTTCGCCCGCAAAACCCCATCGGAACGCCGCCCATGAACGACTCCGCCGCCGCCCGCCCGATCCGCTCCAATTCGTTCTTTTCCGCGACGCTCGCCGACGCCGATCCGGAAATCGCGCGCGCGGTCGATCTCGAGCTCAACCGTCAGCGCGACGAGATCGAGCTGATCGCCTCGGAAAACATCGTCTCGCGCGCGGTGCTCGAGGCGCAGGGGTCGGTGCTGACCAACAAATACGCCGAGGGCTATCCCGGCCGGCGCTATTACGGTGGCTGCCAATTCGTCGACATCGCGGAGAGGCTGGCGATCGAGCGCGCGTGCAAGCTGTTTTCCTGCCGCTTCGCCAATGTGCAGCCGAATTCCGGCTCTCAGGCCAATCAGGGCGTGTTCCTCGCGCTGATGCAGCCCGGCGACGTGTTCATGGGGCTCGATCTGGCGGCGGGGGGCCATCTCACCCATGGTTCGCCGGTAAATATGTCCGGCCGCTGGTTCAAGCCGGTCTCCTACGGCGTCGATCGCCAGACGCATCGCATCGACATGGATCAGGTCGAGGCGCTGGCGCGCGAACATCGGCCCAAGCTGATCATCGCCGGCGGTTCGGCCTATGCGCGCCATTGGGATTTCGAGCGCTTCCGCGCCATCTGCGACGCCGTCGGCGCCTATTTCGTCGCCGATATCGCGCATTTCGCCGGGCTGGTGGCGGGCGGCGCGCACCCCTCGGCGTTTCCGCACGCCCATGTCGTCACCACGACGACGCACAAGACCTTGCGCGGCCCGCGCGGCGGCATGATCCTGACCAACGACGAGGATCTCGCCAAGAAGATCAATTCGGCGATCTTTCCCGGCATGCAGGGCGGGCCGCTGATGCACGTCATCGCCGCCAAGGCGGTCGCCTTCCACGAGGCGCTGACCCCGGAATTCCGCAATTACGCCCACGCGGTGGTCGCCAACGCCAAGGCGCTCGCGGCGCCGATCCTCAGCGCCGGCTACGCGCTGGTGACGGGGGGCACCGACAATCATCTGATGCTGGTCGATCTGACGCCCAAGGGCCTCACCGGCAAGGCCGCGGAGACCGCGCTGGAGCGCGCGCACATCACCTGCAACAAGAACGGCATTCCCTTCGATCCGCAAAAGCCGGCGGTGACCTCGGGAATTCGGCTCGGCTCGCCGGCGGCGACTTCGCGCGGGTTCGGCGCGGCGGAATTCAAAAGGGTGGGCGAATTGATCGTCGAGACGCTCGATGGGCTGGCGGCGCACGGCGAATCGGGGAATGCTGGGACGGAAGCGCGCGTGCGCGAGGGCGTGGCGGAGCTGACGCGACGCTTTCCCATCTATTGACGCGCCCGCGGCGGTCTTAAAAGGGGTTCGGTCCGATGCGATGCCCCTATTGCGGCGGGCTCGATACGCAGGTCAAGGACTCGCGCCCGACCGAGGACGCGTCCTCGATCCGGCGCCGGCGCATCTGCTCGGATTGCGGCGGCCGCTTCACCACCTTCGAGCGCGTCCAGCTGCGCGAGCTGATGGTGGTGAAGAAGAACGGCCGCCGCGCGCCGTTCGATCGCGACAAACTGTTGCGTTCGGTCGAAGTCGCGTTGCGCAAGCGCGCCGTCTCCGCCGAGCGGGTCGAGCGCATGATCAACGGCATCGTGCGGCAATTGGAGAGCCAGGGCGACGCCGACATCTCGACCGAGCGCATCGGCGAACTGGTGATGGAGGGGCTCAAGGGCCTCGACGACGTCGCCTACGTGCGTTTCGCTTCGGTCTATCGCAATTTCCGCGAGGCGCGGGACTTCAACGCGATCGTCGGCGAGCTGGAGGCCGAGCCCGACGCGCCCGCGCCGGCTGAGATCGCGCCGCGGCGAAATCGCGTCCCGCCGCGATGAGCGCGCCGCCGGAGGCCGGGCGGGCCGGGGAAGACGAGCGCTGGATGGCGGCCGCGCTTCGCTACGGACGGCGCGGCATGGGGCTCGCCGCGCCCAACCCGTCGGTCGGCGCGCTCCTCCTGCGCGACGGAATCGTCGTCGGGCGCGGCGTCACGGCGCCGGGCGGACGCCCGCACGCCGAACGTATCGCCATCGACGAGGCCGGAGAGGCCGCGCGCGGCGCGACGCTTTACGTGACGCTGGAGCCCTGTTCGCATTTCGGGGCGACGCCGCCCTGCGCCGAAGCGATCGTCGCGGCGGGAATTTCGCGCGTCGTCTGCGCGCTCGAGGACCCCGACAGCCGCGTCGCCGGGAGCGGCCTTGCGCGGCTCAGCGCCGCCGGGATCGAATTGAGCGTCGGCCCGGGGGCGGAGGCGGCGCGTCGCGATCATCGCGGCCATATCCTGCGCGTCGTCGAGGGGCGGCCGATGACGACGCTCAAGCTCGCGCGCACCGCGGACGGCTTCGCGGCCGGCGACGAATACGATCCGCGCCTCGCGATCACCGGCGAAGCCGCCAATCTGCACGTGCAGGTCATGCGCTCGCTGCACGATGCGATCATGGTCGGGATCGGCACGGCGCGCGAGGACGACCCGCTGCTGACCGTCCGATTGCCCGGACTCGACTCGCGGCCGCTGCGCGTGATCCTCGATTCGCATCTCGGCCTGCCGCTGCAATCGCGCTTGTGCGCGACGGCGGGCGAGTTCGCCACGCTGGTGATCGCGACGCGCGCGGCGGCCAAGGAGCGCGAAGCGGCGCTGTCCGCAAGAGGCGTCGAAGTGGCGCGCGTCGACGCCGATTCTTCGGGCCACGTCGATCTCAACGAAGCGTTGCGGCTGCTGGCGCGGCGCGGCCTCACGCGCGTCTTCAGCGAAGGGGGGCCGCGCGTCGGCGCGCGGCTGATCGCGTCGGGGCTCGCCGACGAAGTCGTGCTGCTGACGGCGGTCAAACCATTGGGCAGGCCGGGCCTGCCCGCGCTCGACGCGCGGGCCATGGCCGTCCTGAACGATTCCGCGCGCTATCGCGAAATCGAAACTGCCGTTTACGGCGCCGACACGTTGCGCCGCCTGGAGCGGCTGGGCTAACGTCTCATGAGCTTTACGAAGGGCGCGCGATGTTCACAGGCCTGATCAGCGACGTCGGCGAAGTCATTGAAATCGAAGAGGCCGGCGAATTGCGCCGCTTCGGCGTCGCCTGCCATTACGAGGCGGCCTCGATCCCGATCGGCGCGTCGATCGCGCATGCCGGCGTCTGCCTGACGGTCGTCGACGTCGCCCGGCTGGGGAACGCCGCCAAGATTTCCGTCGACGTCGGCGCGGAGACGCTGGCGGTCACGACGCTCGCGGCGTGGCGGGCGGGCGACAAAGTCAATCTGGAACGGTCGCTGCGCGTGGGCGACGAACTCGGCGGGCATATGGTCAGCGGCCATGTCGACGGCGCAGCGGAAATTCTCTCGCGCCGCGACTTCGACGGCATGGCGCATTTCACCTTTCGCGCGCCCGCGGCGCTCGCCAAGTTCATCGCGGTCAAGGGGTCGGTGGCGCTCGACGGAACCTCGCTCACCGTCAACGCCGTCGCGGGCGATGCGTTCGAGGTTCTGCTCATCCCCCATACGCTGGCGGTGACGACGTGGGGGGCCCGCAAGGCGGGCGACAGGGTCAATATCGAAGTCGACCAGATGGCGCGCTACGCGGCGCGGCTGATCGAGGCGGGACGCGGCGAACCTCCGCCGCCGTGACTCGAGCCCGCCCCGCGCTCGCTTGACTCACCGCCCCAGCGTCGGCGCGACCCCTTCGCGCATCACCAAGCGGCGCAAGGGGCCGATCGCGCCGAGCGCGGCCAGGCCGAGCCCGCGGGCGGCGTCGAGCGGCCCGAAATGCGCGAGCAAGGAACGGTTCAGTCCGTCGACCGCGCCCGTGCGCGTCGCGATGTCGAGTCCGCGCGAGCGGGAAAAGCGCTCCAGCGCCGCCGCGCCGCCGATGTCGTCGCCCTCGGCCGCGGCCTCGCGCGCCGCCTCGATGAGGCCCTTGACGTCGCGCAGGCCGAGATTGAGGCCCTGCGCGCCGATCGGGGGGAACGCATGGGCCGCGTCGCCCACCAAGGCGAGACGCGTCGCGACGAGCCGCGTCACGATCTGGCGCACCATCGGGAAGACGCCGCGCGCGCCCTCGATCCGCATCGCCCCGAGCAAGGAACGCGCTTGGGCTTCGATCTCGCCGGCGAGCGCTTCGTCGTCGAGCGCGGCGCGCCGCGCCGCCTCGGCGTGCGACATGACCCAGACGAGACTGGAGCGCAGGCGCGCGCTCGGCGTCGCGGGCAGGGGAACGAGGGTGAACGGTCCCTGTCGCGTGTGGAACTCGGTCGAATAGTCCTCGTGCGGGCGCGTATGGGCGAGGAAGACGGTCAGCGCGCTCTGGGGATAAAGATGCGTTCGCACGTCGATTCCGGCGGCTTTGCGCGCGGGCGAGCCGCGTCCGTCCGCGCCGACCACCAGCCGCGCCGAGAAACGCCTCCCGTCGGCGAGGCGAACGCGAGCGCCCTCGGGCGCGAAATCGAAGCTTGCGACCTTCGACTCGATGCGCCGAAGGTTCGGCGGCGCGGCGGCCGCCTTGGCGAGCGCATCGGCCAGAGCCGCGTTCTCGATGTTCCAGCCGAAGGCGTCGAGGCCGATCTCGTCGGCGTGGAATTCGACCGGCCGGGGCGGGAACAGCGCGCCGGTGTCGTCGATGATCCGCAGCGAGCGCAGCGGCGCGGCGAGAGGCTCGATCTCTCGCCAGACGTCGAGACCCTCGAGAAAGTCGATCGAGCGGCCGAGCAGGGTGACCGTGCGGCCCTCTCCGAGCCGGTCGGTCGCGCCGCAGGACGCGACTGAGAAGCCCGCTCTGGCGAAGCCGATCGCGGCGGCCAGACCGGCCAATCCGGCGCCGACGACGAAAACGTCGCAGTCCTCGGAATCTCCTGAGAGCGAAACGGCCATTGCTCTATTCTGGCATGCGTGCTTTCTAGCTGTCCAGACGATCGCCGGGCTCGCGGCGTTCGCTCGCGCTTCGCTAGCCCTTCCTGGCCGCCTTCGGATCGAAGCGACGGGCGCAATCGGCGCAGGCAGGCTCGGCGCGCGGATTCCGCGTCCGCTCGAAATGGCTCGACGAGTTCGGAGAGTCGGCATGTCGATCGAGAACAGGGCGATCCCGGTCCGGCGCGCGGCGGCATTTTCCGTTCATATGTTTACCGCCTCCGGCGGCGCGGTGGCGCTGCTCGCGCTCTATGCGGCGATCGAGCGCGATTTCGCCGGATGCTTCGCCTGGCTCGGGCTGGCGCTGTTCATCGACGGAATCGACGGCACCTTGGCCCGCGCCGCGCGCGTCGCCGAAACGGCGGCGACGATCGACGGCGCCATTCTCGACCTGGTCGTCGATTTCCTCACTTACGTGCTCGTTCCCGTGGTCGCGCTCTGGCGCTCGGACCTGATGCCGACGCCGGTGGCTTTTTGGATGGGGCTGCTCGTCACCATCGCCTCGGCGCTCTACTTCGCCGATACGCGCATGAAGACCGGGGATCATTGGTTCCGCGGGTTTCCCGCGCTGTGGAACGTGTTCGTGCTCTACCTCTTCGTTCTGCGCGCGCCGTGGCAGGTGAACGCCGCGCTGACGCTGGCGGCGACGGCGATGATGTTCGCGCCGGTGGTGTTCGTTCATCCCCTGCGGGTGGTGAAATTGCGCGCCCTGACCATCGCGGCGACGTTCGCGTGGTTCGCCCTTGCCTGCTTCGCGGTTTTCGAAGGACTGCAGCCGCAGCTTTGGGTGAAGGTCGGCTTCGTGGCGGTCGCGGCCTATTTTGTCGGCTTGCCCTTGCTTCGACATTCGCCGTGGTCGCATGACTAAGCGGCCGCTGCGGCTCCGCGTCGCGGAAATGGCGTCTTGCCGTCGCGCGTCGAAACTTGCTATAGCCGCCTGGCCGCGGCGTGCGACCGCTTCGGCACGGCCTCGTGGCGGAGTGGCTACGCAGAGGACTGCAAATCCTTGCACCCCGGTTCGATTCCGGGCGAGGCCTCCACAGCATCAGTTTGTCGGGGCGATGGCGGCGAGCCATGGCCCACAACTCAGCAGGGCGACGCGCATGGCTTCGACTCCTTCGGCGCAGACTTTGATCGACCAGCGCCGTCACATGGTCAATGGACAATTGCGGGTCGGCGGCGTCAACGACCTGAGCGCGCTCGCGGCGTTCTTGGACACGCCGCGCGAATCGTTCGTCGCGGCGGGGCAGGCAGGGTTCGCCTATCTCGATTGCGACCAGCCCGCGCTGGGTTCGAGCGGCCGTCGATTGCTGGCGCCGTTGACCCTGGCCCGTTTGCTGCAGGCCGCGGCGGTCGCGCCGGGCGAACGGGCGCTCGATGTCGCCGGCGGCTCGGGATACAGCGCGGCGATTCTCGAACAGATGGGCGCGAGCGTGGTCGCGCTCGAATCGGACGCCGGCGCGGCGGACGCCGCCCGGCGCGCCCTGGCCGGCCATGCCGGGATCGAAGTCGTCGAGGGCGATCTCGCCTCGGGCGCGCAAGGCAAGGGGCCCTTCGACGTCATTCTCGTCAACGGCGCCTTTGAGACCCGGCCGGATGCATTGATCGCTCAACTCGCTGAAGGCGGGCGCCTCGTCGGCGTCGAGGCGCGGCCTGGCGCTCAGGAAGCGGTGCTGATCGAGAAGTCGGGCGCCGGGATCAGCCGGCGCACGCTGTTCGAAACGCGCGTGGCGACGATCGAGGCGTTCCGCCGCGCGCCGAGCTTTGCGTTCTGACCGGCCCGGGCGCGGGCGAACGTTTGCGCGCCCGCCGTCGCGATAATGTGATCGCGCGGCGATCGTCTTTTGAGCCGCTAACGCGTTGATGTCGGGAGCGATCTCGGGCAGGTGTCGCATGTTTGCGACGCTCGGTTGAAAAGTTTGTCGTTTTGCGCGCCGAGTCGATGCGAGAGCTAGCCGACGGCGTCCAATTGCCTGTAAGAGGGAAGAGTCGCGTAGTTCCCCGGGAACGTGTCCGTGCGCCGTCGGAGATCGGCGCCGCGAGCATGGGTTCGGGGCGGAGATGTGTCGGCGTTGTCGAGGGGTCGGATTGGCGTCGAGTTTGCGGGCGTCCCGAAGAGGCTGCGATGGACTGTATTCAAGGTTTGACAACGCGTCGCATTTCACGCCTGAATTGGCGCCGTGGAGCGATGGTCGCGGCGATTTGCGGCGCGCTGTGCGCGCCGGCGGCCAAGGCCGAGACGATCGGCGGCGCCCTGGCCAAGGCCTATTTCAGCAACCCCGACATCAATCAGCAGCGCGCTGCGGTGCGCGCGTCGGACGAAAATATCCCCAAGGCCAACGCCGGCTATCTGCCGACCGTTTCGGCCGAAACCGACGCCGCCCTTTCAACCCTTCAAGCTACGGGTTTGGGTCCGGGCACCCCGAGTCCATACGATCAGACCTCTCGGCCTCGCGGCTACGGCGTCACCGTCACGCAAAACGTCTGGAACGGCAATCGAACCCTCAATTCGGTGCGCGAAGCCGAATCCGGCGTGCTCGGCGCGCGCGAACAACTGCGCAACACCGAACAGAACGTGCTGCTCAGCGCGGTCACCTATTACATGGACGTCCTGCGCGACACGGCGATCCTGGACCTCGACCGCAACAACGTCGAAGTTCTGCAGGAGCAGCTTCGACAGACGCAAGACCGTTTCAATGTCGGCGAAGTCACGCGCACCGACGTGGCGCAGGCCGAGGCGAGCTTGGCCGGCGCGCAGGCGACGGCTCTGACCGCGCAATCGACCCTGCAGGCCTCGGTCGCCAATTATCGCAAGGCGATCGGCGAAGAGCCGAAGAGCCTCTCTCCCGTCGCGCCGGTGACCAAACCGTTGCCGAAGTCCTTGTCCGAAGCGGTGGCGATCTCGCAGGTCGAACATCCCGCGATCGTGGCGATGCTGCATGGCGTCGACGCCGCCGCGCTCGCCATAAAAATCAGCGAAGGCGCGCTCTATCCGACGGTTGGGCTGACGGGCCAAGTGAGCAAGCGCTTTGACGTGCAGGGCTACCCGAACGGGAGCCAGACGCTCACCGGTTCCCTGATGGGACAAATCACGGTCCCGATTTACGATGGCGGCGCAACTTACGCCGCCACGCGCCAAGCCAAGGAGCAGCTCGGCCAACAGGAACTGCAAACCGACCTGCAGCGCGACAACGTGCGCGCGGCCGTGGTCGCCACGTGGGGCGCCAACCAGAATTCGCTCGGCATCTTGCGCGCGGCCAAGGCGCAGGTCGAAGCCTCCGAGGTCGCGCTCGCCGGCGTGCGCGAGGAAGCCAAGGTGGGCCAGCGAACGACTCTGGACGTCCTCAACGCCCAGCAGACGCTGCTCAACGCGCGCGTCCAACTGGTGACCGCCCAGCACGATCAGGTCGTCAATTCCTACAGCCTGCTTTCCGCGGTCGGCCGCTTGTCGATCGGGACATTGGGGCTGGCGGTCGCCGAATACGATCCGCGGGTGCATTTCGATCAAGTGAAGAACAAGTGGATCGGTCTGCGCACGCCCGACGGCAAGTGACGCGAACGATCAGGCGGATGTGGATGAGGCGCGAATTCGTCGCCGAGAGCGGGCCGCGCGTCTTGCGTCGGCGCGGCGAGTCGGTCAATTTCGATGCGCGGCGCGTTTCTTCGATCGCTTGCAGGTCATAGGCGCCGCGCGGCCGGACCATGAGATGGAGCGCCGTGAGGCGCGGAGGCGGGAAGACGATGAACGCAGCCAATCCGAATGCAGGCGAACGCGATCTCGACGCGCTGCGTCGCGCGCAGCGGGCGCACGAGCCCTCGATGGAGGAGATTCTCGCCTCGATTCGCTCCATCATCGCCGATGATCGCGAGGCGCCGCCGCCTAAACCGGCGCCGAAGCCGACTCCCGCCCCCGCCGGGCCCCAGATCGTCTATTCCAAGGAGGCGCCGGCGCCAGTCGAACCCGCCACGCCGAAAGTCGTCTGGAGACAGCCGGAGGCCGAGCCCGTCGCGGTCGCGCCCCCCCCGCGGCCGGAACCCGCCGCGGAGGAGGAGCCGCTGATTTCCTCCCAGACCAATCAGGCCGTTTCGGCCGCGTTCGACGCGCTGTCAGCGAGCCTGGCCCTGCAGAGCGCCGAACTGGCCGAGAACGTGACGCGCGAAATCTTGCGCCCGATGCTCAAGACCTGGCTCGACGAGAACCTGCCGAGCTTGGTCGAACGGCTCGTTCGCGCCGAAATTCAGCGCGTGGCCCGCGGCGGACGCTGAAGCGGGGGCCGAAACAGGCGCCGCGGTTCTCCCCCAAAGTGCGCGTTGGAAGACGGCGCCGGGCGCTCCGCCGCTTTGTCGGCGCTTCGAACATTGACTTTCGCGGCTGCGCTGGCATTAAGCGGGCGCGGCCGTCGCCGAGCTTTCGGACGGGCCTTCGTCTTCGCAGGCGACCCTTCAGGCGCGCCACAATCCTCAACCCGCCGAGGCGACGCCGCGCCGCGCTCGGCCCGAGACTGCTGGGCGTCGCCAGATGATGGAAAAGTCGTTCGAAGCCGCTGTCGTGGAGAAGCGCATCGCCGCGCGCTGGGAAGCGGAGGGCGCCTTTCGCGGCGGCCGGGCCGAGCGGGCGGACGCCGAACCGTTCTGCGTCGTCATTCCCCCGCCCAACGTCACCGGCAATCTGCATATGGGCCATGCGCTCAACAATACGTTGCAGGACATTCTCTGTCGCTACCACCGCATGAACGGCAAGGACGTGCTCTGGCAGCCGGGCACCGATCACGCGGGGATCGCGACGCAAATGGTCGTCGAGCGCCAACTGGCTGAACGCGAGGAGGCCGACCGCCGCACGTTGGGGCGAGACGCGTTTCTCGCGCGGGTTTGGGAGTGGAAGGCCGAGTCGGGCGGCGCCATCGTCAGCCAGCTCAAGCGCCTGGGCGCCTCGTGCGACTGGAGCCGCGAGCGCTTCACGCTCGATGAAGGCTTGTCGAAGGCGGTCGCCAGGGTCTTCGTGCAATTGCGCCGCGAAGGGCTGATCTACAAGGCCAAGCGCCTCGTCAACTGGGATCCGAAATTCCAGACCGCGATCTCCGACCTCGAAGTCGTCCAGATCGAATGCAAGGGCGCGTTCAAATGGTCGCGCGCCGACGGCGCGCCGCTCGACGAGACCGCGCTCGCCAAGGCGCTCGCCAAGAATCCCAACGGCCATCTCTATTATTTCGATTATCCCGTCGTCGACGCTTCGGGGGAGGAGACCGGCGAAATCGTGACCGTCGCGACGACGCGGCCGGAGACGATGCTCGGCGACAGCGCGGTCGCGGTTCATCCGGACGATCCGCGCTTTCAGCGCCTGATCGGCGCCAAGGTCCGTCTGCCGCTGGTCGGGCGGCTGATGCCAATCGTCGCCGACGCTTATTCCGATCCGGAGAAAGGCACGGGCGCGGTCAAGATCACCCCCGCGCACGACTTCAACGATTTCGAGGTCGGCCGTCGTCACGAAGCCGAAGGAGCGCGTCCGATCAATGTGTTGAACGGAGAAGCTCGCATTTGGCTGAAAGGCAATCTGGAGTTTTTCGACGGCCTCGAGGCGGGCGATCACGAACTGGCGCGCCTGATAGGCGCGCTCGACGGCGTCGACCGCTTCGAAGCGCGCAAGCGCATCGTCGGCCTGATGGCCGCCGAGGGCCGGCTGGAGAAGATCGAGCCGCACGGGCACACCGTGCCCCATGGCGACCGCTCCAACGCCGTCATCGAGCCCTGGCTCACCGACCAATGGTATGTCGACGCCAAGACGCTGGCTCAGCCGGCGCTCGCGGCGGTGCGCGAGGGAAGAACCGTCTTCGTCCCGAAAAACTGGGAGAAGACCTATTTCGAATGGCTCGAGAACATTCAGCCCTGGTGCGTCTCGCGCCAGCTGTGGTGGGGCCATCAGATTCCGGCCTGGTACACGCCATGGGGCGAGGTTCTTGTCGAGGAAACCGAAGAGGCGGCTTTTGCCGCGGCGCTGGCCGATGGAGTCGAGCGGGGCGTATTGACGCCCGGCGAAGCGGAAAAACTGGCGGGCGAACCGCGGCGCCTGCGGGAGATGTTCCCTCGCGATCCCGACGTGCTCGACACCTGGTTCTCTTCGGCGCTGTGGCCGTTTTCGACGCTCGGCTGGCCTGAGGAGACGCCGGAGCTGAAGCGCTTTTATCCCACCAACGTTCTCGTCACGGGTTTCGACATCATTTTCTTCTGGGTCGCCCGGATGATGATGATGGGTCTCCATTTCCAAGACGAAGTTCCGTTCCGCGACGTCTATATCCACGCGCTCGTTCGCGACGAGAAGGGCGCGAAAATGTCGAAATCCAAGGGGAACGTCATCGATCCCCTCGAGATCATCGACCGCTTCGGCGCCGACGCGCTGCGCTTCACTCTGGCCGCGATGGCGGCGCAGGGGCGCGACATCAAGCTCTCGGAAAGCCGCGTCGAGGGCTATCGCAACTTCGCCACCAAGCTGTGGAACGCCTCGCGCTTCGCCGAGATGAACGGCTGCGCCCGCGTCGCCGGCTTCGACCCGAACTCGGCGCGCGAGCCGCTCAACCGCTGGATTCTCGGCGAGGCGGCCAAAGCGGTCGCCGAGACCAGCGCCGCGATCGAATCCTACCGCTTCAACGACGCGGCCAACGCGGCGTACCGCTTCGTCTGGAACCTGTTCTGCGACTGGTGCCTGGAACTCGCCAAGCCGGTGCTGCAAAGCGGCGAGGACGGGCCGGCGAGGGCGGAGACCCAGGCGACGATCGCCCACGTCCTGGACTGCGTCTACGGCCTGCTGCATCCCTTCATGCCTTTCGTCACCGAGGAGCTCTGGGCGATCAAGGGGGAGATCGGACCGGCCCGCACGAGCGTCCTCGCGCTCGGACCCTGGCCGCGCGCGGATTTCCCCGTCGACAAGGCGGCGGACGAGGAACTCGGCTGGGTCGTCGATCTCATTTCCGAGATTCGTTCGGTGCGATCGGAAATGGGCGTTCCGCCCGCCGCGCTGTTGCCGCTGACGCTCGTCCAGGCGAGCGCTTCGATCGCGGGAAACGCGCGCCGTTGGGCCGAGACGATCAAACGTCTGGCGCGCGTCGCCGATGTCGGCTTCGCCGAGGCCGCGCCCGCCGGCTCGCTGCAAATCGTGGTCCGCGGCGCGCTCGCGGCGCTGCCGGTTACGGGAATTCTCGACGTCGCGGCGGAGCAGGCGCGCCTTGCCAAAGAGATCGCCAAGGAGCAGGGCGAGGTCGCCAAAGTCGACGCCAAGCTCGCCAACGCCGACTTCGTCGCGCGCGCCCCGGAGGATGTCGTCGCCGAGAACCAAGAGCGGCGCGAAGCGGCTCTCGCGCGCATCGCCAAAATGGTGGCCGCGCGCGAGCGGCTGGGCAGGATTTGACGGCGAAAGCATCCGCCCGCGCCACGAACGTTGCAATTGCGCAACAGCCTCGATCCAAGTGAAATCCGCCGGGATTTCAACCGGATCGTGCCCCGATTGCGCCATAAACCCCGCGCTATTTCCATGCACAGTCGATTAGGTCAGGCATGAGGCCCCGAGGCGAAGCCGCCCGGGGGATCGCGGCGCCGGGCGGGCGGGCGAGGTCGGGGTTTGAATGCACGCGTCGTTTTTCGCCAAAATTCGGGTGGCCCGCGTGGGACGTAGCGTCGCTTCGGCGCGATCCTTGGGCGTCCTCGCCCTGGCGCTCGGCGTCGCCGGCGTGACTCCCGTCACGGCGTTCGCCCTTGACAGCAGCAAGACCAGCAGCCCCGGCAAGATCGCGGTCCAGACCTTCACCAGCGTGCAGCAGGCGTTGCAAGCCGGCGTCCACGAATTGTTGGCGGGCGACGCGCAATCCTCGGTCGAGGCTCTGACCTACGCCGCCGACGGCGGCGAGCCGCTCGCGCAATGGAAGCTCGGCCGAATGTATGCGCGCGGCGAGGGCGTGCCGCGCGACGACGCGAAGGCCTATAATTATTTTGAGCGGCTCGTCGAAAGCTACAACGAAGACGATCCCGATCGGCCCGACATCGCGGCGATCTCGAACGCTTTCGTTTCGGTCGGCGTCTATTGCCTCAACGGCATTCCGAATAGCGAAATCAAGGCCGATCCGGAGCGCGCGCTGGAGATGTTCCAATATGCGGCGACGAATTTCGGCGACCCGGACGCCCAGTACAATCTCGCGCGCATGTATATGGACGGCGCGGCGGGCCTCGCGCGCAACAACATGCGCGCCGCGCGCTGGCTGGCTCTCGCGGCCGACAAGGGCCATCATCCCGCGCAGGCGCTGCTCGGGCACTTGCTCTTCCTCGGCGAAGGCGTGCCGCGCCAAAGGGCGCGCGGCCTGATGTGGCTGACCGTCGCCAAGAACGGCGCGCAAGGCGCCAAGGACGAATGGATCCGCGAGCTCCACGCCAAGGATTTGGCGGCGGCGAGCGACGACGATCGGGAAGTCGCGGCCGCCTATTTGAGCGCGCGCGGCAAGGATCCGCGCGAGGCGAGCGCGGCGGAACCGAAGCCGCACGGCTTCATCGCGGGGTTCGCGCAGTTGCCGTCGATGCCGCATCTGTTCAACGGCGCGCCGCCGCCGAGCTTCGACCCGCCCGACGCCGGGCCGGATCGATAGCTAAGCCTTCAGCCTCGCCGTCCGCCGATCCCGCGGCGTAAGAAGATCGCGCCCGACCGCGGCGCGGTCGCGGCGCGTCGGCGAGACGGGCCTCACTTCTTGCAGGGCGGCTCGCCATGGCCGCCGCAATGGGGACGCGCCGCCGGCTTCGCAACGACCGGAGCCGGATGACGCGGCGGCGCGTTCGGAACGGGATGCACGACCGGCGGCGTGTGAACGGCAGGCGCGGGGTTGTTCGCGGGACGCAATTGATCCCTGCGAAGCGGCTCGCAGCCCTTCGCCCCTTTCACCCAACCCGCCGGACATTGGGCCATCGGCGTCAATGTCGTCTCATGGCCGGCGGTCGGCGCGCAGCCGCGGCCCGCAATGAAGACCATCCCGCTCGGGCAAGTCGTCGGCGCGGTCGCGCCGGCCCCTTTCGGGCAGCCCTTGCCGGGCAGCGCGGCTTCTCCATTCGGGCATTTGAGGATCGGCGGGGCGCCGTTCGGCGGAAGAAGCGCGGCCGGCGGGCAGCCGGGCGAGCCGGGAGGACAATGCATCGGGCCGGCGCCGGGGATTTTGGGCGGCGCAGTGAGTTCTTTGAGGGGCGCGAGGGGGCAGGGGCGCCCGGCCACGCAGCCGACGCTCCCGGCGCCGGGCCGCGGGTTCGGCGGACCTGCGCGCAAGGGAACGCAGATTGTCCCGCCTTGGCCCGAAGGGCCGTAACCTTGCGGGCAACGGATCGATCCGCCGGGGAAGCGCACGGCGCGGCAGACCTCTCGGCCGTCGGCCCACTGGGCGACCTCGCCGTTCGGGCATCGCGGAGCGGGCGGATTGACGCAGCCCCATCGGCCGTCGCGCCAGACCGGCTTGCCGTTCGCGCAAGTCGAGGGCGGCGGGGGATCGCCGCCGCAGACGTAGCGGGCTCCCGTCCACACCGGATGCGCGCCGACGGGGCAGCCCGGCGGAAGCTCGCCGATCCGCACGCAGGCCAGCGCGCCCTCGTGCCGGATCGGGCGGAAGCCCGGCGGGCAGAACGGAGGCGGCGTGTCGGGCGCGCAATAGGGGCGCAAGCCGAAGACATGGAAGAAAGGCGGACAAGTCAGCACGGGCGGCGGAATCAACGGGCTGCAACCCATTCCGTCGTCGGTGGCGATGGTGGAAAATCCAGGCGGGCAATCCAGCACCGGCGGCGGCGCCAGGGGAACGCAATAGGCGCCGTTGAAACCGTCTTCCGGAATGAATCCGTCCGGGCAAGGCAGACCCGCGATTAACGCCGGCGGCGGCGGCGCGGCCATGGCTTGGCACTCGGGATTGGGCTGTTGCAGCAAATTGAGCAATTCGGCGACGCGCGCCGTTTGGTCGGCCGGCGCGCTATTCGAGAACGCCGCGAGATAGGCCTGATAATCCGAAATCGAATTGCGCCAGATGGCGGCCCAATAAGCGCTTTCGGCGTCCAGACCGGAGAGCGGCGCGGTCGAGCTCGGCAAGTTCGCGACGGCCGTCTGCATCAGCGCGGGGTCCGCATTGAGCGGGAAGGTGAAGGGCGGCATCGCGATATTCGTCGCCTGCCACGGCGTCTGGGCGCCCGAAGTCGCCTGATGCGCGACGACGCGCACCTGACGCATGCTGGTCTCGACGTCGGTGAGCGGCTGTTGCGCGACGAGGGCGAAAGCCGAGGCATAGGCGTCGTTGGCGCCGCCTGGCTTCGGCGGCGCCTCGAGGTCGTGAATCTCGGCGGAAATCCCGAACGTCGTCGCGGCGGGCGGGTCGAGCGGGATCAGTCCACGCGGGAAGCTCGCCGCGCTGACGCTCGGCGGGATCGGGCGCGCGCCGTCGAGCATGACGAGGCGCAACTGCGAGGACGTTTGCGCGAGATCGTTCATGACGCGCGTCATGCCGAGCGCGATCCGCGGCACGTCCGAAGCCGCCTGAATCCGCGCGTCGACCGGCAGCAGATAATCGTCGCAGCCGACGGTGACGCCGAGGCCGGTCAAATAGACGGTCACGGCCGCGCCGGGGGGAGCGGCGGCGACCTTGGCGAGGAACGCCTGGTAATTCGACGCGAGGTTGGGCGTGTCGAGGTCGTGCAATTCGGTGACGTCGAAGCCTTCCGCGCCGAGCGTCTGCGCCACCAGCGCGGCGTCGTTGCTCGCGGTCGGGAGGACGTCGCCGTTATAGGCGGCTTCTCCGATGACCAACGCGAGTCGATGGGCGGGCGGCTGAGCCGCCGCCTGGGTTTGCGCGAACGCAGGCGCGGCGAGATATCCGGCGGCAAAGAGTCCTACGAAGGCCGAGGCCCGCAATACGCGTAAAACCATCGAACGTCTCCCGCGACGAAGTCGAGTCTAAGATTGCGCCGAGGCCCTCGCGTCGGCGAGGCCTCGGGCGATGCGATCGGACCGTGGACGACGCAGGCGATCACATGCCCGCGCGGGCGCGGCACTCGCTGAGGCGCGCGCGGCGATATTCGCGCTCCGCGTTGGCCTGTTCGTAGGAGACGCCGAGACACCAGCCGTAATGCTGACCGTAGTTGCGGGTCCAGCGATTGTCGAAACCCTTGAAGCAACCCGGAATCGACATGTTCACCTCGACTTCGTGGACAGCCTGTCGCGCGTATTGGGCGCAAAAGCCGGGGTCGGCCGCCATCGCGGGAGCGGAAAGCGCGGCGAGACCGGCGCAGGCCGCGGCGAGGGACAAAATCGTCTTCATCATCGGGGAGCTCTCCTTGGAGAATTCGAACGTTCCTCGGCGCGCCGAGGGCTGGGCGGCGATTGCTTACGGTCTGGCGGCGTCATTGGCCGCGTCTGGCTCGGTATTTGTGGCCGAATTCCCGGCTGTCGTCAATTTCTCGTGATGAGCGTTTCGGCTGCGCCGAAACGACGCAGGCGTTTCTCGATTGGCGAGCGCGACCGCCTGTCGTCCTACCCCTTCACGCCGGTCAGCAGCGTCCGCGTCGCCGTCGCGACGTCCCTCTGGCGCATCAGCGCCTCGCCGACGAGGAAGGCCTCGATGCCGGCCTCGGCCAGCCTCCGGCAATCGCTGTGCTCGCTGATGCCGCTTTCCGCGACGACGATTTTGTCCTTGGGGATGAGCGGCATCAGCCGTTCGCACACGGCGAGCGAAATCTCGAACGTGCGCAGGTCGCGGTTGTTGACGCCGATGAGCCGGCCTTCGAGCGCCAGCGCACGCTCGAGCTGGCGCTCGTCGTGGGTCTCGATGAGCACGTCGAGCCCGAGGTCGTGCGCGGCCTTGTTCAGCGTGCGCGCGGTTTCGTCGTCGACCGCGGCCATGATGATGAGGATGCAATCGGCGCCCCAGGCGCGCGCCTCCAACACCTGATAGGGATCGAATAGAAAATCCTTGCGCAGGATCGGCAGGGGCGTCGCCGCGCGCGCCTTGATCAGATGCTCCGGCGCGCCCTTGAACGAAGGCGCGTCGGTGAGCACGGAAAGGCAGGTCGCCCCGCCCGCTTGATAGGATTTGGCGAGCGCCGCGGGCTCGAAATCTTCGCGAATGACTCCTTTCGACGGGCTCGCCTTCTTGATTTCGGCGATGAGCCCGAAGCGCCCCGCCTCGATCGCCCGTTCCAGCGCCTTGGTGAAGCCGCGCGGCGGAGATTGCTCGCGGATTTCGCGCTCCAGCGTCGCGCGCGGCACGCGAACTTTCGATTCGGCGATTTCGCGCCGCTTGTAGGCTTCGATTTTGCGCAAAATATCGGTCATGGCCGCACTCGATCACGCATTGGAGATTGTGACAAGGCGTTCCAGGACGCGCAGCGCCGCGCCGGAGCGCAGCGCCTCGTCGGCCATCTCGACGCCTTCGGCGAGTTCGCGCGCCTTGCCCGCGACGACCAGCGCTCCCGCCGCATTGAAGGCGGCGATGTCGCGGTAGGCGTTGCGCGCGCCCTCCAGCACCGCACGCAAGGCCGCGGCGTTGTGCGCGGCGTCGCCGCCTTTCAGCGCCGCGAGGTCGGCGCTCGCGAGGCCGGCGCTTTCCGGCGTGACCTCGAAGGCGCGAATGGCGCCGTCCTTCAATTCGACGATTTTCGTCACGCCGGTCGTCGACATTTCGTCGAGCCCGTCGGCGCCATGGGTGATCCACACCCGCTGCGAGCCGAGATTGCGCAAGACTTCCGCCATCGGCTCGAGCCACGCGGCGGAGAAGACGCCGATCAATTGCCGCTTGACGCCCGCCGGATTCGACAAGGGACCGAGCAGATTGAACACCGTGCGGGTGCCGAGTTCGACGCGCGTCGGGCCGACATGGCGCATCGCCGCGTGATGGGCGGGGGCCATCATGAAGCCGATTCCCGCCTCGCGGATGCATCGCTCCACCACCGCCGGCGCGACGCCGATCTTGACCCCGAGCGCGCTCAGCGTGTCCGCCGTGCCCGATTTCGAGGACGCCGCGCGATTGCCGTGTTTGGCGATCGGCACGCCGCAAGCGGCGACGATCAGCGCGGCGAGCGTCGAGACGTTATAGGAGCCCGAACCGTCGCCGCCGGTGCCCACGATGTCCATCGCCTCGTCGGGCGCGGTCACCCGCAGCATCTTGGCGCGCATCGCGGTCACCGCGCCGGTGATTTCCTCGACGCTTTCGCCGCGCACGCGCAGCGCCATGAGAAAACCGCCCATTTGCGACGGCGTCACTTCGCCCGAGAGAATCGCGTCGAAGGCGTCGAGCGCCTCGGCTCGCGACAGGTGCGAGCCGGCGGCGACTTTGGCGATCAGCGGTTTGAACGATTCCATGCCCCGCCTTTTCCCTCAATACGTCTTGGCTTCGTTGAAAGCGCGGGCGAGCGCGAGGAAATTGCGCAGCACGGCGTGACCGTGCTCGCTCTCGATGCTTTCCGGATGGAACTGCACGCCATAGACGGGCAGGGCGCGGTGCGCGACCGCCATGATGAGGCCGTCGTCGCTCTCGGCGCTGACCTCCAGCTCTTCGGGGGCCGTCTTGCGCTCGATGATCAGCGAGTGGTAGCGCGTCGCTTTGAACGGGCCGTTGAGACCGCGAAACAGGCCCCGCGCATTATGCGATATGCGGGAGACCTTGCCGTGCATCGGCGCGGGCGCGCGCACGACCTGGCCGCCGAAAACCTGGCCGATCGCCTGATGGCCGAGGCACACGCCGAGGATCGGCGTCGAAGCGCCGCCCTCGCGCACCAGGTCGAGACAGATTCCGGCTTCGTTGGGCGTGCACGGGCCGGGAGAGAGCACGATCGCGTCCGGCTCTTGCGCCAGCGCCTCGGACACCGAAATTTCGTCGTTGCGCCAGACCGACACGTCGGCGCCGAGCTCGCCGAGATAATGGACGAGGTTGAAGGTGAAACTGTCGTAATTGTCGATCAGCGTAACGCGCATCGGCGCTCCGGCTCCGGTTGGACCCGTCTTTTCCATGGCCGCGCCTGCCGCGTCAAGCCGCGCGGCGCAACGCCGAAGCGTGCTATCGTGTCGGCGCGACGATCTCGGTTCGATTGAGAAAGGCCGACTATGACCTACCGCGCCAAACCCGCCGACGGCGCCGCCTGGGTGACCGGCGCGAGCGCCGGCATCGGGCGCGGCGTCGCGCTCGAACTGGCGCGGCGCGGCTATGAAGTCCATGCGACCGCGCGCCGCGCCGACGAACTGTCGTCGCTGGCGAGCGAGGCGCAAGGCCTCGAAGGCCGCGTCGTCCCGGCGCCCGGCGACGCGACCGATCGCGAGGCCATGGCGCGCCTCGTCGCGGATATCGAGAGCAAGCGCCCCATCGCGCTCGCCTTCCTCAACGCCGGCGGCGGCTTCCAGGACGCCGCCGGCGATTTCGGCGGCGACGGCTTCGCCCGCACTTTCGCGCTCAACGTGCAGGGCGTCGTCAACGGCCTCAATCCCGTCTTCAACGCGATGCGCGCGCGCAAGCGCGGCCAGATCGCGATCACCGGCTCGCTCGCCGGCTACGGCGGGCTGCCCAATTCCGGCGCTTACGCGCCGAGCAAGTCGGCGATCATCGCGCTGGCCGTCGGCCAAAAGTTTCGCGCCGATCCGCACAACGTGACGGTGCAGATCGTCAATCCCGGCTATGTCAAGACGCCGCTCACCGCGGACAATAAATTTCCGATGCCGTTCCTGATGGAATGCGATGAGGCGTGCCGGCGGATCTGCGACGGCTTCGAGCGCGGCGGCTTTGAGATTCGCTTTCCTCGCCGGCTCGCCTGGATTGTTCGGGCGATCAATCTGCTGCCCTGGGCCGCCTATTTCGCGTTGTTGAAATTGGGCGGTCCGCGCGGCAGGGCGAGGGATTAGATGCGCGCCGCCGTCCGCGCAAAAGAGCCGGACGCCGCCTAGAATCGGGATTGGATCGTCCGAAAAGGCCGGGCACCCCGGCGACGTCTCGCGGGCGGCGTCACATCTTCGCGGCCGCCGGCTTGCCGATGCGCGCGCCTTCCTGCGCGATGTCTCCGGCGAGCGCGCGGGCGAAACAGGCGTAACCCTGGTCGCCCATGTGAAAGCCGTCGGACGAAAGCGTGGCGCGCAAGGCCGCCGCCGATTGCGCCGCCCAGGCCTTCATCATTGCGAAGCGTGAGAAGACGGGAACATGCATGCTCGCGCCGACGTCGCTGACGACGGCGACGAACTGCTCGAAACGAGCGAGATTCCTGATGCCGAAATAGAACTGCGGATCGACGAGAATGATCGGAACGCGCTGAGCGCGCGCGGCGGCGACGCCCGCTTCGAGATTGGCGCGAAAATCGGCGACGTCCACGCCCGCCACCGCGTCATTCGTGCCGACCTGCCAGACCACGAGGTCGGGAGCGTTGTCGGCCAATTCGCTTCGCAGCCGCGCCAGCGTCGCCGAACTCACCTCGCCGCCGACTCCGGCGTTGCGCACGTCGGTCGCGATGCCCCATTGCGTGGACAAATCCGAGGCCAATTGCGCGGGATACGCATGGCTCGGCGCGGAAGCGCCGACGCCGAGCGTCGAAGACGATCCGATCGCCAAGATTCGCAGGGGCTGCGCAGCGCTGGCGCGGGCGGCCAATATCGCCTCGGCTCCGTTCTCGGCGAACGAGGAGGCCACGGCAGGCGGACACGCGCTGTCGGGCCCGGCGGCCCGCGCCTCTAGCGGGCCAAGACCGAACGCGCCAGCGGCGAGCGCGGCGAGCGCGCAAAGTCCCCTCGCGTCTCCCCCCCAACTCCGGCCGCGGCTTGCCGCCTGTCGGCCTTCGGCAATTTTCGCCATTCCAAATATCTCGCCAGCGCGAACAATCCGCCAATGCAAGCGAGGGTGTAACCCAACTCGAGCCATTTCGCTACGTCTTCGCCGCCGCTCCACGCGGCGATGCCGGCTTGGCCGAGCGCGCTCAACACCGAGCTGGCGGCGAATATCGTCAGGCTGTGTCGCCCGAGGCTCTGCAACGCCTCTCCGACTGCGGTCCGCGCGAGATTCGTCAGGATGGGAGACGTGGCGACCACATAGGCCAGCGCAAGAAAGTTGACGAGCCGCGCCGCGCCGAGATTTTGCTTGCCGACGTCGAGCTGGGCGAAAACCAAGTCGTGCAGGCCGGGGCGAAGGCCCAATCCGTCGGTCACGACGATCGCGCCGGCGGCCGTCAAAGCCAAACATATCGCCTGAATCGCGGGAGAGGGGCGCAACGGCGCATCGCGCCAGCGGATCGCCGCGACGATCCCAAGCGTGAAAATGAACTGCCAGGCGAAGGGATTGAAGAACCACCCTCCCGGCTCAGGCCAGTTCGGGAGGTGAAAATCGAGCAATCTGGCCGCCAAATAGGCGCCGGCCGCCGTAAATAAGGCAAGCAGCGGTTCGATCCTCGCGACGGCGAGAATCAGCGGCGAAAGGGCCATGAGGACGACGTAGAGAGGCAGGATATTGAAATAGCCGAGCTGATGAGTGAGCAAGGCGACCCCGATCGCGCCTTGCAGCGGGTCGTGAAACACCACGGTGCGGCCGTGCGCCTCGATCAGCGCGGAGAGGCCGCTGAACCAGTAGCAGGCGCCGAAAATCGCGACGGCGCACATCGTCAGAGCGACATGAAGGCCGTAAATCCGTCCGGCGCGCGAGAAACAGCTGCGAATCACCGGCGTCAGGCCGGAAACGAGCGACTTGCGATAGTAGGCGACGCCGACCGAGAGTCCGGACAGAAACACGAAGGCTTCGGCGCTGTCCGAAAGCGCAAAATTGCGCGGCGTCAGGCCTTCCAGAATATTGCCGGGAACATGGTCGATCATGATCGCGACGAGGACGACGCCCCGCGCGAAGTCGATGCCGCCGATGCGCGTCTGGTCCGCCATGACGCTTCTCAAACAAGAATCGCGCCAGAGCGTCGCAGATAGGTTTGGGCATGACGCGGAACAATGCGCGCGCCGTCGACGTCACGACGTTGTGACCTCCGCGGGCGCCCCGCGGTTTCTCAGCCGATGCTCACGCTTGCGCCAGCAATCGCCTCAGCGCGTCCGCCGTCGTCACCGGCAGGCTGCATGTCTGGCCGCGACAGACGATCGCGGCCGGGACGGCGCCGAGCGACGGCCGAGCGCCGGGGGCGCCGTGCGGCCAGCGCTCGGGGTCGAGCCTCAGCACGCAAGTCGCCGGGTCCGGCGCGGCGAGGGCGGCGGCCGCCAGCGCCGCGGCGCCGGGATCGTCGAGCGGCCCTTCCACCACGACCACGGCGCCGCGTTCCAGCAAATCGGCCGCCGCGAGCAGCAGCGGGTTCTGGGCGAGCGCCTCGCGCGCTCCCGTGGCGGCGCGGATGAGGCGCTCGGCCGCTTCGCGCCAGCGCGCCTCGTCGGCGAGGAGATGGAGCCTGGCGAAGACCTCCGCCATGACCGAGGCGCCGGACGGCGTCGCGCCGTCATGGGCTGGGCGCGGGCGCATGACGAGGCTGTCCTGCGCATCCCGCGCGGTCAGGTGGAAGCCGCCATCCTCGGCGCCGAACAGGTCTTGCGCCGCTTCGGCCCATCGCGTCGCGGCGCTCAGATAGTCCGGCTCGCCCGTCGCCTCGAACAGGCTCAGCGCGGCGCGCGCCATGGCGGCGTAATCGTCGAGCATGCCGGCGGCGCCGCGCCGGCCCGCGCGCCAGGCATGGACCAGCCGGCCTTCGCGGTCGCTTAAAGTTTGGGCGACGAAGGCGAAGGCCGCGCGGGCGGCGTCCAAGAACTCGGGGGCGTCGAAGACGGCGGCGCCGCGCGCGAGCGCCGCGATCGTCAGCCCGTTCCAGTCCGCGAGGATCTTGTCGTCGCGCGCCGGCCTGACGCGTTCCTCCCGCTCGGCGAAGAGGCGCGCTCTCGCTGCGCCGAGCCGCGCCTCGGCCGCCGCGTCGCCCGGCGGGCTCACGCGCCGCAGCACGTTGCGGCCTTCCCAATTGCCGCCGGCACGCACGTCGTAGGCGGCCTCGAACGCCGCCGCGTCCTCGCCGAGGACCGAAACGATCTCGCCCGCGCTCCAGACATAGAACCGCCCTTCCTCGCCCTCGGAATCGGCGTCCTCGGAGGCGGCGAAGGCGCAATCGGCGCGCATTTCGCGCATCAGCCAGCCGAAGGTCTCGCGCGCCCGCGCGGCATAGACCGGCGTCGGCGTCTCGGCGTGGGCGAGCGCGAGCAATTCGAGAATCTGCGCGTTGTCGTAGAGCATCTTCTCGAAATGCGGCACATGCCATTGCGCGTCGGTCGAATAGCGGGCGAAGCCGCCGCCGAGATGATCGTAGATGCCGCCCGCGCACAAAGCGTCGAGCAGATCGCGCACCGCCGTGCGGCAGCGCGCGTCCGCGCGACGAAAAGACTCGCTCCAGAAGAAGCGAAAGATCGGCGCGTTGGGAAATTTCGGCGCGCCGCCGACGCCGCCGTTGACGGGGTCGATGAGGCGCAGCAGCGCGTCGCCGACGCGGGTCAGGTCGTCAGGAGCGAGGTCCGGCCCCGGCCGGAGCGCGGCGATCTCGTTCAAATGGGCGACGAGCGAGGCGCCTTGCGCCAGCAACGCTTCGCGCTTGTCGCGCCAGGCGTCGTCGACCGCTTGCAGGATCTGACGAAACGACGGTCGACCCCATCGCGGCGTCGGCGGCCAATAGGTTCCGCCATAGATCGGCGCGCCCCCGGGCGTCAGGAACATCGTCAGCGGCCAGCCGCCTTGCTCGCCCATCGCGTGCAGCGCGCTCATGTAGATGTGATCGACGTCGGGCCGCTCTTCGCGATCGACCTTCACACTGACGAACAGACGGTTCATCAGCGCGGCGGTCTCGGAATCCTCGAACGATTCGTGCGCCATGACATGGCACCAATGGCACGCGGCGTAGCCGACGGAGAGCAGGATCGGGCAGTCGCGCCGCTTCGCCTCGGCGAGCGCCTCGGCGCCCCAGGGGCGCCAATGCACGGGATTGCCGGCGTGCTGGATGAGATAGGGCGAGGTCGAGCCGGCGAGCCGGTTTCCTTCCTGCGGCATGACAGTCTCCGGGGCGCGCTGACCGTTCAGGATGGACGCGCCGTCGCGGCGGCGCAAGGCGGGGCGCCGACCGCCGATCCGACGCGCCGTCAGATCAGACGACCGCGGTTGTTCCCCGAGCGAGCGCTACGCCGGCACCGCCCTCACGGATCATTAGGAACGCGCCCGACCAGATTCCGGGTATCTCCCACCGGCCGTGAATCTCGTCACCGTCATTGCTGACGACGCCTGCGTAATGCACCGAGTGAAGGTGCGGCGCGTGGTCGTAAAGCTTCAGCCAAGTGACCGAGGTTCCAACCCGACGGCCTTGGAGGCTCGCGGTGATCGTGAGACCGCGCTCTTCTCTTTGAGAACGGGGCTCCTGCGTCGTGCCCGTCAGCCACGAATCTTTCTCCGCGAGGGTCGCCGAGAACGACACCGAATCGAACCTTTTAGGATAGCTGAACACGCCCCGCCAAGCGCCGGAGAGATTCAGCGTCTTGTCGTCGTCCGTTGACCGCATGGCGCCCCCGGCGCTCGCAATGGACTGATTTCTTTACGCCGTCGCGGAATAGTCAGCAAAGATTCGCGGCGACCGCGCCGCAGTCTACCCCGCCAGCGCGCGCCTCAGCATAGCCTTGAACGCGGCGCTGTCGAAGGTCCAGCAGATGTCGGCCTTGGCGCCCGCCTTCAGCGCTGCGCGCCACGCCTCGCGATTGTTGTCGTCCGCGGCGACATTGAGCCGATCGACGATCGTCATGCCGCGCGTGAGTTCGCTCGCGCATTCGATCTCGACGAAATGGCGGCTCCAGCTCAGGCCCACGGCGCGGTCGAGCGCCACCGCCATCGCCGTCGGATCGGCGAGGGAGAGGCCGGTCTCGCCGGTCTGGATGAAATAGGCCTGCTTGGCGCGGCCGTTGCACTCGATGGCGAAGCGCGCCTTTACGGTCCCCAGCGCGAGGATGTCGGCGATTTCCGCCTCGTCGAGCACGGACGCGCCGCGCGAGACGCGCCAGCCGACCATTTCGATCGGCAGCCGCGAACGGAAAGTCATGCGCGCCGCTTCGGGATCGACCCAAATGTTGTATTCCGCCGCCGGCGTGACATTGCCCTCGCAGCACGGCGCGCCGCCCATGACGACGCAGCGGCCGATTCTTTTGGCGATGCCGGGATCGCGCGCCAGCGCCAGCGCGATATTGGTCAAGGGACCCAGCGTCACCAGCGTCAGGCCCGGCTCGGCATTGGCGAGCCGGATGATCGCGTCGACCGCATGCTCGCGCTCCGCGCCGCGGCGCGGCGGGGGATAGTTGCGGTCGCCAAGGCCGTCGCGGCCGTGAAACCAATGCGCGTCTTCGAGCGCGCGCGTCAGCGGGGCGCTCGCGCCTTTGAACACGGGAACGCCCGAGCCGGCGATCTCGGCCGTATAAAGCGCGTTGCGCGTCGCCTGTTCGAGGCCAACGTTGCCGGCGACCGTCGTCAGCGCGAGGACGCGAACATCCGGCGCCGCGAGCGCCATGAGGATCGCGACCGCGTCGTCGGAAGCGGTGTCGGTGTCGATGAGAAACGCGCGCATGGCTCGGCCCCGGCGCTCAGGAGGCGGCTGCGAGGCGGACGAACCCGCGATCGAGATCGTCCTTCAAGTCCTCGATGTCCTCGAGCCCGACGGAGAAGCGCAGGGTCGGTCCGCCCGGCGCCCAGCGCGTCGCGGTGCGGTAATTCGCGCAGTCGAAGGGGATGACGAGGCTCTCGAAGCCGCCCCAGGAATAGCCCATGCCGAACAATTCGAGCCCGTCGAGCAGCGCCGCGACGGCGTCGTCGGGCGCCGGCTTCAACACCACGCTGAAGAGCCCGGAGGAGCCGGAAAAGTCGCGCTTCCAGATGGCGTGGCCGGGATCGTCCGGCAGGGCGGGGTGGATGACGCGCAAGACTTCCGGCCGCGCTTTGAGCCAGAGCGCGAGCGCGAGGCCCTGACGCTCGGCTTCGCGAAGCCGCAACTCCATCGTGCGCAGGCCGCGCAGCGCGAGGAACACGTCCTCGGGACCGGGCGGGATCGCCATCTGATCCACGGTCTTGGCCAGGCGCGGAAACCATTGCGCGTTGGCCGAGACGAGACCGAGCAAAAGATCGGAATGGCCGGAGAGATATTTGGTGCCCGCCTCCACCGCCATGTCGACGCCGTGCGCGTGCGGCGAAAAGAACAGCGGCGTCGCCCAGGTGTTGTCCGCGATGACGCAGGCGCCGCGCGCGTGGGCGGCCGCGGCGATCGCCGGGATGTCCTGCACCTCGAGCGACTGCGAGCCCGGCGCCTCGACGAACACCGCCTTGGTGTTGGCGCGCATCAGCGCGGAAATCCCGGCGCCGACGAGCGGATCGTAATAGGTGGTCTCGACGCCCATGCGCTTCAGGGTGGCGTCGCAGAAGATGCGCGCCGGCTGGTAGGCCGAATCGCTCATCAGGAGATGATCGCCCGCGCTGAGGGCGGCCATCAGCGAAACGATGATCGCCGCCAGCCCGGAGGGGACGAGGACCGTTCCCGCCGCGCCGGAAATCGAAGTCCAGGCTTCGCAAAGCGCGTCGGTGGTCGGCGTGCCGTGCGTGCCATAGGTATAGCGCTGCTTGCGGTTCTTCAGCGTGGCGACGTCGGGGTACAGCACGGTCGAGCCGCGGAACGGCGGAACATTGACGAAGCCCTGCGAGGCCTCGGCGTCGCGGCCGAGATGGACGAGGCGCGATCGGCTGCGCAGTCGTGTTTTGGCTTCGTCGGTCAGCTTTTTCATCGATCGGGGTTTCCGCAAATGGGGGACAAGCAAAATGAAAAACGCGCGGGCCGGCGTCAACCGGCCTCGCGCGTCCGCGCTCGCCTTCAAGGGCCTGCAATCACTTGCCCGTCGGCAACGGCGTGCCGTTGACCGAGACTTCGCCGGCTTCCGTCACCTCGACCTTCCACACCAGCCGCCCGTCGGGACCGGCCGTCGCCAGGCCCTTGAGGAACGTGACGCCGAGCGCGGCCGTCTGCAAATCCGGCTCGGTCTTGGCGATGTCCTCGAGGAGGGCGATCGTCTTGTCGAGACCGTCGGCGCTGAAAGTGAAGCGAGCGCTCGGCGCGCCCGTGTCGACCGAGGCTTCGCCCTCGAAGGCGAGATCGAGCAACGGCGTCGTGAGCCGGCCGGGCGAAAGGGCGATCTTCGGGCGCCCGGCGAGCAGGATCTGGCCGATCTTGTCCTGCGTCTCAGGCGACAGGTCGGCCTTGCCGCCGAAATTCGGATCGTCGAGCGCGAGCTCGGCGGCTTGGTCGAGGCCTGTGCCGGTGACGCGCAGGTCCAAACTGAGCGAGGCCGGCGAAAGCTGCTCGGCCCATGACGGCAGGAGCGGCGATTTGAACGCCAATTCGTCGATCTTGACTCCGATTTCCGCGGCGCCGTCGGCGACGAAGCCGCTCAGCCCGATCGTCTCGCCGAGCGTCTTCAACGTCGCGTCGACCATCGGCATTTGCAGCGTCAGATCGTGAATTTCGGCGTTGGCCTGAAGATTGTTCCAGACCGGCAGCGTCGCTCGGAGCCGCTGCTTCCATTCCGGAGGAGCGTCGGCGTCTTCGACATGGGCGACGACATATTTCCAGAAATCGCCGATCTCGCGCGCGCGCAATCCCGTAATCGCCGCGCCGCCGACGACGCCGTCGACATTGTATGTCACCTTGACGGGCGCGCCCTGGCCGTTCGGCGGCGGCGCAAGGACGGTTTCCGTCAGGCTCTTCACGGATTGCGCGAGAGCGACGTCGACGCCCGCGCCGCTGTCGGACGTCTTGGCGCGGGTCTCGACGGATATGCCGGATTCCGCGAGATCGATATCGGCGCCTCGAGCGACGTCGGCGATATGAAACTTGCCGGCGAGTAAATCGACCGCGACGAGCGAGCGCAAGAAATTCACCTGGGCGGCGTCATAGGCGGTCTCCAGGTGAAAGCCGCTGAGATTGAACGTGCCGGCCACATTGCCCTTGTCCGTCGGCGCGTCGAAGGCGAGGTTCGGAAACCGATCGGCTTTGACCGTCCAGGAGCCTTCGCCCACCGGCGTCAACGTGTAGGAAAAGCGCTCGATCCGCAGCGCGCCCTTGGGCGGTCCCGCCAGATCAAGCGCCTTTTGCAGATCCCAGGCGACGACGTAATCTTCGCCGTCCGGCGCGACGGAAACGATGCCCTTGTCGATGACCGCCTTGCTGAAGAAGTCGGCGTAGCCCTGTTCGATCGCCTTGGCGCCCTCCGACGTGGCGGGCGCGGCGACGCCCGCGGACGAGGCCGCGATCAGGAGAAAGGCCGAGGAGAGCCATCGAGCGTGCATGAGAGCGCCCTGTTCGCTGACGGTTGAACGGGAAGCGCGAAGCCTAGCAGCATTCGCCTCCAGCGCGAAGCGCCGCGATTGACTCGCTCCGGAGTTTGCCGCGACACTGGCGGCCGATCCGGCATCGATAGAGGAGTTTTCGCATGCGATCGCTCGTGACGTCCATCGCGGCCGCCGCCGCGCTTTGCGCCGGCGTATCGACGGCCGACGCGGGAACGCTCGACCAGGTCAAATCGCGCGGCGCGCTGGTCTGCGGCGCCAATCCGGGATTGGCGGGCTTCGGCCTGCCCGACGATCAGGGCGTCTATAGGGGACTCGACGTCGACGAATGCCGGGCGCTCGCGGCGGCGATCTTCAATGACCCGAGCAAGGTGAAATACCTGCCGATCAACGCCAAGGACCGGCCGACGATTCTCGCCTCGGGCGCCGTCGACGTTCTCGTGCGCAACACCACCTGGACGATGTCGCGCGAGATCGGCGGCATGTTCTTCACCGGCGTCAATTATTACGACGGGCAGGGCTTCATGGTGCGCAAGAAGCTCGGCGTCGATTCCGCGCTGAAGCTCGACGGCGCCTCCATCTGCGTGCAGCAGGGCACGACGACCGAACTCAACGTCGCCGACTTCTTTCGCACCCACAATCTGAAATTCGAGGCGGTCGTCTTCGCCACCGACGAGGAGACGGTCAAGGCCTACGATTCCGGGCGCTGCGACGCCTACACCACCGACGCCTCCGGCCTCTATGCCGAGCGCCTGAAGCTGTCGGCGCCGGACGATCACATGGTCCTGCCCGAAATCATCTCCAAGGAGCCGCTGGGCCCGTCGGTGCGCAAGGACGACATCCCCTGGTTCGAGATCGTCCAATGGACGCATTTCGCGCTGGTGACCGCGGAGGAACTCGGCGTCACCCAGGCCAACGTCGACGAGAAACTGAAATCCGACAACCCGGAAATCCGCCGCCTGCTCGGCGTCGAAGGCGACTTCGGCAAGAGCCTGGGGCTGACCAACGACTGGGCCTATCGCATCATCAAGGCGGTGGGGAATTACGGCGAGTCGTTCGAGCGCAATGTCGGGCAGGGCTCGCCGATCAAGATCAAGCGCGGGCTCAACGCGCTGTGGAGCCAGGGCGGGCTGCAATATGCGCCGCCGATAAGGTGAGGGGCGGGGCGGACCGGCCGGGGCGTCTTGCGCGCAGCCTCGCCGTCAGTACGAGGAGCGAAGCGACGGAGCGATCTGGCGCTGGCCCGCGCACAACCGCTGGATTGCTCACTCTGGGCCTGCAATGACGGGGTTGGAGGGGCTTCATGGGCGCCGTGGCGGGCGGATGCGCAGGTTCCCTTCTCGGCGCCCTCGTGGGCGGCGCGCTCGGCGTCGGCGCCGGGCTGGCGTGGACGAATGTCTTCCACACCAGCTGCTTCGAGGGCTATTGCGGCATGCTGGTGTTCTTCACCTTCATGCCGATCGGAGCCATCGCCGGAGGGGCCGTCGGCGCCCTCGCGCTGGGCCACCTCGGAGCGCGCAAGTCGCGCGCTCCGTCCTGACCATGTTTGTGGAAGCGCGCCGCCGCCCGCCTACTGCCCCCGCTTCGCCCGCGTCGCAAACCGCACCGCCTCCTCCGCCGCGCGAAACAGCGCCTTGGCCTTGTTGACGCATTCCCGGTTCTCGTAGGCCGGATCGGAATCATAGACGATTCCCGCGCCCGCCTGGACGTGCATCAAGCCGTCCTTCACCACCGAGGCGCGCAGGACGATGCAGGTGTCCATTTCGCCGCCGGCGCCGAAATAGCCGATGCAGCCGGCGTAGATGCCGCGCTTTTCCTTCTCCAGTTCGTCGATGATCTCCATCGCCCGCACTTTTGGCGCGCCGGACACGGTGCCGGCGGGGAAGCCGGCCGCGAGCGCCGCGACGTTGTCGAGTTCGGGGCGCAGCTCCCCCTCGACGTTGGAGACGATGTGCATGACGTGGCTGTAGCGTTCGACGAAGAAGCTGTCGGTGACCTTGACCGTGCCGATCCTGGCGACCCGGCCGACGTCGTTGCGGCCGAGATCGAGCAGCATCAGATGTTCGGCGCGCTCTTTTGGGTCGGCGAGAAGCTCGGCGGCGAGCGCTTCGTCCTCGGCCGGCGTCTTGCCGCGCCAGCGCGTGCCGGCGATGGGGCGGATGACGACCTTGCCCTCGCGCACGCGCACCAGGATTTCCGGGCTCGAGACGACGATCTGGAACCCGCCGAAATCGAGGAAGCAGAGGTAGGGCGAGGGATTGACGCGCCGAAGCGCGCGATAGAGCGAAAAGGCGGAGAGATCGAAACGGCTGGTGAAGCGTTGCGAAAGCACGATCTGGAACGCGTCGCCGGCGGCGATATAGTCCTTCGCCTTGGCGACCATGCTCAAGAATTCCGGCTCGCTGGTGTTGGAGACGGCTTCGCCCGCCAGCAGGGTCGGCTCGACCGCGGGGGCGGTGTGATCGAGCGGCCCTTCGAGCGCGGCCACCACTGCGTCGAGGCGCGCCTGCGCGCTTTCGAACGCCGCGCGCGCCGATATGCCGGGGGCGGGGCGGACGGGCGTGACGACGACCATTTCGTCGCGCACGCCGTCGAACACCACCATGATGGTCGGGCGGATGAGAATCGCCTCGGGCACGCCGATCGGGTCCGGCTTGGCGGGCGCCAGACGCTCCATCTGGCGCACCATGTCGTAACCGAGATAGCCGAACACGCCGGCCGACATCGGCGGCAACCCCTGGGGCAGATCGATTTGCGATTCCGCCAGCAACGCGCGCAGCGCCTCCAGCGGCTTGCCGGGGCAGGGGACAAAAGCGTCGGGTTCGCTCAAGGCGCGCCGATTGATTTCAGACCCTTCGCCGCTGGAGCGCCAGACGACGTCCGGATCGAGCCCGATCATCGAATAGCGCCCGCGCTGGGCGCCGCCCTCGACCGACTCGAGCAGGAACATGTTGCCCGAACGCCCCGCCGCCAGCTTGAGATAGGCCGACACCGGCGTTTCCAGGTCCGCGACCAGCGTCGTCTGCACGACGCTGGCGCGCCCGCTGGCGTAGCGGCGCGCGAAGTCGTCAAAGTCCTGGACGTTCATCATCGTCACCCTCAGCCGCCCTCGGCGGCCTGAAGGACGTTGTCGTGGATCGTCACCCCGAGTTCGCGCTCGAGCGCGGTGACGTATTGCGTGACGAGGCTCGACTGCAAAGCCTCGGCGAGCCGCGCCGCCGTCCGCTTGATGGCGGGGTCGTTGGCGTCGGTCGGCGGCGTCGCGTCGGCGGCGATCTTGAAGACGACGCGGCCATCGGGCGTCGCCGCCGATCCGGCGCCGTTCGGCGGCGAGGCGAAGACCGCGCCGACGACGCTCTCGGCGAGCCCGGCGCCGCCGCGCCGACGGATGTCCGCCGCCGACTTGGATTCGAGGCCGGCGCTCTGCGCGAGGCTGGCGACGGTCGCGCCGGCGTCGAGCTGCTTGACCATGTCCAGCGCCTTGGCGCCGAGCAAGCGAGCGACTTCGTCGGCGCGCCATTGCTTCTCGACGGCGTCCTTGACTTCCTCGAACGTGCGCTCGCGCGCCGGATCGACCTTGGCGACTTCGAACCAGAGATAGCCGCGATCCTTGGTCTGCAGCGCCGCATCGTCGACGCCGACGTCGGATGCGAACACCGCGCGAAGCAGCAGCGCCTTTTCCGGCAGATCGACGGCGGCGCCGGCCGGATCGAGCCCTTGTGCGTCCACGGCCGCGATCGCACGCGTCTCCAGGCCGACGTCCTTGGCCGCCTCGGTCAGGGATTTGCCGGCGACGCGCGCGTCTTCGATCTTGTCGTGCAAGGTCTGCACGTCGCCGGCGGCGCGATCGGCCGCAATCTCTTTCTTGAGGGCGTCCTCGACCTCGGCGAAGCTCTGCACGCTCGCGGGCGTGACCGCCACGACCCGCACGATGGCCGGTCCGAACTGACCCTTGACGACGTCGCTGACGCCGCCCTCGGGCAGGGCGAAGGCGGCCTCGGCGATCGCGTGGTCGAACATGCCGGCCTTGGTCGTCTCGCCGAGGTCGATGTCCGCCGGCTTGAGAGCGCGCGCCTTGACGATTTCGTCGAAAGCGGCGCCGCCCTTGATCTTGGATTCGGCCTCGGCCGCTTCCGCGTCGTTGGCGAAGACGATCTGCTGCAGTTTGCGCTTTTCGGGGACGATGAAGCGGGTGTCGCGGGCCTTGTCGTAGAGCGCCTTGGCGTCCTCGTCCGACACTTCCGCCGGCTTGGCGAGACCGGCGGAGGAGGCCAGGAGAATGGCGAAGCCGCGATATTCGGGCGCCCGGTAGCTCGCCTTGCGATCCTCGAAATAGCTCTTCAACGCGTCCGTCGCAGGCGCCGGAACGTCGCCCGCGGCGCTCGGCGGCAAGACGAGATAGTCGATCGCGCGCGTCTGCGCGTCGACCCGCGCGAGCGCGTCGACAAGGGACTTGGGCGCGCTCAGGCCTTCGACCAGCGCGAGTTCGATCTGCTGGCGCAGATAGGCCTTGCTCTGGCTGGCGAAGAAGCCGCGCTCGCTGAGGCCGGAATCGCGTAGGGCGGCGTCGAAGCGGGCGCGGCTGAATTCGCCCGAGGCGTCCTGCAGGTTCGGATCGGCGCGCACCGCGGCGGCGATCGCGTCATCGGAAATCGCCAGGCCGAGCGACGCGGCGCGCTGATCGAGCGCCGCTTCGGCGATGAGGCGTTGCAGCACTTCGCTGTCGAGGCCGAGCGCGTGCGCCTGCGCGTTGGTCAGGCCCGTCTTCGATCGGGTCTGGACCTGATACATCAAATTCTGCAACTCACGCTGGAACTGCTGGCTGGTGATCACGGCGCCGCCGACTTCGGCGACCTTGTCGGAGACCGACTCGCGGAACATGTCGCCGATGCCCCAGACGACGAAACTGACGATGATGAGGCCGAGAACGACCGTCATGATCAAACGGCCGATCAAGCCTTGCGTCGCCTTCCGCATCCCGTCGAGCATGGCTGTCGCTGATCCCTTTCCTCGGCCGAAGTCGTTTTTCGGGCCCATGACGCCCGATCGGCGCCCCGTTCGGCCCTATCTAGCCTTGGCCGAAGGCTTTGCATAGGCGGACCGGGAATGATAATCGGCGGGCCTCCGCAACGCGTTTTTTCCCCGAGAGGCGATTCATGACCCCTGGCGTGCGTCCCTTCGTGGCGGGAAACTGGAAGATGAACGGCTCGCGGGCGTCGCTGAGCGAGATCGCCGCGATGCGCCGCGCGGTCGACGCGGGCGAGGCGGGCGCCGCCGAGGTCGCGGTCTGTCCGCCGGCGACGCTGCTCGCCGGCGCGGCGACGATTCTCGAGGGCGGCGCGCTGAATCTGGGCGCGCAGGACTGCTGCGCGGTCGACGGCGGCGCCTACACCGGCGATATTTCCGCGCCGATGCTCAGGGACGCCGGCGCTTCCTATGTGATCGTCGGCCATTCCGAGCGTCGCGCTGGCCACGCCGAGAGCGACGCCGCGGTGCGCGCCAAAGCCGAGGCGGCGCACCGGGCCGGGCTGAGCGCGATTCTCTGCGTCGGCGAAACGCGCGCCGAGCGCGAAGGCGGCCGCGCGATCGGAGTCGTGAGCGGCCAGCTCAGGGGATCGCTGCCCGCCAAGGCGACGCCCGCCGATCTGATCGTCGCCTACGAGCCGGTCTGGGCGATCGGCACCGGCCTGACGCCGACGCCCGCCGACGTCGCGCAGATGCACGGCGCGATCCGCGCGCTCTTGAGCGAAATCTACGGCGAAGCGGGCGCGCATATGCGCATTCTCTACGGCGGCTCGGTCAAGCCCGCCAACGCGCGCGAATTGCTCGGCCTGGCCAACGTCGACGGCGCGCTGGTCGGCGGCGCCAGCCTCAAGGCGGCCGATTTCATGGCGATCGCCGCGACCTACGCGTGATTTCCGAGCGTCGATCGGCGCCGCGAACGTGGACGCGCTCATTGCGCCGTGCTAGGAGCGCCGCCAAATCATCAAACTCCGCCGCGCGGGTCGCGGCGCGTCCTTTTAGGATTCCCCGATGCAAACCGTGCTGATCGTCATTCACCTGCTGGTGGTGATCGCCCTTGTCGCCGTCGTGCTGTTGCAGCGCTCGGAAGGCGGCGTCCTCGGGGCGGGGGGCGGGGGCGGCTTCATGACCGGGCGCGGGCAAGCCAATGCGCTTTCGCGCGCCACCGCGATTCTGGCGGCGATGTTCTTCGCGACCTCGATCCTGATGTCGGTCATCGCCGGCTGGAGCCGCGCGCCGCGCTCGATCATCGACAACGCCGCGCCGGCCTCTTCGAGTTCCACGGAAACGAAGAAGGCGCCGGGGCAGGGCAGCCTGCTCGACCAGCTCAAGGAAATGCAGAACCAGTCCGGCGGCGGAACCCCCGTCGCGCCCGCCGCTCCCGCGCCCGTCGCGCCGGCGCAAGAACCGCCGAAATAGCATGGCGGTCGGGCGCCGCCGATCGACCTTCGGAGCGCCTTGATGTCGGCGCCGCTGTCGATCGTGGTCTATTTCACGATCTGGTGGGTGGCGCTGTTCGCGGCGCTGCCGTTCGCCGTCCGCCCGCGCGAGGAGGCCGGGGTCGGCGACGCGCCGCCGGGCTCCGACCCCGGCGCGCCGGTCGCGCCGCGCCTCGTGCGCACGGCGCTGTGGACGACGCTGATCGCGGCGGCGATCTTCGCGGCCCTCGACGCCTACGTCATTTGGATGGATTGACCCGGTGCCGTCGTTTCGCAACGAGCGGCGGGTGCGCCATTCCGCCAGGGACATGTTCGAGCTCGTCGCCGACGTCGAGCGTTATCCCGAATTCGTGCCGCTGTGCCAGGCGCTGCGCGTGCGCCGCCGCAGCAAGGACGACCAAGGCGTCGAGATCCTGGTCGCCGACATGGAAGTCGGCTATCGCGCGATCCACGAAAAATTCGCCAGCCGCGTCACGCTCGACCGGCTGCGGCTGAAAATTCTCGTCGAATATATCGACGGTCCGTTCCGCCGCCTCGAGAACATCTGGAATTTCCGCGACGATCCGCAGGCGGGCTTCTCGACGGTGGAATTCTTCATCGTCTACGAATTCCGCAGCCGCCTGCTCAGCGCGCTGATGGGATCGATGTTCGACGCGTCGTTCCGCAGATTCTCCGCCGCGTTCGAAGCGCGCGCCGACGTGATCTACGGGCGCAAGCTCGGCTGATTCTCGTTTGCCGCCGCTTCGAGCAGGCCCAGCGCCGTCTCCACCGAGGCCAGGCGAATGGCGGAGCGCGAAAGGGCGCCGAACCGCCGCTCCAGCGCGACCGTTCCGCCGCCGCGGCGCGCGCAGGCGAAATGGACGAGCCCGACCGGCTTGGCCGCCGTGCCGCCGTCCGGGCCGGCGATTCCGGTGATCGAGACCGCGATGTCGGCGTCGGAATGGGCGAGGGCGCCCAGCGCCATCGCGCGCGCCGTCGCGTCGCTGACCGCGCCGTGCTCGGCCAGAACCTCGTCGGCAACGCCGAGCATCTCCTCTTTGGCTTCGTTGGAATAAACGACGAAGCCGCGCTCGAACACCGCCGACGAACCCGGTATTTCCGTCAGCAAGGCGCTAAGCAGCCCGCCGGTGCAGGATTCGGCGGCGGCGAGCTTGAGACCGAGATCCCGGCAGCGCGCTTCGAGCGCGGCGGCGCGGTCGACGAGAAGGGACGCGAACACCGGCGATTCCTTTGCGGGGCTTGGCGAGGCGAAAAACTACCATGATTCCGCTTTCCCGAAAGCACTTTCCCGTCCCTCGCTTTCCCCGCCTCGCTTTTTCCGCTACGCACCGCGCAGCCCGCGTCGTCAGGACTCTAGGAAAGAAGTGGAAGCCATGCATCGTTACCGCACGCACAATTGCGGCGCTCTCGGCCTCGCCCAAGAAGGCCAGGCGGTCCGTCTTTCCGGCTGGTGCCATCGCATCCGCGACCACGGCGGCGTTCTGTTCATCGATCTGCGCGACCATTACGGCCTGACGCAGTGCGTGGTCGATCCCGATTCGCCGGCCTTCACCCACGCGGAGAGGCTGCGCTCGGAATTCGTCGTCCGCATCGACGGCGCCGTGCGCAAGCGCCCGCCGGGCACGGAAAACCCTGACATGCCGACCGGCTACGTCGAGGTTTACGTGCGCGAGATCGAGGTGCTCGGCCCGGCCGGCGACCTGCCGATGCCGGTGTTCGGCGATCAGCCCTATCCCGAGGACACAAGGCTGAAATATCGCTTTCTCGATCTGAGGCGCGAAAAGCTGCACGCCAACATCATGCTGCGCGGGCGCATCATCGATTCGTTGCGCGCGCGCATGAAGGGGCAGGGCTTCTTCGAGTTCCAGACGCCGATCCTGACCGCCTCCAGCCCGGAAGGCGCGCGCGACTACCTGGTGCCCTCGCGCGTCCATCCCGGCAAGTTCTACGCGCTGCCGCAGGCGCCGCAGCAGTTCAAGCAACTGATCATGGTCGCCGGTTTCGACCGCTATTTCCAGATCGCGCCGTGCTTTCGCGACGAGGACGCGCGCGCCGACCGCAGCCCCGGCGAATTCTACCAGCTCGATATCGAAATGAGCTTCGTCACCCAGGAGGACGTGTTCGCAGCGGTCGAGCCGGTGCTGCGCGGCGTGTTCGAGGAGTTCGGCGGCGGCAAGCCGGTGACGCAAAAATTCCCGATGATCCCCTACAAGCAGGCGATGCTCGAATTCGGCGTCGACAAGCCGGACCTGCGCAATCCCATTCGCATCGCCGATGTCACCGAGATCTTCGCGCGCGACGACGTGAGCTTCAACGCGTTCAAGAACGTCATCAAGTCCGGCGGCGTCGTGCGCGCCATTCCGGCGCCGGGGGCGGGAAAGCAGCCGCGCTCGTTCTTCGACAAGCTCAACGACTGGGCCAAGGGCGAGGGCGCGCCGGGGCTGGGCTATGTGATTTTCGAAGGGGTGGGCGAGGCGATCTCCGGCAAAGGGCCGATCGCCAAGTTCCTGCCCGCCGAGGCGCAGCGCGCGCTCGTCGCCGCCGCCGGCCTGAAAGCCGGCGACGCGGTGTTCTTCGCCTGCGACAAGGAGGCCAAGGCGGCCAAGCTCGCCGGCGCGGCGCGCGTCCGCATCGGCAACGATCTCGGCATCTGCGAGAAAGACGTCTTCAAGTTCTGCTGGATCGTCGACTTTCCGATGTACGAATGGAACGAAGACGACAAGAAGATCGATTTCTCCCACAATCCGTTCTCGATGCCGCAAGGCGGGCTCGAGGCCTTGGAGACGAAGGACCCGCTCGAAATCCTGGCCTACCAGTACGACATCGTCTGCAACGGCGTCGAACTGTCGTCGGGCGCGATCCGCAACCACCGCCCCGACGTCATGCGCAAGGCGTTCGAGATCGCCGGCTACGGCGAGGAGGTGTTGCTGGAGAAGTTCGGCGGCATGTATCGCGCGTTCCAGTGCGGCGCGCCGCCCCACGGCGGCATCGCGCCGGGCGTCGACCGCATCGTCATGCTGCTGGCGGGCGAGGAAAACCTGCGCGAGGTCGTGCTGTTCCCGATGAACCAGCGCGCCGAAGACTTGCTTATGGGCGCGCCGTCGAACGTGACGCCGAAGCAATTGCGCGAGCTGCACATCCGGCTGAACCTGCCGGAGAAGTGAGGCGCGCGCGGGATGACGGCGCCCCGTCACGCGCCCGTCGGATCGACGCGTCAAGTCGAGCGCCGGCGTAATCGCTAACGGAGACGAACCGCCGTCAGCCCGGCTTCGCCGAGCGGTCGATGGGCGTCGGGGCGGCGGCCTGGGCGAAGCCTTTGAATATTTCGCGAAGCCAGTCCGCGCTCTGTTGCCCCTCGGAAAACCAGGCGCGCATGAAGCCCTCGGGCGAGAACTTCGCCGCTTCGGCCAACAGTCGCTTTTCCATTTCCGCGAGCACGGCCGTCTGCATCGGCTGAACGTCGGGAAGCCCCATGAATTGCCGCGCCTCGAGAGGCGTGCAGTCGATATTGATCGTCACTTTCATCTTGGCGCCGGCCCTCTCCTGGGCGGAGTCATTGCGCGTCTCGAGCGGTCACGATCGTCGAGACGCGGTCATAGCCCCGAGATTATCCGTTCCGTTCTAGCACTTGAGCGAGCGCTGTCACGCGGCCGGCGCCCCGGCCTTGCCCAAATCGATTCGGTATGAGAACGTCGCAATCGAGGAATAACGAAGGGTCGAGGTGAGAATTTCCGGGGATCGTTTCCTGATGATTATCGGCGTTCTGAATCAGAAAGGAGGCGTCGGCAAGACGACCCTCGCCATCAATTTGGCGGCGACGCTGGCCAAAACCGGCCTGCGCGTTCTTCTGGTCGACGCCGATCCCCAGGGCAGCGCGATGGCTTGGTCCAGCACGCGGGAAATCGAACCTTTGTTCCCTGTCGTCGGCATGGCGAAATCGAGCCTTCATCGCGATCTTCCCCAGCTCGCCGCAAACTACGACATCGCGATCATCGACGGCGCGCCGCGCGTGAACGAGCTCGGACGATCCGCGATCCTGGCCAGCGACCTCGTGCTGATTCCCGTCCAGCCGTCGCCTTACGACGTTTGGGCCGCCGCGGACACGGTGCAACTGATCCGCGAGGCCCGGCAGCTCAAGGAAAGCCTTCGGGCCGCCTTCGTCGTCAATCGCAAGATCGCGAGAACGGCGATCGGCCGCGACGCCGCCGCCGCCCTTGCGCGGTTCGACGACGTTCCCGTTCTTTCCGCCGTGCTCAGCCAACGCATCATTTACGCCGAGAGCGCCGCCAAGGGGCTTTCCGTGATCGAAGCCGCTCCGAGCGGCGAGGCCGCGCGGGAAATGGACGATCTCGCCAAGCAGGTTCTCGGCGCGAAGGAAAGGAAAGCGGCATGAGCAAGAAAACGATCGTGTTCAAGATGCCGGCGACGGATCCGCCCCGGCGCGACGACGAACCGAGCGACTTCCCCGCGCCGATCGACGAACCCTCGCTCGCGGTTTCGGCGCGCAAGCCCGAGGCTGCGCAGATCTCGAATGTCGCCGAACCCGACCAATGGGTGCGACGCCGACACTTGAGCGTCGCATCGACCGCGCTCGCCCCGCCGTCGCAAGCGCCCGGCGCGAAGACCAGCTTCGCGATCGACCTCGCCGCCGAGCGGGACTTGCAGGACGTCGTCGCGCTCAGCTTGATGGCGCCGGCGATGCTCGGCTGGTTCTGGTTCGCCAATGCGATGGATCGGTATCGGCGAATTTTCGCCCGCTGACCGCGCTCGACGCGCCAAGCGACGATCAGTAGCCGGTCCTGGGCGTCGGCGTGGGTTCGGGCGACGGCGCCGCCGCCGCGGGAGCCGAAGCGCCCGAGCGGCACGCGGCGACATAGTCCTTCTTCGTTTGCCCGCTCGCCTTGATCGCGGCCTTGTCGGCGGCATAGTCGTGGTTGCACTCGGCCAAGGTCTTCGCGGCGGCGGGCGCGCCCGTCAAGATGATCGCCAGACCGATGGCCGCCGACAACGGCAAACAAATCGCTGAGACTCGCATCGTCTCTCTCCCATTGCGACTATTCGAGCCCCCAATTGAAAATCTTACCGCGCGCGCCGCGTCGACGCCAGACCTCGACCTCGCGACGCCGATGAGCCAACCGAGTCCCTTTTCTCATGCCCAAGGCGAATTTTTGTCGTAGTCTTCGTCCAAAGAGGTCGTAGCGACGGGAGGAAGGACAAAAATGGCCGGGGAGCATTTCGACGTGCTGATCGTCGGCGCTGGACTCTCCGGCGTCGGAGCCGCCTGTCGCTTGCAAAAGGCTTGCCCGGCAAAGAGCTACGCCATCCTCGAAAGTCGCGACGATCTGGGCGGGACATGGGATCTCTTCCGCTATCCCGGCGTCCGGTCGGACTCCGACATGTTCACGCTCAGCTACTCCTTTCGGCCCTGGACGCACGCCAAGGCGATCGCGGGCGGACGCGCGATCCTCACTTACATTCGCGACACCGCGCGAGAATACGGCGTCGACGAGAAAATCAGGTTCGGCTGCCGCGTCAAGGCCGCTTCGTGGTCGTCCGCCGACGCCCGGTGGACTGTCGAGGTCGAGCGCGGACCGGAACGGGAGATCGTCCGGCTGACCTGCGGCTTCCTCCTGATGTGCGCCGGCTATTACGCCTATGAGGGCGGCTATCTCCCGGACTTTCCCGGCGTCGAGCGCTTTCAGGGCCGCGTCGTGCATCCGCAGAAATGGACGGAGGACATCGAATACGCCGGCAAGCGCGTCCTCGTGATCGGCAGCGGCGCGACGGCGGTGACGCTCGTGCCGGAGTTGGCCAAACGCGCCGCCCACGTCGTCATGCTGCAACGATCGCCGACCTATGTCGTGGAAAGGCCGTCGACCGACACTGTCGCCGACGCCCTGCGCGCCGCGCTGCCGCAAAGGCCGGCCTATCGTCTGGCGCGATGGAAAAACATTTTGCTCGGCGCGTATTTCTTTCGATTTTGCCGGCGCAGCCCGCAAAGCGCGAAATGGCTATTGCTGAGGCGGGTGCGGGATGCGCTCGGGCCCGATTACGATGTCGCGCGGCATTTCACGCCGCGCTACAATCCCTGGGAGCAAAGGCTGTGCCTCGTTCCCGACGGCGATTTGTTCCGGGCGATCAGGAACGGCCGCGCCTCGGTCGTCACCGACCGCATCGAAGGGTTCACGAAAAGCGGCGTCGTGTTGAGCGGCGGCAAGGAGATCGAGGCCGATCTGGTGGTCGCCGCGACCGGCCTCGTTCTTCAGCCGCTCGGCGGCGTTCGCTTGAGCGTCGACGGCGCCGAGGTCGATCTCGCGAAGACGATGATCTACAAAGGCGCCATGTTCAGCGACATCCCCAATCTCGCGTCGGTGTTCGGTTACACCAACGCCTCCTGGACCCTGAAAGCGGATTTGATCTGCCAATTCGTCTGCCGCCTGCTGAACTATATGGACGCGCGGGGCTATCGCCAGTGCACGCCGCGCAATGACGATCCTTTCGTGGCGAGATTGCCGCTCGTCGATTTCTCCTCGGGCCTTTTTCAACGCGCGCTCGACCGGTTGCCCAAGCAAGGTTCGAAATCGCCTTGGCGATGGCGGCAGAATTACGCGCTCGACTTTCTCGCGCTGAAGTTCGGCGCGCTCGGCGACGGCGCCTTGCGATTTTCGAACGCGTCCGCGCCAAAGGGCTCTGTTCCGGCGGGGCAGGGCGCTCCGGCGGCGCCTCACAGTCCGAGCGCGGCGAGGTGACGCGGCAGAGCGCCCGGCCAGCTCAAATCCTTTCGACGCGTTCCCGATGCCGCGCCGCCGTCATTCGTGGCGGCGTTCGACTCCCCTCAAAAGGCGTGGGCCGCCAGCCAGGGCGTCGCCCGTTCGTCGAGGCGGCCGAACGCGACGTCGACGATGTATTTGGCGACCGCCTGCTCGTTGAACAGCGCGTGGTAGCGCGCACGGCCGGCCGCCGCGACACTCTGCCGATAGGCCGGATCGCCGACCAGCTTGGCCAGCTTCTCCAGAAGTTCTTCGATCGTCGAAAAATATGCGAACTCGCCCTCCGCCAAGAGGCGTTCGTAGCCGGTCGCCCGGTCCACGAGCGTCGCCAGGCCGTTGCCCGCGAGCTGGGCGAGGCGATCGGACGAATAGAGGAACACGTCGTTCCGCTTGCTCACGTTGAGGCCGATCGCCGCCGACTCGAGCGCCCGCTGGTATTTTCCTCCTGCGAGCTGCGGCTGGCCGCGCACGCCGGGAGACAGAATCCGAATTTGCGGCGCGCTCCGCGCGATATGCGCGATCAAGTCGATCGACGTCCAATCCCGTCCGCAGAGATAGCGGGGGTCGTTCTCGTTGCCGCAGGCGTAGAACAAATCGTAGGGCAGGTCGCGGCGCTCGTGATTGCGCCCGCGTTCGATCGAAAAATCGACGGGATTGGGCATGAAGGCGACAATGCGTCCCGGCTTGGCGAACGGCCGCAGCGCCTCGCCGGCGCTCGTGATGAGAGTCGCGTCGACGACGTCGATTTTCGACAGGATCGCGGCGACGTTCCTCGTTTCGAAGAGCGGGTCGACATTGTACTGAAGGATCCGCGCGTCGGGAAGTTCGCTCCTGAGGTCCGACAGGGTGGCCGGACTGATGGCGTCGGCGTGGCCGAGCACGATCAATTCAGGCGCGACGCCGCGGCAGAATTCGCGAAAGGCGCGGTTGGCCGCGCCGGCGCCGAAAACGCGATGGCCCAGAAGCGTTCCCGCCCTGGCCACGTCGCGGTCGGAGAAGTTGGAGACGGCGTGCCCATTGCGGATCAGTCCGTTGGTGATCTTGTGCTCGACCGAATGCTGAAAAGCGCCTTTAGCCTTGCGACTGAAATTTGAGGCGTGGACAATCCTCGCCATGAAGCCTCGCTTCCTGCTGAAATTCTGGGCGGGTATACGATACGTTTAGATGAACGCAAACTCGCGAGGGCGGATGGGCGCGCGCTCTTGTTCCCCGGCGCCGCGCATGTTAGCCACGACGCCAATGTCGGGGTTTAGCGCAGCCCGGCGGCGCGGAAGTTTTGGGTACTTCAGGCCGCAGGTTCGAATCCTGGTACCCCGACCCGTCACTATCGGGTTCTTCAAGGACGCGCCAACGACATGACCGCACGCATCTATCTCCCCGCCCGCAATGCGATGCAATCGGGCCAGTCCAAAGACAAGTGGATTCTGGAATACGAGCCGGAGTCGCCCCGCCGCATCGAGCCGCTGATGGGCTGGACGAGCTCCAGCGACATGAAGGCGCAGGTGAAGCTGCGCTTCGACAGCAAGGACGAAGCGATCGCCTACGCCACGCGCAACGGCGTCGCCTATCGCGTCGAAGAGCCCAAGCTTCGCCAGCGCAAAATCTTATCCTATTCCGACAATTTTCGGCCCAACCGCGTCGTGCCGTGGTCGCATTGACGCGGGG
>Ga0181539_1000532_pt1 | contig 45685 bp, 44 predicted proteins | sample PEATcosm2014_Bin_46_FD_119767 | JGI IMG/M metagenome (GOLD analysis project Ga0181539, IMG submission 119767) | Peatland microbial communities from MTU Mesocosm Facility, Houghton, MI, USA - PEATcosm2014_Bin23_60_metaG | ecosystem: Environmental > Terrestrial > Soil > Wetlands > Peat | place... | reverse complement strand
CGACGCGATGCTCTCGGTGTACGGCGAACTGGTCGGCACGCCGAAGTACATCTCGCCGGAGCAGATCCAGGGCAAGACGGCCACGGGCGCCTCGGACCTGTTCTCGCTCGGCGTGATTCTCTACGAGCTCTTCAGCGGCCGCGAGCCGTTCCCGGCGCAGAGCCCGATCGGCTACCTGCACGCGAACGTCGCGACGGACCTGCAGCCGCTGGCGGCGGCGGACACGGCGGTCCCTTCGGACCTGGGCGCGGTGGTCGGCCGCCTGCTGGCGCGCCAGCCGCGCAACCGATATCGCACCGCGCAGGCGCTGCTCGACGACCTGGACCGCGTCGAGGCCCGGCTGGGCGGCGAGACGCCGGAGCCGGCGCCGCCTGGAGCGGATTCCGCCTTCGCGCCGGGAGCGCCGGAGGCGGCGATGCCGCCGGCGGGCGGGCCGCGCGTCATCGCGCTCACCGCGGCGATCACCGTCGCGGCGCTTCTGCTCGTGAGCGCCGTCGTTTGGGGGATCTTTTCCCGGTTCGGATTGACCCTCTCGCCGCAGCCGGCGGCTGCGCCTGCCGCCATCGAGACGCCTCGTCCGCCGCAGCCTGCGACGACCGCGCCCGCGGCAGTTTCCGAGGCGGAGAAGCCCTTCAGCGACACGATGGCCCAGGCGAAGGCGCTGACGAACGCAGGAAAATTTGATGAGGCGATCCGCCTGATGAAAGATCTGCGCGAGCAGTACAGCGCGGACCCGATCGTCCAGCGCATTGATTCGGAAATCGCCGCCACGCTGCTCGTGAAGGCGGCCAACCTGGCCGCGCTCTCGAAGCCCGGCGAGGCGCTCGAGGTCTATCGCTCCATCGTCCGCGACTATCCGGAGACTGAGTCGGGCATGCGGGCCGGGCGCCATGTGCCCGACATGATCCTGGCCATGGCCAAGGGGCTGGAGAACCAGGCGGAACTCGAGCGGGCGATGGCCCTGTACGAGTCGCTGATGAACGAGTTCCCCGGCTCGCCGGCCGCCGCCGACGCGGCGGAGATTCTGCCGGGCCTGCGCCTGCGGCTGGCGGAGGCGCTCGAAAAGAGCCAGCCCGACCAGGCGATCGCGCTCTTGCAGCAGATCCTCGCGTCGAAACTGTCCGAGGCGAACGCCGCGAAGGGGCGCGGCCTGCTCTCGCGCGCGTTTCTCGTCCAGGCCGACGGCCGCGCGGCGGCCGGCCATTTCCGGGAAGCGCTCGCCGGCTACCAGGAGGCGGAGCGGCTCGACCCGTCGTTGAAGAGGGCCATTGATTTGAAAGAGCCGGAGGTCCTCGCGCGCGCCGCGATCGAGGCGAAGGACCAGATGGAGCTGGCCCAGGCCGTCGCGCTCTGGAAAGAGCTGGGGGAGAAGCATCCGGGCGCGCACGTGATCGAGGAATACAGCGACCGGATGGCGGCGCTGCTGGAGGCCGCGAACCCGCCGGGCGCCAGCGGGCCGGCCGACGAAGCGGCCATCCTCTGGACCCTGGCCGAGAAGGACTTGAACGCCGGCAACGCCGCGGGCGCGCAGCCGTATCTCGACAAACTCCTCAAGAACTACCCGGACACGCCGCCGGCCGCGACGGCGCGCGGCCTGCTGGCAAAACAGGCTTATGACGTGGCGCTCCAGCAGGGCCTGTCGGGGGACGTGAAAGCGGAACAGGCGACGCTCGAGAAGATCGCCGCCGCGTATCCGGACGCCGCCCGGGAGCTGGCGCGCATCAAGGCCACGCCGCCGGAGATGGTGTACGTTCCGGGCGGGGAGTTCATTATGGGGCTCTCGAAGGCGCGCGTCGCGCAAATCGTCGCGCAGTTCAAACTGCCGCCGGTGATGACGGAAACCTGGTTCGGGATGTCGGAGCCGGAGGAGCGCGTGCTCCTCAACCCGTTCTACATTGACCGGCACCCGGTCACGAACGGGCAATACAAGAAGTTCGTGAACGACCAGCGCCACGAGCCGCCGCTGAGTCCGGACTGGACGGGGACGGGGGTCAAGCCGGGTTGCCAGGACAAGCCGGTGACGAACGTGGACTGGCGCGACGCGACGACCTACGCGAAATGGGCCGGCAAGCGCCTGCCGCGCGAGGCGGAATGGGAGAAGGCCGCGCGCGGAATTGACGGAAGGCTTTTCCCGTGGGGAAACGACTGGGATCCGAACCGCGGCGGCGCCCTCGAAACCGACACCGCCGATACGGCGCTGGTGGGGTTCCTCCCCGCCACCCTGAGCCCGTACGGCGCTTCCGACATGGCCGGCAACGTCCAGGAGTGGACGGCCGACCCGCTCAAGCCGTATCCGGCCGCCGACTCGGTCGGCTTGCAGTTCAAGGAAGGGCTGCAGGCGGTCCGCGGCGCGATTTACCAGGAGCCGATCTTCATCCTGCGCATGGTGACGCGGCGCGCCGGCGTGATGCCGAATGATCGGGCGTCAACCCTCGGCTTCCGCTGCGCGCAGGATGCGCCGTAGAACAGAAGATAGAAGATAGGAGCTAGAAGCTAGAATAAGCGCGTGTCGGCGTGCTAAGACGGGGGAAGGCCGATCCGCCTTCGCCAGAGGCTACGGCGGACAAGTGCGCTTTCCGTTCTATCTTCTAGATTCCATATTCTTACTCATTAGAAAGGAGTTGAACGATGGCCAAGCGCCCCGGGCGGGAAATCCGCCGCGCGCCGCGCGGGCTGCCGAGCGACTTCCTGGCGCACAGACTCGAGAGCATGCCGCACCGTGCGCTGATGTTCGCCACCGGCGTCACGCGCTCGCAGATCGGCAAGCCGCTGATCGGCATCGCGTCGAGCTTCACCGACCTGATTCCCGGCCACGCGGACATGCGCTCGCTCGAGCGGTTCATCGAGCGCGGCGTCGCGGCCGCCGGCGGGGTGCCCTTCGTCTTCGGCATCCCCGGCATCTGCGACGGCATCGCCATGGGTCATTTCGGCATGCGCTACAGCCTGCCGTCGCGCGAGCTCATCGCCGACATGGTCGAGTCCATCGTCCGCGCGCACTCGCTCGACGGGGTGCTGCTGCTGACCAACTGCGACAAGATCACGCCGGGAATGCTCATGGCCGCGGTGCGGATGGACGTCCCCTCCGTGGTGCTGACCGCTGGCCCGATGCTCACCGGCCGGCTCTCCTGCCCCGGCCCGGGCGAGGGCAAGCGGCTCGACCTGGTGAAGGACACGTTCGAGGCGTGGATCCAGTACGACCGCGGGCAGATGAGCCGCGAGGAGATGCTCGACCTGGAGATCAACGCGTGCCCGGGCGCCGGGTCATGCCAGGGGCTTTACACGGCCAACACGATGGCTTGCCTGACCGAGGCGATGGGGATGTCGCTGGTCGGCTGTGGCACCGCCCTGGCGATGTCCGGCAAAAAGAAACGCCTTGCCTACGAATCCGGGCGGCGGCTGGTGGAGCTGGTCCGCGCGAGCGTCACGCCGCGCCGGATCGTGACGCGGGCCGCGCTGCTGAACGCGGCGCGGGTGGACATGGCGATGGGCGGCTCGTCGAACAGCGTGCTGCACCTGACGGCCATCGCGCGCGAGGCCGGGATCACGCTCGACCTGGACCTCTTCGACCGGATCAGCCGCGAAACGCCGCAGATCGTCAGCCTGCGGCCCTCCGGGGAGAACTTCATGGAGGATGTCGAGTACGCCGGCGGGGTGCCGGCGATCCTCAACGTCCTGCGCCCGCTCCTGAAAGAGAACCCGACCGTCAGCGGGCCGGGCCTGCTGGAGATCGCCGGGCGGCATCCGCCGATCCGCATCGAGTACCTGGTGGAGCGCGACCCGGCCACCGGCGAGTTCGTCTCGCGCAAGCGGACGATCATCCACTCCCTCGAGACGCCGGTGCGGGCCGAGGGCGGCATCGCGATCCTGCGCGGCAACCTGGCGCCCGGCGGCGCGGTCATCAAGGCCTCGGCGCTCGATCCGGGGATGCTGCGTTTCACGGGCCGCGCGCTCTGCTTCAACGGCGAGACGGAGGGAATGGCGGCCATCCGCGACCTGCCGAAGCGGCTGCCGAAGCGCGGTAACCTGGTCCTGGTGATCCGGTACGAAGGGCCGCGCGGCGGGCCGGGGATGCCGGAGATGCTCTCGCCGACGTCGGCGCTGGCGGGCTACCCGGTGGAGATCAAGAACCGGGTCGCGCTGATCACCGACGGACGCTTCAGCGGCGGCACGCGCGGCCCGTGCGTCGGCCACATTTCGCCGGAGGCCGCCGGCGGCGGCCCGATCGCGCTGATCCGCGACGGCGACGAGATCGAGCTGGACGTCCCCGCCCGAAAGCTGACCGTGCATCTCACCGCGGCGGAGCTGGCGCAGCGCCGGAAGCGATGGAAGCCGGCGGCGGCGAGGAAGCTCACCGGCTGGCTGGCGCGGTACGCGAAGATGGTCGGGGACGCGGCCTCCGGGGCGACGCTGAAAGATTATTGACGGTCGTGAAAGGAACGGAGCGCACGGTTCCACCACGATGACCCGCTCTTCGCAGCTCCGCTGCTTCGGCGGGCGAAGAAGAGCACGACGATCACGACGGAACTGGCGTTAAAGGCCCACCAGGCTCGGGCGCAACCTTGCGAAGGTTCGCACAAACCTTCGCAAGGTTTGACCAGCGCGCAGCCGCGAAAACGAGTTCATCCGCAGCACGCAATCTAGTCCTTGCCGCCGATACTAAAAGCCGGCAAAGCGCAAAGCGGAGGCTGAACAATAGCGAAGCGCAGGATGAGCGAAATCGTGTTTCACGTCGAGGAGGATCCCGTGGACGGCGGCTACGTCGCCCACGCCCTGGGGCAGGGGATCACCACACAGGCCGAATGCATCGCCGATCTGAAGAGAATGATCCGCGACGCCGTCTGCTGCCACTTCGACAAGCCCGCGGCCCGGCCCAAGATCATACTGCTGAAAATGCTCGATCTTTGATCGAGCCTGGCCGGTTGCGCCGTGGACTGGATTCCCGCCTTCGCGGGAATGACAAGCGGGGGCCGGGGAACAATGCCGACGTTAGGGAGCGCGGTTTAGTTCCGCGCCTGCGCCTCGTCGTTTAGAGGGCCGGCGGCGGGGTGGACTGGGATTGAACCGCAGGGGCGGTTCCGGCGGCGCTGCCGGTGCGGGCCACTTTTTCCTTCATGACCTTGCCCATCTTGAACGTCACCACCCTCTTCGGCGGAACCACGACCTTCTGGCCTGTTTTCGGGTTGCGGCCGGTCCGCGGCTTACGGACGACGACCTCAAAGACCCCGAAATCCCTGAACTCCAACCGGTTCCCCGAGCAGACTTCCTTGACGATCTCGTCGAAGAGCAACTGGATGACCTGCTTCACCTCAACTTGCGCGAGCCCGCTCTGCTGCGCCACGCGTTCGGCGACTTCACGCTTCGTGGTCGTTGCCATCCGCCCGCCTCCTTCGGGTTGCCTGTCCGACGATTGCCCCGCACCCTTTTCGATTGTAACTTATTCCCTTGCTTCCCGCAAGGACAAGTTATATGCTTGAAAGCCGTCTCCGTCAAGTCAAAAACAGAGAGGGCTGCCGCGCGGGGGTGCGAAAGGAGATCGGGCGATGGTTCCGTCGTCGGTGATTCGCGCGAACCTGGAGTCCGTCCGGCGCCGGGTCGCCGCGGCAGCGGAGCGCGCAGGGCGAGCGCCGGAGAGCGTTCGGCTGGTCGCGGTCACGAAAACGGTGGGGCTCGACGAAATCCGCGCGCTGCACGATCTGGGGGTGCGCGACTTCGGCGAGAGCCGCGTGCTCGAGGCGCTGCGCCGCATCGAGGCGCTCAAGGGGCTCGGCGCCCGCTGGCACATGATCGGGCACATCCAGACGAAGAAGGCGAGTAAAGCGGTCGGCGCTTTCGACCTGATCCACTCGCTCGACAGCGTGCGGCTGGCGCAGGCGCTCGAGGGCCACGCCGCGCGCGGCGAGGCGGACGTCTCGGCGCTGGTCGAGGTCAACGTCAGCGGCGAGGCGACCAAGGCGGGCTTCGCGCCCGGCGATCTCGGCGCGGCGCTGGAGGAAATCAGCGCGATGAAGTCTCTCCACGTGGAGGGCCTGATGACCCTGGCGCCGATCGCCGCCGATCCGGAGCAGACGCGGCCGGTGTTCGCGCAACTCAGGGCGCTGCGCGACCGCTTCGCGCACGCCGCGCCGGGGATCGAGCTGCGGCTGCTCTCGATGGGAATGTCGCAGGATTTCGAGGTGGCGGTGGAGGAAGGCGCCGACCTCATCCGCGTGGGCGGCGCGCTGTTCCGTGAACGGTGAACGAACAGGCGATGTTTTCACCACCAAGACACAAAGACACCAAGAAAGGAAGCCCGAAAGAAAACTGATTGCCCTTTTTTCCCCGGCGCCTTGGTGTCTTGGTGCCTTGGTGGTGATTTTTGACTCTCGCAGAGGACTAAAAACATGCGCAAGGAACGGGTGGGATTCATCGGGGCGGGGCAGATGGCGGAGGCGATCGCGCGCGGCGTGCTGGCGGCCGGACTTTTCCCGCCGGGGGCGCTGGCGGCTTCCGACCCGTCGGAGCCGCGGCGGCGGCTCTTCGGCGAACTCGGCATCCGCGCGACGGAGCGGAACCTGGAGATCGTCCCGGAGTGCGACGTGCTGCTCGTCGCCGTCAAGCCGCAGAACCTCGATGAACTGCTGCGCCAGATCGGGCCGAGGCTGCGGAAGGAGCACCTAGTGATCACGATCTGCGCCGGATGCGCGACGACGCTCTTCGAGGCCGCCGCGAACGAGCCGGCGCGCGTCGTCCGCGCCATGCCGAACCTGCCCGTGCGAGTCCGCATGGGCGCCACGGCGCTTTGCTCGGGGCGTTACGCGACGCAATCCGACCTTCAACTCGCGCACGCGATTTTCAGCGCGGTCGGCCACGTCGTGGTCGTGGCGGAGGAACTCATGGACGCGGTCACCGCGCTCAGCGGCAGCGGGCCGGCGTACTTCGACTTCCTGATCGAGGCGATGGTCGAGGCGGGGCGCCGCGAGGGGATTCCCGAGGCGGTCGCGCGCGCGCTGGCCGTCCAGACCGCGCGCGGCGCCGCCGAGATGATCATCGCGGAGGACCTTCCGCCCGGCGAACTCCGCCGCCGCGTCACCTCCAAGGCCGGCACGACCGAGGCGGCCTTTCGGCGGCTGGCCGAACTCGGCGCGCGCGAGGCCATCGCGGATGCCATCCACGCCGCCGCGGAGCGGGCGAAAGAACTCGGAAAGAGATAGCCACGAGCGGAAGTTTTCAGCCGCATTTCGCTTGACACGGGTCCTCCAGTGTGCTATAATACTATGACAATGGTTAACTTCAGGCTTGACAAGAAGAGCCCGGTGCCGTTCTACCGGCAGATTGTGGACATGGTCCTGGCGGGGATTTCGAGCGGGGCCATCGAGCCGGGAGACCGCCTGCCGACGATCCGCGACCTGGCGGTGAAGCTGGAGGTGAACCCGAACACGGTGGTCAAGGCCTATTCGCAGCTCCAGATGATGGACGTGCTGGACATGCAGCAGGGGACCGGCGCGTTCGCGCGGCAGCGCGCGGGCGGCGCGGCGGTCCCGGCGGCGGAGAAGAAGCGCGCCCTCGCCGCGCTCTGCCGCGACTTCGTCGGCCGCGCGCAACTGCTGAACATCAACACGAAGGATCTGATCGAGTACCTGGCGCGAATGGAGATGGAATCGAAGTCCCCGTCGAAGGAATGAAAAGGAGGGGCGGCCATGGCCGGATTCGACGCGATGACGCAGATGAACCGGGATCACACGGCGCGCGAGATGCAGCGGATGAAGGTGCGCGCGCCGATCATTCTTTTGACCACGATCGTCGGTATTGTGGCTGTCCTCGCCGGGCTGCTCGTGGCTCGGTCGCAGCACCCGGCCCTGGGAATCGCCGTGGGCGTCGCCGGCGTGCTCCTCGCGATCCTGTTGAAGATGTCGCTGCAACTCCTCGCCGAGTGGGACCGCGCGCTGGTGCTGCGCTTCGGGCAGTTCCGCTCCGTCAAAGGTCCGGGCTTCTTCCTGATCGTCCCGGTCGTGGACAGCGTCGTGCGCGTTATAGACATGCGCGTTCGCACCGCCACGTTTTACAGCGAGGCGATGCTCACCCGCGACACGGTGCCGGTCAACATTGACGCGATCGCCTTCTGGCACGTCTGGGACACGAAGAAAGCGGTGCTGGAAGTCGAGAGCTACTACCAGGCGATCGTCCTGGCGGTGCAGACCGGCCTGCGCGACATCGTGGGGATTCACTCGCTCGCCGAGATCCTCTCCGAGCGCGAAAAGATCGCCGAGACGCTCAAGAAGGTGCTCGACGAGAAGACCGAGGCGTGGGGCATCAACGTGAATTCCATCGAGATCCGCGACATCAGCGTGCCGGACAGCCTGCGCGACGCGCTGTCGAAGCAGGCGCAGGCGGAGCGGGAGCGGCAGTCGCGGACGATCCTGGGGCAGGCCGAGCTGGAGATCGCGCAGAAATTCGCGGAGGCGGCGAAGGCGTACGCCGACAGCCCGATTGCGCTGCAATTGCGGGCGATGAACATCGTTTACGAAGGCATCCGCGCCGGCGGCTCGATGATGATCGTCCCGAGTTCCGTCCTCGACACGATGAACCTGGGCGGCCTGGTCGCGCTGAGCGCCGCGAAGGGGCCGAAAGCGCCCGCCGCCACGCCGGCCGGTCCGCCGCCGAGCGCGGGAACGTAGGACGGAAGTCAGTACCAATCAATCCCACACAGCTCGTGCTTGACACGGCCACGGTCGGGGTCACATACCGGCCCGATCTGAAGGAGGTCGTGGCGCCGTTCGATGTCAAGGCGACGCTTGGGCTGTGACGACGCAGCTTGTCCCCTGTTCAAGGCCGGCAGAACGCCGGGAAATTCCTTGACACACGCAACCTCGATCACGAGAATGCGGCCAATATGACATTAGATCGAGGTCGAGGTGAAGGGGAGAATTAGCATGGACATGATGCCCGAGATACCGAAGGGGCTTCAGGACGATGTCGAGCGGCAGCTCGAGCAGGACGAGCGTATCCGATGGATGGAACAGCCGATTCCCCGCTTCTTTACGGCGGCGTCAACCACCACGTTTTTGTTCGCTATCCCGTGGACGGCTTTTGCCGTCTTCTGGATTTGCGGCGCCACGGGCTTCAAGCGCCCGGATTTCAGCAAGGGAGGTTTCAGCCTCTTCCCGCTGTTCGGCGTGCCCTTCACCCTAATCGGAATCGCGATGCTGCTGTCGCCCCTATGGGCGCGCCGGAAAGGGCTGAAGAGCGTGTACGTGATCACCGATCGAAGGGCGATCACCTTCGACGGGGGCTGGACGACGACGATCCGGTGCTACACGCCGGACCAGCTCAAGAACATGTACCGGAAGGAGAAGAAGGATGGGAGCGGGGACGTGGTCCTTGGCCAAGTCGCCAGTAGTTGGTCGAGAAGCGGACAACCGCAAATGATGGACGTCGGCTTCCTCCGGGTGCGGGACGTCCGGAAGACGGAGCAAATGTTGAGGGAACTGATGGGGCAGTCCGGCCCGATCGCGCAGTAGCCGCCCGGCGGCCCGGCCTCCGTGCAGGGTTCGGGAGAGACTGGAGGTTCCTATGAGCGACGCGATGCGGATCACGAGAATCGTGGCGCGGGTGTTCGGGGCGATCATGCTGGTTTCCGCCTTGGCCTTACTCGCGCTGGGCGGCTCGTGCTACAATCGAACCGCCAAATTCAAGAAGACCGCCGTCGAGGCGCAGGGCACCGTCATCGAGCTGAAAGAGGGCGGCAGCGTCTCTTACAGGCACACGGTGTACTTTCCGATCATCCGATTCGCCGACACGGCAGGGCAGGAACACACACTGTATTTCAACTCGGGAAGCTACCCGCCCAAGTACGCAGTCGGCGACCACGTCTCCGTCCTCTACGACCCGGCGAACCCGAATGAGGCGAAGGTCAATTCCTTCGGCCACCTGTGGCTGTTTCCGATCATCCTGGGGATCATCGGCGGACTCGACCTTCTCACCGGCCTGTTCCTGTTCTTTGGCGTGCCGCTCGTCGTTGCCTGGGCCGAAAAGCGATCCGCGGAGGCGAGTTCGCAGTAGCCGGCAGCAGCCAAGCTAATGCGCGCCGCGCGGGATCGAATGCGTCTCAACGGATCGGGGCAGGATCTTAGGCGGTCGTTTCGTCTTCGTCGAGGAGTTCGGGGATGACCTGGCGGGTTTCCCTGGCGAGGAGGGTCTCGATCTCGCCGGCGCTCGGGAGGGCGAGCGCCTGGCCGGCGATGCGCTGGGCCTCTTCGTAGGAGATCGAGCGGATCAGCTTCTTGATGTCCGGGATCGCGTTCGGGGTCATGCTGAGTTTGCGGAATCCCATGCCGACGAGGAGGATGGTGTTGAGGATGTCGCCGGCCATTTCGCCGCAGATGGAGCACTCAATGCCGGCCGCGTCGGCGGCGTTGAGGGTCAGGCGCATCATGCGCAGGACGGCCGGGTCCACGGCGGAGTAGAGGTGCGAGACGCGCTCGTTGCCGCGGTCCACCGCCAGGGAGTACTGGACCAGGTCGTTCGTGCCGATGCTGAAGAAGTCCACCTCCCGGGCGAAGACGTCGGCCATGACGGCGGCGGAGGGGACCTCGATCATCATGCCGACCTGAATGGTTTTGTCGTAGGCGAGTGGGATGCGGTCAAGTTCCTCGCGGACCTCGCGGACGACGCGCTGGGCCTCGTGCAGCTCGGAGAGGGTGGCGATCAGCGGGAACATGAAGCGGATTTTGCCCATGGCCGAGGCGCGGAGGATGGCGCGGATCTGGTGCCGGAAGATTTCCGGGTAGAGGCGGAGCATGCGCATGGAGCGGCAGCCGAGGAAGGGGTTGCGCTCGGCGAAGCCGGCGGGGAACTTGTCGGCGCCGAGGTCGAGGATGCGGATGGTCATGGGGCGGCCCTCGAGGGCCTGGACCGCCTCCATGTAGGCCTGGAAGTGCGCCTCTTCGTCGGGCGGGTTCGAGGCGGTGTGATAGAGGAACTCGGTGCGGTAGAGGCCGACGCCCTCGGCGCCGTGGGGGAAGATGCCGGGGACCTCCTGCGGGAATTCGATGTTGGCCTCGATGCCGACGCGGCGGCCGTCTGTTGTGACGGCGGGCAGGTTGCAGTATTCGGCGGCGATGCGCTCCTCGATCGCCTCGCGGTTGTGGCCGAGGGTCTCATAGCGGCGGCGCGTCAGCGCGTCGGGGTTGAGGATCACCACTCCGTGCGCGCCGTCCACGATCATCATGTCGCCGCCGGCGACCTGGCCGTTGAGTCCCTGGACGCCGACGACGGCGGGGATGCCGAGCGCGCGCGCCAGGATGGCGGTGTGGCTGGTGCGTCCGCCCGCCTCGGTGGCGAGGGCGAGGACCTTGTCGCGGTCGAGGCCGGCGGTCTGCGAGGGGGCGAGGTCGCGCGCGACGACGACGACCGGCGCGGTCAGGCGGCCGAGGTCTTCGCGGCGGCGGCCGAGCAGGTTGCGGAGCAGGCGCTGCTCGATGTCCTCGAAGTCGCGCGCCCGCTGGAGCAGGTAGGCGTCGCCGGCTTCCTCGAGCGGCTTGCCGTAGCGCCGCAGGATCTGGGCGACGGCGTATTCGGGGGTGAACAGCCGGTTGGTGATGAGCGCGACGACCTGCTCGCGCAGCTTCGGGTCCTCGAGCATCTCGCGGTGGATCTGGAGGATGTCGGAGGCCTTCGGGCCGTTGCCGAGCCTCCGGCGCAGCTGGTCGCCGAGTTCGGCGATCTCGCGGCGCGAACCGGCGAGGGCCTTCTCGAAGCGCTCGATCTCGCGGTGGACCTCGTCGGGCATGAGGTACTTGCGCGGGATGCGGGCGCCCTCGCTCTCGAAAACGAAGGCCGGGCCGATCGCCACACCGGGGCTGGCGGCGATGCCTCGTTTCGTGTCCACCTAGACATCCTCCTCGAGATTGATCCGGGTGCGGATCAGCGTCTCGATCGCGTCGAGCGCCTCTTCGGCGTCGCTGCCCTCGGCCTCGAGGACCAATTCGGCGCCGGGGGGCGCGGCCAGGGAGAGCAACTCGAGGATGCTCTTGGCGTTGGCGCTCCGGTCCGCGCAGCCGAGGCGGATGTTCGACTTAAACCGGGCGGCCAGTTCCATGATCCGCCCGGCGGGCCGCATGTGCAGGCCGGTCTTGTGCAGGAGCGGCACCTTGCGGCTGGCGCGGCCCGCGTGGACGGGTGTTCCCTCTGCGGCGGGGGAAGTCGGTTGATCCATGGATTACTTGCTCAGGATCTCGTCCGCTTCGCGCAGGAGCGCGACCATCTCGTTGCGGTCTTTGGCGCGGCGAAGGAACGAGCAGATATCATCGTTCTTGAGGAGGGCGGTGATTTTGCGCAACGCTTCGAGGTGGGGTTCGACCGTGTCGGGGGCGCTGGCGAGCATGAAGATGAGGAAGACCGGCTGGCCGTCGAGCGAGTTGAACTCGACGCCGGCCTTCGACCGGGCGAAGGCGCCGAGGACGCCCTTGATGCCGGGGACCTTGGCGTGGGGGACGGCGACGCCTTTGCCGATGCCGGTGCTGCCGAGTTCCTCGCGGCGGAGCATGGCCTTCTCGACGCCCCCCGCCTGGGCTTTCGAGAGCGCGCCGCTGGCGCAGAGCTGGCGGACCATCTCGGGGATCGCGTCCTCTTTCCGCGTGGCGGCCAAGTCGGGCATGATGTTTTCCGGCGCGAAAAAGTCCGAGAGCTTCATTCATCCTCCTCCGCGTTGGCGCCGGCTGGGGGCTCCGGGCCGCCTCTGGATGTCCGTTTCTGGCGCGCGGCGTCTCGCTTCGCGCGGAACCGGTCTTCGATCTTGTGGAGCTGCTTCTCGATTTTCGCAATCGCCGCGTCAATCGCGGCGTACATGTCGTGCGATTCGCTCTTGGCGACCATCTCGCCGTGCTTGCGCACCGAGGCGATGACCTCGGCGATCTGGCGGCCCGACTCGATGCTCAGGGTGATTTTCGCGCGCATCAGGTGCTGGCTCAACGTCGCGAGCTTCTCCGCGCGCTGCCGCGCGTGCTCGCGCATGGCGTCGGTCACCGCGACGTGGCGGCCGGAAATTGTGACATCCACCGGCGTTCCTCCCGAAACCGGAGTGCGGGCCTGGCGCGTTAGGAACAGTCCTCGTGCGACCTGCCAGATGGGGGTTTCATTATAGGCCAGCGCGGCGGAAGGTGTCAAACAATGCCGATTGCCGAATGCCGATTGCCGAATGTTGATGAAGGAGGAATGAGGACTGGGGAGGCGACAGGGCGCTTTTACTGATGAGCAGACGGATCGCCGGCCATTCGGCATTCACTCATTCAACGCTATTCGGTATTCGGCAATCGGCAATCGGAAATGCCTCGCGGTTGACCGCGCCGGGCGCGCCTGATAACATGCCTGCCGCGCGTGAATCGGGTCGGACGGAGGCGGTTCGTTCGGGGTGAAGGGATGAACTTTCAGGAACTGATCCTGTCGCTGACTCGGCACTGGGCGGATTACGGCTGCGTGGCGCTGCAGCCGTACGACATGGAGAAAGGCGCGGGGACGTTCAACCCGGCCACGTTCCTGCGCGCGCTCGGCCCGGAGCCGTGGCGGGTGGTGTACGTCGAGCCCTCGCGCCGCCCGGCGGACGGGCGATACGGCGAGAACCCGTTCCGCGTCCAGATGCACTATCAGCTCCAGGTGCTGCTGAAGCCCGCGCCGCGCGACGCGCAGAAGATCTACCTCGACAGCCTGCGCGCGATCGGCGTGGACATCGTCGCGCACGATGTGCGGTTCATCGAGGACGATTGGGAATCGCCCACGCTGGGGGCCACCGGCCTCGGCTGGCAGGTGTGGCTCGACGGGCTGGAGATCACGCAGTACACCTACTTCCAGCAGGTGGCCGGCTTCGCGTGCGACCCGGCGTGCGTCGAGTACACCTACGGCCTCGAGCGGATCGCGATGGCCGTCCAGGGCAAGGCGAGCCTCTTCGACCTGGACTGGGGCAACGGGCTGACCTACGGCGACCTGCGCAGGCGCGAGGAGTACGAGTGCTCGAAGTACAACTTCGAGGAGGCCGACGTGGAGACGCTGCGGCGGCTGTTCGAGGTGTACGAGAAGGAGTGCGTGCGCCTGGCGGAGCTGGGGCTGGTGATGCCGGCGTACGATTTCGTCATGAAATGCTCGCACGCGTTCAATCTGCTGGACGCGCGCCGGGCGATCAGCGTGAGCGAGCGCACGGCGGTCATCACGCGGGTCCGCCGCCTGGCCCGGAAAGTCGCCGAGGCGTTCCTCAAGCAGCGCGAGGAGATGGGGTGGCCGCTCTTGAAACGGGCGGTCGGCATGCGCCCAGTCGCCGTCGCGCCGGCAGATAAAGAAACGCCGTCCGCCTGACCCGATGCCACGAAAGGCCGTCATGCCGACCTATCGCTGCCGAAAGACCCGGAAAGCGCCGGCGGTGGATGGGGCGATAGACCCGAAGGTCTGGCGCCTGGCGCAGCCGGTGCAACTCGTGCTGGCCGATTCGGGCAAGCCGCCGCTGCAGCCGACCGAGGCGCGGATGCTCTACGACGACGATTTCCTCTACGCGGCGTTCCATTGCGTGGATTCCGACGCCTGGGGCGCGCTCCCGAACCGCAATGACCCGCTCTACCTCGAAGAGGTGGTCGAGGTGTTCCTGGACCCGGCGCGCCGGCGGCGCTGCTACGTCGAGATCGAGGTCTCGCCGCTGAACGTGATCTTCGAGGCGTTCATTCTGAACGACCCGCGCTGCCCGCCGCTCCAGGGGCTGACCCAGTGGACCTGCCGCGGACTTCGGACGGCCGTCCACGTCGAGCGCGAGATGACGCCGCGCGGGCGCGTCAGCAGGTTCTGGAATTGCGAGATGGCGATCCCGTTCAACCAGTTGCCCGACGCGCCTCACGTGCCGCCGAAGCCCGGCGACCGCTGGCGCGCGAACCTCTACCGGATTGACCGAGCGCCGCGGCTGGACGAGCATTCAGCCTGGTCGCCGCCCGGCATTCTCAATTTTCACAGGCCGGAGAAGTTCGGCGAGCTGCTCTTCCTGGCGGCCGGCGAGCGGTGAACGCGGCAGTTTATTGACGTTCGCGAAAATAACGGAATGGATTTTTCCACCACGACGACACAACGGGCACGACGAACTCAGCACAACGAAGGCTTGGATTCCCGCATGCGCGGGAATGACGTAGCGGAGACGCGAGAAGAGACAATCCCTCGCGCGACGATCTATTCAACAGCCCAATAATGGGCGTTATTTCCGGGACTACCCGACGAGGACTTTCACAACCACCTTCTTCACCGGCTTCGGCTCTTTGACGGCGACGTCGGGCATGTGGCCGTCGTGCGGCCAGAAGATGGCGAAGGTTCCGGCCGGGACGGTGAAGAAGTCGCCCCGGCCCTTCAGCTTCTGGGGGTCCTTTTCCGCGTCGTACTCCGCGCTCGGCTTAAGCGCCCGGATGTCGGCGCGGCCCATCCGCTCCGCGCCTTCGAAGATGTACTGCACGTCAATGTACCGCCGATGCGCCTCCCAGAAGGCGGCCTTCTTCGGCTTGGTCTCCAGGTGCAGGACGAGCGCGAACACGCTCTCGCCATCCACCGGATGCCTGCCCGGCGCGAGGCGGGCGAAGTCGGTTTTCTGAAGGAAATCGAGCGCCTGGGCCATCCGCGGACTGATGGAACGGTAAAGCGAGGCGTTGCGGAGTTCATCGAGGATCATGTCGCTGCTCCTGCCGAAAAATGATGCGCGGGTTGGGGAAGATTACCACGCGCCGGCGAGCGTTGCAACGGCAGCCGCGGCGCGGGGCACGTTTGAAGATTGAAGGCCGACCGGCTATGATATGGCTTTAGCCGCGCACCGCGGCGTACAGGAGACGAGTCGTGGCGATGGGCGTTCCGGCGGCATTGCAGGCCCTTTCCGAGCGAGTTGAGACGCTCCGGAGGTCTCTTTGACTTGCCGGCGAAGGCCGCGCTGCGCGACAAGCTCGAAGCGCGGATGGCGGAGGCCGATTTCTGGAACAACCGCGAATCGGCCCAGGCGACCGTTTCGGAGCTGAAGGCGCTCAAGGCGGTCACGGAGCCGCTCGACGAGATCGCCTCCCGGCTGGAAGACCTCGAAGTCCTCGCCGAGATCGCCGAGGAGGACCCGTCCGCCGAGCAGGAACTCGCCACGCAGCTCGCCGAGACGGAGAAGCTGGTCGCCGCGTTCGAGTTCCAGCAGATGCTCGGCGGCCCCGACGATTCCTGCAACGCCTACCTCGACGTGCACGCCGGCGCCGGCGGGACCGAGTCGTGCGACTGGACCGAAATGCTCCTGCGGATGTACCTGCGCTGGGCGGACCGCCGCGGGTTCAAGACGGAAACGATTGACAAGATCGCCGGCGAGGAGGCCGGCCTCCGCCGCGCCACGCTCCACGTCATCGGGCGCTGGGCCTACGGCTACCTCAAGGCGGAAATCGGCGTCCACCGCCTGGTCCGCATCTCGCCCTTCGACGCCAACAAGCGCCGCCATACCTCCTTCGCCGCCGTGGACGTCACGCCCGAACTGCCCGAGGAGGCGGAAATCGAGATCAAGGAAGACGACCTCAAAGTGGACACGTTCCGCTCCGGCGGCGCGGGCGGGCAGCACGTCAACAAGACGGAGTCCGCCATCCGCATCACGCACATTCCGAGCGGCATCATCGTCCAGTGCCAGAATGACCGCTCGCAGCACAAGAACCGGCGGACGGCGATGAAGATGCTCATGGCGAAGCTTCACGCGGTGCAGGAATCGAAGCGGCAGGCGGACATTTCCGCCGCTTATGATGCGAAGGGAGAGGTTTCGTTCGGATATCAGATTCGGTCGTATGTCCTTCAGCCGTATCAGATTGTGAAGGACCTGCGCACCGAGGTCGAGACCGGGAACGTCGGGGCGGTGCTCGACGGGGAGATTGACCAGTTCATCGAGGCGTATCTGAAACAGCTCGCCGGAAAGAAGTCGGGATAACGGGTTTTTTCCAACCACCAAGGCACCAAGGCACCAAGAACGACGGAACTGAAAATTCTTGAACTTTCCTGGCCGTTCTTGGTGCCTTGGTGTCTTGGTGGTGAAACTTCGGTGTTGATGATCGGATGGAGACGAAGAAGATATCGCTGCTCGGCGACGGCGGCTGGGGGACGGCGCTGGCGTGCCTGCTGGCGGGGAACGGGCACCGCGCGACGCTCTGGGGATTCTTCCCGGAGATCATCGGCGAGACGCGGCGCCTCCGCGAGAACCGGAAGTTCCTGCCGGGCATCCGGATCCCCGAGACCGTTGGCCTGACCGCCGATCTCTCCGAGGCGCTCCTCGGCGCGGACCTCGTCGTCTTCAGCACGCCGGTGCTGCATCTGCGCTCGGTCGCGGAGTCGGCCGCGCCGATCCTGCGGCAGGCGCCGCCGCGGGGCGTGATGACGGTGGCCAAAGGGATCGAACGGGACACGCTCCTCCGCGGCAGCGAGATCCTCCGGCAGGTGCTCGGGGTCGCCGACGTGGGGCTGCTCCTGGGGCCGAGTCACGCGGAGGAGGTGGCGCGGCGACTGCCCTGCTCGGTGGTCGCGGCGGCGGGCGAGGAGGCGTTCGCGCGCGAAATCCAGCGCGTGTTCATGAACGAGCGATTCCGCGTCTACACGAGCGCCGACACGACCGGCGTCGAGGTCGGCGGGGCCGTCAAGAATGTCATCGCCATCGCCGCCGGCCTGTGCGACGGGCTCGGGTTCGGCGACAACGCGAAGGCCGCCCTGCTCACGCGCGGGCTGGCGGAGATCACGCGCCTGGGGACGGCCATGGGGGCGCGGCGCGAGACGTTCTTCGGCCTGAGCGGGCTGGGCGACCTCGTCACGACCTGCATCAGCCCTTACGGTCGCAACCTGAAGGTTGGACAGGAGATAGGCAAAGGGAAGAAGCTCGAAACAGTCCTCGACGAGATCGCGCCGATGGTGCCCGAAGGGGTGTGGACCACCCGGGCGGTCTGCGCGCTGGCGGAGCGGTATCGCGTCGAGATGCCCATCGCGCAGGCGGTCCGCAGCGTGCTTTTCGAGAACCGGCCTCCGCTGCTCGCCGCGCAAAGCCTGATGACCCGCGAGCCGAAGGCGGAATGATGACGATGACGGCCTGTTTTGACAGGATAACAGGATGGACGGGATGGCTACGAAACGACAGATTACAACGGCTTGATTCACGGGATAGCGACGACGGCTTGTTTTGACAGGATAACAGGATGGACAGGATGGCTACGACATGGGCGATTACGACGCCTTGATTCACGGGATAACGATGGGACGACTGATTACGGCGGCTTGATTCACAGGATAGGATGCTTTAAATAATAAGACGAGGCAAGCAAAATGGGCGTCAGGGAAATTCTCCCGGAGAAGTCGCCTCAGTCTGCCGGGATGGAGTTCTCGGAACTTACCGGGAAGATCATTGGTTGCGCGTACAATGTGTACAACAAGATGGGGTTCGGATTTCAGGAGTCGGTGTACGAGAATTGCATGGTCATCGAGCTGGCTGAGGGAGGGTTGTCGTTTGAAGCGCAGAAGCCCATCCAGGTCCACTACGACGGTCATCCGGTGGGCGAGTTTGTCGCGGACCTCCTCGTCGAGGACACGGTCGTCGTTGAACTGAAGTCCGTGGCGCGCCTCGCCAAGGCCCACGAGGTGCAACTGGTCAACTACCTCGTCGCCACAGGCAAGCCGGTCGGCCTGCTTTTGAACTTCGGCGAGAGAGGCGTTCAGGTGAAAAGAAAGCTGAGGGTTCTGAAGCGTTGAGCCGCTCCAGTAGATCATGTGTATTCAAATCACTTATCCAAATTCGTTGTCGGTCGTCATCCCGTGAATCAAGCCGTCGTAATCCGCCGTGCCGTAGTGATCCTGTCTATCTTGTTATCCTGTCTGAAAGCTAGCTGTAAAAGGGAATTATGACAGCGCCGCAGATCCAGACGCACGAGGAAGCGCTCCGGTTCCTTCTCGAGTTCGTGGATTACGAGAAGGTGACGAAGTTCAAGTACGACCTGCGCACGTTCAATCTCGGCCGCGTCGAGGAGCTGATGGCGGCGGTCGGGAACCCGCAGCGGGCGTTCCGCTCGATCCACATCGCGGGGACGAAGGGAAAGGGCTCGACGGCGGCGATGGCGCAGTCCATCCTGACCGCGGCCGGCTTCCGCACGGGGCTGTACACCTCGCCGCACCTGTCCCGGATCGAGGAGCGGATGACGGTGGACGGCGAGATGATGGCGGAGGAGGAGTTCGTTCAGATTGTGAACGAGCTGGCGCCGTACACCCTCCGGCAGCGCGAGGAGCGCCCGAACGAGTCGCCGACGTTCTTCGAGCTCGTGACGGCCGCGGGCTTCCGCCATTTCGCCCGGCGGAAGGCGGAGCTGGCGGTGGTGGAGGTCGGCATGGGCGGCCGGCTCGACGCGACGAACGTCCTCCGGCCGGAGGTCAGCGTGATCACGCGCGTGGATTACGACCACGAGGAACGGCTCGGCCACACGCTCGGCCGGATCGCGTTCGAGAAGGCGGGGATCATCAAACCGGGCGCGCCGGTCGTGTGCGCGCCGCAGGAGCCGGAGGCGCTGGCGGTGGTGGCGGAAACCGCCGAGCGGCGCGGCTCGCCCTGGGTGCGGATCGGGCTGGATTACCGGGTCGAGAACGTGCGGACCGGGCTCGACGCGCGGAAGGCGCCATTCTGCCGGTTCGACCTGACCGGGCGCGGCGGAGCGCACCGCGGGCTGGAACTGCACATGCTCGGGGAGCACCAGGCGACGAACGCGGCGTGCGCGGTGGCGGCGGTGGAGCTGCTGGCGGAACGATGCGGGCTGAAGGCCGGCCCGGAGGCGGTGCGGCGCGGGCTGGATTCGGCGCGCAGCCCGGCGCGGCTGGAGGTCTTCGCGGGGGAGCCGCTGGTGCTCCTCGACGGGGCGCACAACCCGATCTCGATGCGGGCGCTGTGCGCCGCGCTGGACGGCGCGTTCGCGGGCGCGCGGGTGGTGCTGTTGATGGGGGTCTCGCGCGACAAGAACGTGGAGGAGATTTTCAAGCTGATCCTGCCGCGGGCGGCGGCGGTGGTCTTCACGCGGTCGGACAGCCCCCGCGCGGCGGCGCCGCTGGCGCTGGCGGAACTGGCGCGCGACCTCTGCGGGGTCCGCGCGGAGATCTGCGACGACGCGCGCCAGGCGCTCGCCCGCGCCCGGGCGCTGGCGCGGCCGGGCGACCTGCTCTGCATCACCGGGTCGTTCTTCCTGGCGGGCATGCTCAGGCCCGCGCTGCTGGCCGGCGACGCGCCGGCGCGAGGCTGACCGGCGATGAAGACGATTCTCCTGCTCACCGTCTCGAACATGTTCATGACGATCGCCTGGTACGGCCACCTGCGGTTCAGGGAAAAGCCCCTGATCCTGGTGATCGTCGTGAGCTGGCTGATCGCGTTCTTCGAGTACTGCTTCCAGGTTCCGGCGAACCGGATCGGCTCCTATCAGTTCGCCACGGCCCAGTTGAAGACCATCCAGGAGGTCATCACGCTCGCGGTCTTCTGCGTCTTCTCCATCCTCTATCTCAAAGAGCCGTTGCGCTGGAACTACCTGGTCGGGTTCGCGTTTCTGCTGGGGGCGGTATTCTTCGTGTTCAAGAAGTGGTAGCCGGGCGGATTTCACGGGCGGCGCTTGCAATCCGCGGCGCGGAGTGCTAATTAACCGTCCGGGGAATGGCGGCAGCCCCATTATGCGAAGGGCATGGAAATGCGCAAGGCGGCGGCGATGGCGGCATGCGGATTTCTGGTCGCGTGCCTGGCCGGATGCAGGAGCCAGTCCCCGGCCGTCGGGGCCGAGCCGACGGCGGAGGCCTCGAATCCGGAGAAGCCCCAGTGGGTTTCGGCGGGCGGGGGCGCGTTCCCGAAGGATGCCGGCAAGGCGTTCTACGGCGTAGGGATCGCCGCAGCCGACCGCTTCCCGGCCGACCCGTTCATGCTGCGCGAGACCGCCACGGAACGCGGACTCGCGAAAGTCGCCGCGCAGCTCCGGATCATGGTCGCGGCGACATTCACCGATTATGCCGCGGTCGCCTTCGCGCCGGACATGAAACCGGACGAGATGCGGAGCATGACCGGTAACGTGCAGCGGTCCGTCGCGGACGCGACGCTCATCGGCGCGGAACCGGTCGCTTCGTGGAAGGACCCTCAGACCGGCGCGACGTACGTGCTCGTCAAGCTCAGCCTGGACGACGTCGCCGGGCAGCTCCGCGACCAGATCATCGCGGTCGAGACTGACAAGCTGAAGATGGATGCCGCCGCGGCGCACAAGGAGCTGGACGACATCATCAAGAGGAACCGCCAGCGGCTGGCGAAATAGCCGGAACGGATATTGCCGATTGCCGAATGCCGATTGCCGAATTATGTTGAATGATTGAAGGACGAATTGCGGGCGCGCCGGGCTGAGAATGCTCGAATCGCAGTATCAATCTTCATTCTCCCCTCGACATCATTCGGCACTCGGCATTCGGCCTTCGGCATTGTCTTTCTGCGTCTGGTGGCGCTGGGCGAACATCTTCGGGTCGGTGCAGTAGGTCAGCGCGGTGTCGTAAGTGATCTCGCCCTGCTCGTAGAGCGACATGAGGCAGGAATCCATGGACTGCATTCCCTCGCGCGCGCCGAACTGCATGACGTTGACGAGCTGGTGGAACTCGTGGTCGCGGATGTGGGTCCGGGCGGGCGTGTTGATGATGAGCACCTCGCAGGCGAGGATGCGGCGCGTCTTGTCGGCGGAGGGGACCAGCCGCTGGGCGACGATCCCGCGCAGGCAGTTGGCCAGTTGGGAGATGACCTGCGCCTGCTGCGTAGGGGGGAAGACGGACATGATGCGCTCCATCGTCTGGAGGGAGTTCGGCGTGTGGAGCGTGGCGATGACCAGGTGGCCGGTCTCGGCGGCGATGAGGGCGGTCGCGGTGGTCTCGTAGTCGCGCATCTCGCCGATGCAGATCACGTCGGGGTTCTGGCGGAGCACGTGGATCAGCGCGGAGGAGAACGACTTGACGTCGGTGTAGAGTTCCTGCTGGATGATGATCGCCTTCTTGCGTTCGTGGACGAACTCGATGGGGTCCTCGATGGTGATGATCTTGCAGCGGCGCTCGCTGTTGATCAGGTCAATCATGTAGTTGAGCGTGGTGGTTTTGCCGGAGCCGGTGGGGCCGGTGACGAGGACCAGGCCGCTGGGGAAGCGGGTGAAACGGTCCACCGCCTCGGGCAGGGCGAGCTGGACGCGCGTCTTGATCTCCTTGTTGCACATGCGGATGGCCAGTTCCGGGTTGGCGGAATGGTAATAGACCGAGACGCGCATGCGGCCGTACTCTTCGTTGAAGACCGAGCAGCAGAGCTGCCAGTCGCGCTCGAAGGTCTTGATCTGCTCTTCGTTGAGGAGGCCGTAGACGAGGCGCTTCGTGTCGTCGCGCGAGAGCGGCGGCGCGCTGGCGAGGATGATCTCGCCGTTGATGCGGAAGGTCGGCGGCAGGCCGGCGACGATGTGAATGTCCGACGCCTCGGTCTTGCGGGCGAGCCGGAAAATCCGGGCCATATCTTCGGAGATGGGCATCTTATCCTTTCCTGGGCCGGCGCAGGAAGCTCTGGACGCGCGAGAGCAGTCCGCGCCGCTGGAAACGCTCGAGGGCCGCGCGGGCCGGCTGCCAGTGCGGCCGGAGCGTCAGGCATTGCGAGAGCGTCATCGCCGTTTCGGGGAAGCCGAGCGCCGCCTGGCAGCGCCCGAGTTCGAGCCAGGCGAGGGCGGACTGGGGCAGCAAGGTCGCCGCCTTGCGCAGGTATTGGAGCGCCGGCGCGCAGTGGCCCGCGCGCAGCAGCGTGCGGCCGGCTTCCAGTTCCACGCGCGGCGTCGCGTTCCCGGCGGCGACGGCGTTGCTCACGCAGTGGGCGGCCGTCGCGCTCCCGCGTTCGAGCAGCGCCTCCGCGCGCGCGAGCCAGACGTACGGCGTGCCGCCCTTCTGCGAGAGCGCGTTGTCCGTATAGGCCATCGCCTTTTCCGGGTTGCCGGCGCGGCCCGAGGCGACCGACTTCGAGGCCAGCAGGTCCGGATGCTCCGGGTAGAGTTCGAGCGCCTTGTCCGCCCAGAGGAGCGCCTCCTCGTATTCGCCCAGCTCGATCAGCATCCGCACCTGGCCGAACCAGCCCTCGTACTCGGCCGGGTTCTGTTCGAGCGCCCGCGAATAGTTGCGCAGCGCCAGCTCGAAGTCGCCGGCCAGGTACAGCTTCTCCGCCTGCTCCAGGAAGTATCCGGCGCTGCGGATCGGCGTGCCGTCGGCGCCGGGCTTGAGCGGGCCGCGTTTTGCTTCGCCGAACTCCAGGTTCTCGAAACGGCTCATTCCAACTCTTTCAAAAAGCCCCGACGCCAGATCGGAGACCAACGCATCACGCCGCGCGCCAGCACGTCCTGGCCGGGGTAAACGCAGTCAAGGGCGGCCACTCTGACGGTCACTACGCGGCCGCCGGCACCCAGACCGCCATGAGCTTCTTCTTCCAACGCGCGCCACTCCATAGTAACAAAATATTCGTCTTTTCCAAGTGTCAGTGTGGCGGACTCCCAGTTCAGCGAGGCGGGGACCGGGAATTTCACGACATCGAGCGCGCGGCCGTTGAGGACGAAACCCTTGGGCGTCACCACGAGTTGATCGCCCGGCAGCGCGATGAGCTGACCGACCGTCTCGCCCAAGTACCCGCCGCCCGCCCGTCTTTCGCCGTGGCCGTACAACGCGTTTTCGCCGTGGCCGTGCAACCCGTTTTCGCCGTAGCCGTACAACACGTTGGGGACGCGGACCAGGGCCAGGTCGCCCCGCTTGATCGGCAGAGGCTCCTGGCCCGCCGTCAGGAAACGACAGAGGATGACATCGCCCATCGCGACCCGATCCACCGGGACCGTGACGCCCGCGAGGCCGGCGGTGAAGCCCATCGCGCGCTGGACCTGACCGTAGGCCGCGTAAAGCAGGAGGACGAGAAGAGCGATGCCGCCGAGCCGCAGGCTTATGCTCTCGAACGCGGTCATCTTCTGCTTGAACCGTTTCGTGGCGATCACGGCATCCGTGGCGATCCAGGCGTGGAGAACGTAAACGCAGGCCATTGAGGCGGCGCCGAGGCTCTGGCCGAAGAAGAGGATGCCCATGACGAGCGAGAGGAACCAGGAGACGACGTAGCGGCGGATCGCGCCGAACTGACGACGAAGCGCTTGCGACAGGCCCGGCACGATCGAGAGCAAGAGCGCAACGGCGGCATCGCGGAGGGCGAGCCGTAGCTCGCCCCAAGGCAGCTTGTCCGCCGGACGCGAGAGGCCCGGCACGCCGAGGCGTCCGAAGGGGGACGCGGCGGTGCGGTTGGCGGCGCCCTGGGCGAGTCTTTCGGCCGCGCGGAATGCCTCGTAATGGCGCATCCGGCGCGCGACCCACCGAAACGGTTTCTTCCAGGCCGGCGCGCGCGGCGGGTGCACCTCCAGCGCGCCGGGCTTCGCTTCCAGCAGCGACCCGCAGCGGAAGCAAGCGGCCTGGCCGGGCATGTTCTCAAATTGGCAGCGAGGACAACGCAAAGCTATTTCCGATTGCCGAATGCCGACTTGTCCGCCGAAGGCGGATTGCCGAATGCCGGAGGAAGGAAGTGCAAAGTGCTAGATGGCAGCGCACTCCGGCGCGCGTCATTCTGGCGCAGCCCGGTCCGAGTTCAATTTTGCATTTTTCACATTAGACTTTGCGCTCGGTCGTTTTCGCGGCAATCATCGGCATTCGGCAGTCATTTTCCCTGCTTCTGTTCCAACCGGATCGCCGCCTTCTCGTCCGGCTCGTAGTATTCGTTCGTGAACTGCTGGGACTTGATCTTGCCGACGATTTCGGCCATGAACGCGCCGAACTTCACGCAGGCCTTGCCCTTGTAGCCCTTGATGTGGACCTTCACTTCGCCGTTCTTGCTGATGCTGATCTCGACATCGCGCTGCGGCATGGCTCAGCCCTCCCATTGGCGGACGCGAATGTTCACCGTCTCGTCCTGGGCGCGCTCCTCGCTCATCACCTGGAATCCCTTCGCCTTCAACTCGGTCATCACGCGGTTGTAGACGAAGCACTGGGTCATGCGGTCGGTGAACCGTTCGGCGAACGCCCGGAGTTCGGCCTTCGTCTTGCCCTTGCCCGAGGCGCAGACCACGCAGCGGCCGCGCGCGTCGCGCTTCACGCGGACCTCGACGCCGTCCCGGCCGCGGAGGACGATCTGCTGCTCGGTGCGGACGTTCTCGAGGACCTCGCTGTTCTTCACTTCCACCTCGACCGAGTTGCGCGCCGCGACTGCCTGCTCCTGTTCAGCGGCCTTGAGCCCTTCCTTGGCCGTGGACCGAACGGTGAGCCCCAGCGCGACCGCCGCGCCGGCGGCGGCGGCGGAGATCGCCGTCCACCCTCCGCCGACGATCAGCGGCGTCAAGATCAATACTGCGCTCATGACACGCCTCCTTAAAAAACGATGGTGATTGGGAAATAGGGAGATTAGGAGATTCCATTTCGGCAAAGCCCCGAAGGGCGACTCCTAATTTCCCAATCTCCGATTTCCCCAATCTCCCAATCACATTTCCAGTTTCCGTTTGCCTTGCGCGACCTCGGCTGCGGCGGCGTCGGTCGTGGAGGGACGGGCGCGGCCGTCGGCCCAGCGGCGCAGCTCGGCGATGTCCTCGCTCATGGTCTTCGAGAGCGGCACGGAGGCGCGCAGGCTCTTCACCAGGGCCTCGGTCGTCAGGTTCTTTTTCTCGTAATAGACGTCGAAGAGCGCGCTGACGATGCTCTCCTCGATCTCGGCGCCGCTGAACCCGAGGGAGGCGTCGGCCAGGTCGTCGAGGTCGAACTTCGCCGGGTCGCGTTTCCGTTTCTGGAGATGGATCGAGAAGATCTCCTTCCGCTCGGCCGCCGCGGGCAGGTCAATGAAAAAAATCTCGTCGAACCGGCCCTTGCGCAGCAACTCGGGCGGCAACTGCGTCACGTCGTTGGCCGTGGCCACCACAAAGACCGGAGCGCTCTTTTCGGAGAGCCAGGTGAGGAAGGTGCCGAAGACGCGGGCGGAGGTGCCGCCGTCGGTCGAGGCGCCGCTGCCCCGCGACCCGCGGAAGGCCTTGTCAATCTCGTCCACCCACAGGATGGCCGGCGCGACCGACTCGGCGACGCGGATGGCGCGGCGGACGTTCTCCTCCGAGGAACCGACCAGGCTGCCGAAGACGCGGCCCACGTCGAACCGCAGGAGCGGCAGGCGCCAGAACTGGCTGACCGCCTTGGCGAGGAGGCTTTTGCCGCAGCCTTGAACGCCGAGGAGCAGGATGCCCTTCGGCGCGGCCAGCCCGAAGTCGCGCGCCTCGTCGCTGAACGCGATCGAGCGTTTCTTCAGCCACTCCTTCAGCGCGTCCACCCCGCCGACCGTCTTCAGGTCCTCCGACGAATCGTAGTATTCGAGCAGCCCGCTCTTGCGGATGACCTGCTTCTTCTCGCTGAAGATCACCTCGACGGCCCTCTCGTCGAGCCCGCCGCGCATCACGAGGGTCTTGGCGAGGACGTTCTCCGCCTCGGCCAGCGTGAGGCCGAGGAGCGAATGGACGACCTTCTCGCGGGCGGCCGGCGCCAGGTTGAGCTTGATCTTGGGGTTCCCCTTGACCTCCAGGGTGATGCGGTCGAGCAGTTCGTGGAAATCCGACGCGCGCGGCAGGTCGAAATCCACCACCGTCACGTCCTTCTCCAGGTCGGGCGGGATCTCGAGCATCGGCGAGACGAGGAGGATCGTCTTGTAGCTGTTCTTGAGGAACGCGGCGATCTCGCGGAGGCGGCGGATGATCGCCATGTTCGAGCGCGCCAGGAACGGGTGGAAGTCCTTGAAGATGTAGATCGCCGGGTCAATCTGCTCGACGACGCGGTCGAGCGCGACGAGCGGGTCCTGCGTCGCGGTGTCGCGATGCTTCTGCGACTGGATGGAGGTGCCGCCCGGCACCAGGCCGGTGGTGATGGACCACTCGAAGACCTTCTTGTCGCGCTCCGCGGAAAGCGCCGTCACCTGCGCGAGGACGCGCCCTTCCTCCCAGGTGAGCACGTAGATCAGCGGATAGCGCGCGCGGATGAGCACGTCGAGCTCGGAAAGGCGGGCCCGCACGCCTTCCGGGCGCACGGGGGGGCGGGCCGCCGCAGGCTGAGCGGCAGGCGGACGGGCCGCCGCAGGCTGAGCGGCAGGCGGACGGGCCGCCACAGGCTGAGCGGCAGGCGGACGGGCCGCCACAGGCTGAGCGGCAGGCGGACGGGCCGCCGCAGGCTGGGCGGCGGGCGCCGGACGCGCCTTGGGCGCTTCAGCCGGATTGGGCGCGTCACCCATTTTTCGATTTCCCCTTTCTTCGCTTGACGAGCACCGGGTTGTCCGGATCGAGCGCCTGGCAGACGTCCAGCATCGCCTCGTCCGCCACGGCGACACACACCCGCCCGTCGGGACGGATGCGGATTTCCAGGTCGCCGGGCCTGCGCGGCAGAACCTTGCGAAGGTTCGTACTCACCCTCGCAAGGTTGCTTTTGCGATGGAATATTCGGCGGCTCATTGGACCATCCTCAGATCGAGCGCGCGGGCGCGGTCGAACGCGGCCCTGAATTCGCGCTCGCGCAGGAACTCCGGCGGCGACTTGCGCGCCTCCGACGGCGGCATGTACTCGCCGCGCAGGCTCAATTTCACCTGCGGGATGTTCTCCTTGAGCCACCGCAGCACCGGCTCCCGGCAGCACTTCGAGTGGCCGGGCAACACCAGGTGCCGCACGATCAGGTCGGCGGAGCGCTTCGCGAACAGCAGGTTGCGCTGGACCGTTTCGAGGTAGTCGGCGGCGCCGAGCAGTTCCTTAGCGCACTTCGGGCTGCCGCACTTGAAATCGGCCAGGTAGACGTCCACGACGCCGTCGAGGAGCCGGCCGCATTCTTCGGAGAAATACATGTTCGAGTTCCAGACGACGCGGAGTTTCGAGCGGATCGGCGCGATGAGCTCGAGCAGGCCGCAGAGGCTGGCGCTCGGCTCGCCGCCGAGGAAGTTCAATGTGCGCGCGCCCGCGCGGAGGCGTTCGAGGATGCGCGCGCGCGTCTTCGGCAAATCCATCTCGGCGGCCTCCTCCGGCGACTCGTTCCACTCGCTCACCAGGCAGAACTCGCAGCGCAGGTTGCAGCCGGCGAGGAACAGCAGGTGCGACGGGATCAGCTCGGACTCCTCGTGATAGTACAGCGCCTCGCGGAAGCAGCGGACCGAGCCGGTCAGGCCGCAGAAGCCTTTCTCCCCGCGCGTCCGGTCCACGCGGCAGTCGCGCGGGCACAGGGTGCAGCATCTCAGAATGCTCCACGCCGCCTCCGCGCGTTTCCCGACCTCCGCATCCGCGATCCGCTTCACGCCGTCTCTCCGATCAGCCCAGGTCCTTGAAGCGGGGCTGTTGGGCGGGTTTGCCGCCTCTTGAGAACCCCTCGCGCAGCCGCCAGATCAGCTTCAGGTAAAGGTAGCCCACGCCCGCGCCGGCCACCCAGATCCACAGGATCAGGTTCGGAATCGCCAGGATCAGCCCGATCGCGACCAGGCCCAGGACGAGGTACTGCACTTCGATCCCGAAGAAGGACCGCCTCCGCCGAAACGCCAGCCCGAACGCGCCGAGCAGGCCATAGACCGCGCCGGCGGCCGAATAGCCGCGAGGTAATTCCATGTTGGACACCATCTGGACCACGAGCGAAACGGCGATCCAGATCAAGGCGCACGAGACGCCCGCGACAAACCAGAGCGCGATGAACGAGCGCGTCCTCCATTCCCGCTCCAGCATCCCCCCGATGAACAGCACGCAGATGCAATTCCATACCAGCGAGCTGCCGCTTTCGTCCACGAATAGATACGTCGCCAGTTGCCAGACGCGCCCGTGAAGGACGCCGGACGGGTTCAACTCGAATTGCTCCTGCATGAATTGGTGCAAGACGCAGAAGAGGATGTAGCCGGCGATCATGAGCAGAATGAGCGTCACGGCCCCGCGGGTGAAAAACATGCTTGGCGGCTGGACGGTGATCTCGTAACGCTGTTCCTGGCCGTAAGACATCTCAAGCCCACCTGGAGAAAAGCCTTGGATCACAGCGCCGAGGCCCGAGTTATTTTAGGCCCGCCTATAAGAAGTGTCAAGCCAGTAGAGAAGTCCGGAGGCATCGCCATGTGCAAATTCGCGCCTGGAAAAGTGGAGAAAGCGGCGCTGTTGATAAAATCGGCGGACAGGATTGCCCGCCCTACTTACGTTTCGCTTTTCGAGGCGTTTGCAGCGCGGGCTTTCTTCCCGCCGTCATTCCCGCGAAAGCGGGAATCCATGTGGTCTGCTTGTGGTATTGGATTCCCGCTTTCGCGAGAATGACGAAGACACTGGAATCCCTTCTCCGCCGCGAACACTGCCGCCAATTCCAGGTGCAAGTTCGCGGCACGAAGTTGAAGAAGACCGCCTTCAACCGGCCAGGGATTCTCACCTGCTATTCTGGTCCGGTTGGATCGGGTTTATGCATCGCATCGTAGATTTCGCAACCCTTGCGATAGGCCTGCGCAAGAAACTCCTCCGGCAGGCGGTAGCGCGAGTGCTGCATCGTGACTTCCATCAAGATCGGCGCGTTGTAATGCGCTCCGCTCAGCAGGTTGCAGAGGACCGGCCAATCTATGAATCCCTCTCCCGGAATCAGGTGGTCCACAAACTCCTTCGCCCGGTCCGAAAGATGGACGGCCAGAAGTCGGCGGCTCCATTTCCGCAGCAAGTCAAATGGTCGCGGACCGCCAATCTGGTCATGTGCGGAATCATAACAGAATCCGAACCGCGCCGGGGCCAGTTCGGACAAGAGCCGATCCGTCAGGTCCGTGGCGGGTCCCGGCATCACGTTCTCCAGCGCGAACCGCACGTCGCACTTCTCGGCGATCCGCTCGGCCGTTTCGCAATGGCGAAGCAGGTGCGCCCGGTGTTCCTCGAACTTGTCGGCGGCACAATGGAAGGGGCCGGCATGAACCACCACTACCGGAGCTGCCAGTTCGTGTGCCGCGTCCGCCGTTGCTTCAGTGACCTTCAGCCCCTGGTCCGCATCGAGTCGCTGTCCGTGAACGGTGTCCACGCGCAGACCGGACTCTTGCAGAAGCCGGCAAAGGGCTTTTCGCTTGTACAGCGAGAGGATGCCCGAATGCTCCGGCCTCACTCCAAGCGAAATGTGAGTGAATCCCGCCTGTTTCACCAGCGGTAGTTGTTGATGAAGGGGAATGTCGTAGCAGAAAGCGCTGGAGACCGAAATCTGTTTCTGATTACCCATGTTCTCCATGCCTCGCTGAACATCTCGCCGCCACAACGCCGTCGTAGACCTTGGTTACCTGTCCCGCGAGGAAGGACGGCTTCTCAGGCGCGAGTGTCCAGCGATTGGAGCGGGGCCGGCGGGGCCGCCTCGCGGACGACGATCGTGCGCGCGGCCATGTCGCCGATGCGCTGCCGGTTCGCCGTGCAGGCGATCACCAGCGCGCCGAAGCTGAAATTCAGGAAACCGTCGGCGAACAGAAAGCCGTCCACGATCAGCAGCAGGCTTCTGAGCAGCGCGCGGCCAAAGCCGCAGGGGGCCAGTTCCATGCCGATCACGCGGATGCCCGTCGCCCACTTGCCGGGCGTGCGGCCCCATCGCCCGAGGGTGTAGCAGAAGAGGAGAAACGCCGCGACCGCCCAGAGCGCCCCGCCGAAGAGCAGCGGCGTGAGGTAAGTCACCGAGCGCGGGTCCGGCTGGTCCTCGATCCCCGGCAGAACCCAGAAGAGGCCGACGATGCCGGCGACCAGCGGGCCGAGGACCAGCGCCGCGTCCAGGAGCAGCGCCAGCGCCCGGCGCGTCAGCGAGGCGCACGGCGCCGACCAGCCGTTCGGCCCGGAAAAACTGTCCGTCCGGTAAACCTTCATGAGGCCGGAAAGAACGACCGCCAGCGCCAGCGAGAGCACGCCGGAGGCCACAGACGGCACTATCCCCAGCAACGCCCGGACACGGTCGGCCGGATCCATGTCGCCGTACCGCCGGGCCGAAATCACCTTCTCGCCGTCCAGTTGAACGACGTTCACCGTCCATTGAAGGGCCTGGTAGACCACGCGGCAACCGCCGGCGGCGTCCGACGCCGCGCCGAGCGCGCGCAGCGGGAACGGCGAGACGCGCGAAAAGCCCGGCTTCCACGATGCTGCGGGCCGCGCGGGAAGATCGCCTTGCGCGGGGCTGGCCGGCGTCGGGCGGCGCGTCGCGGCCTCCATCCGGTCGTCCCGCGCGAGGCCGACGATCTCGATGGAACTCCGCTCCTTCTCCGTCCGGACTGTGAACGCCTCCGGCCGGCCTTCGTTCGCCGCGACCGCCCACAAATCGCCGACCGGCCCGACCGTCTCCCAGTCGGCCGGAAAGCGCGCCTCTTTCCCAGGGAATCCCACGTGACAATAAAGCGTGTCGCCCTTCGGGCAGAAGACGTAGGGCTGGGCGCCGATCACCAGCAGCTTGAGGCGCCCCGCCGCGGGGGCGTCCTTCGCGTCGCCGAAGAACAGCTGCGCCTTCTCGACCCACTGGCCGTTCTCCAGCGCGATCGCGCGGCGCTCGCCGGTTTCCGCCTGCACGGCCGCCGGCAGCCCGTCGAGCAGGAACGGCTGCGAATCGGACTCCGAGAGCTGCTTCGCCGGGACCTGCTGCGCCGTTTTGCCGTCGTACTGCGACACGCCGTCGCTGGCGAAGATCCAGAGCGTATCGCCGTGCGCAAGGAGCCAGGCGGGGCCCGGGGCGAGCATGAGCACCGTCGTCGGCCCCGAGTCGGTCACGTGCACCAGCCGGTTATTCTCGCGGTTCTCGGGGCCTTCGAAGCCGCCTTTGATCTCGCTCGCCACGTACCAGAGGTCGCCGCGCCAGACGGCCGCGCTCTCGGCGTGGACGTTCTCCAGCCGAACGCCCCATCGCGGTTCGCCGGCGGACGGAAAGCGGTTGATCAGCCAGGCCCAGAGGAGCGCCTGGAGCGCCACGACCGCCGCAGCGGCCAGGGCGGCCAGGATGAGGAAACTCCTCCGCGCCTGCGGCGATTTGAATCCGGGCGACGGCCGGACGCTCGGCGGTGGAGACGCTCCGTCCAACTGTTCAGCCTCCCAAGTCCAGAATTCAGAATATAGAATCTAGAAGCTAAAATGGAAAGCGGTGTGCCGCGCGCTCATTCTATCTCCTATCTCCTGAGCAAGCCGAAAAGCGCGCCTACAGGGGCAGCCCGATGCTCTGGCCGGACTGCGCGCTGCGGAGGACGGCCTCGGTGAACTCCACGTACCGCACGCCGTCCTCGAACGTGGTGCGCGTCACGGGTTGCTCGCGGCGGATCGCGCGGACGAATTCCTCCTCGACGCGCCAGCCGTCGCCCTGGGCGGCGGGGAGTTCGATCTCCTTCAGCGCCGCATCGCCGCGCCGGCCGCCGTAGAGCTTCCGCGCGGCCGCGTCGAACCGCAGCGTTCCCTCGCTCCCGAACAGCCAGGCTTCGTCCGGCGGCGGCAGGCCGGTCACGGCGCTGAATCGCAGGTGCGCCGCCGCGCCGCAGGCCATCAGCGCCAGCGCGTCCACGTGGTCGGGCACCGTCACCGCGTGCACCAGGCCGTCCGCGCCCTTGCGCTGGTGCACGAAGACCTTCGCCATCGCCGCCACGCGCGTCGCCGGGCCGACCCAGCGCATCAGCGCCTCGTACCAGATTCCGAGCGAAAGGGTGTTGAACCCGCTCAGTTCCGCGTCCTGTCGCCAGTGGAGCGGGCTTTCGCGGTCCACGAAATTCTTCTGGAGGGCGCGGACTTCCACCGCCAGCACGTCGCCGAGGAAGCCGTCGGCGATCAACTTCTGGATCGCGCCGTCGGCCGTCAGCGTCATCGGGGCGGGGACGAGCTGCGCCACCAGGTGCGGGCGGCGGCGCGCGCTTTCGAGCATGCCGTGGGCCTCGCCCGCGTTCATCGCCATCCGCGCCTCGCAGAGCACGTGCTTGTTGCACTCGAACGCCTCGATCGTCACCTGGCAGTGCATCACCGGCCACGCGCCGATGACGATGGCGTCCGTATCGTCGGCATCCACCAGTTCCGTCCAATGGTCATAGACCTTCGGGATGCCGAACTCGGCCGCGATGCGCTCGGCCGACTCGCGCGTCCGGTTCGCCACGCTGACGACCTCGACGCCGGGGATCGCCTTCAGCCCGGGCAGATGCCGCAGGCGCGTGTTCGCGCCGGCGCCGACGATTCCCACGCGGATCGTCTCGACCGGCGGATTGCCGCTCTTCTTCATGCGCTGGCCTTTCAGTTGGACGCACCGATTCTATCAAGTCCGAGTCCGCCGCGAAACCGGAACAGGCGGCCTGGCTTGACACGCGCGGCGCGAACGTGTTCTGCTAATGCCATGGTGCGAGTGAAGATCTGCGGCATCACGGAGGTCCACGATGCGCGGCTGGCGGCCCGGCTCGGCGCCGACGCGCTCGGGTTCAATTTCTGCCCGCAGAGTCCGCGGTACGTCCGCCCGGAGCGCGCGAAGGCGATCGTCGCCGTCCTGCCGCCGCTGCTGACGACCGTGGGCGTCTTCGTCAACGAACGGCCGGAGACGGTGATGGAGATTTGCCGCAAGGTCGGACTCGACGCCGCGCAGCTCCACGGCGACGAGCCGCCGCTGACGGTGGACGCCGTGCAGGGCGTCCGGCGGATCAAGGCCATCCGCGTGGCGTCGGAGCTGGACATCGCGCTCTGCCGGCGCTACCGCGTCGAAGCGTTCCTGCTGGACGCCTATGACCCCGGCCGGCGCGGCGGCACGGGGCGGACGTTCGACTGGAAGCTCGCGCGGGCGGCGGCGCAGTTCGGCCCGATCATCCTCGCCGGCGGCCTGACGCCCGACAACGTCGAGGAGGCCATCGCCGCCGGCGCGCCGTACGGAGTGGACGTCGCCTCCGGCATCGAGTCCGAGCCGGGCCGCAAAGATCGGGCGCTCATGGCGGAGTTCATCTACCGCGCCAGGAGCGCCAGCCTTCGGCTGGCGGAGGGCGGAGAGAGGCCCGATCGCCCGGAATGACGCGTCGCGCGCAACTTCCAGCTCCTGCCCCCCTACCCGCCGGGACGCGAACTCTCCTAACATGCCGCCGCAGAACAAGTTATGCTCCGGAAAAACCCGGCTCGCCCGGGGATGTTGTATACTTATCTTAGACGGCGGTTTTCGGGAAGGTCCAAGTGGCTTTCTCGAGCGACACTTTAAGAAGAGGGCCGCGAGCAGCAATCAGGAGGGCACGAACATGATTACTACAATGAAGACCGAAGTGAAGAGGTTTACGGCGCCGGATGAAGTGCGCACGTTCCCGAACGGGCGGGTGGAGTTGCTGCATTTCGGCGAACACGTCATCGCCAAGATTACCCTTCAGCCGGGATGGCGCTGGTCGAAGGACGTTAAGCCGATCGCCAAGACGGAATGGTGCGAGGCGGCGCACTTCCAATACGCTATTTCCGGCCGGCTGCATTTCGTCAGCTCCGACAAGCAGGCGTTCGACTTCGAGGCGGGCGATGTCCTCTGCGTCGGCGGCGGCCATGACGCCTGGGTGGTCGGCAACGAGCCGTTCGTGGCAGTGGATTGGTTGGGGATGGCGGACTACGCGAAGGAGTGACCGGTTTCAACGACGAGCGAGGAGTGCTGAATACCCGCCAAACAACCGGCGGGCAAGCCGAGTGCTGAGTGCAGAATGCTACGCATTGATCTGCACTTACTATTCAGTATTCAGCACTCGCCGTTTCTTCGGCTTCCGTCTCTACAAGCGCGCGGAAGAATTTTGCGACGGCGCGGCGCAGGTCTTCGAGTGTGCCGTGGTTGGCGATGCGGCGATCGGCCAGGCGGATGCAGTCGCCGACGTTGGGCGCGTTTTTCCCCGGAGCGCCGTTCAGTTCCTGTTCGAGCAGGCGGATGGCGCCCTCCTCGGAGCGCAGGGCTTCGGGCGATTCGTCGGGGCGATGCCGGGCGATGAGGCGACGGACGATTTCGCGCGGCTCGGCCTCGACCGCGACGAGGATGAAGCGCTTCCCGAACGCGGCGCGCAAGGCTTCCACCTCGCCGGGATGCCGCACGCCGTCGCAGACGAAGACCTCCGGGCGTTTTTTGCCGGGCCAGGCTTTGATCTTCCCTGCGATGCGCGCGGCGAGTACGCCGGGCCCTTCCCTCGCGCGCAACTCGGTGCCGATCCGCGAGAGCGCCTCGCGCGTGAAGCTCTTCTCCGGAATGCCGCGCGAGCGGGCTTCGTCCTTGATCTGGTCGCTGAAGGAGATCGAGGCCAGCCGCCAGCCGCGCTCCGCGGCGAGACCGGCGAGCGCGCAGGCGACCTCGCCTTTGCCGACGGAGGGAAGTCCGGTCAGGCCGATGATGTGGCTCACCTCGCTCGTCATTTCCAAATCCGGATTTCCAATTTCTAATCGAGCCTGCGTTCAACACGGAGGCACGGAGGGCACGGAGACGCACGGAGTAAATTCCCACGGATTCCAAAAGCCTGATTCTCTCTCCATGCCTCTGGGTTAACGATGCGTTTCATTTGGCATTCTCTATCAGGCCTTCGAGATGAGCGGCGGCGCACTGGGGGAGACCGATGTGGTGATAACCGCCTTCCAGGAGCGAGACCACCCGCCCGCCGCACAGCTGCTCGGCGCAGTCCGTGACCATGTCGGTCAGTTGCCGGAAATGCGCCGGCTCGAGTGCCATCGGCGCGACGGGGTCATCGCGGTGCGCATCGAAGCCGGCGGAGATGAGCACGAAGTCGGGGCGGAAGTCCCACATCGGTCCATCCACGACTTTGCGCGCCACGTCGAGGTATTCCTCGGGCGTGGCGCTGTGCGGAATCGGCCGGTTCACGATGCAGCCGAGGCCGGGGCCCTCGCCGGTTTCCTCACGGGCGCCGGTGCCGGGCCAGTGCGGCCAGAGATGAAGCGACGCGAAAAACACCGAGCCGTCGCGGTAGAAGACCTGCTGCGTGCCGTTGCCGTGATGCGCGTCCCAGTCGAAGATCGCGACGCGGCCGACGCCGAGGCGCGCACGAAGATATTTCGCGGCGATGGCGACGTTGTTGAAGATGCAGAAGCCCATGCCCGCGCCGGGCATGGCGTGGTGCCCAGGCGGCCGGACCGCGCAGAAGGCGTTGCGCATTTCGCCGCGAAGGACGGCCTCGACGGCGGCGAGAGACGCGCCCGCCGCGCGCACGGCCGCGGCGTAGGATGCCGCTGATACGATCGTCTCCGGGTCGAGCGCGCCGCCGCCGGACTCGGCCATTTCGCGCACGCGGCGCACGTACGCCGGGTCGTGGACGAGGCACAACTCCTCGATTGTGGCGTCGCGGCAGGCCGGATGCAGGCAGCGGTCCCAGAGTCCCGTCCGCTGGAACTCCGCGACGATCCACGCGAGGCGGTCCGGGTTCTCCGGATGCAGCCCGGTCTCATGCTTCAGGAACAGCGGGTCGTAAAAAATGCCCGTGTTCATCGAGCCCTCCCTCTGCCGCCACGGATTACCACACCGACAACAAAGCAATTTTTGCCACGGATTTCACGGATGGCCACGGATTAACGGAAAACGAAGACCAGGCCGTTTTCAACTTTGCCGTTCGTCGCCGGTAATCCTTGTATTCCGTGAAATCCGTGGCAGAAATTTGCCGTTGTAACATCCGATCCGCTCAGCCGATGCGGTCCTGGCCGCCCATGTACGGGCGGAGCGCCGGCGGCACTTCGACGCCGCCGTCCTCGCGCTGCCAGGCCTCGAGCAGGCAGAGCACCGTGCGCGCGAGGGCGACGCCGGAGCCGTTCAGGGTGTGAACGTACTCGAGCCTGCCGGAGCCGGCGCGGAAGCGGATGTTCGCGCGGCGCGCCTGGAACGCCTCGAAGTTGCTGCAACTGGAGACCTCCATCCAGCGCTCGATGCCCGGCGCCCAGCACTCGATGTCATAGCATTTCGCGGCGGCGAAGCTCATTTCGCCGCTGCAGAGCAGCGCGACGCGGTAGGCCAGGCCGAGTTTCTGGAGCACCTCCTCGGCGTCGCGGAGGAGCTTTTCGAGTTCGTCGTAAGAGGTCTCCGGCCGCACCAGCTTGACCAGCTCGACCTTGTCGAACTGGTGGACGCGCATGAGGGCGCGAGTGTCGCGCCCGTAGGAGCCGGCCTCGCGGCGGAAACAGGGGGTGTAGCAGGTGTAGCGGATCGGCAGGGCGTCGTTGTCGAGCGTTTCGTCGCGATGGAGGTTCGTCACGGGCACCTCGGCGGTGGGGATGAGGAAGAGATCGTCCAGCTCGCAGCGGTACATGTCCTCCTCGAGTTTCGGCAACTGGCCGGTGGCGAACATCGAGGCGCGGTTGACGAGGAGTGGCGGGGAGAAGATTTCGCGGTAGCCGTGCTCGCGCGTGTGCAGGTCGAGCATGAAATTGATGAGGGCGCGCTCGAGCCTGGCGCCGTCGCCCTTGAAGACGGCGAAGTGCGACCCGGCGAGCTTGGCGGCGCGCTCGAAGTCAATGATGTCGAGCTTCTCCGCGATCTCCCAATGCGGCCGGAGCTTGAAGGGACGCCGGACCGGCTCGCCCCAGGCGCGGACGATTTTATTGTCCTCGGCGGACCGGCCGGATGGGACGCCGTCGGCGAGGACGTTCGGGATCAGGGCGAGTTCGCGCTGGAGCTTCTCGCCGGCCTCCTTGGCGGCCGCTTCGAGCGATTTGACCTTCTCGGCCACGGCGCGCATCCGGTCGAGGAGGTCCTCGGCCGGCTCCCGGCGCTTCTTGCGCGCGGCGATCTCCTTCGAGACGCGGTTCTGCTCGGCGCGGAGGGACTCGAACTCGGCGAGGGCCTTGCGGCGTTCGGCGTCGAGGGCGAGTAGCCGGTCGAGGTCGGCGCGGTCGCCCTTCTCGCGGATGGTGCGGCGGACGAGGTCGGGGTGTTCGCGGATGAATGCCAGGTCCAGCATGGCGCTTCGGAACCTCCAGAGAGCAACACAAAATCGGACCGGGTCAGCGCCCGGATTTTATCCCGAAACCCGACGCCGCGCAAACGAATCGCCAGCTCTCACCACGACGGCACGACGAGCCGTTCGACTTCGCTCACGGCCATGAGCCTGTCGAATGGCACGACGAACGGCCAAGAGGGTCAGGCCAGTTCAACTCCTTTCGTCGTGACCATTGTGCCGTCGTGGTGAGGCATTAATTATGGTCCGCTCAAGGGCCCGGGGGGGCGGCCTGAGTGAGCGCCTGGAGGAACTCCGGCACCGGTTCGACGCCGGCGGGCAGGCGCCGCAGGGTCTGAATGTCCGACCAGGACCGGCGATAGTCTTTCTTGTAAAACCAGGCCACCGCACGATTGATGTAGGCTTCGCGGTAATCGGGTTTCAGCGCGATCGCCTGGGTATAATCGCTGATGGCCCGGTCGTAATCTTCCCGGTCGGCGTAGGTGTTGCCGCGGTTGTAGTAGGCGCCGGGGTAGTCGGGTTTCAACGCGATGGCCCTGGCGTAATCCGCGAGCGCCTCGTCCAGGCGCCCGGTCTTTCCATAGGCGACGCCGCGGTTCATATAGGAGGGGGCGAAGGAGGGATTCAAATCAGTGGCCTTGTTGTATTCCTGGATGGCCTGATCGTAGTCGCCCCTGTGCGCGAGCACCACGCCGCGCGTGTTGCGGAAGACCCAGTAATCCGGGTCCAGTCTGACCGCCTCGTCGCAGTCCCTGAGCGCGTCGTCGAACCGGCGAAGTTCATTGTAGACGATCGCGCGGCTGTTGTAGGCGGGCGCGTAGTTCGAATTCAGCCGGAGGGCGGCGGTATGATCCTCGATCGCCCGGTCGTAATAGTGGTTCTCGAAGTACGCCTTGCCGCGGCCGTCGAGCGCGCGCGGGTTGTCCGGCGCCTTGCGGACCGTATCGTCCCAGATCGAGAACTCCGACCGATAGTCCAGGTTCCGCAGGGCCGTGAGGTAAGCCAGCACCGCGACGGCCAGGAACACCGCCACCGCCGGACCGCCCCGCGCGGGCCGGCGGCCTTCGCCGAGCCGGCCGAGCAGGAGATAGCCTCCGATCACCACAAAGGCCGCCACCGCCGCGAGCGGCAGGTACATCCGGTGCTCGGCCGCCTTGTCGGCGATCGGCATGAAGCTTGAGGTCGGCGCCAGGACCAGGAAAAACCACGCGCCCAGGAACCCCCACGCGGGCCGCAACGCCAGCGCCGCCGCCGTCGCCGCGACGAGCGCTCCGACGACGACCGCGCCGGGCACGATGGCGGCAGGCCCCTGCGCCAGCGGCCAGTCGTAGTCCAGGCACAGGCCGACCGGCCAGAACGACAGCCTCAGATAGTGCAGAATGACGCCGAGTTGCGTCACGGCATAACCCATCGGAGCGATGCCGGACACTTGAAAACCCGCAGAGGCGTGCCGTGTGTCGGCCGGCGGGGCGAGCGACGGGATCAGCAGCAGCCACGTCGCGGCCAGCGCGACGTACACCGACCACCGGCGGCGCAACGCGTCGCCGAACGAGCCGGAGAGGAAAATCCGGTCGTAGAGAAAGATCGCCAGCGGCGCGGTGGCGACCGTCTGCTTGGTGAGCATTCCCAGGACGCAGGCCGCGACCGCGGCGGCGTGCCAGCGCAGCGGCCGCTCCGAGAGCGCGCCGCGCGCGAAGCAGTACAGGGTGAGCAGGTAGAAGAGCCCGGCGAGCGATTCCGCGCGCTGGATGATATAGGTCACCGATTCGGTCTGGAGCGGGTGGACCTCCCAGATCAACGCCGTCGCGAGCGCCAGCGCCGTGGCCGCGCCCTCGAAGCGCGCGCGCAGCGCAGGCAGGTTCAGCGTCAGGCGGACCAGCCCGAACAGCGTCAGCGCCGCCAGGATGTGCACGACGATGTTGAAGGCGTGAAACGACGCCGCGTCCAGGCCGGTCGGCGATTGCACGCTGCCGCGCGAGAGAGCGTAATTGACCGCCAGGCTCAGGTTCAGGATCGGCCGGTTCAACGGCGCGAAGAACTTCCAGGGCGGCCAGAGGTGCTGGATCGCCGGATTGGAGACGATCGAGTCAATGTCGTCGAAGACGAAGGCGTCGGAAAGGCTGTTGGCGTAGGCCGCCAGGCCGGCGAGGATGATGATCAACACCGCGAGCCGGTCAAACCTCTCGCGGGAAACCCGCGGGACATTCGGGAGCGCAGACGCCAGCGGCGCATTCATGCGGACATTCTACGTTCCGCCGCGCCGCGGGGCAAGTTTTGCGGCGATAGGGATATGCATTTGGCTCAACTTGCCCCATAGGTGGCGCGCAGTCACCGCCGTCATTCCCCAGAGTGCGCCGCGTACGGCGCACGATGCGAAGGCGGGAATCCACGGCCCGCACAGGCGCTTGGCTTCCGGATTCCCGCTCCCCGATCGGAGTCGGGGACAGGCTTCGCAGGAATGACACGCTCGGTGGAGTTTAGGGCAATCGCACCCCGCAAGCGGTTGCGCGCGGTTGAGTCAAGTACATATCCTTTTCCGGCGATGAGCAGACCCGCGAGCGTCCGAAGCCGCAAAAATGGAGATGATCGGGCTGTTGAAAAGGCTCCTCGCCTGCGAAAAAAAGAAGCGCTCCCCGAAAGGAGCGCTTCTTTGCAAACAGAGTGGCGAGAAGACGGCGCGTATCGCTGGACTACCGACTCCTCCGCCTTGCGATCTTCGCGCCCAGCCCGGCCAGCCCGAGACCCAACAGAGTCATCGTCGCCGGCTCAGGCACAGTAGCGCCAGAGGGTCCACCCGTCAGGTTGAACGCCAGACCCTTATCGGGAAGACTAACCCATCCGAAAACTCCGCTGGTATCGTAGGAGTACTCCGATGTGCCTGTTGCTGATTCCGTGCTTTCGCACCACGTGAAGGTGTTGCCCGGGTTGGAGGCGGTGTCGTAAATGGAGAGGTAGTACGTGCCGGCCGGGAGCGAGATGCTCGCGGTGGCATCATACTTATAGACTTCCCACTCACTCTGGTCCAGGTTGCCCGTGTCTGTGACGGAAAGACCGCCCAGGGGACCGCTGGTGATGTCCCCGCTGGGCTGGCCGGCGCTGCCGGGATTCGACTGGATGTCGTAGTCGAAGATGTCCCCGGACCCTGGCGGGGTGTTGCCCGGATAATAAAAGCCCCACCATTCAATCCCGGTGATCGTTGCGGCCGATGAGAGCGTGAACTGGTTGTAAGCGATAAAAAGGGCGCCGGTTGAATTCTGGTTGTCGCTGAAATAGCCCAAAGAATAGTCCGGCCCTCCGTTGTCGTAGAGGACCACGGCCGACGCCGGCGCCGCCCAGACCGCCATAAGTCCTGCAATCACGAACGCAAGAGAGACTTTCCGCATCGCTTTTACCCCTTTCCTTGATCAATAAACGCCTGTAGGTTTCACAGGCACATGATTCCGGCTGATCCCTCTCCCGAAGGGTTCACAGCGTGTAATCCTAAGCAATTCCCGTGCCAGGCCGCTGACATCGCGTGTTGTGGACGCCAGGTCGTTCAATGAATATAAGGCTTTTAAAGCAATATGAGGAATTATCGCGCCGATTATGGCACCGGCCTTGTGTTGCCGTCTCTCAACATCTCCGGACCGCCCTCTACCCGGCAATGGCAAGAAAACCCTTGCCAGCATTGGATAATCCTGTGTGTCGAGCCGCCTATACAGGGCAAGCAGGAATTGCCGTCCTGAAGATCAAACTGCGCGCGAACAGGCCTCTCGGCACAGCATGCTGCCGCGCGAGTGAACGCAAATGGAGATGATCGGGCTGTTGAAAATGCTCCTCGCCTGCGAAAAAAAGAAGCGCCCCCCGTAAGGAGCGCTTCTTTGAAAATAGAGCGGCTGGAAAACGGCGCGGATCGTCGGACTACCGATTCTTCCGCCTTGCGACCCTCGTGGCCAGCCCGGCCAGCCCGAGACCCAACAGAGTCATCGTTGCCGGCTCAGGCACAGTAGCGCCAGAGGATTCACCCGTCAGGTTGAACGCCAATCCGAACTCGTCAGCAGGAACCCACCCGTAAGTTCCGGTGGTGTCGTAAGACCACTCCGCTGTGCCTAATGCTGTTTCCGTGCTTGTTTGCCACGCGAAGGTGTTGCCCGAGTTGGGGGCGGTGTCGTAAATGGAGAGGTAGTAAAGGCCGGCTGGGAGCGAGATGCTTGCCGAAGCAGTATACTGGTAGATTTCGAAAAAACCCGCATCCAGGGTGTGCGTGTCTGTGACGGTAAGACTGCCCAGCGCACCGCTTGTGATGTCACCGCTGGGCTCTCCGGCGCTGCCGGGATTCGACTGGACGTCATACTTGAAGGCATCCGTCGCCGGCGGGGTGTTGCCCGGATAATAAAAGCCCCACCATTCAATCCCGGTGATAGTTGCGGCCGATGAGAGCGTGAACTGGTTGTACGCCTCGTAAAGGGCAGATCCCTCTATCCCGTTACCGTTCACAGGGTCGCTGAAGAGACCTTCATACGTATCCGGCCCTCCGTTGTCGTAGAGGACGACGGCCGACGCCGGCGCCGCCAAGACCGCCATAAGTCCCGCAATCACGAACGCAAGAAAGACTTTCCGCATCGCTTTTACCCCCTTCCTTTCTCAAAAAAGCCTGTATTTTTCACAGGCACATGGTTCCCGGTGGTCTCTCCCCGAAGGGTTCCCACTATGTTATCCTGAGCAATTCCCGTGCCGGGCCGCTGAGATCGGGCGTTGCGGACGCCGGATCGTTCAATGAATACAAGGCTTTTAAAGCAATATAAGGAGTTTTCGAGCCGATTCTGGCGCCGGCCTTGTGTTGCCGCCTCTCAACATCTCCTGACCGCTCTCGACCCGGCATCGGTAAAAAAACGCTTGCCAGCATTGGATAATTCCCTGTGTCGAGCCAGCTATACAGGGTAAGCAGGAACTGCCGCCCTGAAGATCAAACTGCGCGCGAACAGGCCTCTCGGCACAGCATTCTGCCGCGCGAACGAACGCAAATGGAGATGATCGAGCTGTTGAAGATGTCCCTCGCCTGCGAAAAAAAAGAAGCGCTCCCCGTAAGGAGCGCTTCTTTGAAAATAGAACGGCGAGAAGACGGCGCGGATCGCCGGACTACCGATTCTTCCGCCTTGCGACCTTCGCGCCCAGCCCGGCCAGCCCGAGACCCAACAGAGTCATCGTCGCCGGCTCAGGCACAGTAGCGCCAGAGGGTTCACCCGTCAGGTTGAACGCCAGTCCGACGTCATTATTGTACCACGTGCTTGTAGAGGTATCTACGGACCATTCATCGGTCTGTATTTCCTCGCTCGTGTCCCAGGCGAACGTATCGCCCGTGTTGAGAACGTTGTCTTGAATGGAAAGGAAGTACTGCCCGGCCGGGAGTGTGATGTCCGTCGAGGCGCTGTACGCGTAGATTTCATAGGCACCCTGATCCAAGGTGTGCGTGTCTGTGGGGTTGCCGGTGCCCAGGGAACCATTGGTCACTTCCCCGCTGGGCTGTCCGCCGCCGCCGGGATTCGACTGGATGTCGTACGTGAACGCGTCCGTCCCTGGCGGGGTATTGCCCGGAAAGTAAAAGCCCCACCAGTTAACGCCGGTGATCGTGCTGGCAGATGAGAGCGTGAAACTGTCGTACGCCAGGTAAATGCCGCCGTACGAAGCGGCGTTCACGCTGTCGCTGAAGAAGCCCTCATAGCCATCAGGCGTGCCGTTGTCGTAGAGGACCACGGCCGACGCCGGCGCCGCCCAGACCGCCATAAGTCCTGCAATCACGAACGCAAGAGAGACTTTCCGCATCGCTTTTACCCCTTTCCTTTCTCAATAAACGCCTGTAGGTTTCACAGGCACATGATTCCGGCTGATCCCTCTCCCGAAGGGTTCACAGCATGTAACCCTGAGCAATTCCCGTGCCGGGCCGCTGACACGCCTGTTGCGGACGCCGGATCGTCCAATGAATACAAGGCCTTTAAAGCAATATAAGGAATTTTCGAGCCGATTCTGGCGCCGGCATTGTGTTGCCGCCTCTCGACATCTCCGGACCGCTATGTCGAGCCCGCGCTACACGGGAAGCAGGAATTGCCGTCCTGAAGATCAAACTGCGCGCGAACAGGCCTCTCGGCACAGCATGCTGCCGCGCGAGCGAACGCAAACGCAGATAATCGGGCTGCTGAAAAGGCTCCTCGCCTGCGAAAAAAAGAAGCGCTCCCCGTAAGGAGCGCTTCTTTGAAAATAGAGCGGCCAGAAAACAGCGCGGATCGCCGGACTACCGATTCTTCCGCCTTGCGACCTTCGTGGCCAGCCCGGCCAGCCCGAGACCCAAGAGAGTCATCGTTGCCGGCTCAGGCACAGTAGCGCCAGAGGATTCACCCGTCAGGTTGAACGCCGCTCCCTCTAGTCCATAGCCTGTATCGCCGTAATAGGCAAGTTGAGATTCCCAAGTTGAGCCAGAGTAGATATCCCATATATCGGTGGGTGATTCTGGGGTCGTGGCCCAACAAAAAACGTTGCCCGGATTTGAGGCAGTATCGTCAATGGAAAGGAAATATGCGCCCGCAGGGAGAGCGATATTCACCGCGGCACTATACTCGTAGAATTCAAGCGTTCCACTAGTAGTGGTCGCATAGCTCCCTGTGTCTATGGGGCTCCCATCGCCCAACGAACCGCTGGTAATGTCCCCACTGGGCCCCCCGCCGCCGCCAGGATTCGACTGGATGTCATACATGAAGGCATCCGTCGCCGGCGGGGTGTTGCCCGGAAAGTAGAAGCCCCACCATTCGATCCCAGTGATCGTCGCGGCAGACGAAAGCGTAAAATCGTCGTACGCCTGCCAACTGCTGTTCGTTGGGTCGCTATACCAGCCGCCGTAATAATCCGGAGTGCCGCTGCTGAAAAGAACCACGGCGGATGCCGTCCCCGACCAACTGAACACCAGTCCTACAATCGCGATCGCAAGAAAGACTTTTCGCATCGCTTTTACCCCCTTCCTTTTTCAATAAACACCTGTATGTTTCACAGGCACATGATTCCGGCTGATCCCTCTCCCGAGAGGTTCCCTCAGGAGATTCTACGCAATTCCCGTGCCGGGCCGCTGACATCGGGCGTTGCGGACGCCGGATCGCCCAATGAATACAAGGCTTTTAAAGCAATATCAGGAATTTTAGAGCCGCTTCTGGCGCCGGCCTTGTGTTGCCGCCTCTCAACACCTCCGGACCTCCCTCGACCCGGCAGCGGTAAGAAAACCCTTGCCAGCATATGATAATCCCCTATGTCGAGCCGGCGCTACACGGGAAGCAGGAATTATCACAATGAAAATCAAACTGGACGCTAAGCCACCGGCTATTGCTCAACTGAATCGGAAAAGGCGCTTGAGGGCTGTAACTTCGGAACGCTCTTTTATGTTATCATTGCGCGCCGCTCCTCGCCGACGGCCGTCAAGAAGGCTATTGGTGTACCCTGCCGTTTTGCGATGCAAAGGTCCACGGGATGCCGCAGGAATTTCGCATGGTCGCCAAGACGCTCTTCGGGCTGGAGGGCGTCCTCGCCGGCGAGCTGCGCGCCCTGGGAGCGCAGGAAATCCAGCCGTTCAACCGGCTCGTGGCTTTCAAGGGCGACCTGCGCCTGCTCTATCGCGCGAACCTCTGCTGCCGCACCGCGATCCGCGTCCTCAAGCGCATCCGGAAATTCAACGCCGCCGACGAAAAGGAACTGTACGCCGAGGTTAGCAAGATAGACTGGTCG
>Ga0181539_1000529_pt1 | contig 45946 bp, 42 predicted proteins | sample PEATcosm2014_Bin_46_FD_119767 | JGI IMG/M metagenome (GOLD analysis project Ga0181539, IMG submission 119767) | Peatland microbial communities from MTU Mesocosm Facility, Houghton, MI, USA - PEATcosm2014_Bin23_60_metaG | ecosystem: Environmental > Terrestrial > Soil > Wetlands > Peat | place... | reverse complement strand
CCGTCGCGCCGGCATCCTCGCCTGCGCCATCACCGCTTTTTATCCTTACTACCTGATGCACGACACCGCCTTGCAGGACACCGGGATGGTGACATTCTGCACGGCGCTGTCGGTCTGGCTGTTGCTGCGCGCCCGCAGGCGGTGCTGGAATTTCGATTGGTTCCTCGCCGGCATCGCGCTTGGGACGATGCCGCTCGTGCGCGCTTCAGTGGCGCTCGCGATTCCGGCAGCATTGGTCTGGTGCGTGGTGTGGGGATCGTCGGCCGCTATGCCGGCAAGGCTTCGGCGGGGTGCGATCCTTACGCTCGCCGTCCTGCTGACAGTCGGCCCATGGTTATTCCACACTTATCGCGCGACGGGTGTGCCGGTGTTCAGCTCGCAAAACGGTCTGGCCCTTTGGATGGGGAACAATCCGGACACCTTCTCGCACTATCCCGCCGAAAGCATCGATCAGAGCCGCAATGAAGCTTGGCGGAACCTGTCCGCAACGGATCGAGCGGAACTCGCCGGCCTGGCCAAAGACGAGATTGCAGCGAGCAACTGGTATGCGCGTCGCGCGCTGCAATTCATGTGGGCGAATCCGTCCCTGTTTGCAAAGGGCGCCCTCCGAAAAATCGAGGCCGGATTTTCGTGGCGGCTGAATCCGTACCGCGAACGATTGGCGCAGGCCGCTTATTTCATCGGCTATGTGCCCGTCGCCGTGCTCGGAATCGTGGGGATGGTTCTGGCGCGAGGGCGGTCCGGCACCATCCTCATTGCAATGCTGTACCTCGCCTTCATCGTCGTGACGGCGGTCTTTTGGGCGCACACCAGCCACAGAAGCTATTTGGACGTCTATTGGATCGTCTTCGCCGCATCGGTCATCGAGAGGATCTGGGCCAATCCCACGTCATTCCTGGTGCCGCAAGCTATCCGCCGGAAGTTGGGGCTGCCGGACCGGGAAACAGCGCCGTCGAGCGCCCCGTCATCCAATCGATGAATAAGCCTTCCCATTCGTGGGCCGCAGGATCGAGACGCGCAAATCCGCTAAGCAGCGATAACGACGGCAACGCCTTAAGATCGCGCCAGCCGCCGGTCTTGAAATCGACCGGATAGGCTTCGACAGAAAATCCCGCCGCCCGGAATAGACCCATGGCCCGCGGCATGTGCAGCGCCGAAGTAACCAGGAGCCAATGCTCACCGGGTTTCGGGTCCGCAGTTTTCTTGGCGTTGACCGCGTTCTCCATTGTATTGCGCGCGGCGTTATCGACGGCAATGTTCTCTTTCGGCACTCCTAAGTTCTCGAGAAAACGAACGGCAAATTCGGACTCCGGCCGACCATTGAAAATCAGGTTCGAGTTGCCGCCGCTGAATACGACGCGCAGCGCCGGATAGCGACGCTGAAGTTCGACGGCGGCGATCAGGCGTCCGGCCGCCGAATCGAGCGATATTTGGTTGCGTAGTAACGAAACGTGCTGGTTGACGACGCCCCCCAGAACGACGATCCCGGCCGGCGGACCGCGCGATGCGTCCCACGGCGGGAAACGGTTTTCCAGCGGTACCAGCAGCGCCGTGCCGAGCGGCGTCATGCCACCGATCAGCAACAGCACCGTGCCGGCAAGAGTAGACCGCCGGCCGAGTTGAGCGAACCGGCTTCGCCACAGCACCAAGCCGCAGACGAGGACCAGCAGAATGAGATTGGATGGGACGGCCAGATCGCCGATGGTCTTCGACAGGTAAAAATACATCGGACTCCAACCTCATCGACTCGAGCGCCGCCCCGTGGTCGGAGCGGGGAGCCCCGCCAGAGGCCCCCCTCACCTATCGTCACCGCTGGTCTTGAAAACTGGCCGAGCAAGATGATTCGACGGATGCCGACCTTCGGCCTAGAACTGACGCTGATGAAAGCTACCAAATATGCTATTCATTCGGCAATCGCCGGGTTGCTGTCCGTGCCATTACCTATCGGCGATTCCACATGGATTTGGCGCCAAGGCAATAGCGGCGTCACGGTCGTGCAGGCTGGGATGGTGTGACGATACAGAGCAGTACCAGGGTCGTAGCGCCCGTGCGCCAAGGCGATTCGTTCGGGATTTGGGAGGCGAGCAATGCGCTCGCGCCCGAGTTCCGCCTAATCGCCGCCTGCTGCCGGTGGCCGCCATCGGAATCTCGCAATGCCGTTGTCCGTGCCGCCGCCGCAGCCGTGGCCAATTGGAACGATTTTCTATGGCTCGTAAATCGCCAGCGTGTCGCCGGGCTCGCCCACGACGCGTTGTCATCCGCTCGGATCGAGCTGCCGCCGGCAACCGCGCAGAAACTCAAGGCGCAGGCGCACCATATCCTACAACGGAACTTGCGCTACGCCGCCGAAACGGTTCGTCTGCAACGCGCGCTCGCAGCGGCAGACATCCCTGTCCTTGCGTTGAAAGGCATCGCCCTAGCCCAGCTTGCCTATGGCACGCTCACGACAAAGGATACCAGGGACATCGATCTTTTGGTCCCCCAAGACCGCGTGGACGCGGCGTTGCCGATTCTCGAAAGCGCAGGCTACACGCTATCCGATCCGGCCGAATATCTGAGCCCCGCCCAACGCCGGGCGGTCATTCGCTACGCCAGGGAAGTCCGGCTCGTTCATAGCGGCAAGAACTTTACGGTGGAACTGCAATGGCGCGCGGCTAACAACCCGCTGCTGCTCAAAGGCATTGACGCACATTCGCCGGCACAGAGCGTTTCGATATCCGAAGGCATGAGCGTTCGCACTCTAGCGCGACACGAGCTGTTTTCGTATTTGTGCGTTCATGGAGCTCAACATGCTTGGTCCAGGTTGAAATGGCTTGCCGATCTCAATGCTTTGGTATCGCCAATTGGCGCCGACATCACGCAGCTCTATAGAACCGCGCAAAGTGTAGGCGCCGGTATTTGCGCCGGACAAGCGCTCCTGCTTTGCAACCGGCTATTCAACATGAGCCTTCCCGCCGCTCTCGCAGGCGAGATTGCGGACCAGAGAGGCCTGGAAAGACTGGTGATGATTGCGATGCGGACGATGGCCGACAAACATGCCGAAGCGGACGCGACTCGGAGTTTTGCCGGCACGGCCCGCGTCGTCGTCGCGCAATTCCTGCTGGGGAAAGGACCGGCATATTTCGCGGCGCAATACCGGGCGGAAGCGGTGAGGACGCTCGATATTGTCGGCTTCCCGCTGCCGCCAAGGCTGCATTTTCTTTATCCGCTGTTACGGCTGCCGCTATGGCTCTGGCGGCGAGCGGTCGCGGCGCTTGGCCGCCGTGGTGCCGCTTAGCCATGCCCGAGAGCGCTGAAGCCCCTCATGGCGACGGGAGCGCTACGCTAGGCCTCCCGATCCTCGATTTACCGAAACCCTTATAAGCCAGGCCACATAATCGGGGCTCCGGGACCGCTTGCAACACCCTGCGGACAGCCGCAAATTAGTATGATATCGGACATCCATTCTGTGTCCCAGCGTACTTGCAGAGACTGGACTCTGGCCTTCTCTGGAGGCATCCCGCTATGGTCAAAGCAAATCGCCGCTTACGACGGCCGTCTTCGCATACACGGCTGTTATCGCGCGTCGCCGTGTGGGACGTTATCTGGGGCGGCGTCAGCCCGCTTGCGGCCTATCTGCTGCGCGACGGCGCGATTCTCCGGCCGAACGGCACCATCACCTATTGTGGTGTGGCGTTTCTGGCTTCGCTCCTGGTGTTTCAGTGGTTCCGGACAAGCTCGCCGATCTCACGTTTCTATTCGATCCGGGACGGGTTCGAACTCATCAAGGCTTGCGTCCTCATTGCGGCGCTGGCCGCCGTTGGCTCATTCGTGCTGACCCGGCTCGAGGAAGCGCCACGGTCGATCCCGATCCTGCACTTCATGTTGCTAGCCTCGGGTCTGCTGGGCATGAGGGTCCTGATGCGGCTACGCGACACCCGCCGCGAAATCCGCACCATGATCCCGACGAGAGGGATCGAGCATGTTCTGATCATCGGAGCTTCGCGGCTGGCCTGGTTCTTTTCTAAAATGCTGGAAGAACTCGCGCCCGGCGACTACCAAATTGTCGCAATATTGGATGAGAATAGAAAATTACGGCATCGATCGCTCAACGGCTATCCGATCATCGGCACGCCAACGGACCTGGAGACAGTCGTTGCCGATTACGCGATGCACGGGGTGTCGATCGATAAGATCGTCATTGCGGCGCAGCCGGAAACTCTGGCGGACGCCGCATGGACAGAAATCCGCCGCGTCTGCAATGCGCGACAAATCGGTCTCGAAGTCCTGCCCGAGCGGTTGATCGCGGAGCGACCCGCGGACAGCGACGATGTCCCCTGTACTCCGCAACTTTCCGTCGTCCGGGAAGGCGAGATTGCTCTTTCTCTCGATCGTCCGTTCTGGAAAATCAAACGCGTGCTTGATCTCGCGATCGGGTTGACCGTAGCAATCCTGCTGTCGCCGCTCATCCTCATCGTCTTGACTTTGGTGCTGCTGGATGTCGGTACGCCGGCGATCTTTTGGCAGCAGCGGCTCGGGCGCAACGGCCTGCCGTTGCACCTCTATAAATTCCGCACCCTGAAGACCCTGTTCGACCGCCAAACCAGGGAACGGCGCGAAGCCCACGACCCGTCCGCCGTCGGCCGGTTCCTGCGCAAGACCCGTCTCGACGAGTTGCCGCAACTCTGGAATGTGATTTCAGGCGAAATGTCGTTGATCGGCCCTCGACCGTTATTGCCGATCGATCAACCGCAAGGACATTCGTTACGCCTCACGGTGCGACCCGGCGTGACAGGCTGGGCGCAAGTCTGCGGCGGCACGCTGATATCGCCCGAGGAAAAGAATGCGCTCGACGAATGGTACATCCGCAATGCGTCGCTACGCACCGATCTGATGATCGTGCTGCGAACCCTGGCGATGCTGATCAGGGGCGATCACCGCAACGAGGAGGCAATCGCGGCGGCGCTTTCGGAAAGAACCGACGATGCGGCGAGCTTGACGGATGCGCCCACTGCGCAGACGACCGAGCCGACAAATGCCATTCTTGAACCCGATGCGGCAGAAGCGGGCCGGACGAAACGCCAAGTTCAGTCGTCGAGCCGGCTAAAGGGAGCGGATCCCAGCGCTGTGGCAATTGCGCGGCTCGATCCTTAGTCGTTGTTGACGAGGATCGCTGTTCTACCTGCGCCACGAAGAGCACAATTGCGCCGATACGATCGGATCACGTCTAAGATCCGGCCTCTAAGTCCACAATCGGACTATCCGGCTGCAGAAGAAAGCAATCGTCGACAAAGACGAGCGACGTGCAATGGCGCAGAATTACGCCGGGTGCGAAACCGTAAAAATCTATTCGGCGGCAATTCTTCTCTTTTAGCGCTTCGTATATTCCGTAGCCTTCGGCATTATCGAGGAGAACGGCGCCGCCGGACGCCAAGTGGCCGAATGCCAAGCTTATCAGCTCCTCACGTAAGTGGCCATCGATTACGATAACGTCGAATTTTGCGATTGGATGGGTGGCAAGCACCGCTCTTACCGGTTCGATATCCCGCGTCGCGAGGTCGGCCGGAACGTAATGCAGACTGACATTGCTACCAATCCGAGAACCGAGCGTTGCAACCCATTCCAGGTTTTCCTCGACGGTCAAGACGGATCGTGCCCGCGCCGACCACCAGAGCGTCGACTGACCGCCGCCGAATTCGAGGATATTCCGGTTCTTGAAGTCCCGCTGCGCAAGAAAGTCGATTGCCGGATAGGTGTACCAAGGAATAGGAGAGCCGCTCGCGCTAAGCGCCGTGGTCCGTAGACTGCTCTTCCAGTGACCCGTTGTTGTGCTGAATCGGACCGGCGCAATCATTGCCGTCGCCAATGCCCGCATTTTCGACCAGATCGCCCTGGGCAGCAGCCTTTTTGCCGGCGCGAAGGATTTCTGTAATGCCGTTCTAGCCATGGGTCCCTACGCCAACCGACAGCGATTGACTTGAGTGATCGCCGTCTCGCGATGAATCGCGTCGATCGTTCACAGTAACCGGTCGAGCACGCGGACCCGCGTAGCGCCAGTCAGCCTGTACTGCACAAATTTCTCGTCCCGTACAAACAATCCATTTGGACGCTGACCGCAACCCCGGTCGGGTTGCAGCTGACGCGTCATCGGATCATAGCTGTGCTCGGTGAAACCGGCATCCCGCAGCGCCCCCCTTACGGGAGGCGACCTATCCTCGATAATGATCGCCTTCAGCTCGGGATAGCTTAGGGTTTTCGTGGCTCCGCGGATGACCTCGCTCTCGAATCCTTCGACGTCCAACTTTATCAAACTCGGCCTTTCATCGCTCAATGCGTGGTCGAGCGTATCCAATGAAACGGTTCTGGTCGAACCGGCTCCGTCATGAGCTACACGGTTCATCGTATCGAGATCAATAGTGAATGCGACTTTGCCTTGCTCGGCGCCAAGGGCGGTTTCCCGGCTTTGCACCAAAGACTTGAGCCCGTTTAACGCGATATTCCTCTCCAACGCCGCAAAAGTCACCGGATCTGGCTCGAACGCAATGGTACGGGCGCGCCGTACGCCCGACGCAAGCACCGTATAGCTCCCGATATTTGCACCGATGTCCGCGAATGCATCTTCCGGCCGCATAAAATGCAACAAGAATGCCATGTCTTCGAACTCGTGGAGGCCGCAATAAATATTGCCGGTCGCACCGGTCATACCGCGACGCACCGCAAGACGCGTCCCCTCGACCCACGGCACAACCACTTCGCGCCGCAGCCGACTCGCCAATTGCCAACGGATGAGGCGGCCGAATGCTCGCAACTTCTTTTCCCGCGTCATGGGATGATTGACGATGAAATTTAGCGTGTTGGCGATCACGGCATCACTGCGGTTGGCACGGCCAAAATGCAATTTCCGTCGAGGCCATCACAATCGAGACTGTCACGCCCCCTCGAACTGGCCGGTTCCGGTCAACCGTCGCTCGATGACTTCGAGCGCGATCAGCACCTCGGCGAAGGTTCGCTGCAATACGTAGAACAATCCCCGTCTGCCGTCGAGGATACAACCTTTCACAACGAGCGTGTAGAAAAACACCAGCACGGGCGCCAACCAGCCCCATCTTCTGATTCGATCCACGAAGTCGAAGCCGACAGCGGAGCCCGCAAGAATATATTCAGCCTCGAGCCGCGCATAGCGCTGTTGCGACGCGATCCAATGCGCGAGTGGTTTACGGTCGTCGTGCAAGACTTTGGCTGTGAGCCTGCGAACCACTCCTGTCACCGCCACCCGCTGCGTATGGCCCTCCTGCTCGTAGTGGGCGAAACCGCGGCGGCAAAGAATCGTTACGTCAGGATAGAGCGTTCCCCGCAACGGCGCGCCAGCAATACAATAGCGAAATCCGGCGGAATAGCCGTTGACACCCGGCTCCGATTGCAGCGCCGCAAGCTCGGCAATGACCCCATCCGGGAGGACATAGTCGGCGTCGAGAGCTAGGAACCAGTCCGTCGTTATATTTGTCGCATCGATGGCGAAATTCCACTGTTGCGCATGGCTGTCGAAAGCGCGCTGAAACAGCCTGACACGTCGGTTCCGTGACACGATCGAAACCGTCGCGTCGGTGCTGAAGCTGTCGACGATAACGATGTCGCGGGCCCATTCGAGCCGTTCCAGCGTGCGTTCGATATTGGCTTCTTCGTTAAAGGTAAGGATGACCGGTGTAATATTATCAAGCACGGTTCGCCCATTCGTCTATGCAGGTCTGGTAGACCCATTCCATCTGCTCGGCAATTCGCACCCAGGAGAAATCTTGGGCGGCGAGCCTTTCGCCGGCTTCGCCCATGAGGCGGCGGCGTGCCGGATCGGCAAGCAACGCGGCGATCGCCGCCCCGAGTTGCTTCGATTCGCCGTCAACGACCAAGCCGGCGCCGGCTGCGCCGATGACGCGGGAAAGGCCTACTTCCGGGGTCACCACCACGGGGCAGCCGCAGGCCATCGCCTCGAGCGCCGCGATGCCGAAATTCTCCGAATAGGAGGGCAGCGCGAATAAAGCTGCGGATCTCATCAGATCCCACTTCTCCTCATTATGGACCGGACCCAAAAATCGCACTTGTTCAGACAAATTCAGGTCCCGAACCATAGTCTCCAGTCGCGGTTGATAATCCTCTTCGTCGTTCCCTGCGATCAGAAGATCGGCATTCGGAATATAGGCCATCGCGGCAATCAGTCGATCGAGACCCTTCTTCCAGTTGATACGGCCCAGACTGAGCACATAGGGTCGTTGCCCGGTCGCGGGGTGCTGATTGGGCCGGACTGCGCTCGGAAGTTCGATTCCGTTGGCGACAATGACCACCCGCCGCACTGGAAGGCCGAGCTTTGTCAATTCGGCCAGTTCCAGTTCGGAGGTCACGTGGATGGCCGCTGCGCCCCCGACGTTCGCGCGTTCAAACATCCTGATCCAGGTGGTTTTTAACAGCCGGCTCTTGCGTTCGATGAGATCGCCGACCAGCATTCCTCGCGGCGCCAGCACGTAGGGCACGTTCGCTTGCCGGGCAACGCGCGCTGCTGCGAGCGTGGGCCAGAGGAAGACGGAGTGCAGGTGCAGCGCATCGAATTTCCCCACATTGGCCGCGAACGCCCGGCTCATTTCGGGTGAGCGATAAAGCCGGCGGCCCAGCCCACATGGAAAATACCTGACCGTCACGCCGTCGACGACGACAGGCTCGGCCAGCGAAACATTCGAGACTCCAGGTCCGTCGACATTGGTCGTGTAAACATGGACGTCGTGCCCGCGACCGGCGAGAGACCGACATAGTGCATGTACCGAATAAATCGGTCCGCCATAGCGCACGGCCGGCAGGTAGGTCGGCACAACGTGGAGGATGCGCATCGTCGCTATCGCGTTGAGCAATCCAGAACCCACCGCTATCCGCGCAGCTTGCGTGTCGCCGGCGGTTGTTCTCGATGGATTTTCATTGCCTCGAAACCCTGGCTAGAGCGGCCTAAGCGTGTAGCGCCTGTTGCCAATGTGTCGCGCTGCGGTCTTGGCAAGTCGATGGCTCGGTTCCTCGACCGAGCGATAAAACATATAGCATCCAACCAAAACGCTGCCGATAGCAAGCGGATTTGCAGGGTTGATCGCTACGCCGGCTAAGCCGAAGAGTCCGACCGTGACGGCCGCAAGCGGCAAATGCATCAGATAAATCGAATAGCTCCATAGGCCCGCCCGTTCGAGAGCCGGCACCGGACCACGCGCGCGGCTCCACCGGATTTCGCGTTCGAGCCAGAAGAACGCTGCGATAGCGAAGATGTTGAGTGTGATCGGAGCTCCAATGGGCGTATGGAACTCCAGCGCGCTCGAGATGACGCTCAATACCCAGATGCCGAACCGCCAGGCCCAGATCGATCGCGCCGACGGCACCGAGGTATTGGAATGACCTATCATGACCCGCTCGGCAAGAATGCAGCCGAGCAGCCAGCACGGCAGCCCGAGAATGCAGGTCAAGGCAATGCCGTGATCGGTATATTGGGCGGCAAGGGGCTGGGAGAGGACGACGGCGCCCGAGCCCACTGCTGAACTGCCCAACACCCAGCTCCAGCCCCAAGCGTTGCGCAACAGCACGATCAGCGGATAGGCCGTGTAATAAGCGAGCTCCGCATAAAGACTCCACAGGATACCTACCACGAGGGCGTCGAGTCCCAACCCCGTCATCACCGAGATGATGGCGGCAACAATCATCGGCAAAACGATGCGCAGATAGCGTGAAGCATAGAATTCGAGCACATCCAATTTACGCCGCTTTATCCGTGGATAGTGGATGCAAAAGCCGGAGATTATGAAAAACACGATCACGGCGGCGTGGCCATTGAGCGCATTGTCGACCGTGCCTCGAATCGCCCAGCCGAGCGATCCGTCCGGCCAGATCCACTTCACGCTCGGAGCGACATTAAAGTGCATGAGTAATACAGTGAGTGCCGCCACGAACCGAACGCTGTCGAGCCCAACTACGCGTGGCAGGGCTTTCGTTGGCGGCTCAGTCATGGCGTGCCCGTTTACGTCAGCGGAGCAGACGACGGAATCAATCGTGTAGAATTTTGAAAATCGGGTCAAATCCGCGCCAAATTCCGTCTCGCAAGGATTGCACGCTGGACGGCTGGCGCGAAGTAACGGAGAACCATGTAGGCTGCGGCGAAGACGGTGAGGTTCCCACCCAAGATCTTTACGGCGCTCAATCCGTATGCGCTCAGGGACAGGAAGACCACCGGCATGGCCCCATAGGCAAAGAGCTTGTAACGCAGGTTCGCGAGATAGCGATATTCCGCGCCGTACAGAAGACCCAAAAGGAATATCGGAACGAACATCAGGATAGGGCCAAAATCGACATAACTCTCGGCCATGTATCCCATCGGGATTTCCGTGTCGCTGATTCGGCCCTCGAGTGTAAGCCGCATACCAGTATACTTTTCGGTATTGACAATATCCGCCTCCAATGACGGCTTGTCCGGGAACAACAGGCGAGGCTCGAAAATATGGACGAGCGCTGCACCCCAGATCGCCCCGCCCGCATAAGGCACGCTCGCAGGAACATGGTCCACAGCGGCGCCGAAAAACTGCGTATACTCAGTGCGTTTTAGCATCTGATCGAAACCGTCGCCCAAGTTTGGCAACCCTTTGTTCCAAATCAAATCCGCGATCGCGCCAAGCTGATCCGTGACACCCACCACCACGGTTTGCTGTCCGGTACCCCCGCTCAGATAACGACGATACTCCATCTTGACCTCGGACCATGCGGCTAGCAGCACAACGCACGCTATAGCGAGAGGAAGAAAGGCAAGAACGACCCGCACGTTCATCTTCGGACGGACCGTTAGTGCAGCAACGATCATCACGTAAAAGACCTGCTTGAAGTCGGCAAAATAAGACGTAAAGCCCAGCACGAGTTCAAATAGGAAGGCTGTAGCGAGGAAACCATATCCACGCCTTTGAGCCATCACGATGACCGCCAGCGCGAAAAAGAATGCCCATTTGAAGTCGATCAACGATAGGAGTATTTGCGTCAAGCCCGGAACAATTCCTATCGCCCGATCGATGTTCATAACTACGACTTGGGCCGCCAGATAGGCCATGAATGCGCGTCGCGGACTGTACCGCCGGACCTCCGCTTGAAACTGTCTCAACGGGTCGCTTACGTCAGTCCCGCGGATCATCAACCACATCCCGCCAGCAAGGACCAGCAGGCCGCCAAGGCTCAGCCATGTCGCCATGACAATTCCGGGCACATATTGATAATCGGTCATGGGAACGCCCGCGACCGCCGCCTGAATGACCAGCAAACTGACCTGCGACCACTGTAAGGCAAAGGCAGCGAATAGGATGGGTGGCTCGCCGACGCGCCAGAGCAGCTTGGCACCCGCGAGCAGTACGAGCATGCAGGCCAGCGCCAGGAGCGGCTCGGTGCCCGATAGCATTAAATAAATCGTCAGAGCGATGAACAACAGCACTATCGGGCTGCCAAGCACCACGTGACCGCTTCGCCGCGCCCCCGCGGTTTTCGGCAGCGCCGGGAAGTGTGCCATCGCTTGCTTGTTCATTACCGATCAAGCCCTCGTCTGCCGAGAACAACCGTTGCCGCGGCAATTATAGCCTCCGCGGAACAACTTGGCGAATAGCGGGCAGTCATGGCCGCAAGCGCATCCCGGACCATCGAATCATGCGCCCTGCCGGAAAACTCCTGTATGGCGTTGGCCAGCGCCTGATGGTCCCCGACCGGCACGATTCGCCCGGTCAGATTTTCCTGTATCATGTCGGGTGCGCAGCCGATACGGTCGGAAAGGACGGCGGGCAACCCGCACGCGAAGGCCTCGTTGACCACCAACCCCCAAGTCTCGATTTGCGAAGGCAAGACCAGCAGATCGGCCGCCGCATAGATAGCGGCTAGTCCCGATTGATTGACGAAGCCGATGAAGGTCGTCGGAACGCTGGACTGCGAAGCGTGGCGGCGAACTGCCTGTTCCAAATCTCCCGTTCCAACAATGAACAGACGCAACTTCAAGCCACGCTTCGTCAGCAGGCTCAGGGCTTCGAGCAACACGTCGAGACGCTTGCGTTCGATGAGCTTGCCGACAAAGAGGACGACAAATTCGTCCGAAGCCGCGCCATGCTCCGCCCGGATGCGATCGCGGTCACGGCGTGCTGCCGTCGCGCCTGTGGCAAAAAACTCGTTATCGACGCAATACGGAACCACGAAGATACGCCCCGCGGGAATGCTATAATGGCGAAGGAACTCGACCGCCCTCGTGCCCGTTGCCAGAAAGCCATCGAACCAGCGCAGGACGAATGGGTAGCCCAGTGCTTTTGCCAGACGCTTGAGAACCGACCGCTGCGCGTCGAGATACGAATCGGTGCGTGCAATCACCGGCACCCCAAGTCGTTTTGCCGCTCGCCCGGCCTGCAAATAGGACTTGAAGTGCCAACCGTAGGTGATGAGCGCGTCAATTCGATCTCCGGCAAGAGCGCGACCCACATCCGGCGTATCACAGCCGCCGAAACGCGTGATGCTTGGATTCGCCGCTACGTTGTCCAGGAATGTATGCGGAAACCCGCTGGTGAGATCCGTATCCCAATCGAAACCCGCGCCAAATCCAGCCTCCACCTGGTTGTCCGCCGTCGCCCGATGCGCGAAGTAAACATGCAGATCGACACGCTCGGCGAGAGCGCGAAACAACGGCGCCTGATACTGGATCGGATGACTGGTGACGACGCCTAGACGCATCTATCACGTCTTCAAACGTTGACCGCCGCGCGCCGCCGCGCCGCCGTCACCGGGAATAGCCGTCGCGGCGCCAAGCAGTCCGACGCGCTTAGCGTTGTACCCGCGCTCGATAATCTCGCGCCACCACGAGCGGTTCTCAAGATACCACTTTACCGTCTTTTCGAGGCCGGTCTCGAAACTTTCCTGGGCGCGCCAGCCGAGTTCACGTTCGATCTTGCCGGGATCGATCGCATATCTGCGATCATGACCCGGACGATCTTCGACATAGCCGATCAGGCGAGCGCGCGACCCATTCGGCGAGGGCACCATTTTATCCAGCAAGTCACATATTGTCTTGACGACGTGAATATTGGTGCGCTCGTTCCGACACCCGATATTGTAAGTCTCGCCAACGCGACCGCGTTCAAGAACCAGGGCGAGCGCTCGCGCATGATCCTCGACATACAGCCAGTCACGAATGTTCAGGCCATCGCCATAAACCGGCACTTGTTCTTCCGCGAGACCCTTGATGATCACGTGGGGGATCAACTTTTCCGGAAAATGATACGGCCCGTAATTGTTGGAACAGTTGGTAACAAGGGTGGGAAGCTGATACGTCTCCCGCCAAGCGCGCACGAGGTGGTCGGCCGACGCCTTGCTTGCCGAATAGGGCGAGTTCGGCACGTACGGCGAATTCTCGGTGAATAGACCATCCTCTCCTAACGAGCCGTAGACCTCGTCCGTCGACACGTGCAGCAATCGGAATGCGGCGCGCCGGCTCTGATCGAGAAGGCGCCAATAGCGCAAGGCCTCCTGCAGCAACGTGAACGTACCCACGATGTTGGTCTGGATGAACTCGCTCGGACTGTCTATGGAGCGGTCCACATGGCTCTCCGCCGCGAGGTTCATGATTCCGTGCGGCTGATAACGCTCGAACAGTTCGCGCAGTTGCGCACCGTTGCAGATGTCGACTTTTGCGAACGTATAGCGCTCGTGTCCGTTCGCGTTCGGGATCGAATCGAGATTTGCGGCATATGTCAATTTGTCAATATTGACCACGTGTGCGCCGGTCTGATCGAGGAAATACCTCACCACCGCCGATCCGATAAAGCCAGCGCCCCCGGTTACGAATATCGTCTTGCCGACGAAACGCATGTCGGCTGCGCCGCTTTCCGTCATTGTTGCGTTTCCATGATTCGGATCATAAGAAGAGCACACTCACGCCGTTTTCGGTCTGAAGCAACTCTCAACGCCTCTGCCAGCAATGACCCGCTTCATGAAATTGCTCTAGGAGGATGCCGAGGAAGCAGAACGATAGATCGAAAGCAGGTATTCACCATAGCTACTCTTCGCGCAGCGAGTTGCCAGCTCGCCGAATTGCTCGACCGAGATGTATCCCAGGTGCAACGCGATTTCCTCTGCACACGCGATGCTTTGGCCTTGCCGCTGCTGCAAGATATGCACGAAATTGCTCGCCTCGAGGAGTGAAGCATGCGTTCCGGTGTCGAGCCACGCATAACCGCGGCCGAGCACGTCGACAAAGAGATCGCCGCGTTCCAGATAGGCGCGGTTGACGTCGGTAATTTCGATTTCCCCGCGGCTCGAGGGCTTGATGGCAGCGGCAATCTCGACCACGTCGTTGTCGTAGAAATAGAGTCCGGTCACTGCTACATTCGATTTTGGATTTTTCGGTTTCTCCTCGATGGAGAGCGCGCGGCCGCGATCATCGAGCTCCACAACGCCGTATTGCTCTGGGCTCTTGACCACATAACCGAACACAGTGGCGCCGGTTCGGCGGTCGGCCGCTTTGCGGAGCTGTTCGGTCAGACCATGGCCGTAAAAAATGTTATCGCCCAAAACGAGAGTCACGCGATCTTTGCCGATGAAATTTCGCCCAATGATGAAGGCATCGGCCAGACCACGCGGCTCGTCCTGTGTGGCAAAAGAAAACGTGAGACCAAGCTGGGAGCCGTCGCCCAGAAGCCGCTGGAAAGAGGGGCTATCCCAAGGCGTTGTAATGACGAGAATCTCGCGAATCCCAGCCAGCATCAACACCGACAAAGGATAATAGATCATAGGCTTGTCGTACACCGGCAGCAGCTGCTTGGAGATGACCGCCGTTATGGGGTAGAGCCGTGTGCCGGCGCCGCCAGCAAGGATGATCCCCTTCATACTCTTGACTTCTCCCGCGTTTGGCAACTTCTCACAACACGGCACGCGCGCTATACAAGCTGAGCGCGCGAGCCGGATGAGCTCGCTTGGCATGCAAAGTCATGAATGTCATTCGAACTGCAATTCCTGAAGTACTGATCATCGAACCACAAGTGTTCGGGGACGGGCGAGGCTTCTTTCTCGAATCCTTCAGAGCCGATCGTTATGCGTCCTACGGGATCACTGGCCCGTTCGTGCAGGACAACGTATCGCGTTCCGCATATGGCGTAGTTCGGGGTCTGCATCTGCAGAATCCTAAATGCCAGGGCAAGCTCGTCAGCGTCCTGCGCGGTCGCGTGCGTGACGTTGCGGTCGATGTCCGTCTCGGCAGCCCGACATTTGGACGACATGTCGCCGTCGAATTGAGTGAGAGCAACCGTCGCCAGGTCTGGGTGCCACGCGGATTTGCGCACGGCTTTGCGGTGCTGTCGGAAACAGCGGACTTCTTCTACAAGTGCGACGAATATTATAGTCCCTCGGACGAAATAGCGGTGCGTTGGAACGACCCGGCGATCGGAATCGCATGGGGGCTCGACTCTCCTGTGCTGTCGGCGCGCGACGCCGCGGCACCCTTACTCGCCGAGGTCCGGACCCTGCCAGCCTACGAGACGCCGCAATGCTCATCATGATCACTGGCGCCACGGGGCAGATTGGTAGCGCGCTCATCAAGTCACTTGGGGCGGGGAGCTCTATCATGGCGGCAGGGCGCAATGAACTGGACCTCGCGCAACCCGGCCAAATCGCTTCGACGCTCGATCGCATCGGCCCGGACCTGATCGTGAATGCTGCCGCCTACACCGCAGTCGATCGCGCCGAGGACGACAGAGAGATGGCATTTCGGATCAATGCCGAGGCTCCCGGCGCCATGGCTTCATGGGCGGCACGCCGCGGGGTGCCGGTCATCCATTTCTCAACCGATTACGTGTTCGACGGCACAGGCACGCGCCCGTGGCGCGAAGACGATCCTGCAAACCCGCTGTCCGTTTATGGTGCGAGCAAGCTTGCGGGCGATGACGCGATCCGCTCGGCGAGGGGCTCCCATCTGATTGTTCGCACCTCGTGGGTATACGCCACACAGGGAACGAATTTTCTGCGAACCATTGCACGGCTCGCGATGCAAGGTCGGGAATTGCGTATTGTTTCCGATCAGGTCGGTGCTCCAACTTCAGCTCGACTGATTGCTGACGCACTCGCCGGCATGATCGGCATGGACAGTACGCTTCTGGCAAACCGTTTCGCCGCGTCGAAGGGCATGGTCAACATTGCCGCATCGGGTGAGACGAGTTGGTACGGGTTCGCCGTTGCAATTGTCGATGGTCTGAAAGCGCGCGGCGTTGCACTTGCGGCCGAGCGCGTCGTACCGATCGCGACCAAGGATTACCCGACCAAAGCCAAGCGGCCGGCGAATAGCCGCCTTGACCTGACGCGGCTCAGGCATCTGTTCGGCGTACAACCGCCGCAATGGAATCAAGCACTCGACGCGGAACTCGATCAACTGGCAGCTACGCTTGTCCGCTAAGTGCACATCATGGTCATCGCTCCGCTCGAATCAAGGATTCGCATCCCTTTTGCGGGCGATGACCACTACCTGCTGTGCAAATAAATTCGGCCAAATCGCCACGCCAAGTCTATCGATCGCGGCCGCAATGCCCTGCAGAAACTTGAAGCGTCGGATGGGCCAGAGCGGAACAGCACCATCACCAAGCTTCTTAACAACAGTCACATGTGCACGGAGTTCGCTGCCCAACAACTCACCGATTACCGAATTGAATGTGAAGAATTTCAGATGGGTGCGGTCCAAAGTGCCGTAATCCGCGTAACCGAAATCGCCGCGAAGAAATCTGAGTCGCGTACGCCACTCGAGAACGTTGGGCACAGCGATCACCAGCGTCCCGCCCGGGATCAGATATGGCAGAAAACGCAGAATTGCTGCGGCCGGCTCTCTTAAGTGCTCAAGGACGTGAGAGAACAAGAGGCAATCGAAATCGTCCCTGAGGTCTGCCGGGGACCCCTGTTCGATGTCGAAGGTGTGCACGCGATCGAGGACATGTCCGGCCCTCATGGCTTCGGTCGGGTTGAATGTTATTCCTTCGATGCAAACGCCTGGGTTAAGTCCCTTGATTAGGGCCGCGTTATCCCCGCAGCCGCAGCCGACGTCGAGGATGCGCTTTGCATCGCGCGGCACCTGGTCAACGACGAACCGATTTCCGCTATCTGAATAGATCGGCATTTTGCAGAGCTATCGTCGCACGTCGTTTCATCGCCGCCGGCCCGTCAGGATCCTGACAGCTGCGACTTGACGGGCATTTCTCGGACATTGGAATCTCATAGCCTCGGCGGCGGCACGGTCGGTTGCGGCTGCCAATCGGGCCGCAGGAGGCTGCGAGCGCAGCCCCAGATAACCCAGGGGAGCGGATATAGTCCATGGAGCCGCCAAAGCGCGGCGGCCGCTTCCCCGATCCGCCCGCTGCGCAGGAGCCGCGCTATCCAAGCGGCATGATAGCGCCCTCGCGTCACCGCGCGAAAGCGCCGGATTTTTCGATAGTCGTCGGCGTTCCAGCGGCTGCGATACCACTTTTCGAGCGCCAACTCGTCGCGAAGGTAGCGCGGTCCGGTCGTGGAGAGTGCCGAAGTCATGCCTTGGTGGGTTCGGATGCTGTGCAGCACTGCAACGTTGCGAAGGATGGGAAACCGCTCGGCGACCCGGTTATAGAACTCGATATCGCCGGCAACGGGAAACTCCGGGCTGAAAACCCCGATCGTTTCGAAAGTGCGCCTCGGAATCATGATCGATGAGATCGAGGCCGGCAACGCGCCATAGTGAGAGCCGATCCAGAGATAGAGGTCCCGGCCGATAAACTCCGGCGTGGCATCGCTGCCGGCCGATGCGATGAGCGAACCGCTTGCGTCGATGCACTCCGGCGCGCCGTAGACAAGGCCGGCCTCGGGATATTTTTGTAGAAGCCGCACCTGCGAGGCCAGATAGCCCGGCTTCATCAGGTCGTCCTGCGAAAACACCTGAATGAACTGGCCTGTGGCGGCGGCGATGCAACGATTCAGATTGCCGAAAATCCCGGCATTCGCCTCGTTCGTCAGCACCCGGATGCGCGGGTCCGTCAGTTTCCGCACGACTTCCCGCGACCCGTCGCCAGACATGTCATCCGATACGATCAGCTCGAATTCGATATCCTGCGCCAGGATCGTCGCGATCGCCTCGGACAAGTATGGCAAGCCATTGTAGACCGGCAAGACTACCGAGACGAGCATGACGTTCGAACCCGATCGAAGATATCGGCGAAACGGCCGGCAATCGCAGTCCCCAGATAGGGTTCGAGCTTGCTGTTATCGACTTGACGAAGCGCAGCGCGGCCCTCCGCCAAGTCCGCCAGCGCACCTGCGATGTCTGCGACCTTGGTCGCGACCGGCGCCGCATCGCCGAATTTCACCAGCAGGATGCCGCCGACGGCCTCGGCGATGGCGCACACACTGCTGCGCTCGTGGAATATGGCCAGCACCGGCCGTTTGGCAAGCAGCGTGGGATAGAGCTTGGACGCGGTGTAATGCGGCTCATCCGACCCAAGCATGAGCTGCACGTCGGAACGAAGCATGACATTGAGCGCATCGAGATAGGGAATGCGCTCCGGCGTTTCGGAAACATGCTCCGCAATTCCGGCGCGGCGCGCGAACGGCATCGCGACTTCGGCCATCGCGCCCGACGCGCCCATCGGCTGATTGCTGCTGCCGACAAAAACCAGACGCAGTCGATCGTAAAGTTGCGGACGCTCCGACTTGAGCCGCGCCACGGCGGCGAACAACGCCTCGAGCGTGCGATAGGCGCCCGGCCAGACATTGCCGATGTAAACGACCGTGAAGCAGCCGGGCGTGTTCGGCAGCCACGGGCATGGACGCTGCCCCGCGCTCAGATACGCGAAGTCGTCCGCATCGCCGCCGATCGGAATCGCCGCCATCCTGTCCGCATCGAGCCAGGGATGGCGTCGGGCCATTTCCGCGTTTTGCAGGTCCGATACGGCGGTAACGAAATCGGCATGACGCAGAGCACGCGGCTCCAGCCGGGTGCCGAGCCAATGCGCGACACCGATCTTGGAAAATCGCGATTGAGCCGCGCCGTATTTCGAGACCCAAGGGTCCTGAAAGTCGAGGATGACGGGCTTGCCGTAGCGCTCTTTCAGCCATCGCGAAAACAACATCGGATAATAGGGCGATCCGGTAATGAACACGGCATCGACCGTTCGGCTGTCGAGAATGTCACGCAGCGAAGCTTTCAGAGCATGAAACGCGCGCAGGCTGATATCCCCAATCCCCGCCAATCGCGTCAGCCGGGACGGCCATGCCCGGGTCTTGACGATTTCGAGATCCGCCGGGAGCAATGCCGCAAGTTCGGGATCGGTCGCACCCTGGTAGAAGCTTTCGTGCACGCAGAGAACGGTCGGCCGCCATCCGGCCGCGGGCAGATGCTTGGCCAGGATGCGGGCGCGATGCACGCCCGCAAGCGTGCTCGGCGGGAAATAGGGCGAGACGATAATGACGCGTTTCATGTCCAACATGCGGCTGCATCGCCGTCACGGGATCGAGCGGCCGAGAGGTTCCGGGCCGTCGCCGCGCACGGCGCGCACATAGATCGAAAACGGCACAGCCGGATCTCCCCTGTCCAACGCGACCAAGGGAGCGCCGACGGCCGCCACGACGGCTGCGGCCGGTTCGCCGAACATGGCGCGCAGCGGCGCCTGAACCTTTTCCTGCAGCAGCACCAACAGCGGCCCGCCGACGCCTTCGGTCCGATCGATGCGAAAGCCGATCGGGCCGAGGAGCTGGCGATAGGACTGCTCGGTATACCCGTGGCGCACGTGGCCCCCGGCTTCCGCCAAATCGAGTATCTCCCTCCGCCAGCGTGGGTGCTCGGCATTGGGGCAGCAAAGGTGCAGAATGCCACCGGGCCTGAGCAATCGCCAAAAGGCTCGACAAACGGATTCGTCGCGTCGGATATGCTCTAAGGTTTCGTAGCAGATGATCTCATCGAACGTATCATCGAGCCGTGCAACGTCGTAAAGATTCATCTCGCTAAACGACAATCGATCCTCGCCAATACCGAGGAAGCCGTTGTAGAGCGCTCTCGCCTTACGGACGAGGTTCGGATCGATTGCTACCGCCGTGACCGTGGCACCGCTCTTGTACGCTCGGTATGCAAACCAGCCGTTGCCGAAGCCGGCATCTAGCACCTTGCGCGCACCTTTCAGCCAGTACTTCTCGAGCCCGGTACGCCGCCGCGTGAAGATATCGGTGCCCGGCAGCGCCAGGTAGCGCAACAGGCTAGGGTCAATATGCGGCAAATTTAACATCTGTCGGCGATCCCCTTTGCTACTGTCGTGCCGTGTCTTGGATCTGCGCAAACAGCCGATCGACGGTATCGACGACTATTCTGGACTCGCGCTCCCAATTCCATCGCTCGCGGGCGGCGGCAAGCGCTGCCGCTTTGGCGCGAGCCAAGAGAGCGCGGTCGGCGGCACAGCGATCGAGGATCTTGGCAAGCCCGGCAATATCGCCGGGGTCGTAAAGAAAGCCGATGTTCGGGGTGGCATGGAAAACATCCGATTGCCCGCGGGTGCGCGAGGCAACGACAGCGAGCCCGGCCAGCATATAAACGAAGATCTTATTGGCGATGCAGACGTCCCTGTTCGACGTTGTCGGCGCCTCAAGGCACAATCCCACGTCGTACGGTGCCGCGCTTGCGAGAAGATCTCCCGGAGGGACGACAGGATGGAAATGAATACGTTCAGAGACTCCCTGTTCTTCCGCCAGCCGCCGCAGGTTTGCGATTGACCCGGCCAAGTCGTCGCCTCGGATATGGAGTTCAGCACGCTCGCGCATCAGCGCCATCGCGCCGATCGCGTCTTGCAGCCCGCGATCGAGGCTGGCGATCTGCGAAAACCAATATAGTGAGAGGACGGCATTCACGGGCGTCGAACTCGGCGGCGGTAGCCTGGCCCGGTCGGACCATGGAAACACGTTCAGCACAGTTGTCGGGCTCGGCAATCCCGTCGTCCTCGCAACCTCTTCGGCGATACCCCAGGACGCTGCGGTGAGGAAGCGCGAAGCCGGCAAATAGCGGTTTTCGAGCGCAGCAATCAGCCTGATCTGCAGATTTCCCGATTCACTGGGAGGCGCCTCGCCGCGATGAAAATCTTCGAAGTCGAAGGCGAATTCAGCGCCGGTCCAGCGCGCCGCCCAAGCGACGACCGGCAAACTCCCAGGGTAATGTCCGATGTACAGATCGCAGCGATGACGGATGGCACGCCAAAGGAGCGGAACAAAGTAACGAGAGCATCCCAGCTCGGCGATCGGGAAGCGCATCGACCAACGGCAAAGCCGCTGGAACAGACGAAGCTGCAGCGCCGATACCAATCGGCGAATGCGACCGCCGATCGACGGAGAGACGTCGACAATGTCCGCTCGCCATTTTGCCCGCTCTAGAACCCGCCGATCCATCGACCGCGCCCAATCGTAATGCTGGAGAAACAGCACGACGACATCGTAGCCGGCGGCGGCGAGCGCATCGGCTTCCTTGACGACGCGGGGATTTTGCGAAACCGACCCCACCCCGACAATGCAAATGCGCTTACGCGCCACGCGCTTTGATACGGGAGCCTCGCGGGCCGGATTCAAAACCGCTACGGCGCGTTGCGCACCGTCGGACTGGATATTGTCGAGCATTCTAAGCGCCGACGGCAGAGCGCCCCTCGCGGGCACTCGCAGCAGAGCTGTCACGTGCAGTGGCAAGACTCATTTGCGTCGCCTCGGCTATTCTGTCGATAAAGGCGCTCCACACCATCAGGCGCCAGGCAGCGCCGAAACGATTGAAGATATCCCTGCTCCTCCACTGGCCGGGCGGCGCCCGGAGTTCCCGCGGAACGCGGTCGGAAAACATCTCTATGGCATCTTGCGACACCGTCTCGCGCAACCCGCCAAAGCGCGACAATGCCCAATGCCATCGCAGATTATAGGCGAAGCCTAGCTTGCGACGTTCCACGAACCAGCGCGGCCAGTCCGCGAGTTGATCTTTCAGCAAGTGCTTGAGCGATGCTTGATTACCGACAATTTCAAGCGGCAAGCTGCGCACATAGTTCATCAAGGACAGATCGAGCAACGGGCAACGGACTTCGACGCCCTGCTCGGCCGAGGCCCGATCAATTTTCGTGAACATGTGCCCGAGCAACGTATTACCAGTGACATCGCGGGCCCAAGACGCCATCCAGGCGCTTGCTCCGGGACCGACGCGAACCAGGCTCGCCTGATCGTCGGACTCCAGTTCATGACTGCGCCAATCCACGGGCGGCCGATAGCCGAGAAATACCTCATCGCCGCCGTCGCCGGTGAGAAGAACTTTGCCATAGGGAGCCGCCGCTTGGATCAGTTGAAACAGGAAAAAATAGCTCGGCATGCCGAGTGGCTCGTCCTGTACCGAAATGGCATGTCGGATTGCGTCCGGCAGGCGCCCGCGCTGTGGCCGGACGATCTCGAGATCAAGTCCAAGCCGCTTCGCCGCGTAGCGTGCGTAATATTCGTCCTGCGTGTAGGGGATCATCGAGCCGAGCGTGAGGGCCTTGAAAGGCCGCTCGGCCGCGTCGCAGCTTAAGCGTTCGGCCGTAATCTGGGTGACGATCGTGGAATCCACGCCGCCCGACAACAACGCCATCGGCTGCGGATTATTTTCGAGACGGCGATCGACCGCGGCCACGAGCAAATCGTGAATCGTACGCTTTACGTCCGCGGCGGACTCGCTGCTGTAGAGCACTGGCGCTACGGCGTCTATGCGTGTGCGCGAGATTTCGCTGCCGTCGCCAGCCAACTCCAGCACCGTGCCGGGTGGGACCGGCCAAGCATGATCGACCGCGCTGATATCGGGCGAAATATAGCCCCGATGCCAATAGAAGGCCGCAGCCTCGGCATTGATCGAAGGCTCGGCACCACTGCAGGCGATCAGCGGCAGCAGCGAAGAGCCGAAAAGCAGCGTGCCTGGTGCGCAAAAGGTGAAGAGCGGCTTTTTGCCGACGGCGTCGCGCGCCAGGATGACCCTCCCGCGGCGCTCATCCACCAGCACGAAGGCGAACATTCCATCGAGGCGGTTGAATCCTGCGATGCCTTCCTTGACGTAAGCGGCAACGATCACCTCGGTGTCGGAATCGGTGCGGAACGGGAAATCGGCGTATCGGCGTTGCAAGCTGCGATAATTGTAGATTTCGCCATTGAGCGCCACCACGATGCCGTGCGCCGGATCGCGGAACGGCTGATCGGAGCGGCTATCCTCGTCGACGATCGAGAGCCGGCAATGCAACAGGCTGACGGCGCCGTTCCCCGCCGAGCATGTGTGTTGACTGTCGGGACCGCGGCGGCGCAACCAACGAAGCGCGCGATCGGCATCGAAGCGTCCGCCGATCATCCCCATGAAGCCGCACAAGGCTTTACGCTCCGGTTACCAATGGCGAGGATCGCGCGACCAGGCATATCTCATGGCATTCATCGAGGTACTCGCCGTCGCGAAGAGGCTCGCCGTCCGGCCGTCGAAAGGCCGCGTGGAAACCATGCCGCGGCAGATTGCGGGTGAACCACTCCATCGTAAATGCCGCGGTGTGGGTCTCGCCAATCAGCGGCCCCCAGCCCACGCCGAATCGGCGCGCGTCGTGGCAGCTGCCGTTCGGTACGAAGATCATCAAGGTTGCTCCCGGAGCGGCGAGCTTGCTCAGGGCATCGAGCGTATGGCCGATCCTCGGTACGTGTTCGAGCGAATGGTCGGCCAGAATAATGTCGAATTGCCGGCCGCTATAGTCGTTGAGATCGCTCTTGATGTCGAGATCGAGCGCCACACGTCCAAACTCGGCACGCCGCCGGTCAATCTCGAAGCCGTGGGCCGCCCAACCGGCGGCCTTGTACTGATGCGTCGCATAGCCCCATGAACAGCCAAAGTCGAGAAGCGTCCGGCCGGCCGGCTTGCCGAGCGCGCACTCGGCAAAGGAAATTCGGCCGGCGCGGTGCCATGATGTTCCCCTGAAGCCCTCTGATGCCATCGCCGCCGCTGCGGCGGCGTCCGGCACATCGGTCGCCTGCTGGCCTTCGTAATCCGTTTCGTAAAATTCGCGATCGGCTTGAGCGGGGTCGGTCGGCCACCGAAATATCAGCCCGCAAAACATGCAGCGCCGCGCTTCGATAAGAAGCCATTTGCGCTGCAGCCGGTCGGCGAACTGCGAGTCGCGATACGGGCAAAGCGCGTTGTCGCTAGACCACCGCTGTCTGGTCATTCGCCATGCAAACGACAGGCGCGCCATGACTAGCCGCGCTCCTTGAGGAATTCGACGATGACCCGCGCATGCTCTGCGTTGGAGTCGGCCACCGTCCAGGCCCCGGCGCGCTGCCGCGACCGCTCGCCCATCTTCGCTAGCCCGTCCCTGCCCCCGATAGCCGAAGCCATGGCCGCGGCCAAGGCCTCCGCATCCGCCTCCGGCACGATAAATCCGTTATCGCCATGCGTAACCAAAGGGCCGGCGCCGGATGCCGCGGTCGTAATCACCGGCATGCCGAACGACAGGCCTTCGAGCACGGCATGCGCGAGTCCCTCCGACAGCGTCGGCAAAACCATCACGTCGGCTTGCCGATAGATGTCGGCGAGAGCGTCTGCGCTCAAAGCACCGAGATAGCGAATATTGGTTTGCGCCGCCATTTCGTCCGCCATATCGAGCTCGGCACTTCCGGCGATCCACAGCTCAGCGCGGTTACCGAAATCCGCAAGCCGCCACGCCTGCATCAGATAATGAAAGCCTTTGCGCAGCGATAGCCGGCCGGCATAGATGAAGCGCAACGGCCCCGTGCCGCGGCCGCTGCGGGCGCCCTCGGGATCGACCGGCGGACAACCGGTCGGCACAGCGACCACCTTCGATGCCGCAACCCCGTTTTCGATAAAGGTGGTACGCACGTAGTCCGAATTCGCGACAATCAGATCAGCAAGCTCATGCTCGACAGCGCGCCGGCTTTTGTGGCCGGCCGCGTCGCGCAAAATCAGCCGATAATAATCCGTGACCAATTCGGGAAAACGCTCGCATTCCCGGCGCAGCGTGGCGGCAAAGGTCGAAAAATGCGCCGAGACCTGGCGTTGAATACAACGTCCGCCTCGCGCCTTCTGGGCGGCGAAGGTCGCCGCGGAACTGAAATCCATCCCGTAGACGCATTGATAGCGACCGGCGTAGCGTCCCGCGACGGCGTTGTCGAAGTGATTTATAGCCCGGTTAAAGATCGCGTCGGTGACCGTTTCGCTGACGACGCGCGACGACAAACTCCGCACTAGTTCCCAGACCCAGATGTTGTCGACCATGCCCTCGAGGAATGCCGGGATTTCCCGCCGTCTGAGAAACGGCACTAGCGGTGGTCCCACCCATGGCAGCCGGGCGACGCTGCCGCTGAACGCCGACGTGATCGAAAGTGTTGTGGCCACGCGCCTGATCAAATTTCGGTCGGCAAGTCCATGTAAAACACTTAAAAGGCTCGGCCGCAGGTCGGGCGTCGATATCAGCATGCCTTCGGTCATCGCTTGCCGTTGAGCAGAGAGCGTATGCCCCGTAACAACTGCGCGCCGGTCGCAATTGCGGCAACCGCGACATCGCGGCCGGCGAGCCGAGTAATGCGGTGGGCGACCTCCGGATATCCAAGGCGGCGTCCCGACAGCGCCTTGAATCGTACCACGGCGTCATCGAATTCCGGCATGCCAAGCCGGAAGAACGCGCGCGCCGTCATATCGAATATGCTAGCGAGCGCAGCCTTGCGCGCCGCTGTCAGCGCTCCGTCCGCTTCCCACAGTGATTGAATCTCGATCCCATTGCGATGAACGTCGAGCATAAAGCGTCGCTCGTTGCCCCGCGACAGCGACGAACCGGTGTGGCGGTAGAACGCCGCTACGCCTGGAACATGGACGAAGCGGGCGCGCCGGTGCGCGGCATCGAACAAAAAGCGGGCATCCTGAATGACCGGAAGCCGCTCGTTCCAGCCCCCGATCGCATCGACCATCCGACGCCGGTAGAGAATGGCGGCCGGTGGCGCCCAAAACGAGGTCGCGCAAGCGATCTCGGGATCGGGATCGATGTCCTCCATCCGCCGCGCAACGATTTCGCCCAGCCGCCTCGCTCCATCCGCGCTTGTTTCGAAGCGCTGCCAATCGCCATAAGCAACATCCGCTCCCACATCGTCGAGCGCCGCGACACGCTTTTCGATCGCGTCGGAAGCGAGCAGATCATCGGCGTCGAGATATTGGATATAAGCGCCTGTCGCAAGCGCGGTTCCATTGTTCCGGGCGGCACTCGCGCCACGATGGGGTCCGAGTTCCACCCTGATCCGATCGACGAAGCCACGAAGGATACCGGCCGAACCATCGGTCGACCCGTCGTCGATGACGATGACCTCGATATCTGGCCAAGTCTGCGCCAAGACACTTGCCATGGTGTCGGCTACCGTAACCTCGGCATTGAAGCAGGGGATTACGATGCTGACCAAATCACGCACGGCCATCTGACTGCATCAGCAAAAACGGTGAAGCACGCAACTACATCTTCCGGCCCAAGGACATTCCGGGCTGCCGCTACCCACTTGTATCCATCGATGGCAAGAGTTCCGGATTACATTGCAATCTTAGGATTGTCGCAATCACGATAAGGCCTTCATCACATTTTGCTCATTCAAGCCGGAGTTTACCGCGGAAGACCTCAGCCAAAAACGATCCGTCTTTCGTTCTGAACACGCTCGGCTACGTAACCTCTATAACTTCCCTTTTATATTTCGCAATTGCCCCGCGAGCTGCGACGCGCGTCTTTAAGGTCGACGCTAGAACATCGACGTAGAAAATTGTGCGCGTACATCGATTCCGATATTGCGAGACCACGTACGAATCAAGATCTGTTAGTTCCTTGATGCCACATTCGCTCAGCATCAAGTTGCCGAAGTTGTCAAAAACCCAGAACAGGTCATATCCAGCCGCATCAAGCTTTTTGTAAAGATCTCTAAATGAAGTGGCATCGGATGTTCCGCCCTCCCAAAAGAGCATAGGCTGAGAGCTCTTTATCATATTCATACCAGACGAAATAACGTCTGCATCCAAACCGTCCGTATCGACTTTAAGCAAAACAACTTGATCGAGCCAATTCGCGAGAATACCATCAAGGGGCCGCATCTCTTCAGAGCCGCCGTCCGTGAAGATGGCCGTTGATCCACTTGCGACCAGCGACCCGGTTCGCGCACCAGGTCCGACGAGTGCACAGACCGGAATTACGCGGTGATCTTTATCGATCTCGCTGAGGTTCCGTAACAGAATATCAAAATAGGGCCGATAGCCTTCGATCGCAATTATTCGGTTAGCGCAGGCCTGCATAATCGCGGCAACGGTGTCACCGATATTGGCACCGACATCGACGATTACTCCCCCCGGCGAAAGTTGCGAGCACAAAATGGGGAGAAAGCGATCGTAAAGGCGGCACGCAGCTTGATTTTCCGGGAGAGGGTGGCCAGCCGGCAGGTTGATGACATACTGACCAATTCGATATTGACTATACTCAGGGGTGTGTGAAAGTTTCGTTTTTATGCCATGCATCACCTGATACATCAACGGAGGCGTCAGTGATCGTAGCAATGATTTCATGTTTCACTCGTTAGGGTCGACAATTATGAAAGGCGATGCTGTTGGCCCCGTGTGATCACAGGGATGTTGACCCGGCATGTCAGACTCTGGACATTCCGATGCGTCGCCACCCTGCATCCAGCAGAAACTGCGAACATGAGGTGCTGACTGTTTCGCCCGCGACATTCTCGATGGCGGTAACGCGATTCCGTCTAACAATTCACGATATTGCAAAACAGACCCGTATTCTTCGGCTATTTTCATTTTGCTATTCATAACTCGCTGTCGTTGCAAAGCAGGCCACCGCCGATTCCATCGTTACAGAAGATGGGCTTTTGCGGGCGGCCGCAATGGCCCGCCTAGCCACTAAACATGGAAGCTCGCGGGAACTTAGGTAGCGCCATCTCAACCTATAATTTGCGAATGACAGCAGTGCCGGATTTGTCCGGAATAGGAATTAGCTTCTCCGCTTTATCAGAAAAGAACTCGTCAATAGCCTTCTCGGCTCCATTCCAATAGAGGCCTCCATAGTCATGCATTACCAAGAAGCCGCCTTTCACCAGCCGAGGATAAAAGTACTCCAATGCAGCTTTAAATGGTGAATAGAGATCGCAATCAATGTGCACCAAACATAACTGTAGTTCGGTTGGCATGCCGGCCGTTGAATCCGGGAAATGTCCCTTTATGCATCGCACTCCCTTTTCGCCAACAAGGGCTTGGACGGCATCCATACTGGTGTCGGCGAACTGCTTTTCTTTATCGGAGTCGACTCCTACTAGGTCCTCGGCGGCAAAACCCTGAAATGTGTCGAACAAATAAGCCGTCGATCCAAGCTTTCTCGCCAGCGCTGCCAGCAGGACAGCAGTATTGCCTTTGTAGACCCCAAGCTCTGCGATGTCGCCGGTGAGCTGTTCCTTAACAAGCTGATCGCAAATGAGAGCGAGGCCGAAGTAACGGGGCAGATCGCCGCAATTGTTGAGTTCGTTGTCGCGAATAAAGCCTTCGACATATCGAAAGCCGAATTCGCCGCCACGACGAAGGTAAGCTTCTTGACTGAACGAATAACAGTCTGGGGCATAAGCAATGTAGGTGCCCGGCCACAGGCTCGTCATACCGAACCGGAATGGCGGAGCACCGACGAACCTCGCGAGCGAGGGTATTACAAAGCGGGACGTTAGCATTCGCGCATTGCCTAGAAGCTTGCGCAATACCACCCAGGGTCCGCGCGAGTTTGACTTACGATGCATTCGCTCTCCTACGACCCCATGCGATCCGCAGGCACTCAGGCGCTCGATACATTGCGATGCACGGCACCCCCTGCGTCTACCAGAAGCTCCGAACATGCGGCGCGGACTGCCTCAACCGCCACTTCCTCAATGGCGAGATCACCCTGTCCGGGCGGAGGCTGTACGACCCGGCACGGTACCGCCCACGGCCGGAAACGGTCCGGACTGTTGACATGACCGGCCGAACCTCCGCGACGAAACCCACTCACTTCAACCACCGGAACCCCTACGGCCGCAGCAAGATGTGCCAAGCCACTGTCATTGCCTAGAAACAGAACACAACGTTCGATCACCGCGGCTGCCTCTCGTAACGTGGTCCCACCGATCAAGTTCACGCCGCCGACAAAGTGTGGATCGCCCGATGCGCCAAGTTGTACCGGGGTGAGGCCATAGACTGCGTGCAGTGTGGAAGCAACCTCGGCGAAGCGACCTACCGGCCAACGCCTTTCAGGCCGTGCTGCGCTTGGAGCAATGGCAACATAGCGTTCTGTGTCGGGCAAATTCCGCGCGGCAAAGTTTCGGTCAGCGTCGCTGAGCCATAGTTCAAGAGATCCCGAGCCAGGTTCGTTTGCCCCGCACCATTGGAGGAACCGAAGATTATGCAGAACTTCATGTTCGAAATGGCGGTTCGAATAATAAACCACCCTCCCCGGTCGGTACTGTTCGCCGGAACCATCAGCCTCAGCCTTTTCCCGATGAGCCAGAATAGCGCCCCGTCCTACAAGCAGATGGCCTAACAATTCTGAGGCATAATAGTCGGACGCACGTCGTGGAAGCAGTACAAGATCAAAGCCCCATGGACGGCATTTTTCCCGATTTAGACACGATCGCCAAGCCGCGCGCAGAAGGCGAAAGGGACGGCGGCCTCCGCTGGAAAAGTCCACTGCGAAAACGTGGTCGACATATGGGCAATACTCGACAAGTTCCAGACACGTCGTTTTAGTTATTAGGGTGATCTCAGCGCGCGGCGTGGCCTGACGCAGGGCCCGCAGAAACGGCACTGTAAGAATAACATCTCCTATTTCGTCTGGGCGTATCACCAGAATCTGGCTTGCCTCCGCAAGATCGGCAATTTTGGGCGGAATGCCGAAGACATGGCGCAAAGCCAGTACTGGCGCAGCCAAACGGATTACAGCGGGCTGCCCCAATATCTGAGCAGCACGCAAGAGCAAATATCTCATCGAAGAGAGCCCGCAGTCGCTGCACCCGATATTGAAGCCGGTCGGCACCGACTCACCAACGCTCGTTGCCGTAACGTGAGCGATGCCGGGTCAATCATGTAACCCCGGCGTAAAGCGCGGCCATGTCCTGCGCCACGTCCGCCATGGTCCGAACGGCGCGAGGTGTGCGTCTCTTGGCCAGACACGGCAACGTCCCGGCGACGGCCTCGCAGATCGCATGGGCCCAGGCCACTGGATCGGAGAAGGGAACGAGTTGGCCATCGATGCCCGGCGAAACCAGTTCACCGATCCCGCCCAAATCAGAGCCGAGCACCGGTACTCCAAGCGCCTGTGCCTCCAGCACGACGAGCGGCCCGGTTTCTTGCCATTGCGACGGGACCGCGAGCATGTCGAACCCCGCCAGCACCTCCGGAAGCTCGGCTTGTGCGACCGGTGACATGAACCTGATTCGCGGATCGCCGGCACTTTTCGCGATGAGGCGATCGCGAATGCGTCGCTCGTGCTCGCCGTTCGCAACGGCGTGAATGACAAGATCGAAGTCAAGATCGCGCGGCACTTTCTGCATGGCGTCGAGCAGTACGTGAAGACCTTTGACGGGATCGCAGCGCCCCAGAAAGCCGAAACGAAACTTATCGCCGCCGTGACGTTCAGCCGCCGGCCGCCCGAGAAAGCCGCGGCCGACGCCTTGCCGGCTTAAGACCACCTTCCCATCGGCCACGCCGTTGCTCCGAAGCGCGTCGGCGAGCCAGCCACAAACGGCGACGATCCGATCGGCGGCGTCGGCCATTGCCGCGATCTGACGGCGCCGCGCCCCTGCCAATTCGCGCGCACCGAGCGCAGTGAGGAACCGGCCAGCAACACCGGACCGCAGCGCGGCACGGCTCACGGCATCCGGCATCCGGCTTAAAATCCGCGCGGCGGACCGCGGCAATCCTCGCCCCTGCGACCAGCACGCGGCGCAGCGCCCGGCCTCGACATGGCCGTCGCAGGGATCGCGACCGAACTCCATCATTGTGCCGCGCAGGCAAATGTTGCCGGGAACATGGACGGTGAGCACAGTCTTGAAGCCGAGCGACTTCGCCACGCTGATGTGATGAAGCCCGCAGGAAGTCGTCCACGAATGTTGATGATAAATCCCGAGCGGCTGCTGCTCGAGCCAAGCCACAAAGGCGTCGAAGCATCGGTGCGGACGTTCCCCGCGCGTTGCGGCGAGATCCGCCGCATCCGCGTAGGGGTAGCGATGCACGGCGACGCCGTCACAAATGTAATCGCGGGACTGCGCTCGATCATTCGCCGCCGCAATCGTGCTGGTAACGCCTAACGCGGCCAGTTCGTGCACCAGGCCAGAAACATAGACTTCGGTGCCGCCGGTGCTTTCGGGAAAATACCAGGCGACGGAATGGATGACGTTCATTCAAGTTCAAGACTGCGCGTCGGCGCCTGATCGCGGCTTCGTCGCGAACCACTTTTTCACGTCAATGAGACTATCATGGATAAGGTCCTTGGCACACCGACACATCTGAATTGTATCGAACAACAGCGGGCTTTCGACGCCAATGGCCTCCCGAACAAAACTTCGATGCACCTGTGAGGCGCGCTTACGGTCCAAATAGACGATTGCCGCCGGATTAAGCTTGCCCTGAGCGAGGAAGCCGTGATGCACCGACGGCCAATCGTAGGCCGATACATAGTGGCGCCCGGCATTTGGCCAGCGCATCGCCTCGAAGCTCCAGGCACCCGCAATCCCTTGCGCCTTTGCATGCCGGCACGCCGCCTCGAAATAATCGAGCCGCCACAGCGTCGGCTGCACCTGGAAATAACGAAAGAAATCGAACGGCACCGCCGCCAATACCTCGCCTTCGAGTCGAATCGTTTCTATGCGTCGCCAGGTCCGCACCAAGCCGTCCGGGTAGATCGTGGACTCAGTTTCATGCCACGGCCAGTGATACGTCGGGAAAGTCACCGAATCGAAATCGTGGCGCCGCGCGATAGCGAAGATGCGGTCCAGCCGTTCGCCGTCGCAACAGCGCAGCGGGCAGTGGTCCTCCAACATGTGGAACACATGCGTCGTTCGCGGCCGCTCTTGTTTGATCCGCGCGAGACCGGCCGAAAGCAACTCGACCCAAGTCAAGCCCGGGATGGACATGACATCCGCGGCCGGCTGGGTGTCGCCGTCGGTGAGGAATGTAAGGAAGGGATGCTCGCGCCAAAACGTATCGAGAAGAGCCCTGACCAGCGGAATATACTTTTCGGTCCGACTGTAAGTCGTCACGATCAACGCGACGGTTCCGTCTCGCTCGACGTAGATCACGATCGGGCCTGCAACGGCCGAGCCGGTCGGCGGACGACGGGCACGATGCTATCGCCCTTTGGTCGCAAGCGCGAGCGCAGCTTGAGCAGAGGCAATTCGAACAAATGGTACGACGCCATTGCCGTAGCGAATGCCAGAGCCAGATTTATCGGGAAAGTCAGCACTGGCGAAGATTTCCAGCCAAAGAGCTGCGGACTTGAAAAGAACAATTGCTGCCAAATATAGAGGCTATAGGACAGCACGCCGATATAGGCCACCGGCCTCGCATTGAGAATGAGGTAGCCGATGCCGGCTCGATTGAACGCATAGGAACATATTAGATAAGCGGCGCAACCTGCCTGAATGGTGTAGGCGAACGGCACCGTCACGATAGCAAGCAAGAAGTTGTCCTGCAAAATGTTCATTGCGATCATAAGCAGAACCGCCGTAGCGCGCAGCGCCATCGGGCGCCATGACAGGAACCGGGCGAGCTGCTTGGGTGCATGATGTGCGATGATCGCCGCCAAGCAGCCGATCATAATATTGTCGAAGAACACCAGTCCGGCGAACCTCCCGATATGCGCGGCGTGAAGGACGGCACGCAAAATGGGAAACGCGACGATCAGCGCGACAGAGACCGCGATCGCGGTGCGCCGTTTTGTCAGCACCACTATCGGAGGCCACAACAAGTAAAACTGCTCCTCGACGGAAAGCGACCAAAGATGCCCGTCGACCGGCACCTGACAGCCGAAATCCTTGGTGTAAGTAATCGCGGTCAGGACTTGGCACGCGCTCCAATGGAAGTCGGTGGTCAAGGCGAGCAACGCCAGCACCGCCAGATAGGCGAACTGAACCGGGAGGATGCGCAACGCGCGCCTCGCGTAGAACGATCTCAGCGAGGCTGACCCGGTCTGGGCTTCTTCGGCCAGCAGCAGCCAGGTTATGAGGAAGCCGCTGATGACGAAGAAGATCTGCACGCCCAGCGTACCATAGTAATAGGTTATGAATCTCGTTCCTGGCACTTGCTCCATATCGTTCAGGTGCCAGCCCAGCACGAGAAAGATGCTGACGGCGCGCAACCCGTCGAGCGAGGGGAGCCGTCCCGCTCCTCTAATTATTTCGCGGACTTCAGCGGACGCCATTATGGGTTCGTAGTAGAACCTACAAGTACGTTAGCGTGGCGAGATTGCGACAACTGCCGACCCTAAATGTGTACGCGCTCAACGACTAAGTCTCCTCTTCTTGTATCCAGGGCTTCATTGACCGCCGCAATGACCGTGTCCGAGCTGATGTCGATCATGCAGGCTCGACCAAAATCGCATCGATTCCTTTGCCAGCACGGCGAGCATGGCGGCGTGGACCTGATGTTTCTGTTACAAATATATCCACTGATCTCCGGCCGCTCGCGACCGCCATAGATGATGACGGCGGGGCACTCAACGGCGCGCGCGAGGTGCATAAGGCCTCCCGCCAACCCGATAAACAGCCGCGAATTGCTCAGGATCGCAGCCGCCTGCCGCAGTGTAGTCTTGCCCCTGAGATCGATGACGTTATCCAGCTTCGGGTCTTTCGAAGCGCCAAGTTGAATAACACTGTAATTGCCCGACAAGGCATTCACGATCGATTGAAATCTTTCGGGCAACCATTCTTTGTTTTGCAGCGGGGTCGCCGCGGCGCGCGTCGTACTCTGAATGACCACTTGGTTCTCGGTAATCTTCCCCTGATCGCTCTCGGAATGCTGCAAGAAAAGATAGGGCCGGATCGATATCCATCCGTTAACTCCCGCCCTTTGGCACATCATCGCGGCAAAGTGCATAGGCGGCTCCGGATCGCTGTCGGTGTCCGGATTGTATGTGGTGTAGCCCAAAGGGCTCGTGGCGCCCAATATCCGCGCCAACGCGCCAATCCGCCAGTCCGCGATTGACACAGCCCGCGCATCCGGACTGCCTTCGAACAATTCGCAATATTGTGTCCCAACCCATACCCTGCCGCTATTCCTATTTTTCAATTCGCGAGCCACCGTCGTGCAAAGCAGATCGTCGCCAATGCCCCCGTTATAGGAGAGGAGCTTCCGCGGGCGGCCGTGGCGCGCCAAGGTATAGGCAGCCCAGCCACCATATGCGAAAGCTCGCCGGAACTTACGGAGCGCCATCTCGAACTATAACTTCCGAATGACGACAGTGCCGGATTTATCCGGAATAGGAACGAGCTTCTCCGGTTTGTCCGAAAACAACACCCAGGTCAGCGCCTTGGAGTATGTATAATCCAACCGGGCGAGAGAATCGAAAGGTTGCTTCCTTGACTCATGAACGGCCACTCAGGTCGGGACGCGACCCAGACTTGTCATTTTATCAAGCATCCAATCTACCGTCATCTATGAGCGGATTCGGCTCGCACCGGCACGGATTTCCGACTGCCCGTCAATAAGCCTGTGCGGATTCGGCAAAGCGTTTCCGATCGCACTCATAAAATCGAGCGAGCAAATTGCTATTTTTGGAGACTAAAAGGTCCGCATGAAATGCCGGCTTTGCATCCACGTATTCCGCAATCATTGCAAGTATGCGACTGTCAAGATCGAGTAGGCAAATGGGATAGCCGGTATTATCGTAAATGATGGTTGCGCCGTAACCCATGCCCCGAAGGAACGTAAATATGTTGGCTGGCTCTTCCCGTAGATGCATCCGAATATGGTGAGGGGCATATTCCAGAAATAGATGCGGGCCTCGATTTTGCAGGCATTGAACCGCCCCGCGAAGGACTTCAATATCATATCCGTCTGTGTCGATTTTGATGAGATCGGGCGCACAATCCGTCAATAAGTCGTCCAAAGCCCGCACGGTCGCCGTCTCAGAGCTTGCTACGATTGCACCTGTGCCCGCCTTAAATCGCTTCAGCGCTACATGTTTCACGCCAGAGGATGAGCCGACAATCGCGCAAATTATTTCCGCGTCGACGTTTTTGGTGTTTTCCTTGAGAAACGGAAGATATTCTTCGTCCGCTTCCAGGCAAATAAGACGTATTTTATCTGCACCGACCCTGGCTGCCACAAGAGCCGCGGTATCGCCGACATTTGCGCCGACATCGATGACCAGAAGCTTGGTCCGGCGTTCGTCGCTCAGAAATTTCAAGAACTCCGGTAGAAGCGTGTCGGTACGTGGGAAATTCGCCACGATCGATGGCAGGATATGCGATGGTGGGAACAGTATCTCTACGCCATGAATGGTTCTCCGCATTGGCCTGCGGCGCATGCGTTTCGCCAGATCCCACAAAAGTGGCGGACATAGACTGTGAGCAACCGCCCTAAGCGTTGTCATTTGCTTCCTGCTGATTCGCAATCCTCACGCACTGACCATCATCACACGCGGCCTGATTCCTGCAAAACTGTGACGGTTCGAATTCGCACTTTCCAACTAGACTGAAGGAGTTTTGCGGCCCGATTCACAGTCGCGCCAATCGAGTTGGACCGCATTCACGAACCGAGACGCTTTCTCGCTCGACGCGACCGTCCAGGAGCATAGTGGCATTACAGCGCCAGGCCACTCCAGATCGGGAAAACTCGTCCCGCCATTATGAGGCCCGAAGACCGCGATTGAACCGATATCAAGCCAACCTTGGATGACCCGCACGCCGGGTACATCGATCCCTATCATTATACAATACCTTAATCTGTTCAGTAGGTTTTTAGGAATACGGCAGATAGAAACGTACATTCCCGGCGTCTGATGCTCGCTATTTCTTTGTGTATGATCGGAAGTCGTAAAAGCCACCTGCCCGGACGAAGTTACAAACTGCAAACTCAGTCGGACGCCCCGTAGCGGCTCAAGCAGTTCGTATTCGCAAATTATACGCAGTTCCTCATCACAGCTCACATCCGCGATGAGGTTACCCTTCTCTCCAAGCACGCTGATCCGGCGGAGCCTTAAGGATGAATCGCCAGGCGCGTTATCGCCAGACCAGGAGCGCTGCCTGTCGGCGCTCGAATTTTGGTTTACAGATTCGAGATACAACTCGATTCCTCTACTTGTCGTATCAGCCGTCATGATGCTGCCTTCCGCCAGTACAATGACGCGGCTGCAGAGGGACCGGACGGCGTCGAGGTTGTGGCTGACGAACAATACGGTTCGCCCTCCAGCCGCAACTTGAGACATCTTCCCCAGACATTTTCTCTGAAATTCAACGTCGCCAACCGCCAAGACCTCGTCGACTATCAATATTTCCGGCTCCAAGTGCGCCGCTACCGCGAACGCCAACCGCACATACATACCCGACGAATACCGCTTCACCGGAGTGTCGAGAAATTTCTCCACCTCGGCGAAGGCGACGATATCGTCGAACTTGCGACGAATTTCCGCTCGCGTCATGCCGAGGATAGCGCCGTTGAGGTAGATGTTCTCGCGGCCGGTCAGTTCGGGATGAAACCCGGTGCCGACTTCGAGCAGGCTTGCCACGCGGCCGCGGACTTCGACTTGTCCCTCGCTCGGCTCGGTGATGCGCGAGAGGATCTTCAGAAGCGTCGACTTGCCGGCGCCGTTACGGCCGATGATGCCGACGACATCGCCGCGCCTGATCTCGAAGTTGACATGCTTGAGCGCCCATATCTCCTCGGTTGTGTCGCCGCTGACGATGGCGCGGCCACGCAACATGTCGGTCGTCGTACGCAGCAGCGCCTTTGCGCGGCGGGCGATGACGTCGCGCAGCGCCGTGTAGCGCTCGCGTGCGACCTCGTGGCCGATCACGTACTTCTTACCGAGTTCATCGGCGCGGATGACGATGTCGTTCAAATCTTGATCTCGTCAAATTCAATCGGCCAAGTGATAGGCAGGCTGTCAGCTGCGCAGTGTCCGGCTGCAGCGAGCCACGAGATGAATTGGATGACGGCAAGCCCCGGCCTTCCTAAATCGCGTCTTCGACGACGCTAAATCGGGTTCCGGCGAACCGCGTTCGCAACGACTCCGGGTCCAGTCTGCAAAACAGCCAATTCAAGAAGGGGGCCACGTATCGATAACTCCCATCCCTGGACAGTATCAGGTCGAAATCTTTGATGTAGTAGGCGTGAAAGTTTCCTTCGGAAATGACCTTGCCGGGCAAGCCGCATTGAATTTCGGGAGCTATCATTTCCATGATGAGATATCGGATGTCGGCCTCGATCCCTCGGGCACCGCGCCATACTTCGTCTGCCGCTCCTTCCACGTCGACCTTCACGATGGCATTACGAACGCGATGATCGTCGAAATAGCAAGCCAGCGAAATCGTTTCCACCTGCTCGGAGATCGGCTCTTGCTGCGGTGCATGGCATTCGATCAAAGAACCGGAGGTGTCGTCTATCGGATTTTTGAAAAACTTCGCCGTACCTCGCTGGGCGGCGACCGCCGAGAAGTTTCCGACGGCATGGATCGCATTGGCGGCGAGATTCGACTTTAGCCGATCATGAAGGGTTCGATCCGGTTCGAACCAATGTAGACGAAGATCAGGAGTTGCCTCACGATCCACTGCAAAGGTGAAAATTCCGTCGTTTGCACCGACGTCAAGAAAATCTGTGCAATCGCGGCAGAGCTCGGTAACGAGCGCCACTGTTGCGCGCTCGGACAGCATGTTTTCCGGTCGGCCGAAGACGTAATAGTCCTTGACTAGGGGCATTTGGCAGCGGAGGTCCGACGATACGCCGAGATTGGTCGCCCAGATTTCCTTTGAATGCGGGAACGACGTCCGGGCAATCTTGCAACATGCGCGCTCAAAGGCTTCCGTCTTGATCGCCGGGGATGCCAGCGCCGCCGAGCGCAGCACGATGCGCTGCAACGACCTGGGGATCAGACGGATGCAACCTCGCGCAAGACGCTTCGTGGCGCTGCTTACGCCATCCGAGACCGCAAGGCTGCCGGAGGAATTCGCGACCATCTCAGAGCAGGTCCGCGAAAGTGCGCTCGGTGCGGCGAAAATATCGGACGCCGTACCAAAGGAAAACCGCGACGATCGCCAAGCTGATAAAGAAACCCGGTACGTAGAGCGTGCTATCGCCGCCAAGGAGGCACCAGCGGAAGCCGTCGATGACGCCGACCACCGGATTGAGGCTGTAGAGCAAGCGCAACCGTTCCGGCACCACCGAGCTCGAGAAACCGACCGGTGAAATATAAAGCCCGAACTGCATGATGAACGGAATAATGTAACGGAAATCGCGATATTTGACGTTCAAAGCGGTAATGAACAGCGCAGGGCCGAGGCTCGCCAATACTGCGAGCAGAACGAAACCCGGCAGCAGCACAACTTTCCAATCGGGCCAATAGTCGAACCACAGCATCAAGCAGAACAGCAGCACCAGATTGACGCAGAAGTCCACCAAAGCCACCACGGCCGCGGACGCCGGAATGATGAGCCGCGGGAAGTAGACCTTGCCGATGAGATTGGCGTTGCCGACGAGGCTGAGCGATGCTTCGCTCAGAATACTCGAAAACAGGAACCATGGCAGCATTCCTGCGAAGACAAGAATGGGATACGGCGCGGAGCCGTCGCTCGGCAGTTTGGCGAGGCGCCCGAACACGAAGGTGAATATGACCATTGTCAGGAACGGACGCACGATCGCCCAGGCGATACCGATTATCGTCTGTTTGTAGCGCACTGCGACGTCGCGCCAGGCGAGGATGACGAATAGCTCGCGGTAATGCCACAAGTCAGCCCAATAGTGCCGCTCGGCGCGGCCAGCCTTCAGAATGATGGTACGCTGATCCTCCGCCGAGCCTCGCGCTTCGGCCGAGGAAACCGATTCCGACATTGTCGCTGACGATTGAATCGTGCCGGGCGGTTCAAGCTCGCTGGTGGGCGAGATCGGCACGGCTTTGAGTTCCACGGCTGCTGTCACCGCAAGATCCGATGGGCTTTCGCCGGGCCCGCCAAATTCACCGATGACCCCAGACGATAATGTAATTATTCGCGGCCGTCAGCGGGACCTCCTCGAAGACCTCGAATGGAGGCAATTTCAGCCGCAGATCATCGAGGGAAAGTTTGTTGCCGCGAAAGGCTGAACCCTGAAGCCCGCTATTCATCGTTAAATAACCTCTACTCGATTTCGTCAAAATCTTTTCGATGTATTTGCATTGCAACTGCGACGGCAGTTCGGAAAACGCGTAGTTGCTGATCGCCAAATCGTAGCGCTCGTCCGCGGAGTTCCGATTGAGTGTCATGGTTTTGTAGGAGCAGTTCAGGATGTGCGCTTCAAGATACCTTTCGACCAGATCGAGCACCGGCGGCAGATCATACAGGTGATGTTCCGTCACCTTGAATACTTGATCGTTGACGAGCAGTTGCCCGCCATATCCGACGCCGATCTCGGCGATCTTCTTTCCGATATCGGAACCGAAATACTTCCTAAGGTCGGACGCGACTTTGACGTATCTTAGAGTCGTCGGACTGAATTCCCCGACGCCCGAATAAAGGTGAGTGATCGGCGCTCCGATGAGATCGTTGATCTTGAACAGATCGAACCGATCGAAAAAATCGGGGCTTTGCTCTTCGATGACGGCTAAATATTCGCTCCCCTGTTCCGGCGAAACATGCTCGAGCACGGCTCGATAGCGTCGATGGGATTTGAACTTCGAGAAGGTGTCAGCGTCCGTCGCGGCCTTGGCGACGAACGAGACGTAATCGCCGAATTCGCTTTCACTTCGATTTTCCGGAATTCCGACAAAGCCGGGCTTCTTGAAACGCGAAGCGATCGAATTAGGCAGCGTGTTCCGCAAATAATAAGCCGCGGCGCGCGGATCTTTGATCCCTTTCAATATTTTATCGCGCAGACTTTTTCCTGAATTTCGCCGCGTCATTTCAGGATGTCGAAAAGCTGCCTGTTGTCGCGCGCCCACGCGATCAGCTCGCCGACGCCGTCGCGGACGGCGACGGCGGGCCGCCAGCCGAGAAGTTTTTCGGCCTTCCTCACATCGCAGACGAAGACCGGCTGGTCGCCCGGCCGCCAGTCGCCCCATTTCAGCGGAATTTTCTTGGCAAGCATCTGTTCGAGTTGGGCAATCAGTTCGCGCAGCGACATCGTGTTGGCTGGGCCGCCGCCGATATTGAAGGCCTGGCCGCTGGCGCGATCACGCCGCCCAAAGGCGGCTTCGTAGGCCGCCACCAGATCGCCGACATGCAGCACGTCCCGGATCTGTTTGCCGTCGCCGTAAATGGTGATCGGCTTGCCCAGGACCGAGGCAATGGTGAACCACGCCACCCAGCCCTGATCTTCAACGCCGAACTGACGGGTGCCGTAGATACAGCTTTGCCGGAACGTGACTGTCTTCAGACCGTAGATGCGGGAATAATCGATCGTGTATTGATCGGCCACGCCTTTCGAACAGCCGTAGGGCGAGTGGAAATCAAGCGGCCGTTCCTCCGCCACGCCGCCGGCCAGATCGGCGTATTCATAGCGGTCGTTGCGCTCGACAACACCGAGATCTTCCATTCTGCCGTAGACTTTATTAGTCGAGGCATTGATGAAAAAGGTTTCCGGACTCTGTCGCCGCACCGCTTCCAGTACGTTGAAGGTGCCGAGCGCATTAGTATCGAAATCCAGCCGTGGCTCCGCAACCGAGGTCGTCACCGCAACCTGGGCGGCGAGATGCAACAGCGCATCCGGCCGGATCTCGCCCACGATACGCTCCACGGCGTCGCGGTCTCGGATGTCGGCGCGGACGAAATCCGTGCGACACGTCTTGTTCAGCCATTCGAGATTTTCGGCGGCACCCTTGCGCGACAGATTGTCGAGCACTGTGACGGTGAAGCCGCGCTTCTGAAAGTGGCGCGCCGCATGCACGCCGATGAAGCCGGCGCCGCCGGTAATAAGAATCGTAGTCACGCGCCCGACGTCACCAATTTGGGGAAAGCGCGGTTGAACGCGGCCCAGAAAACCTGTTCTGCCCGTGCCTTCGAGTAAAGGCGCAAGACCTCGTCGCGCGCACCTAAGCCGAGCCGCTCGCGCCGATCGCGGTCGTTCACGATCGAAATAATCGCGTCCGCCATCGCGGCGGCGTCAAAGTCGACCAGGCTTCCGGTCTCGTCGTCGATCACGAATTCCTCCGGACCGCCGCAACGCGTAGAGACGACGGGAATCCCGCATGCCATGGCTTCGAGGGCGGCAATGCAAAGGCCCTCTTGATGCGACGGCACGACGAACAAATCCAAGGTTCGCAGGTGGTCGCGCATCACCTCGGCGCTTCCATGCGGGCGGAACTCGACAGCCTGTTCGATGTCATAATGGACGAGCTGCGCCGCCATTGCCGCGTTCGGCTCGCCGCCGATGAGGAGCGCGCCGACCTCGTGACCGGCCCTGCGCAACAACGATAAGGACTCGAACAGTAAGCCGATATTCTTTCGTGGATCGTCAAAGCGCCCTGAAAAGCCAATCCGGCCACGGATAAGTTTCCGCGCCTCCGGAGTGAAGAATTCCGCATCGATCGGCATCGGCAGCACATCGCGCACCACTGGCCGCCCAGCAATTTGGTCGAGCGACCGGCGCGTATATTGACTGAGTGATAGAATGACCCCAGGCGCGCGATTAAGGATCGCTCGCTCCAGCCGCCGCGCAGCCGGGCCGACGATAGCTCGATCCAACACAGTGCGGACGGCTGAAAACTTCTTGACTCTGTGTTCGCGATCGGCGCTCCAACCGGATGCGATCCACGCGACAAACGGTCTGCCCGTTTGATAAAATGGAACAGCGCTGAGCGCATTGCCGGAGACGACGACCCAGGCTTGCGCGCTTTCAATAAGGCTAAGCCACGCCGGTGTCGCGAGGTAGTGCGTGACCTCGAGTTCGGGTAGCCAGGCGCCGATCGCATAGGTCTCACAGCCGTCGAGCGCGATACGCCTTCTCTGCCCGACTCGACCGCCCAGTAATCGAATGAGCGGAACCGATAGTGCCGGAGAAACCGAATACGGTTCGTAGTGCGCAAGCACCGGCTCGAAGCCGCGCGCGCGTAGCGCCCGGACGATGAAGCCGGTCATGGTCGGCACCCCGCCGCTGATCGGAGCGATGGTCGAGATTAGAACGCGAACTTTACCGTCCAGAGGCCCGCCTCCTGGCGCGGGCGCCGGAAGGATGTGGTCTACGGAATCTTTCACCGCGAGGTTTATCACAGCCGTGGCAACCCTGCAGGAAATACGGTCCCGCACCGCTGAGTGGCAGATTCACAAGCTACCGCACCTCGGGTGAATCCACCCGATCGCAGCAGCCGAAGGTGTCTCCACCGCTATCGAACCGCCCGTACCGTCGGTCGCGACCTAGAAACGGCCGGCGACTAGTACCTCGCCGCCAAGGCTGACTCTACAGGGCGCAGGATGCATCTGCTCGCTCCTATTACCCCGCTGCATTATAAGTGGCAAGCCCCTGAAAGCAAAGGCAAACTCAACACGTAAGGTGCCGCACTAATGTCTCGGATTCAGCGCCGGACAACACCGGGCCGCCCCACGACACCATCGCGCGGCAATTTAGCTGCCCGAGGAGCGCTGGCGGCGCTGTTTTATGTGTTTCTACTCCAACCGGATCAGCCTGTGACCTGGGCCCGCGACAAGGAATGTAAGACCAAGGTGACAGCTCTCTGAAATTGGGTCGTTTCGGCTATAATCATATAAAATAAGGGAGGGTAGCGTCACGAGCAAGACGGCATAAGTCAGTCAGCCCGCGAAAGGCGAGGAAGGCGCTGGCGAATAGCGCGGGGCCGCCGCCGCTTTAGAGTCTGCAAAGGCGATCGAAGGCGACTTTTCCGACGCCTACGCCCCTTGGCGTCACCGGAATCTCGTCGGCAAGCGTTGAGAGCGATCCGGCTAATGCGCATCGCAGCAGGCCCATTGCCGTTGAAGGATTCATGGCCTTCGCCAAGAGCGCGATCCGCAGCTAGCGAATAGATTCGAAAATGAATTTCGTCCCCCGTCGATCACAATTGACCTTGCGGAGTATTTCTCGTTTTTAGGATTCGGGCTGGGACACCGACCATCACCGTATTGTCAGCGACGTCCTTGGTGACGACCGCGCCAGCGCCGATGTAACAATTTCTTCCAATGTTGAGTCGTGGCAGCACGGTCGCATTTGTACCGGCGATCGAATAATCGCCGACTGTCACCAACCCGGCGAGCGATGCGCCACCCATGATATGCACGGCGTTGCCGAGCCTGCATTCGTGATCGACCGTGCAGTTCGTATTCAGAATGCACCAATCGCCAATCTCCGCGAATTCATTGACGACTGCATGCGGCATCGCTTGTAGTCCACGGCCTCGTTTCACAGTTTCGCCTAAAAACGCGGTGGGATGGACCGCGCTTACGGCTTCGAGCCCGAGCGAAAGCAAGAGACGGGAAAAATACTCCCGACGCTCGCCATGCTCGTCGCCAATGCAAACCAGGAATCCATTACATTTCTGGGCATAGGCCGGAATCAGAGACTCGTTACGGATGATTTCGCAATTCCACGCCGGGACGAGATCGGGCGTCCGATCATAGACGATCGGAAGCTCATGACCGAGCGCGATCAATATACGATGGCAAAGGCGAGCTTGACTGGCCGCGCCGACGACAAAATACACATGCCGCTGTGAACCTATTCTCCCTCACACTTGTCCGACTTTGCGCTCACTGGATCTTGCCCATCCGTTTGACGGGCAAGCGAGCCCGTGGACGTGCCCTTTGTCAAGGGACTGTCACTTCGACTGGGACTTGTTTTGGTTCATCAGAATACACTTCGTGGCCTTTTTGGAACGCTTCCCCGATTTCATCTTGAAGACGGCTCTATTGGATTGTTGCGGACCCGATGCGCTCCTGTGATCGCCCGGATCACGTAGGGGGGCATTTGCAAGCTACGAAAATGCATTCGCGCCAGATATTCTCCGATAATACCGATCGCGAATAGTTGCGCGCCCGAGAAGATCGCTACGATTGATGCGAGAAAGGGAAAGCCTGGAACGGTATCTCCAAGAAGCAGAAAACGCCCAAGGACGTAGCAGAGGACGCCAAGACCGAGCAAGCTAAACAACAGGCCCATCAGGCTGGCAATTCGCAATGGAAGGGCGGAGAAACCGGTCACCAGGTTCATCGTGTGGCTGGCAAGCTTTCTGAGCGTATAGCCGGAAGCGCCTTCCTGGCGGGGTTCGTGGCGGACGCGGATCGACCCGAACCGGCTGGTGCCCCAAGTGAGCAACACGTCGATGGACACAAATGGAGCCTCGTAGTTACCGAACGCCGTCGCGACCTGGGAGCGGAAAGCCCGAAACGCGCTGACATCTCGCACCACCTTGGCGTCAATAACGGTGCGCAGTGCAAGCTTTGTGACAAGCGTGGCGAGATTGCGCATCAAGCCATGCTGTACGCGCTCAGGTGTCCCATACGCCACGTCGCAGTCGAGTCGCGTCAAAATATCCAGAAGCTTCGGAATTTCCTCGGGGGGGTGCTGGAGATCGTCGTCCATCGTTACGATGGTATCGAATTGCGCGGCACGGATACCGCATAACAGCGCGTTGTGCTGCCCAAAATTTCGCATCAGGTCGATGGCGTGAATCCATGAATGCCTCGCGGCTAAATCAGAGATCACCTCCCAACTGCGGTCCGGGCTGCAATCGTTCACCAGCACGAGTTCGAAATTGGATGCAGTCTTCCGTAAAACGCTCTCCAGACGTCCAATCAATATTGGCAGTACCTTCTCGCTGCGGTAGACGGGAATCACAACGGAGATGCCCGCTCTGTCGAAACTGTTTTCGGACGATTCCAAGGACATATTAGACCGCTGCCGTGTTGATAAGATTGCGACTTCGCCGGTGGCGCTTTACGAACTGAACGCGATCGAATACCACATATTCGTCACGGTGTCCGATCGGGCTGAAGAAGCGTCCCAAGCTGCGTAACACCACTGAATTATTGAAGCCTCCACGGCTTGGCAGACGTAATCTTGATCCGCTGATGCTGCGAATAGTCCGCATCTCGAGTCCCGAGCGGGATAGCTTTATGGAAGCTAACATGCGCGCAACCCTTCTGCTCGTCGCCGTTCTTGCGCTGACCGTCTATGGCCAACTGGCCATCAAGGCCCGTGCGCTGGCGCATAGCGCGGACGGCGCGGCCACCGTCGATAAATTCGTCTATCTGAAGGCAATGCTCTCGGATCCCGGCGTACTGAGCGGCCTCGCCGCGGCGATTTTGGCCGCGATCGCGTGGATAGTCGCTCTCGAGCGCCTCGAGATCGGCTTCGCGTATCCGTTTGTGGCGCTAAGCTTCGTCTTCGTCCCGCTCGGCGCGAAATTCCTTTTTGCCGAGCCGTTGCCGCCACTCCAGATTCTCGGCATGGCGCTTATCGTGATCGGCGTGACGATGAGCGCCCTGGCCCGATGAAGGCGACTACGAATGATCCGTAGCGACGCTAGCGCTCGCGATTGAACCTCGCCGTGGAACAGCACTGCTGGTAGGCTCGAAGCAACATGAACACGCCCTGTCGCATTTGCCCGAACTGCGGAGCCAGCGAGGGGATTGGAGACGACGAGGCCGTCTGGCCGCCGGCTTGGGCGTGTTCCGATTGCGGCCATACGATCGAAAGACGCGAAGGCATTGCAATATTCGCGCCCGCTCTCGCAGACACCGT
>Ga0181539_1000528_pt1 | contig 45984 bp, 33 predicted proteins | sample PEATcosm2014_Bin_46_FD_119767 | JGI IMG/M metagenome (GOLD analysis project Ga0181539, IMG submission 119767) | Peatland microbial communities from MTU Mesocosm Facility, Houghton, MI, USA - PEATcosm2014_Bin23_60_metaG | ecosystem: Environmental > Terrestrial > Soil > Wetlands > Peat | place... | reverse complement strand
TGTGTCCAGGTCGGAGGAGGCGGCGCCTCCGCTTCCTGGTCGTTCGCTCGATTGGCCGTCCACTACTGCGTTCGCCTGCGATGACCAATCACGTTCGAGTGCGTGCGCTCGGTACGCTCGGCACGTTCGGAAAGCCAGGGGGTGTTCCTCACTCAGCAAGTTCGTGCTCGTGGACGAGATCGCCGAGCCTGTCTGTTCCTTCGCAGTTGCTTTGCATCGGGACACGGTTAGTTCGTGGTCGAGCGGGCACGGGCCTCTCGAGCGACGCGTCTGGCTTCTTCCAGAGGAACGGGCGTTCGTGCGGCTTCGGTCGACGCGAGAAGCACGACACAACGAGCAATGTCGGCGTCTGTGCGCCAGCCGGCGTGGGCCACTACAGGACGGGTCTTGGTTCGGGTGCACACCCAGTAGCCGACGATCCGGTTCTCCAAGTGCAAGGGGCTGAACGTGCCCCGAACCGCCGACGGAAGCTCCCCATCGGCCAGGAGCGGGCGATGGGTGACACCGACGGTGGGAACCCCGAGGACAGCGCCGAGATGCACCGCCAGGCCCGCCCGGCGGGGATGGTCGAGCCCTGTCGCGTCGACGAGCAGCACGTCGGGTACGACACTGAGCCGGGCCACAGCCGCGGCGAGGATCGGGCCCTGTCGCAGGGCAAGCAGGCCGGGCGTGTAAGGGGCAGGAGCCTGTCCAGCCACCACCGCCTGGTCTTCGACGTCCGAGGCACGGCGCGGACTTGTAGCGCTGGCACCTCTGAGCATGTCGTCAGGACGCCGGTATGGCTTTCCTTGCCGGCTCATGGGGCCCGAGCCGGGCCGCCACGCCACCGCGGCGGCCCAAGCCTTGTCGCAGGGATGTCCCTGGCCCGATTGGCCTCGGGCGAAGGCGACGAAACACCCGCCGATGATCGGGGTTCCAGACAGTTTCCATGGCGAAGCGGCCAGTGCGGCTTCGGCGTCTTGGGCCAGTGCCACCTGGAGCCGGATCAGCTCGTCGCGGGTCTCCGGCCATGGCGTTGTCGGTTGTTCCACCCCGTCACGATCGCGCCCCGAGGGCGAGGCAGAAGGACGAACTCGGGGAGTACTCGGCTGGGTTCACTGATCCCTGGCCCATCCGAAGGCGAAGTCTTGCGTCGATTGGTCCAGATGACGTTATCGGCACCCGCAGGTTTGGCGTGACGAGGAACCGTCGTGATCGAGTCGCCGTCCTATACGATCTGGCCCGCTCAGAATTACTTGACCACGAGCGTGGACGCCATCCAGCACCGGCGGATAGAGCCCAGCTCCTAGATGACGGGGGGTCATGATGAGGTACTGCACCCAGTGCGGGGCGGCCTCCGAAGCGAACGACGCGTTCTGCGCGCAATGCGGCGGGCCACTTGGGACAGAAGGTGCCGGTCGCCCTGCGGGGACGGCTCCCGGGGGCAGCGAAGCTCCCCCGGCGTATGGGCTGTCGGGTGGGTACGGTGGGGCGCCGATTGCTCCCCATGCAGGGCCTGGTCAGCTGGCGGACTGGGGCACCCGATTCATCGGGTTCCTCATCGATTTCGCTCTGCTCTTCGTCCTGAGCATCGTAGGTGTCATGCTCGGGCGGGTCTCTGTGGCCTTGCAGGTGATCATTGATCTCGTTGTCTTCGCTGCCTCGGTTTACCTGGCGATCCAGGTGGGCCAGACGGGCCAGTCGCCGGGCATGCGCGTCATGGGGCTCAAGTGCATCGGCATCCAGACCGGGCAACCCATTGGAGCCGGTTTGGGTTTCGTGCGGGCGATCGCGCACATCGTCGACTCGATCATTTGTTACATCGGCTGGCTGTTTCCGCTGTGGGATCGCAATCGCCAGACCCTTGCCGACAAGATCATGAGCACGGTCGTGATCGTGGTGCCGAAGCAAGCCTTCAGCCTGACGCCTCCTGCATGATCGCTACAGCTCGCTACGAGGTCGACTGTCACTCCCTACGGGTGCCGGCTGTGGGACTGGTGTTCGGGGGGATCGCCCTCGCGCACCTGCCCTCGAGTGTCGGAATCCCCTGCCCGCTGCGGGTTTTGACCGGTGTCCCCTGTCCGTTCTGTGGCTTGACCACGTCGGTGCGCGCCCTCGGTGGCGGGCACCTATCGGCAGCGGTGCGAGCCGCGCCGCTCGGACTGGTCGTCTTCGCGGCCGCGATCGTGGCACTTCTGGGCCTGATGCCCGAGCGCGTCCGCCTGCCGATACCGTTGTTGGCGGCCGCCGTGATGGCGGAGTGGGTCTTCGAGCTCATCCGATTCCACGTGCTGTAGGGGTTTCTCTCTGCGCTGGACGCGTCGGGCAGTCCAAGGCAGATCTCGTAGTTCCGAACCGTGCCCATTTGGTACCCGCCAGGCTCCCGTCAGCGGCGTTCACAGGACGCGTCGCGGATTCTCACAGTCTTTTGACAGGAACGGATGACCATAATGGCCTGCGGGTGATGCGAATCCCCTGCGAGAGGCCGCGATACGAAGGAGAGTCGCCCCCATGGTCTCGATCGGTTATGTCTGGTACGAGCTGCGACGCCGCTGGAGCCGTACCCTGGTCACCGCCCTCGGACTGGCGGCCGGTGTCGGCCTGGTCATGGGCATCGTAGGGGTGTCCAACGGGCTTTCGAATGCCCAGGGCCAGGTGCTCTCCCCGTTGTCGTCGGTAGGCACCGACATCGTCGTCGAGCGGACGGTGGGAGTGGCCAACACGTCGTCGACTTCGTCGACCACGACCACCACGACCCCTGCCGGTGGGTTCGGTGGTCGTAGTAGCAGTGGCGGTGGGGGGTTCTTTGCCGGTGGCGCCGGTTCCAGTGCCAACACCTCGGACCGGGCGGCGCTGGCCAATAACAACTCGTCCATCCTCACCGACCTCTCCAAGCTCGGGCCTGCGGGCACCCAGTACAGCAATGACTTCTTCGTGAACGGGACGCTCATCACCTTCCCGCAGCGGGCCGTCACCGACGTGTCCAAGATCAAGGGCGTGGAGGCCGCGGTGCCCGCATTGTCGCTGCAAGCGCTCCACGAGACGGGAACGGTGCCCACGATCACTGACACGGTTACGACCGGCGGGCAGACCGTCACGCAGGCCGTGAAGCCACCGGCGCTCACCGCCGCCCAGGAGGCAGCGGTCCGTAGCTGCCTCGAGGCCAGCGGCGCGTTCTCGGGACCACCTTCGGGCAGCAGCGGCACCGGAGGTGGCAGCGGTGGTGGATTCGGTGGTGGTGCGGACTTCGGCGCCGCGTTCACGAAGTGCCTCCCGGCGAGCTACCAGCAGTACGAAGCCCAGGTCGTCGTGCCCCAGCAGACCATCACCCGGGTGCTCAACCCACCCACGACCAACACGCAGACCTCGAGCTACACGGTGGCCGGCGTCGACCCGTCGAACTCGACCTCGGGGCTCATCACCAAGGCGCAGCTCGTTTCGGGTACCTGGTTCACCTCCAGTGCAACCAACGAGATCCTCGTCTCGGCGGTCTACGCCAGCAGCAACAACATCAAGGCCGGCCAGACGTGGACGATCAACAAGACGCCCTACAAGGTCGTCGGACTGGTGAACCCCACCCTCACCGGCGACACATCGGACATCTACTTCGACCTAAGCACCTTGCAGTCGGCGTCGTCGCAGCCCGGTCGGGTAAACGAGGTGCTGGTGAAGGTGAACAAGTCGTCCAACGTGGATGCCGTTGCCGCCGCCATCAAGAAGGAGCTGCCGGGCGCGACAGTCCTCACCTCCAAGCAGCTGGCTGGCCAGGTCAACGGCAGCCTGGCGAATGCCAAGAAGCTGGCCTCTGACCTCGGCGTGGCGCTCGGCATCATCATTCTCATTGCCGCGTTGCTCATCGCCGCCTTGCTCACCTTGTCGAGCATCGCCAAGCGCGTCCGGGAAATCGGGACGCTACGAGCCATCGGATGGCCCCGGGGCCGGGTGGTCAACCAGATCCTTGCCGAGATGCTGGGCATCGGCCTGATCGGTGCCGTCATCGGCGTGGTGGTCGGTCTGGGCGTATGTGCCTTGGTGGACGCGTTCGGTCCGACCTTGTCCTACAGCGTCGCCGGGGCGGTCGTGGGGTCCTCGTCAGCCAGCGGGCTGGTACACCAGGCCGCAGCCGCCGCCTCGGCCACCAAGAGCATCCACTTGCACACGTCGATCTCGGTACTGACCGTGCTCGTAGCGGCGGTCATCGCCATCCTTGGCGCGCTGTTGGCTGGCCTCGCCGGCGCCTGGCGCGCCGCGCGGTTGTCGCCCACCTCGGCCCTGCGGGACCTCGGATGACCCAGCACGGCGACCGCGAAGACGTGGGGCAAGACGCCAGAAGACAAGGAGAGGGACAGGCTATGGATGACCCGGCGACGCCAGTGGCGGTCGAGACCCAGCCCCTGTATCGCTTGCGCGGTGCCGAGCGCCGCTACTTGAAGGGCGAGGCCGAGGTCGCAGCACTTCGCGGCGTCGACATCGACATCAGCGCGGGCGAGTTCGTCTGCATCGAAGGGCCGAGCGGCTCGGGCAAGAGCACGCTGCTGCAGTTGCTCGGCGCGCTCGACACGGCCACCGCCGGAACGGTGGAGATGGACGGCCAACAGCTCGGCTTGGCCAGCGACGACGTGCTCACCGGGATCCGGTCAAGGCGCATCGGCTTCGTGTTCCAGCAGTTCAACCTCATCCCGACCCTTAGCGCGTCGGAGAACGTGGCCCTGGCCATGGCTCCACAGCACCCGTCGAAGGCCGAGCGCGAGGAACGGGCCAAGGAGCTGCTAACCCGGGTAGGGCTCGGCCATCGCCTGGAGCACCTGCCCTCACGGCTTTCGGGTGGCGAACAGCAGCGCGTCGCCATCGCCCGGGCGCTGGCCAATCGGCCCGAAGTGATCGTGGCCGACGAGCCCACGGGCAACCTGGACTCGGAGAGCGCGGGCGAAGTGATGGCGCTTCTCCTCGAGCTCCAGAAAGCGGACGGCGTGACCGTCATCGTCGCCACTCATGACCCCGAGGTGGGGCAGCACGCGACCCGTCTCATCAAGTTGCGGGACGGACTCGTCGTCGGGGACGTCAAACCGTAGCGCCACCCCAATTGCCGCCGGAGGCCCGAAACGACCTATGCGCAGACTCGGGACCTGGCAATCCGACAAGAAGCGAACGTGGTGCTTCTCGTCGGAGGAGATGGCAGTGTCCGGCAGCGGCGACCCGCCCTCAACCAGGGACGGCGTGGCTCAGGTCCACCTTGTAGAGCAGCCCTGCTCCGGCCGTCACGGCACCATGAAGAGAGACCGCCTGGGGGAGGAGCTGCTCGGCGTAGAACTGGGCAGTGGCGATCTTCTCCTCGAGGAACTCCTTGTTGCCGCGGCCCTCGGTCAGAAGTCGCTTGGCGGCCAGTGCCGAGCGGGCGAGCAGCCATCCCCCGGTCACCAGGCCGAACATCCGTAGGTAGGGGGTAGCTCCGGCCAGAGCGTCGTTCGGATCGGCCATTCCGTGCTCGAAGATCCAGTTGGTCGCCCCTCGCAGGGCACCGGCGGCGGCAGCCAGGTTGGCACGGACCGATGCCAGCTGCTCCCCGCCCGAGGCCAGCTCGCTGTCGAGCGCGTCAATCTGGGACAAGTAATCGTTCACCACGCCACCACCCCGCAACGGCAGCTTGCGGCCGATCAAGTCCATGGCCTGGATCCCGTTGGTCCCTTCGTAGATCGGGCCGATGCGGCTGTCGCGGAAGTACTGGGCCACACCCGTCTCCTCGACGTACCCCACTCCACCGTGGACCTGCATGGCAAGGGAGGTGATCTCTACCGCGAGATCGGTAGACCACGCTTTGGAGACAGGGGTGAGCAGCTCGACCATGTCCTGGCGAGCCTGCCTCACCTCGGGGTCATCGTGGTGGTGGGCCAGGTCGATGCATACCGCGTTGACGTACAGCAGGCAACGCATGGCCTCGATATAGGCCTTCATGGTCAAGAGCATCCGGCGCACGTCGGGGTGCTCGACTATCGGTGCTTGCTCGGCGGAGGTTCCACCGATGACCTGTCCCTGGCGGCGCTCCTGGGCGTAGCCGAGCGCGGCCTGGTAGGCCCGCTCGGCGATAGCCATCCCCTGGAGGCCCACCGCGATCCGAGCGCTGTTCATCATCGTGAACATGTAACGCATGCCGCGGTTCGGCTCACCGATCAGGTAGCCGACAGCTCCACCCTCGTCACCGTATGACATGACACATGTGGGGCTGGCGTGGATCCCCATCTTGTGCTCGATCGAGACGCACCGGACATCGTTGGGCGCTCCGAGCGAACCGTCGGCATTCACCAGGTACTTGGGCACGACGAAGCAGGAGATGCCCCTGGTGCCCGGCGGGGCATCAGGCAACCGGGCGAGGACCAGGTGGATGATGTTGTCGGTCAGGTCGTGCTCGCCGAAGGTGATGAAGATCTTCTGCCCGCTGATTCGCCACGTCCCGTCGTCTGCCGGCACGGCCCGAGTCCGCAGAGCCCCGACATCGGATCCGGCATCGGACTCGGTGAGCTCCATGGTCCCGCCCCACTCGCCTGTCACCAGCTTCTCCAGGTACGTCGCCTGCTGCTCGGCCTCGCCGTGGAGGGTCAGCAGGTCGATTACGCCGTGTGTCAGCATCGGGCCTAACGAAAAACTCAGGTTCGCCGAGTTGAACATCTCCTGGAGGGGGATCACCGCCAGCCAGGGGAAGCCACCCCCACCGAACTCCTGCGGGGAGCCCACCGCTGGCCAACCGGCCTCCACGTACTGCCGGTAGGCCTCTTTGAAACCGGGCGGCGTGGTCACGCTCCCGTCGTCGTTCAAGCGGCTGCCCACCGTGTCACCTACGCGGTTGAGCGGCGACATCACCTCCGCCATGAACCGGCCCCCTTCCTCGAGGACTCCGAACACCGTGTCGGGGTCGAGGTGCTGGAAGGGCCCGAGCTTTGTCAGGGCGGAGATGTCGCCAATCTCCTCGAGCACGAAGCGAATATCACGCAGGGGGGGTACGTATTCAGCCATAGCACCAGCTTAGATATCCTCCGAGAGGAACGAGAAGTCGGTGGCAGGTCGAAGGTGAGGACCTCGACGCTATCCGTGGAAAGATGTTATTCGTAGACCTTCTCTTCGCCATCCTCGGCGTTCACCGCGTCTGCCTCGAGGTCGCGCTGGCGGGTCCTCGCAGCCCGGCGCCGGGCTGTCTGCTCGGCGTACTCCCTGTACCACTCATGGGCGATGATCATGCTCATCACCTCGTTGGTGCCGGTCCAGATAGGCGCGAGACGAAGATCGCGGTAGTGACGCTCCACCGGATAGATGTCGGTGTAGCCGATGCCGCCCATGACCTGCATGGCATTGTGAACCACCTTCTCGCACGACTCGGTGACGAATTTCTTGGTCTCGCTGATGTAACGCCGGGTCGTCGCAGGGTTCTCGCCCGCGTCGACAGCTCTGGCGGTCGTGTAGACGAGGGACCTGGAGGCGTCGAGGAGCATGGACGCCTCTGCGACCTGGAAGCTCACGCCCTCGAAATGGTTGATTCGCTGCCCGAAGGCCTTGCGGCGCGTGGTGTAACCGCCGGCCACCTCGAGGGCCGCCACCGCAGGCCCGATTGTCATGGCCGCGGTCCCGAGACGCTCGGGGATCATCATGGTGTTGAACACGTCCACACCACCGTTCACCCGGCCGATGACGTTCTCCTTCGGGACCTCGACGTTTCTGAACCTGACACGGCCGGTACCACCGCCTCGGGAGCCCATCAGCCCGTAGAGGTACTCCACGGTCACACCGGGGCCCCGGTCGACGATGAAGGAGGTGATCGCCTCGTGCGGCTTCGCGTCGGGATTGCTGCGCGCGTAGACGAGGAAGAAGTCTGCACCCTCGGCACCGACGATAAAGCGCTTCTGGCCGTTTAGGACGAAGTGGTCATCCTTGTCTTCTGCCGTCGTCGTGGCGCCGAAGAAGTCCGAGCCGCCTCGAGGTTCGGTGAGGGCCTCGGCAGCGAAGAGCTCGCCGCGTAGCAGCGGCTGCACGTACCTCTCTTTCTGTGCGTCGGTGCCGTGCTGGATGATGGCGTCGCAGACGAGCTCGGCTCCTACCCCGAAGGTGCAGGCGAAGATGTAGCCGAGGGTCCCGATCTCCTCGATGGCCATACAGCTCGATACCCAGTCGAGGTCTCGGCCGCCCCACGCCTTGGGGTAGCGAATCCCGAGGAGGTTACGTCTTCCGGCCTCGCGGAGAAACTCGCGCGGGAAGCGAATCTCGTCCCTGTCCATCTTCACGATCATCTCGCGAGGGACCCAGCTTACGAGATCGCGCACCTCTTCCTTGAGCTCGTGCTGCTGGCTGGTTAGAAGAAAGTCGTACATCTTCTTCTCTTGTTCCTTCACCGGGCTCGCGCCGTGTGCGACGTGCCCGCGAGTCTTGACCTTAGCTGAAGGTTGCCGAGACGCTTCTTCGGTCGTACTCACATGTTCTGGCCGGCTCCTTCGTCGGGGCGCAGGATCGGGCGCAGCGTGTCGAGCACCCCGGCGTCGTCGATGGTGGAGGGCACTGGTTCGTCGCGGCCGTCGGCGATAGCGCGCATCGTGGCCCGCAGGATCTTTCCAGAGCGGGTCTTGGGCAGCGCGGGGACGATGTCGACCTGGCGCAGGGCCGCCACTGCCCCGATCTCGTTACGTACCCGCTGCACCAGCTCGGCGGCGACGTCGCCGTAGTCGCGCTCGACGCCGGCCTTCAACACGGCGAAGCCGCGGGGCACCTGGCCCTTCATGTCGTCGGCCACGCCGATCACCGCGCACTCGGCCACGTCCGGGTGGCCTGCGATGACCTCCTCCATGGCACCAGTGGACAGGCGGTGGCCGGCCACGTTGATGACGTCGTCGGTGCGACCCATGACGTACACGTAGCCTTCGTCGTCGATGTGCCCGCCGTCGCCCGTGTGGTAGTAGCCCGGGTACCGGCGCAAGTAGCTCTCGATGAAACGCTCGTCGTCGTTCCACAGCGTCGGCAGCGTGCCCGGTGGCAGGGGCAGGTGGATGACGATCGCCCCTTCGGTGCCGCGGGGCACCTCGGTGCCATTGCCGTCGAGAACGCGCACGTCGTATCCCGGGAGCGGAAGGGTGGGCGAGCCGGCCTTCACCGGGTGGGGCTCGAGCCCCATGGGGTTGGCCACGATGGGCCAGCCGGTCTCGGTCTGCCACCAGTGGTCGATCACCGGGATGCGCAGGTGGTCGTTGGCCCAGCCGTAGGTCTCGGGGTCGAGGCGCTCACCTGCCAGGAACAGGTATCGCAGGCTCGAGACGTCGTAGTCGGCGAGCAGCGCGGCCTCGGGATCCTCCTTCTTGATGGCCCGGAACGCCGTCGGCGCGGTGAACAAGACCTGCACCCTGTGATCAGCTACCACCCGCCAGAACGCCCCGGCGTCGGGGGTGCCCACCGGTTTACCCTCGTAGAGCACCGAGGTGCACCCGGCGATGAGCGGCCCGTAGACGGTGTAGGAGTGGCCCACCGCCCAGCCGATGTCCGACGCCGCCCAGAAGACGTCGCCGGGATGGGTGTCGTAGACGTTGGCCATGCTCCAGGCCATCGCCACCGCGTGGCCGCCGTTGTCGCGCACCACCCCCTTGGGTCGGCCGGTCGTTCCCGACGTGTAGAGGATGTAGAGCGGATCGGTGGACGGCACCGCCGTGCAATCGACCGGCTCAGCATGGGCCATGGCCTCGCCCCAGTCGATGTCGCGCTCACCCATGGACGGCTCGGCCTGGGGGCGCCGGAGGATGACGCACGCCGCCGGAGTGTGGCTGGCCAACTCGATGGCCCGGTCCAGTAGTGGCTTGTACTCGATGACCCGGTTGACCTCGATGCCGCACGAGGCGGACACCACCACGGTGGGCCGGGCATCGTCGATCCGCACGGCCAGCTCGTGGGGGGCGAAGCCGCCGAAGACCACGGAATGCACGGCCCCAATACGGGCACAGGCCAACATGGCCACCACCGCCTCGGGGACCATGGGCATGTAAACGATGACACGGTCGCCGCGCCCGACACCCAAGTCGCGCAGCACGCCGGCGAATCGCGCAACCTCGTCGAGCATCTCACGGTAGGTGCGTGCCCTCGACGAGCCGGTAACCGGGCTGTCGTAGACGAGCGCCACCTGTTCGGCCCGGCCCCCTTCCACGTGGCGGTCCAGCGCGTTGAAACAGGTGTTGAGCTCGCCGTCTGGGAACCAGCGGATGAACGGCCGCCGCGTGTCATCGAGGATCGTGGCCGGTGCCCGGGACCACGAGATGGCCATGGCGGCCTCCCCCCAGAACCCAGCCGGGTCGTCGATGCTGCGTCGGAAGGCATCGGCATACTCTCCCATCGTCGATGGACGTTAGCGCAGGCTCGTATGCTTTTCCGACGGGTCTCAGTCCGGAGTCGCGCAACCCGGTGTGCGATACGGGACGGTTCAATGCTGCCTTTCGGGTGCCGGGTATCCTGTCCCTCCCTGTCGGCGGTGCGAGCATTGGAGAGGACAGAGAGAACGAATGCGGATGAGCATGAGATCGGGCCGCGGCCGGGCCCGTCACGAGCGGGAACCAGCCACCGGGTCTGGCCCTAGCCGTTCGCCGGGTGGCTTCCCAGACGGTGACAAGCCGTCGGCGATCGAAGTGCGCGGGCTCGAGAAGTCCTACGCGGGTGTGCCCGCTGTCGCGGGCATCGACCTGGACATCGGACGGGGCGAGATCTTTGCACTACTCGGGCCCAATGGGGCAGGGAAGACCACGACAGTCGAGATCTTGGAGGGCTACCGCGCCCGCGACGGCGGTGAAGTGAGGGTTCTCGGATACGACCCCGGCCACCAGCGCGCTTCGCTCAAGAGCCTCATCGGCATCGTGCTGCAGTCGACAGGCGTCGAGCCGTACCTGACGGTGCTCGAAACGGTCACTATGTACGCCAATTTGTACCCGCATCCTCGGCCCGTCGACGAAGCGATCGAACTCGTGGGGCTCACTGCCAAGCGCAACGAGCGGGTCATCCGGCTGTCGGGCGGCCAGCAGCGGAGGCTGGACATGGCGATCGCCCTGGCGGGTGACCCCGAGCTCCTCTTCCTCGACGAACCGACGACCGGCTTCGACCCCTCGGCCCGACGCGAGGCGTGGGACGTCGTGAAAAACCTGGCCTCGCTGGGCAAGACCGTCGTGCTCACTACCCATTTCATGGACGAGGCCCAGTACCTCGCCGATCGGGTGGCGATTATCGCCAGCGGTCGCGTCGTGGCCGAAGGTGCACCCTCCACCCTCGGCTTCCAGGACCGGGTCAAGGCTCAGGTGCGCTACCGACCCCCGGAGGGTGTCGTGCCCCCGGCCGGGCTGGGCAGCCCCGCTGGATCGGACGGATTCGTCGAGATCGCCGACGATGACATCGTCTCCGTCCTGCACCGGCTGATTCATTGGTCGATCGACCAGGGCATCGACCTAGACGCTCTCGAGGTCCGACGACCGTCGCTCGAGGACGTGTACCTGTCGTTGACCGATACGAGATCGGGCGAAGGTCCCGAGTCCGCGCCCCCGGTGACGAAAACGGATCCGCGATGAGTGCGCTGGTCTTGACGTTCTCCCAGATTCGCTACGTCAACAAGGCTTTTTGGAGGAATCCCTCCCGGGCGTTCTTCACGTTTGCCTTCCCTCTCATGTTCCTTGTGATCTTCACCTCCCTGCTGGGCAATGGCACGGTCCACATTGGGGCGCTTTCGGTCAAGTCCTCCACGTACTACGTGGCCGCGATGGCATCGTTCGCGGTGATCACGGCGTGTTACAACAACATGGCCATCGCGGTGAGCGTTCAGCGCGACAGCGGGATCCTGAAGCGCATTGACGGGTCACCGCTGCCGAAAGGATCGTTCCTGGGCTCCCGGATCCTTCATGCGCTCTTGGTCGCGGTCCTGCTCGTGATCGTTACCGCCGCCTTCGGTCAGGCGTTCTACAGCGCGGACATCCCGAGTGGCATCTTGCTCTTCCGCTTCCTGGTGATGCTGATGGTCGGAGCGGCCGCTTTCTGCGCGCTGGGGCTGGCGATCACCGCCCTCATCCCAAATGCCGACGCGTCCGCTCCTATCGTGAACGCCACGATCCTGCCGCTGCTGTTCCTCTCCGGGATCTTCATTCCGATCGGCAACACCACCCCGTCGTGGATCCTCTGGATCGCTCGGATCTTCCCGATCAGGCACTTCGCCAGTGAAATGCAGGCCGGGTTCGTGGGTACACCGTTTGACTGGACTGACGTACTCGTCGTGGCTGGCTGGGGCGTCGCGGGATTGCTGCTCGCGATCCGCTTCTTCAGGTGGGAACCCCACACCGGATGAGGAACATACGAAGCGAGGTCGGCTCGGATCCCTCACATACTTGCGGTGGTAGTGAAGATGGGAAACCCCAGGTCAGTGGCATCGGACGAGTTGTCGGTACTCACGCGACCCGATGGGACTTTTGGCCCTAACGGGAACAAACACCAAACCTTAGTATGTTTACCATAATTATCGAGAATCCTGCCACCGAGCCCCATGCCGAACTCCACTGAACCATCGCGAGTGGTTCAAGTCGTCGGGTCCTCCGATGTGGAGCACTCGTTCGCCGAGACGCTCCTCAGCCAGCTCCACCCTTCGGGGCGGGTGCTGCCGTCCAAACGCGAGATCGAAGACTTCGTCGACGAGATCCTGGCGCTGTTCTTCCCCCAGAACGGCGGAGAACCGAAGGAAAGACGAGGCGACGTTCTCAGTCGCCTCGTCTCGCTCCAGGCGGACCTCGCCCACATGCTCTGCAAGGTCGTACCCGGTGAACGCTGCGCCGAACTAGCTGAGGAATTCTGCCGACTCCTTCCAGGGATCTACGAGATTCTGCGGGCCGATGCCGACGCCATCGTTGCGGGCGACCCTGCGGCCGAGGGCCTCGAAGAGGTCATAGCCGCCTATCCGGGCTTCCTCGCGATCACGGTTCACCGGCTCGCGCACGGACTCCACACCCTTGCCGTGCCTATCGTGCCGAGGTTGCTCGCGGAGGTCGCGCACACCCGCACCGGCATCGACATCCACCCAGGTGCGCGGATCGGGCGGTCCTTCTGCATAGACCACGGCACCGGGATAGTCGTCGGCGAGACCACGGTCATCGGCGACGCGGTGAAGATCTACCAGGGTGTGACGCTGGGTGCTCTCAGCGTCGTCAAGAGCACGGCCGGCAAGAAGCGCCACCCGACCATCGAGGACCGGGTTGTCATATACGCAAATGCAACTGTGCTGGGCGGCGACACCACGGTAGGCCACGACAGCATCATCGGCGGAAACGTCTGGATCACGACCAGTGTGCCCCCCCGTTCTTACGTTCACCAGACGAGCCAAGTGAGCGTCCGTAGCGTGGCGGACACGCTGGACCCTCTCGACTACTCCATCTGACCAGCCCAAAAGAGGAGGGACCGTGCCCTACGACGACATCCTGGCCACGATCGGGGACACCCCCCACGTGCGCATAAACAGGCTCTTCGACGCACGTGTCAGCGTCTGGTTCAAACAGGAGCGCGTCAACCCCGGTGGAAGCATCAAGGATCGGATCGCCCTTTCCATGGTCGAAGATGCCGAGCGTCGCGGCCTCATTGCTTCTGGGTCCGTGATCATCGAGCCAACTTCTGGGAACACGGGGATCGGCCTCGCCCTCGTCTGCGCGGTGAAGCGTTACAGGTTGATCCTGTGCATGCCGGAGTCGTTCTCCCTCGAACGCCGTCGCCTGATGACGGCTTACGGGGCAGAGCTAGAGCTCACACCGCGTGAACTGGGGATGAAAGGTGCGATCGCACGTGCAGAAGAGCTGCACGGAGAGATCCCGGGCTCATGGATACCGATGCAGTTCGACAATCCAGCGAACGTGGAGGTGCACCGGCGGACCACGGCGGACGAGATCATTCGGGACTTCCCCGACGGCCTTGACTACGTAATTGGCGGCGTCGGGACCGGCGGCCACATAACGGGTTGTGCCGAAGTATTGAAACCCCTATGGCCCCAGCTCAAGGTCTTCGCTGTCGAGCCCACGTTCTCACCCGTTCTGTCGGGTGGTTCCCACTCGCCGCACCCCATCCAGGGGATAGGCGCGGGCTTCCTACCCGGCATCCTGCGTACCGACCTGCTCGACGGCATCGTCCAGGTGGCTCCCGAAGCCGCCGTGGAGTACACGCGCCGTTGCGCGCGCGAAGAGGGGGTCTTGATCGGCGTGTCGTCGGGGGCGGTACTCGCGGCAGTGGCGCAAGAGCTACCCGAAATGCCCGATGGCTCCCGAGTCCTCACCTTCAGTTACGACTCCGGGGAACGTTACCTGTCCGTCGAAGGCCTGTTTCCCTGATCCCGCGCAAGGTCTGAATGCGCGACGCGCGGTCGATCACACCTGGATGCGCACGTGCCCGATTTTTCGACTCGCGGCGCAGACCAAGTTCTTGATATCTTTGATCAAGTGCCAATTATTGTACCTGAGAGGGGCGGCGACGACCATCTATTTGGTCGACTCGAGACTGCCCGCGTGCCGCTGATTAGTGAAGCCGTCGCCCAGACACAAGATATCCGACCCGCACGAATAGGTCTGATGAACTTGATGCCAAGAGAGGCTATGGAAGCCACCGAAGTCCAATGGCTACGTTGGATCGGACGTCAATCGGTGTTACAAATTGTACCCATACTCATAAAGTTCGATGACGATAAGCGGGAAGCCCAAGGCGCGAGCCGCGAAGATATCCTGAAACGATATATGCCCCTGTCAATGGTTAGGGACGAGGGGCTAGATGGTTTAATCGTTACGGGGGATAATCTGGAAATTCGCAAACATGCTTATGGCCCTTCGAGCAACCCACACGAAATATTGCCCGACCAGGATGTTACTTACCATAGTCAGCTCACGGAGCTCTTTGACTGGGCAGACCAGAATGTACGTTCGACGATATACTCATGTTTAGCTGCTTATTTCGTTCTGCGACATCGATTTGGTTTAGTCAGAGATGTCCGCACCCAAGAAGAGGGAAAGCTTTTTGGCGTTTACGACCATGATATCGTTGCGCCGAATAGTGAGCTCGTGCAAGGTATGAATGATGTGATTAGAGCACCTCACTCTCGGTGGAGTAATTTGCCAGTCGAAAGGATCCTAAACGAAGGCGCCCTTGATCTCGTAGCTTGCAGCGAAGAAGCTGGATGGTTGTTCGTTGAGGCGAGCAATGCTGCGGGAGGCAAGGACGTCTTTGTCCAAGCTCACCCTGAGTACGACAGATTGGACTTGCATAGAGAGTATGAGCGGGATCGGGCCGAGGGTTTAGCTATGCCGGTGAATTACTATAATGGAGATGATCCGACAGAAGAGAATGTCGTATACCTCTGTACGGCTGACGGACGTGTCTTTCACGAAAACTGGATTGGTAATCTGGTCTATCCCGGCTATTCGCAATCTGCTTAGGAACTCGAGGCCTGCTGGTGGTGAGAGTCTCATCCAGGCCTCACTGGGAGATTTGTGGCTTTACGCGTTGGAGTGATGGGTGAGGTGGGCTAACGACACAACTCTCTCCAGCAGGGAAGGAGCGGTGCCGTACTTGGCGATTTCTCACGCTATTCCCCTTGATTTCCCACGTACTTGTGGCCGCAATAAATGAGATATCTGTGGGGTGGCCAAGCCCCCTGCATAGTCCGCGAGCTGACCTTCTGCCTGTGGCCTGTATGAGGCAAGAGTTTCTGGTCAACCGGTCCGGATGGGATTATTGGCACCCACACGATCAGGTCGGCGCGTTGCTCAGCCCAGCTCGGCGAAGGCCTCTGCTAGCGGCTCGAGCACGTCGGGGGTGTGGGGCGGGCGGAGCTGGACGATGGCGAGTCCGGCGCCGGCCTTAGCAAGCGCCGCGGCAACCGCCGCCGTCGCGGCGGGGTCACCGTCGAAGGGCACATGGCTCGACAGCACGATCTCTGCCGGGTCCCGCCCGAGGTCGGCGCAGTGCTGGTGAAGTACGTCCCGCTTGTGAGTGAACTCCTCGACCGTGCCGCCCACGAAGTTCCAGTGCTGGGCGAAGCGTGCTGCGGTACGCAGCGTGCGCTTCTCACCGCTGCCGCCGATACAGATCGGCGGGTGGGGCCGCTGGATCGGCTTGGGGTTGCAGCGAGCACCCGTCAGCTCGTAGAAGCTCCCCTCGAACGAGGTCGTCTCCTCCGAGAGGAGGCCGATGATGACTTCACAGGCCTCTTCTAAGCGGTCGCTGCGCTCCTTCGGGGTGCCGAGTGGGATGCCGTACGCACCCGACTCCTCCTCGTTCCAACCGGCTCCGATGCCGACCTCGAGCCGACCGCCCGAGAGGATGTCGAGCGTCGCAACCATGTTGGCAAGTACAGCCGGGTGTCGGTAGTGGATACCGGTCACCAGCGTTCCCAGCCTGAGGCGCTTCGTCGCCTGGGCTAAGGCGGCGATCGTAACCCAGCCCTCGAGGCAGGGCCCTGTCGAGTCCGAGTAGATCGGGTAGAAGTGGTCGAAGGTCCAGCCGGACTCGAACAACTCGATGTCGTCGGCTGCGCGCCAGACATCGAGCATGGCGTTCCAGTTCGTGTTCTGCGGTGCGGTCTTGAAGGCGTAGCGCATCCCCCAAACTTATGCCGCGCCGCCCGTAGGCCTCCGCGCAATGCGTGTGAAGCCTGTCGCACAGAAGCGATTCACTGGCTGCTCGAGTCCTGGTAATTGCTCTGCGCCCGACTGTGACAACGCACAACGTCGGCAGCTTCATTCACGAGTACCGGCTTGTGGCTTGAAGTGGTCAGATGGGTTTCTCGCCACCTGCAGGTCTGCTGTCCGCTCTCGGGGCTAGCCCAGCGGTGCTCGTCGTTAAAGCCCGCGAGGACCTTAGAATCGCCTGTCACGTGCCGGAGTTGTTCGAATGACCTGTGCATTGGCCGCCAGAAATGCACGATGAATTCGAAAGTGGCGACCGAAGAGCATGTGGGGCCGCACCATCACGTGGAGGCCGCCGCCCATCGCGCTGCTGAGAGGTAACGTCGAATTCTCTCGACGGCGAAGGCTTGGAGGCAACGAAGATGAGCACAGACTCCGTGCTGGGCCTGCCCAAGCGGGTGCGAGCGTGCCTCTTCGACCTCGACGGCGTCCTCACCGAGACGGCCAAGATCCATACCGCGGCGTGGAAGGAGATGTTCGACGCTTATTTGAAGGCCCGGGCCCAGAAGCGCGGCGAGCCCTTCGTTGCCTTCGACAAAGAGGCCGACTACGACACCTACGTCGACGGCAAGACCAGGGCCGATGGGACGCGTTCGTTCCTCGAGTCACGTGACATCGATCTGCCAGACGGTGGTCCCGGCGATCAGGCGGGGGCAGAGACCGTGAACGGTCTCGGCAACGCGAAGAACGAGATCGTCCTGCGAAGGATCCGAGAGGACGGCGTCGAGGCCTATGCGGGGTCGGTCCGCTACGTTCGAGCCGTGCGCGCGGCAGGCCTACATCGGGCGGTGGTGTCCTCCAGCGCCAACTGCGCTGCCGTGATAGCGGCCGCCGGCATCGCCGAGTTGTTCGAGATCCGCATCGACGGCGTGACCGTCGAAGCTGACCACCTGGCTGGAAAGCCAGCGCCCGATACCTTTCTCGCCGCGGCCCGTGCTCTGGGTGTGGACCCGGGCCAGGCGGCGGTGTTCGAGGACGCCCTGTCCGGGGTGGAAGCCGGCCGGGCGGGAGGGTTCGGCTTCGTGGTCGGAGTCGACCGGGTCGGACAGGCCGAGGCCCTGCGTGCCCACGGTGCCGACATCATCGTGACCGACCTTGCCGAGCTGCTGGACCGGCCGTGATATAGGACCCGGCCTGCCGGGTCGAGCCCTGATGCCTCCAAGAGACCGAGCTTCACCTCGCTGTCCTGGCCCAGAACGAGTCGTTGTTCGCGCTGTCCAATGGCCACATCGGCTGGCGGGGCAACCTCGACGAGGCGGGCCCTACGGCCTGCCTGGCTCGTACGTCAACGGTGTCTACGAGTCCCGTTCGTTTTCCTACACCGACGCCGGCTACGGCCACCCGGAGGACCGCTAGACAGTGATCAGCGTCACCAACGCCAAGGTGGTCCGCTTCCTCGTTGACGACCAGCCCTTCGATGTTCGCTATAGCGAGGTACGCGCCCACGTACGAGTGTTGGACTTCCGCGCCGATCTGCTGCAGCGCTACGTCGAGTGGGTGTCGCAGGCGGCCGCGGTGTGCGGGTGCGCTCGAAGTGCCTGGTGTCGCTGGTCCAGCGCTCGGTGGCGGCCATGAGCGCAGCCATGGAGGGAATTGACGGCCTGGTGTTCACTAGCGGGGCCGGCGAAACGTCTTCCCGGCTGCGCGCCGACACGTGCGCGGGCCGCACCATCACGTGGAGGCCGCCGCGAACATGGTCGTGAGAGACCTGGTTGAGCTCCTCGAATCGTGCCGGTCAGGTGACGGCCCGGCGGTGACCCTGTTAGGGGACGAGCGACTCTAGATAAGACGACTGGGGTGTGCAACGCTGGGCCCTTGTGGATCGATCAGCGCGGATCTGAGGTCCTTGCGATCCCCGAGTGCTTGCGACTGCTCGCAGAGGCGGCGAAGAAGGGGGCGATCGGAAGGATCGCCGTCTCACAGGAGCAGGCGCCGATCGTGCATCCGGTGGACTTCGCATATCGCGATCACCAGGTCCTTGTGCGCCTGGGTCCCGGGTTCACGGTGGACGCAGCCGAAGAGGGCTCGTCGCCTTCGAGGTCGACCAGGTTGACCGTGACACCGCAACAGCGTGGAGTGTGCTCGTTCGCGGCCTGGCGACGCTCTTGCCCGAGTCCGAACCTCCCGGTCAGGCGCGCCTGGACCCGACTCCGCTTGTTCCCGAACCCGGTAAGAAGCTGTTTGCCATCCGGACCGACGTGGTCACTGGGCGGCGGTTCGAGCTGAGGTGATCACGGAGCTAGGCACCGCGCGAAATGCCGATGTCGAGGTCGGAGAGCCGGGCGGACTAGAGCGAGTCGTGGCCGAGGTGCTCTTCGAGCGCCCGCCAGCGGATCCGTCACCCTGGTTGCTCGTCGTGCCCTCGGGGCTGGCGAGCATGAGTCGGGTCTACGAGAGCCTGCTCACAGTGGCCGACGGCCTCACCGGTACAAGGGGGAGCCTGGAGGAGGACGGAACCGACACCAGCTCGGCCGTGTTCGTCTCAGGCCTTTATGACACCCGCGATGGGGGCACTGAGTCGCTCCTCGTGGTCCCGAGCTGGACCACGCTCGCGCTGAACGGGCCCTTCTCAACAGGAGAGAGGGTGCTGGACCTCCTTTCAGGGGTGCTGTGGCGGGTGGCCGGGGCAGAAGATGCCAGGCTGTTTTCCTCGGCCCGCTGGGCGTGCTTGGCGTGTCCGGGCACAACGGTGCTCGTCGCCGAAGGCAGCTCCAGTGTCCTCGAGGTTCCCGCTGCTCATGAAGTGACCGAGGACCGGGCGAGCTCCGGGGGTGGGGTGGTTCGAGTCATCGACACGAGCACCGAAGCGCACCCCGATTCACGGGGAGGACCGTCGACTCTTCACGTCGTTCGCATCGGCACGTACCAGGTCGCGACTCGTCGGGCACCGAGCCGCACCCGGGCTGCCGCACGCCAAGAGGCGGCGTGCCGGGCGGGCCCGGCCGAGTTGCTCGCCGAGCAGAGGGCGGCGTGGGCCTCGCGATGGGCCGAGGCCGACGTCGAGGTAGTGGGAGACCCAGAGCTCACCTTGTCGGTCCGGTTGGCGCTCTTCCATCTGATGTCCTCGGTCGTAAGTAGCGGGGAGGCCGCTGTTGGAGCGCGCGGGCTCACCGGCCCTTCCTACGCGGGACACGTGTTCTGGGACGCCGACGTCTTCGTGCTCCCTTTCATGGCGGCGACCCATCCGAGAGCGGCGCGCGCGATGCTCGAGTACCGCATTCGCCGTGTCCCATCCGCAATCGAAGCGGCGTCCGCGCTCGGGCGGCGCGGGGCGCGCTTCCCATGGGAATCTGGGCACGATGGCCGCGACGTGACGCCCAAGCGCGGGGGCAACGTGCACGGTGAGATCGTCCCGATCCGCACTGGTGAGCTCGAGGAGCACATCACGGCCGATGTCGCGTGGGCGGCGTGGCAGTTCGCCTCGTGGTCGGGTCGCTGGCGATTCCTAGAGGGCCCGGGTCGGCCCCTTCTCGTCGAAACCGCGCGCTACTGGGCGAGCCGGGCGCGCCTTGATGACGTAGGTGTCGGGCACATCGAGAGTGTGATAGGTCCCGACGAGTACCACGAGAACGTCAACGACAACGCCTTCACGAACCAGATGGCGGCGTGGAACCTGGCGCGTGCCGCCGAGCTCGTAGAGCGCACCGGAGTGGCGTCGGAGCTCGACGAAGCCAGCCAGTGGCGGGTGCTCTCCGAGGCGTTGTTCGATGGGTACGACCCGGGAACCGGCCGTCACGAGCAGTTCGCCGGCTACGACGACTTGCAACCCATCTTCGTGAGCGAGCTTGGACCGGTACCGGTGGCAGCGGACCTATTGCTCGGCCGTGACGGCGTGGCGCGCTCGCAGATAATCAAGCAAGCGGACGTCCTAATGGCGCACCACATGATCCCCGATGCGCTGCGCCCGGGGACGCTCGGGCGCGACCTCGACTTCTACTTGCTGAGGACCGCGCACGGAAGCTCGCTGTCCCCAGCGGTCCACGCCTCTCTGTTGGCGCGCGAAGGGCGCCTGGACGAAGCGCTGTCGTTGTTGGAGCTTGCACAGAGCATCGATGTCGACGACGTGACCGGCACCACGGCTGGGGGACTCCATCTGGCCACCTTCGGCGGGCTCTGGCAGGCCTTGGTCTTAGGGTTTGCCGGCGTACGCGTCAGTGGCCCCGATGCCGAGGCGCTCGTGCTCGACCCGCACATCCCAACCCAATGGCGCGAGCTGCGCCTCAAGTTGCGCTGGCACGGTCGCCGGATCTCCCTGCGGTGTCGAAGCGATGCGATTCACGTGGCCTGCGCCACCCCCCTGAAAGTCAGGCTGGGTGACGGAGAGCCAGTGGTGGTCACACCGCCGGAGGCCTGGGTCGAGCGTGGAGCATCTCGCCCCCTGTCTCAAGGCCGAGGGAAGGAGGTCCTTCGATGAGTCTCAAGAACAAAGAGGTCAGCCGGCCCTTGGTAGTGGTGGCCGCGGCTGCAGAGGACCTGGAGGACTTCGAGCTCCTCGTGGCCGACGTCGCACGCGCGCTCGAGCTCGTGCCCGCACCAGAGTTGGTGGCTCGTGAAGAGGGTCGTGAGAAGACCATCGGGAAGCTACTCACAATGGCGTCGTCGGTATCGGGGCCGTTGCTCGTGCTCCCTGCCAGGCGTCATGCGGGTGCAATGCCGGACAGAGCGGGGAAGGCGCGCGGAGCGGCTACCCGCATGCGCCGTGTGCTGATTCCATCCGACGCGAGTGAGGAGGTTACCGCGGCGACGCGAGCGCTATACCGAAGGTTCACGCGAGCCGGCGTCCGTGTCACCATGCTCCACGTCATGACCGACGACAACATGCCCCGGATGTGGGAGGGGTCGGGGCACCATGCCGCGGCATGGTTCGACGAGCTGCGCCAGAAACACGGTGCAGCGCTCGACGTGCTGAAGGTCGTGAGCGGGGAGCCAGGGTACGAGCTGCGTGTGCAGCCAGATGCGGCCGACCTCGTGGTGCTGTTCTGGCGTCACGACTCGAGGGCAGGACATGCAGCGGTTATCCGGTCGCTCTTCATTCAGGGGATCGAGGTACCCCAGCTACTCGTCGCGCTCGAGTGGATGAAGGGGCATTCCTCAGTCAGCCACGTTCCCGAGGCATCTGTCGGGAGTGGATGAACCGCCTGGCTCGAGCAGCGCTGCTGGGGGTGAGCGCGGCTATAGAGCCTGCGGGACTGGGCGAAGTTCGGGTGGGCTGTCGACAATACCTTCTTCACCTGGCGGGACGAACACAAGGCGAGAGTGATTTCCCACGCTATCGGTCCCGATTTCCCAGATAGTTGTTACTACAATCACATGAGGGACCTGTGGGCGTCCAAGACCCCGCCCTTGGTCAGCGAGCTGGTCTTTGTTCTCGGCCCACACAGGGGCAAGAAGAGTCGTGGTCAACCGGTCCAGATGAGATTGTCGGCACCTACGTGGTGTGAGCAACCCCCTCGATCGCCGCGGCCGTCATCGATCAGAAGCCCACCCGCAGCTGCAGCGCCCTGACCTAGCCGGATGGCATCCTCGGCACCCACAGGCTTTGCCGATGGGGTTTCAGGACCCGGTCTCGGAAAGTGCCGGCGAGTGACCGGGATGTGTGTCTTCGGCGCCCGGCATCGACTCGTCGAACAGGACCGGCTCGCCGACGCCGGCTCGCTTGGACGCGTACATGGCCGCATCGGCCTGGGACACCAGCTTCTGCGATGTCGTGCCGGGGGCGTCCGACCACGCCAGCCCGATGCTGGCACGCGATGGCACCAAGACCCTCTTGAGGTGTATCGGGTTGCGCAGGGCATGGGCCAAGCGCGAAGCGGTTCTCATCGCGTCGACCGGTGAACAAATCCCTGGGCAGAGGACGAGGAACTCGTCACCTCCGATGCGCCCCACCACGTCCTCGCCCCGTACGCCACGCTGTAGGCGCTCGGCTATGACCCGTAGGAAATCGTCGCCAGCGGCGTGACCGAAGGAGTCGTTGATGTCGCTGAAACGGTCGAGGCCCACGAAGATCGTAGCGGGCCCGCCACGATCTTCGTCAGCGGCGAGCATCTCCTCAAGCGCAGATATCGTGGACTGACGGTTGCAACACTGCGTCACCGCGTCGAAGGTTGCTCGCGCCTGGAGTTTCTCGCGCATCTCGATGCTCTGGGTGACGTCGGCTGACTGGTCGAGCATCGTGCCGAAGGCAAGGGCCACGGCGGCCAGTTGCGAGTTGACGTTCAGCTTGCGCAGGATCCCTCGGATGTGCGCTCGCACCGTCGTGACCGAGACGAACTGGCTGGAGGCGATCTCGGCGGCCAATCGCCCCTCCATCAATTGAAAGAGCACACGCCTCTCGCTCCGTGTGAGATGGACCAGCGCGTCGTACGGTGCAGGCAGGTGACCGGGCACATGAGCCTTGCCGGAGTTCTTCGGCAGTGGGCTCCCGTTTGCAATACGGGCCAGCTCTGGCGCGAGCGACTCGGGGTAGAAGAGCCCGGTCGCCCCTTGCTCGACGCATGCCGCAAGGGCGGCGACGCTTGCCCCCATGCTCACGGCGATGACGGGGAGCTTCGCCTTGCGAAGGGCGCGCGTGAGCACGGCCGCACGCTCCCAGGTGCGCGCAGGGCTCCCGTTGCTCGCGTTGGCAATCCCGACAGGCACGTCGTCGTTGGCGCGCCGGAGCGGGTCGGGCTGCAAGAGGATGACAACCACATCGGGCTCGGTTACATCGAGGTTGAGCAGCACCGCGTCGGGGTCCCCCGGAGGAGCGACCATGGGCAGCGCGCCCAGGCCCCTTGTTGCCTCTGCGAGCATCTCGGCCGCGGGACCCGGCTCGTCCTGATCTCCGACAGTGGGGGCCGCCAGCAGCACGCGAAGCGCTCGTCCTCCCGGAGACCTCAGCACGCGAAGCGCTCGTCCTCCCGGAGACCTCAGCACGCGCTCTTGATGGTCGGAACCCTCAGTAGCCGAGAAGCGCAACACGGCTAGGTCCTTTCGCTGACCCTCGAGCGACTTGACGGTCGGCGACAGCCGAGCCTCGATGCCGATAACCATTCTACCCTAGTTCCAGAAGACTAGCAAACAGTTTCTAGAAGTATTGGGCTATGCTTTCTCTCGTAATGTCCGAAACTCGATGTGCCCCTTTAGGCGGCGAGTTTGTAGTCGTGGATCAGCTTTCCGAGCCGGTCGCGTCCTCCAAGAGCGTGCCGTCCTAAAGGCAGGGCGTTTGCGAGCGGTCTGGTTCTGGTGGTGGTGGGTGGGCTAACGACATAACCCCTTCCACCAGGGCCGCAACCGTGGCCGTGTTCGGCCGTTTCTCACGCTGTTGGCTCCGATTTCGCACATATTTACGGTGGCAATCAAGATCGGAAATCCAGGTCAGCGGCATCGGATGAGTTTTCGGCACCCACAGGCGTCTCTCGCTAGCCCCTACCGGAGGGCGGTACCCACGCCGGCGGGCGCCTCTCCCGGAAGGCGGCCATCCCCTCGGCCGCTTCGGCCGACCCGAACCGCGCCTGGGAGATCTCGGTCGTCAGCCGGAACCCCTCCGACCGCTCCAGGCCAGGCACGTCGTACACCAGTCGCTTGGCCGCGGCCAGGGCGCCCGGCCCGCCGGCGAGCAGCTTGGTCACCATCGCGGCCACCTCGCCGTCGAGCAAGACCGCCGGCACAGCCCGGGTGATCAGGCCAACCTCCGCCGCCTGGGGAGCCGGGATCCGCTCGCCGGAGAGGAACAGCTCGAGCGCGTCGCCCCGCCGCAGTTTCGGCAGGCACACGACGGAGATGATCGCCGGCGCCACCCCGAGACGCACCTCGGTGAAGCCGAAGCGGGCGGCGTCGTCGGCGATTGACACGTCGCACGCCGCGGCCAGCCCGATCCCGCCGCCCAGGCAGTGGCCGGCGATGCGGGCCACGATCGGCTTGGGCGAGTCCTGGATGGCGGCCAGGATGTCGGCCAGCCCGGCCCGGGGCGCCACCGCCGCCTGGCCACCGCTGCCGGCCGAGAGGTCTGCGCCGGCGCAGAACGCCGGTCCGGTGTTGGCCAGCACGACCACCCGCACGGTCTCGTCCGCACCGGCTGCGGCCAGGCCGTCGGCGAGCCCGTTGAGCAGGGCGGCGGTGAGGGCGTTGCGGTTGTCGGGCTGGTCCATCGTGAGGGTCGCGACGCCACCTTCGACCGCGTACCGCACGGCGTCGCTCACGAAACCAGCTCCGAAGGCAGGTCGACGATCCGGGCCCGCAGCCACTCCCCGAGGCTCTTGGCCTGGGGGTCGACCCGGCTGCTGGCCGCCACGCCCTCGCCGAGCAGGCCGGCGACAACGAAGTTGAGGGCCAGCAGGTTGGGAAGCCGGTAGCGTTCGACGTCGAGCGGGGCCGTTTCGGGCAGCAGCTCCTTCAGCTTCTCCACGGTGAGGAACCCGTCCAGCCACCCGAAGCCCGCCGGCGTGCGGGCCCACACCCCGAGGTTGGCGTTGCCTCCCTTGTCCCCGGACCGGGCTCCGACGGCCAGCCCGAGCGGCGCCCGGACAGCGGGGCCCGAAGGGGGGCGAGCCGGCGGCGGGGGTGCCGGCACATCGGCCACGACCGGCGGGTCGGGGGGCAGCACCGGCTCGACGACCGACCGCTCGGCACCGACGACCACCTCCTGCCACACCAGCGACGCCGGCATCATCGCCGGCCAGTACACCCCGTACACCGAGGCAGCCGCCGTCAACCTGTCGCCGCACAGCCCGGGGTACGACGCCAGGGCCAGCTCTGTGACCCGGGACGAGAACGCCCGCCCCACCTTGCGCTCGTCTGGGTCCTTGACGGTGATCCGCAGCTCCGCCATGGCTTCCTCGTTGGTGCGAGGGTCGGGCTTGTCCGTGCGCACCAGCGCCACGTCGACCTCGGCGAAGGACTGGCGCGGTACCACCGACCACAGCGTCCGCTCGACCAGCGCCGCCTTCTCCTCGATGTCGAGCCCGGTGATGAACAGGGTGGTGGTCGAACGCCAGCCGCCCTGGTAGTTGAGCGCCACCTTGGTCGTGGCCGGCGCGGAGTCGCCGCAGACACCGGAGATGCGCACCCGGTTCGAGCCGTCCTCGGAGAGGCGGATGCTGTCGAAGCGGGCGGTCACGTCGGGATTGAGATAAGCGGGGCCGCCGATCTCGTAGAGGAGTTGGGCGGTGACCGTGCCGATCGTCACCGCCCCGCCATGGCCGGGGTGCTTGGTGATAACCGACGAGCCGTCGGCCGCCACCTCGGCGATCGGGAACCCCGGGTGCTCCAGCCCGGGGATCTCGCCGAAGAAGGCGTAGTTGCCTCCCGTTGCCTGCGCCCCGCACTCGATCACGTGCCCGGCGACGACCGCCCCGGCCAGGGCGTCCCAGTCGTCGCGCCGCCACCCGTGGCGCCATGCCGCCGGCCCAACGGCGAGAGCCGCGTCGGTCACCCGCCCGGTGACGACGATGTCGGCGCCCCTGGCCAGGGCGTCGGCGATCCCCCACCCCCCCAGGTAGGCGTTGGCCGTCACCACCGAACGGTCCTCCAGTGGCTCTCCGGTCTCCATATGGGAAAAAGCCACGCCGGCCGCGCGCAGCTCATCCATCCGGGGTATCAGGTTGTCACCTTCGACATAGGCGATGACGGGGTCGAGCCCGAGCTTGTCAGCCACCGCGCCCACCGCGTCGGCACAGGCCCGGGGCGACAGGCCGCCGGCGTTGGAGACCACCTTGATGCCGCGGTCGAGGCAGTCCCCCATGACCTGTTCCATCTGGGTTACGAACGTGCGGGCGTAGCCGGTGGCCGGGTCGCGGAGCAAGTTCCTGGCCAGGATCAGCATGGTGAGCTCCGCCAGCCAGTCGCCGGTCAGCACGTCGATCGGGCCGCCGTCGACCATCTCACGCGCTGCCGACAGCCGGTCGCCGTAGAAGCCGCTGCAGTTGGCGATCCGGATTGGTTCGCTCACAATTCCTCCTCGATGACGACGAGCAGGTCCCCGCCGGTCACCTGGTCGCCGGCGTGGGCACGCACCTCGCCCACCACGCCGGCGCGGGGAGCGGTGATGCGATGCTCCATCTTCATCGCTTCCACCACGATCAGCAGCTGCCCCTCTACGACCGAGTCCCCGGCCCCCACGTGGACGGCCAGGACCGTGCCCGGCATGGGGGCGACCAGCCCGCCGGTCACGATCTCCGGCTCGGCTTCGGGGAAGCGGGGCACGGTGGTGAGGGCCAGGTCGCCCCGGGGGCCGTGGACCCACACCCGGTGGCCGTGGTCCAGCACGTGGAAGCGGTGGCGGCGCCCGCCGACCTCCAAGGTGAACCAGCCCCCGCCGGCGTCGTGGAGCACCACCCGTTCCTGCCAGTCCCCGACCGTGACCGCGAAGCTGCTGTCGCGCTGGGCTTGGTAGCTGACCTCGACGGTGTCCGGCCTGCGGTGGTAGATGGCGGTTTGGGGCGGCATCACGCTGTTGCGCCACCCGCTCGGAAGGCTGCGCAGGACCGGCGCGCTCGCCCGGGCCGCGGCCTGAGCGGCCAGGGCGGCGACCACCGGCTTGAGGCGCAGCTCGTGCTCGGTCGGGGTGCGCTCCAGGGCCACCCCGCTCCGCTCGATGAACGACGTCGTCGTGCGCCCGGCTAGGAACTCCGGGTGGCGCAGAGTGGCGACCAGGAAGTCCCGGTTGGTGGTGACGCCGCGGATGCGGCTGCGCTCCAAGGCCAGGGCCAGTCGCAGGGCGGCTTCCTGCCGGGTGGGGGCGTGGGCCACGACCTTCGCCAGCATGGGGTCGAACTCGACGCCGACCGCGCTGCCCGCCTCGACCCCGGAGTCCCACCGGGCGGGGGGTTGTGGCGCCGGCGTCCAGTCGATGAGGGTCCCGGTAGCCGGCAGGAAGCCGACCGCAGGGTCCTCGGCGTAGAGGCGGGCCTCGATGGCGTGGCCGGTGATCGCCAGGTCCGCCTGGCTCACCGACAGCGGCTGGCCCTGAGCCACGAGCAGCTGCTCGCGGACGAGGTCGAGCCCGGTGGCGGCCTCGGTGACAGGGTGCTCCACTTGCAGGCGGGTGTTGATCTCGAGGAACCAGAACTCCGCGGTCTTTCCAGGAGATACGGGCGATTCGAGCACGAATTCCACCGTGCCGGCGTTGCGGTAGCCGGCAGCCTTGGCCGCGGCGACGGCCGCCGACCCCATCCGGTCCCGCAGGTCCTCGTCGAGCGCCGGCGAGGGGCACTCCTCGATCACCTTCTGGTGCCGGCGCTGGATGGAGCATTCCCGCTCGAAGCAGTGGACCACGTTGCCGTGGTCGTCGGCCAGGATCTGGATCTCAACGTGGCGAGCGTCGGCCAGGTAGCGCTCGAGGAACACCGTCGGGTCCCCGAACGCGGCCTCCGCCTCGCGCCGGGCGGCGGCCACTGCGTCGGGCAGGCCGGCGGGGTCGGTGACGACGCGCATGCCCTTGCCGCCACCGCCGGCAGCGGCCTTGACGAGCACGGGGAAGGCGACGCCCGCGCCGTCGGGATCCCACGAAGGCAGGACCGGGACGCCGGCCCCCGCCATCACGTGCTTGGCTGCCAGCTTGTCGCCCAGGGCGTCGATCACGTCGGCGGGTGGACCGACCCACGTCAGGCCGACGGCGAGGACGGCCCGGGCGAAGGCGGCGCGCTCGGACAGGAACCCATAGCCGGGATGGACTGCGTCGGCCTCGGCGAACTCGGCAGCGGCGAGCAGGGCATCGATGTCGAGGTAGGTCTCGGCCGCGGTCCGGCCGGGGAGAGCCACCGCCCGGTCCGCTTCCTTGACGAACGGGGCTTCCGCATCACCCTCGGCGTACACCGCGACCGTCGTGATCCCCATGGAGGAGGCCGTCCGGATGATGCGGCGGGCGATTTCACCTCGGTTGGCGATCAGCAGGTTGGCGATCACAGGCGGAACACCCCGTAGCCGCGCGTGCCCTGGACGGGCCCCGAGTGGCAGGCAGACAGGGCCATGCCGACGACCGTGCGGGTGTCCCGGGGGTCGATCACGCCGTCGTCGACCACCCGGCCGGACGCGTACAGGCCGAGCGAGCCGGCCTCGGCGAAGTCCTCGACCGCCTTGGTGATGACCGCCTCCAGCTGCTCGTCGACTGGCTGGCCCCGCCGGGCGGCCTGCTCGTGCCGGACGATGGACATGACGCCGGCCATCTGCTTCGGGCCCATGATGGCGATCTTGGCCGTCGGCCACAGGAACACGAAGCGGGTGTCGAACGCCCGCCCGCCCATGCCGTAGTTGCCGGCGCCGTAGCTGGCCCCGAGGATCACGGTGACGTGCGGGACCGTCGAGTTGGACAGGGCGTTGATCATCTGGCTGCCGTGCTTGACGATCCCGCCCCGCTCGTAGTCGCGGCCGACCATGTAACCGGTGATGTGCTGCAGGAACAGCAGCGGGGTGCTGGTCTGGTTGCACAACTGCATGAACTGTGCCGCTTTCTGAGAGGAGTCGGAGAACAGCACGCCGTTGTTGGCCAGGATCCCGACGGGGAAGCCGTGGACGTGGGCCCAGCCGGTCACCAGGGTCGGGCCGTAGCGGGGCTTGAACTCCTCGAAGCGGCTGCCGTCCACCACCCGGGCGATGATCTCGCGGGCGTCGACGGGCGTGCGCAAGTCGAGCGGCATGAGCCCGAGGAGCTCCTCGGGGTCGTAGCGTGGAAGCTCTGGGTCGGTGGTGATGGGGCCGGGACCCTGCTTCCGCCAGTGCAGGTGGGCGACCACATCGCGGGCCATGCGGATGGCCTCGTGCTCGTCCTCGGCGAGGTAGTCGGCCAGCCCGCTGACCGAGGCGTGCATCTCGGCGCCACCCAGCTCCTCGTCGACGGCGTCCTCGCCGGTGGCGACCTTCACCAGGGGTGGGCCGCCCAGGAAGACCTTGGCCCCGCCGCGGACGAAGATGTTGTAGTCCGACAGGCCGGGCTGGTAGGCACCGCCGGCGGTCGAGCTGCCGAACACGACCGAGATGGTGGGTATGCCGTGGGCGGACAGTTCGGTGATGTCGTGGAACATGCGCCCGCTCTCGGCGAAGTGGGTCAAGGTGCGGCGCATCACGGCCTCGGGGTCCTCGCCGCCGGACAGGCCCCGCAGGTCCCCGCCGGCTGACTCCACGAACTGGATATAGGGCAGGCGATTGTCCCGGGCCACTTCGAGGCCCCGCATCAGCTTGCGGATGCTGATCAAGGTCATGGCCCCGCCCAAGTCGGTCGGGTCGTTACCGAGGATGACGCACTCGGTTCCCTCGACCACGCCGATGCCGAGGAGCATGCCGCCGCCGACGGCGTAGTCGGTCATGTAGCCGGCGAGGGGAGACAGCTCGAGGAACGGGGTGTCGGGGTCCAGCAGGAGGGCCACCCGCTCGCGGACGAGAAGCTTGCCTCGATCGAGGTGGCGCTGGATAGCCCTGGGCCCGCCGCCCTGCGAGGCTTGCTGCAGCAAGGTGTCGATCTCGGCCAGCAGGCCGAGCATGCCTTCCCGGTTGGCCCGGAAGGCGTCGGCGCGGGAGTCGACGGCGGTGGGCAGGACGGGGGCGGGCATCGTGGGCGGCTACCGGTTGGGATCGGTCAGGCGGTGAAGCCGTCGAGGCCGGCCAGGATCTGCAGCATGACCTCGTCGGCTCCGCCGCCGATCGATAGCAGCCGGCTGTCGCGGAAGTAGCGCGACACCCACACCTCCTCCATGTATCCCAGACCACCGTGGAACTGCAGGCACGTGTCGGCGATGTCCCGCTGCAGCCGGCCAGCCTTGAGCTTGGCGATGGTGGCAAAGCGGGTGGTGTCCTCGCCGCGCAGGCAGGCCTCGGCGCAGGCGTAGTTGTAGTGGCGCAGCACATCCACCTCGGCGGACAGCTCGGCCAGGCGGAACTGCAGGTACTGCTTGGCCAGGAGCGGGCCACCGAACGCCTGGCGCTCGCGGAGGTAGTCCGCAGTCCGTCGCAGGGCGCCGTCCATCGCGCCCGCCGCGGCGTAGGCCGCGATCATTCGCTCGTTCTGGAACTGGGTCATCTGCTGCTGGAAGCCCCGGCCCGCCTCACCGATGGTGTTGGCGATCGGGACCCGGGCGTCCACGAACGACAGCTCGGCCGTGTCCGAGCACCGGTTGCCGAGCTTGTTGAGCTTACGGCTGACGGAGAACCCGGGCGTGTCGGTGGGGAACAGGATCTGCGACATGCCCCGGTAGCCGCCCTCGTCGGACGTGCGGGCCAGGAGGCACACCCAGTCGGCCTGGGTCCCGTTGGTGATGTACAGCTTCGAGCCGTTGATCACCCACTCGTCGCCGTCGCGCACGGCCCGGGTCCGGATCCCAACCACGTCCGAGCCGGCGTCGGACTCGGTGACGGCGATCGATGCCACCATCTCGCCCCGCAGAGCGGGGGTTAGGAAGCGCTCTTTCAGCTCGTGACTCCCGAAGCGGTGCAATGACGGGGTGGCCATGTCGGTTTGGACGGCGACGGCCATGGCCACGCCGGCGCAGCCCATGCGGCCGAGCTCCTCCCCGAGCACGACGGTGTAGGAATGGTCGGCGCCCTGCCCGCCGTAGGCCGGGTCGTACTCGAGCCCGAACAGCCCGGCCGCGCCCAGCGCCTTGAACAGCTGGTGGGCCGGGAAGGTCTCGGCCTCTTCCCACTCCTCGATGTGTGGGACGACCTCACGCTCCAGCACCCCTCGCACCGACTGCCGGAAGGCTTCATGGTCTTCGGTGAACAGCAACGGATCCCCCTAATCCGAACGTGACGTCGGCTTCAGATAGGGCCAAGCTACTGCGCGGCCAGTTCTCTCACCTCGATCCCCGACAGGTAGTGAGCTTTCAACTGCTTCACTTCGTTCGGCCGGAGGCGGCGTTGAAGTTGGCTCGGAGGAACGTTCGGGAGTGATTTCGACCGCCGAACTGGCGTTGTCATGAGAAGTTTCCGCAGGTCAGCGCCTAGTTGAGTCCCAGCCAGTGGTGTATGAGCAGGTGAGCTGAGGGACCATCTCCCAGACACGACGATAACCGCGTCAACCTCAAGAAGCAGTTCCAGACAACGACTTGAGGAGGATCGCGATGACTGTCCTCACCACTATCGACGCGGGCGCATGGCTTGGCAAGTACCTTGAGGGCGCCGACGGCGACACGGACCTGACCCGGGCGATGCTGCAGGCCTTCGCCGAAGCGCTTATGAGCGCACAGGCCTCGATGCAGTGCAACGCCGCCTACGGCGAGCGAACAGACGAGCGGGAGAACTTCAGAAACGGCTACCGGCTGCGGCCCTGGGACACCCGGGCACGCACGATCGAGCTCGCCACCTTGCCCTGCATCGACTGGTTCAACACCACCAGGCTGCACACCGAGATCGGCGACGTCCCACCGGCAGAGCTCGAAGCCACCTACTACCGTCAACAGCAAGAGGCCGGTCAGGCCGCGTAAATCAAAGCGCGGCAGAGTCTCTATTGAACCCAGGGTGATTCAATTCTCTTTCTCCGGTCAGCTGCACGCAGCAGAGCGTCACGATCCCACCCGATGTTGGTACGAAGTTCGCCCAAGAGCTCGCGTATAAGAGCCCTGCATGGCAGGCCATCTACAACACCTTGCGAAACGCAAACGAGGGTTACAACGGCTACGTGAAAGACCAGGCCCACGAGGATCTCGACAAAGCTGGCCGGCGTCGGATCCACGGGGTCGCTGCCCAGACCGTGCTCGTCGCCTTCCTGCTTCTTGCAGCCAACGTCCGCAAGATAAGGACGTTCCTTGAGGAGGTGGCCGAAGAGGCTGGAAAGCTTCGCCGGCTACCTCGACGACGGAGCAGCAAGCCCCTTGGTGACTGGTTGCCTGAGGTGCCCAAGGTGACGCCCGGCTCAGACCCTGACCCACCCCCTTCGGCTTGAATGCCAACCTGAGGCTCGACCCGATCTCTACGCGCCTGAATCTCGGTAGCTGACAAGCCAACAGGGCTTTTCGGCCTCAATTCAAGGGACTGGTGCTCATCCGCGCCTAGCGAAGGTCAGGCCAGAGCCCCTGACCCACTCCCGGCTCCCATTTCCAGCCCTCGCAACAGGGTTTTGTCGTTGTAAGCCCCCGAGTTTTGTCGGCGGCCCCTGGTGGGCGAGGCGGGACTTGAACCCGCACATCCTTTCGGACACAGGAACCTGAATCCTGCGCGTCTACCAATTCCGCCACTCGCCCGTAAGACCAGGGGAAGACTACTCGGCGGTATCACGCCTCAGGCGGCCACCGTGAGTACCCGCCCCTGTAGCTGGGGCATGGTCGCGTGAGGCACCACGGCGCCACTGTGAGTCGTCGTCCCAGGTGAAAGCAGATTTCGTTGAACGGCAGAGCTAAGACGTTGTAGCGGTGTACACCCGTGCGAGCACAGGACGCCAGTAGGCTGAGCGATCGCAATGGGACTCCAGCAGTTCGAGCAGCGCCTCGAGCGCCTGGTGGAGGGTGCCCTCTTGAAAACCTTGCGAGGCGGGCTCCAGCCGGTAGAGATAGGTCGCCGACTCACGCGGGAGATGGACCTACTCCGTCGGGTCGGCATGAGGGGTCTGATCGCGCCTAACTCCTTCGTGGTCTCGCTCTCTGTCCGTGACGCGGCACGCTTCGAGAGCTTCGCCGACGCGTTGGCGCGCGAACTGGCCGACGTTGCCAGGGACCATGCGCGAGACGAGGGATATGTGTTCGTCGGCCCGGTGGACGTCGAGATCCACCGCGCCTCGAACCTCCGGGAAGGTCGCTTTGCCATCGTGGCCGAGGTGGCAGAAGGCCCCGAAGGGCTGCCGGCAGGATCCTTGGTGCTTCCTGATGGGTCTCGCGTAGTGCTCGGGACCGAGCCGGTGGTGATCGGCCGACTTCCAGAGTGCTCGGTAGTCCTGAGCGATCCGAACGTCTCACGGCGCCACGCCGAGCTGCGCCGCCAGGGGAACGAGGTCGTGTTGGCCGATCTCAGGTCCACCAACGGCACCCGGGTGAACGGGGTGCCGGTGCACGAGAAGGTACTGGCGGATGGGGACGAGATCTCCGTAGGGACCACCGCGCTTCGGTTCGAGACCTCTTGAACCTTCACCATGTTGCTGCTCACCGCCCTCGACAACCAGAACTTTCTGCGGGCCCTGGAGATCATCGTGGTCGTGCTCATCTGGCTGTTCTTCTTGCGAGTCATCCGGGCTGTGTGGGTGGAGGTGCGCCCCCCGAAGGCGAAGCGCCGTGGTGCCGACGCGGCCGAGGTGCTTGCGGGCCCCGCTCCGGAGGGACGGCGCAAGCGCGGTCGCAACCTGCATCTGAGGGTGGTCGAGCCCGAGCCACAACGAGGCTGGACATACGAGTTGGCCGACGAGGTCACCCTCGGGAGGGCGGCCGGATGTGGTGTGCGGGTGGAGGACGCCTACAGCTCTTCGATCCACGCCCGCCTCTACCGCCGAGACGGGGCGTTGTGGGTGGAGGACCTGGGTTCCACCAACGGCACGTGGGTCAATACCGAGCGGATCGGCTTACCCACCAAGCTGGGCAAGGGAGACCTGCTGCAGGTCGGCGGGACGGTCTTCGAGGTGAGCCGTTGATGATCTGCGCGGAGAGCCGGTGACGGTCCTCAGGTCGGGCTCGGCCACGCATGTTGGGCGCGTGCGATCTGTCAACGAGGACCTCGCGTTCGAGGGCCATACGCTGTTTGCGGTTGCCGACGGCATGGGGGGTCATGCCGGTGGGGAGGTGGCCGCCCGCACCGCGATCGACACCCTCTACAGGGGCTTCGCTCGCGAACCCTCGGTGGACGGGCTGGTCGAGGCAGTGCACGAGGCGAACCAGGCGGTGTGGGAGCGCAGCCGCGCCGATTTGTCCTTGCGTGGCATGGGAACCACTCTCATCGTTGTCGCGCTGGTCACCACCGACGACGGCGACCGGCTGGCAGTGGCCAACGTGGGCGACTCTCGCGCCTACAGGCTGCATCGAGGCGAGCTCGGTCAACTGACGGTCGACCACTCGGTCGCCGAGGAGCTTGTGACCCGCGGCGAGCTCTCGGAGTCGGAGGCCGCGGTTCATCCGCACCGCCACATCCTCACCCGTGCCCTGGGCGTCGATCCCGACGTCGAGGTGGACGTCTTCGAGCTCGTACCCGAGCAAGGCGACCGTTTCCTGCTGTGCTCGGACGGCCTCTCGAACGAGGTGCCGCCTCACGAGATGAGCCGCGTGCTCGCCGACACCCGTGATCCGAAGAAGGCCGCCCAAGCCCTCGTGCACATGGCCAACGCGTCTGGCGGCAACGACAACATCACCGCCGTAGTACTACACGTGCTTGTAGGTGAGATGTCAGCCGAGGACGACTCTGGGGAGGCCGGACAACTTGCGGTACTTTCCTCCGGGGTAAAGGCGCCTCTGGCCCCGAACGGCTCCGCTCTCGTGGGGTTCTCGGAGAAGACGGTGTCGGAGAAGGCCCGAGCCCTTCCGGCCATTCACGAGATCCCGTCGCCTCGCCTCGCCTCGCCTCGCCTTATCACCCTGCGGGTGGTGCTGTTTGTCCTCGTGCTCGGCGGGCTCGGGTACGTCACGTGGGCCGTGGTTCGCTGGTACGTCGACAACTCCTACTTCGTCGGGCTCAACCACGGGCAGGTCGTCATCTACCAAGGCCGCAGAGGTGGATTCCTCGGCATCGACCCAAAGGTGGTGGACCGGACCGGGATCACGCTGTCTACGGTCAGTGCCACCCCCGCCGGAAGGACCGAGGTGGTGCCCAAGCTGCAGGCAGGTGTGGAAGAGTCGTCGCGACAGATGGCGGTGAACTACGTGTGCAACCTGCCTGAGCTTGCCCCCGGGGCTCCCCCGCCGCAGGGGGTGCGGTGCCCGTCGGTGGTCGCGCCGACGACCACGACCACGACCACGACCACTTCTTCACCCGTTACTACTACTGCGATTACTTCGGCCCTGTCGGTGGTTCCACCGAGCCCCCCTGATCGAAAGCTCGATGCCGGGTCCGCCATGGTGCTCGGATTGGCGGCCTGAGATGCCACGGAGGATCCGTTGGCTCGGCGCGGCGATGGTGGCCTGCTTCGTCTTGTTGTTCGTTCAGCTGAACAACTTCCAGGTCGTGAAGGCTCACGAGTATTCGGACGCCCCGAACAACCCTCAGGTGCTCGCAGCCAAGTTCGGCAAGACCCGCGGGCCCATACTGAGCGCTGACGGGATGGTGCTCGCCCAGTCGGTTCTCGCTCCGAAGGGCAGCACCTACAAGTACCAGCGCGTGTACCCGACGAAAGCGCTCTTCGGTCAGATCACGGGCGTCTTCTCGTTGCGCTACTCATCCTACGGGGTCGAGGCCTATTACAACTCCTACCTCCTCTCTCACGATCGTCCGGTCAAGACCCTCGGGGACCTGCTTTCCAATCAGACGGTGACAGACACCGTGACGCTCACCTTGTCCGACAAGCTCCAGACCGACGCCATGAACGCGCTCGCCGGTCGCGACGGTGCGATAGTCGTGCTCGACCCGTCGACGGGCGCCATCGAGGCGATGTACTCGAACCCCTCCTTCGACCCGAACCCCCTGACGTCTGAGACCTGTGTGGTCTTCAAGATGGTGGGAGGTCGGCGCGAGTGCGCCCAGACAGCGTCACAGCACGCGATGGCGTTCTATACGACCCCCGACTCCGAGGGGTTCCCGCCCTTCACGTCGCTCGCCTACCAGGACATCGGTTTTCCTGGTTCGACCTTCAAGATCGTCACATCTGCCGCCGCTTACGAACATGCGCCCCAGCTCGTCAACACTCCCATCAAGTATTACGCGTGCATTCCGCCAGGCACGTTCAAGGGACAGTCCAAGCAACTCTGCAACTTCGACCCCAACAAGAGCTGTGGGGGAACGATCGCCGACATGCTGCCTCCTTCATGCGATACGGGTTTCGCCATCCTCGGCACGAGGGTGGGGGCCTTTTCGATGGCCGCAGAGGCCGATTCCTTCGGGTTCAACCAGCAGCCTCCGATCGATCTCCCCCATTCGCCGTCCAGCAGTCCCGACGAGGTGTCGCAGTTTCTGCAACCCGGTTGCTATCAGAACGCGGAAGTGTTCTTGGCCTACGCGTCGATCGGACAGGACTGCACGAAGGCGAGCCCACTTCAGATGGCGATGGTCGCGGCGGGCATCGCGAACGGCGGGAGGGTCATGACCCCCCACGTGATGTCGCAGATCCGGGACTCTCAAGGAAACCTGGTGGAGACCTACACGCCAAAGCGGTGGCTGCAGGCCACATCCCCGCAGACCGCCTCTGCGATAAACAAGCTCATGACTGAGGTCGTAACGAGCGGCACGGCGGCGGGCATCTTCCCCGCGAGCGAGGACGTGGCGGCCAAGACCGGGACGGCCCAGATACAGAACGCGGCGGGGGTGGACATACTCACCAACGATTGGATGATCGCGTTTGCCCCGGCCTCCGCGCCGAAGGTCGCGATCGCCGTGTACCTCCCGGATCAGCCTGTCTCGGACACAGGGGCTGAGAAGGCCGGGCCGGTGATGGCCACGATGATCTCCGACACCCTGGGGGGCCCGTGACACAGCTGTGCTCCCACGTCATCGGACTCGGTCGCTTTACCGTCAGTCGAGCGACGACGACGACCGTCTCGCGTGTACGCTGCGCGTCAGCGAAGGTGTCTGCACCTCGCGCGCAGGGCAGTTGTGCTCTCCGCTCGCTTCAGGCGACCCTGGGGTCGTTGGTGACCGGACATAGGCTCTCACGAGATGGTTGAGCCCGCCGAGACCCCGCGTGTGCTCTCGGGACGCTACGAGTTGTCCCAACTGGTGGCGCGCGGCGGGATGGCCGAGGTGCACCGGGCCCGCGACCACTTGCTCGATCGGCCCGTCGCGGTGAAGATCCTCTTCCCCGAGCTGTCGGTCGACAAGTCCTTCGTGGAACGGTTTCGTCGCGAGGCTCAAGCGGCGGCCAACCTCTCGCATCCGAACATCGTCCCGGTGTTCGACTGGGGTGAGGATGGCGGGACCTACTTCATAGTGATGGAGCTCGTGGACGGCCGCGCCCTGTCGTCGATCCTGCGAGGGTCCGGGCCGCTGCATCCCGACCGGGCCGCGGAGATCGCCTCGGACGTGGCGAGCGCGCTGGCGTACGCGCACCGCCACGGCGTGATCCACCGCGACGTGAAGCCAGGCAACGTCCTCATCACCGACGAAGGTGTGGTGAAGGTCACCGACTTCGGGATCGCGCGCGCTCTCAACACCGAGGAGAGCCTCACCCAGACCGGAGCCGTCATGGGAACAGCCACATACTTCTCCCCCGAACAGGCGGAGGGTATGGGCGTGGATGCGCGAAGCGACATTTACTCGCTCGGTGTCGTGCTCTTCGAGATGGTGACAGGGCGTCCACCGTTCCTCGGGGACACGCCGGTGGCCGTCGCGTCGAAGCACGTGCGTGAGCACCCTCCGACGCCACGCGAGATCAACCCAGCAGTGCCACCCGATCTCGAGGCGATCATCTTGAAGTGCATGGCCAAGTCGCCCGAGCACCGTTATCCGACCGGTGAGGACCTACGCGTGGACCTGTCGCGCTTTCGCGAAGGGCGCGCCGTGGTCGTCACCATCCCGCCTGTCACCCTCGGGGAGACCCAGGCGATGGGCGCTACCCAGTCGATGAGCGCCACCCAGGCGATGGGCGCCACAGGACGTACCGTGGCGCTTCCCCAGGTGGGGAGCGAGCAACCGGAGGAGCCTGAGCGCCCTCATAGCCGTACGGGCATCTACGCGGCGGTGCTGGTCCTGCTATTGGTCGCGCTCGCCGTGGTCGTGATCTTCTTGGGCCAGTCCCTTGGCTGGTGGCACCTCCGTTCGGGGTCTACGAAGCCTTCGACGTTCAAGCTTCCGGACGTATCGGGCCAGAGCGTGATTCAGGCCGAAACCACGCTCCAAGACCGCGGGCTTAGGACCAAGCTCGAACAAGACTCCTCGAGCAGCGCACCTGCCACCCAGGTCATCCGCACGCAGCCCCCCGAGGGCTCGAAAGTGCACAAAGGAGAGACCGTCACGATCGTCAGCGGGGGCGAGACCGCACCACCGCAGCCAACCGTTCCCACCGACCTCGACGGCCAGTCCATCACGGATGCCCAAAGCGAGCTTCAGAAGATGGGGCTCACTTCCCTCGTCCAATACAGCAGCACCTGCACGCAGCTGAACATTGTCTGTGACACCTTGCCGAAGGGCGGCCAGCCCATCCAGCAAGCAGGCACGGTCATCCTCTACACGGCTCAGACCAGCACGACGGCCGTCACTTCTCCCTACGTGACCATCCCCGACGTGTCGGGCGACACCCCCACTGTGGCTTGCAGCATCCTGGGGAACTACCAGCTCGTATGCAACGGGCAGCAGTCGACCCAGTACAGCCAGACCATCGCGCAAGGAGATGTGATCGGCACCCAGCCTGCGCAAGGGACCTCAGTCCCTCTCAAGACTCCCATTACCCTTTACGTCTCGAACGGAGCACCACCCACGGTCCCGGTGGTGACCGGCGACACCTTCGGGCAGGCCAAGAGTCAGCTCCAGAGCCGGGGGCTCACCGGGGTTTCCGACGGCACGTGCACCAGCGATGCGGCCCTGGTGACGAGCGAGTCCCCTCCGGCCGGATCGACCGCTCCCCAAGACGGGCAAGTGACATTGACGTGCTCGAACTCCCCGTAGCTCCAAGAAAGCATCCAGGGCCACCTCCACGCGAGCCGTTCACTGCTCTGCGCAGCGCCATGGGGCCCGAAAAGGGCTACTGGGAAGGCGCAACGAAGCGGTTGGCCTCTGCGACGAAGGGGCCTTGCCTGTTCCACCCGATGCGAGCTGCTTCAGCGGGTCGCAGCAACGCTTGCGGCTCGCCGGTGTGCCACGGGTTGTAGAGCAACCAGGTGCTGTGGTCGGCACCCACGAAGACCGTCTCTTCACCTGGCCCCGACCCCTGGGCGTTGGACGCGATGAGCGGGCCGGCCGAGGTGTCACTGCAGCCACCCAGGGGCCCTGCACACTTCACTGCTCCGATGGCGTAGTTGGGGGTGTAGAAGCCACCTCCGCCTGAGAAGAACAACCAGTCGGTGCCGTTGGGAGCCTCGACCATCTGCGGCGCCTCGAGCACTGGTTCCTCCCACGCCTGGTCGGGCTGGAAGATCGCAACGGCTTCGCCGGCGAGAGCGAGCCCGTCGTCCGACAGAGGGGCTGCCCAGATCGTGGTCGGTCCTGAGCCGGGGAGGTTGTTGTTGTCCGACTTCCACACCAGGTAATTGGGGTGAGTTGCCCCACGCGGACCATGGAGATCGGAGAACAGTTGGGCGTCGATGTCACCGCCCAACTGTGTCTGGCAGACCAGCGGCTGCCCGCTAATCGTCACGAAGGGTCCTGTCGGCGACGCGGAGACCGCCACCCCGATGCAGTGCGTGGCGGGTCGGCGATCGCTCAGCTGGGGGGCGAAGTACATGACGTATCTCTTCCCCAGCCGCACGACGTATGGGTCCCAGGTGGGGGCGTCGGCAGAGGCCGGAAGCGCCCAGGCCGGAACGCTCGGCATCGCATCTGATACAGGACCCCAGCGTCCCGGTGTGCCCACGAGCACCGGGACGTTGCTGTGGGTGGGGTCGGCGAAAGCGCTCGATACATAGAGGTAATACTTCCTGCCAACCGACAAGAGGAAGGGGTCTGGCAGGTCGAGTTGGTCTGAGGAGGCGATGGTGATGCCCGGCGCCTCCGGTGTGGCCGTGGGCCGCGGCTGTGCCATGGCGACCAGCCGGTTCTTACCAGCGACGCCGGCCGCCCGGTTCTTACCAGCGATGGCGGTCGCCCGGATTGCCCCACCGATGGATATCACCGCGACCACCAGTGCCAAGCTCGCCGTGACGACGAGCGCTCCTCGAAAACGGCCCGCCAACCTCTTCCCCCTGGACTCAACCGCGATGAGCGTCTAGGCGCCGGTCACAAGCCGACCCGAAGCCGCATCCGCACGGCACCGATCACGGCCGCAGGCGATCCGTTTCGCTTCCCGTCCGGCCTGTCGTACGCCCACACGGGATTCTTTCAGTCTCAGAGACTGAGTGCACCCCCGAGGGCATCCGCGGCGGTTAGGAAGTTGGCAAGCAGGCCGGGTCCCGCCGGGGTGAGGATCGACTCGGGATGAAACTGCACTCCTTCAACGGCGAGCTCTCGGTGACGGAGCCCCATGACCACGCCGTCGGCGGTCTCTGCGGTTATCTCCAAGGAATCGGGGAGCGATTCACGCTCGACGACGAGTGAATGGTAACGCGTGGCCTCGAACGGGTTGGGAAGACCGGCGAACACGCCCGTACCGGAATGAGACACGGCCGAGGTCTTGCCGTGCATCAGCGTCGGGGCAGGCACCACCCGCCCCCCGTAGGCCTGTCCGATGCACTGGTGTCCCAGACAGACGCCCAAGATGGGCAGCTCACCGGCAAGCTCGTTCACGACCTGGAGACTGATCCCCGCGTCCTCGGGTCTCCCCGGACCCGGGGAGATGACCAGCGCGTCGGGGTTCGCGTGCCTGATGCCGTCTATGTTGATGGCGTCGTTGCGGTGTACCACCGGCTCAGCTCCCAGCTGGCCCAGCTCCTGGACGAGGTTGTACGTGAAGGAGTCGTAATTGTCTATGAGCAGAACACGCACGGCCACCGAGCCATGATGGTAGTGGCAACCCGGTGATGACTATCCTCGGGCATGATGGCGAACGCGCAAAGACGCGGCCCGGGGAGTGCCACGAAGAAAGGGCGTTCGATGGGACGCACCACGAGCGCACCGGCGCGCGCCTCAGATTCGAGCGGTCGTTACACGCCGCCCGTCCCGCGGAGTCGAAAGGTCAGCCCGAAATGGATGGGTCTGATGATCCTTGCGCTCTTGATCGTCGGGGCGCTGGTGATCGTCCTCAATTACTTCAACGTGCTGCCCGCCGGGCCGAGCGACTGGTACCTACTCGTCGGCATCGTGCTCATCGCCGTAGGCTTTGCGACCGCCACCCGCTACCGCTGATCTCAGCCGAGGCGCTCGATGATGGTTGCGTTCGCCAAGCCACCGCCCTCGCACATCGTCTGCAGGCCGTAGCGGCCGCCGGTCCTCTCGAGCTCGTTCAGCAGGGTCGCCATGAGCTTGCCGCCCGAGGCTCCAAGGGGGTGGCCGAGAGCAATGGCGCCTCCGTTCACGTTCACCTTGGCCATGTCGGGGTGCAGCTCCTTCTCCCAGGCGAGGATGACCGAGGCGAAAGCCTCGTTGATCTCAACCAGGTCGATGTTGTCCATGGACATCTTGGCCCTCTTCAACACCGCGCGAGTGGCGGGGATGGGGCCCGTGAGCATGGTGATGGGGTCCACGCCGGCCAAGGCGAACGCGCAGAAGCGTGCGCGTGGTGTGAGGCCGAGGGCGTTCGCCTTCTCTTCGCTCATGACCAGCACGGCGGAGGCCCCGTCTGTGATCTGGGACGAATTACCGGCGGTCACCTTGCCGTCGGGTTTGAACGCCGGCTTCAAGGTCGCCAGCACCTCGACGGTGGTGTCAGGGCGGATGCCCTCGTCCGTGCTCATCGTCTCGTCGGTCGGGTTGCCCTCGCCGTCGCGCACCTCCAAGGGCACGATCTCATGTTCGAACCGACCCTCGGCCGTGGCGCGGGCTGCGAACTGCTGGCTGCGCGCGCCGAAGGCGTCGAGCTCCTCACGGGAGAGGTCCCACTGGTCCGCGATCATCTCGGCGGATATGCCCTGTGAGACGAGTCCGCCGCGTTCTGCATAGCGGCGCATGACCGCGGGCCCGAAGGCGTAGCCCAGATCGCCAGCGATCGAGGATCCCATCGGGGTGTGGGTCATGTGCTCTATGCCGGCGGCGATTGCCACGTCGTAGGCGCCGGCGATGACACCCTGTGCGGCGAAGTGCAACGCCTGCTGGGAGGAGCCGCACTGGCGGTCGACGGTGGTGGAAGGCACCGACTCGGGGAACCCTGCAGCGAGCACAGCGTTCCTGCCGACGTTGAGGGCCTGCTCGCCCACCTGCGTCACACAGCCCATGATCACGTCGTCCACCACAGCGGGATCGAGGTCGTTGCGCTCGACGAGGGCCTTCAACGGTTCGGCGGCCAGGTCGACCGCATGCCAGCCCTGCAACCTGCCGTTGCGGCGGCCTCCTGGGGTTCGCAATGCATCGACGATGACGGCGGTGGTCATGGATGGCTCCTTCCCGGGTCTGCCGAGAGGCCCAACGAGATCAACTGAGTCAGAAGAGGAACTTGACCGGGCGGTCAAGAGTGTGGCTTTGCCTGAGGTTAGCGGTCAAACCGTCTCGAAGGACGCCCCCGGGTGAGTGAGTTCGAGCGCTTCTATGAATTCCAGCCATTACCGGGACTTTCGTCCTCTCGCCGGGAGGCGCTCGTTCGGGACGGCGAGGGCCGGGTACGCGCTAGTGCCGCCTGAAGATCTTGCCGAGCGTCTCCTGCTGTCTCTGATAGGAGGACCCGATGGCCTCGCCGTAGAGGGTCTTGGGAGCTTCGAGCATGCGGTCGAATGTGAGCTTGCAGACGCGTTGGCCGTGCTCGATCACGAACGGGACATCGTGGGCTCGGACCTCGAGTGCCGCGCGTGAACCATCGCGCGGTCCTTCAGGGTCGAACCCGAACCCAGGGTCGAAGAACCCTGCGTAGTGAGTCCTGAGCTCGCCGTTCGTCGGGTCATAGGCAGTCATCTCCGATGCGAGCTCCGGTGGTATCGACACTGCTCCACGGGACATGAGCAGGTAGAACTTCTGCGGCGAGAGGACGATCCGGTCACCGCCCTCGCTGTGAACGGGCTCCCAGAATGCCTCGGGGTCTATGGGCTCGTCACTCGTCAGATCGAGAAGGGGAGCGTTCTCGCGCGCGCGGTAACCAACTCGTGCCGTGGCATCGCCCTTCAAGTCGAGCCCCAGGAACATCCCGTCGGAAAGGACGAGCTCGCGCGCAGGTACGGGCCTGCCGTCCTCGAACAGAAGTGGGTGCTCCTCAGCATGGAAGTCGCGAACCTCGTCGTCGGTCAGGGTGGTTCTCCCGATCGAGAGGCGCAGCTGGTTCAAGGTCAGGTCCTCGCGGACTCGCACCGCGAACGAGAGGGGAACGACTTCGAGGTACAGCGGGCCCTGGTAGCCCTCGGCTATCTCGTCGAATCGATGCCCCTCGTCGGTGACGACCCGCGTGAACACGTCGATGCGCCCGGTGGAGCTCTTGGGGTTCGCCTTCGCCCGCACGCCCGGAGGCAGGTTCAGCTGCTCCTTGAGCAGGATCAGGTACGGCCGGTTCGTCTCGAGGACTGCACCTTCCTTGTGGAGATCCAGCTCGTCGATGACGTAGTCCCTCAGTTTGCGTTCCACGCTCTGCGGACCGGGGAGGAAACTGCACCGGATGCGGTAAGCGATCTCCCCCAGCCGCAGGTCGAGGCTGGCGGGTTGGACGTTCGCGTCCGGGATCTTGAAGCTCCCGGCTCCTATGACGTCGTTCGCTATGGCGTCCACGAGCAGCTCTCGGGAGAAGACGCCTTGCTTCCCGGAGGGCAGGTTCAGCACGAGTCATCCCGCATCGACGTGAGGGTACCTCGGCGCCGGAGCAGGCCTGAAGTGTCGGTGGGGGATCGAGTGTTCTCCTCGGGCCGGACTTGTTCCGGACTTGTGCCGGACTTGTGCCGGAAGTCACCGAGACAGATCTTGCATCCGCGCAGAGCGTTTGACTCCGCGCGCCGGGTGATGTCAGACTATGTTCGAGGAGACGCGGCGGCGGGGCACGCCGGTTGCGCTGGGGCAATGGGAGGTTGGGATGACGGCGAAGGTGTTTCGCGCCTCACCGTTGTCCGGTGTCGTGGTCCCCGTGGCAGTGCCAGAGCGGGCAGCGCTGGTGACCGAGCTGGCGGCCGAACCGGGGTCAAATCTCTCTCGAACGGTCCCTCCCGGTGGACCGATGCGGGAGGAGACGTGAACCCCGCTCCGGACGCGCCCGAGCCTTCTCGAGCAAGCGGCGAGTCCTCCGACGACTCGTCTGCGCCCGTGCCCGTGCCCAACTCGAATTCGGACTCTCCTGTGCTCGTGGTCGACGACGACAAGGGGCGCCAGAGCCTCATCGACGCGCTGGTGACAGCGGGGATCGGGGCTGTCGGATGCGGCCGGGAAGACGAGGCTCTGGAGCTCCAGGCCCTTCACCACCCAGCGGTCGTAGTGGTCGACCACCGACTTCCCGAGGGAAGCGGTATCGACGTCGCGCGGGCGCTCAAGGAGCAAGATCCCGAGTTGCCGGTTCTCCTCCTCACCGAGTACACCTCGCTCGACAGCGCGGTCGCCTCGGTCGGTGAGCTTGACGCGTATCTGATCAAACCGGTCGCGCCCGAGACGTTCGTTCAGAACATTCGCCACGCGCTTGCGCGGCGCGGGCTCGCTGTCGAGAATCGCAGTCTCACAGAACGCGTCGAGCGTCTCAGCGCCTACGAAGCTCTCTATGATCCTCTCACCGGCCTGCCGAACCGCGCGCTGCTCGACGACCGTCTCGTCCAGGCGCTCGCAAGTGCCCGGCGCGCGGGCAACGTGCTCGCCGTGTTGTTCGTGGACTTCGACACCTTCAAGGTGGTGAACGACCTGTTCGGTCACCACGTCGGTGACCAGCTCTTGCGGCAGATGGCGGACCGTCTTGCGGCCGCGCGACGGTCCTCGGACACCGTGGCGCGTTTTGGCGGCGACGAGTTCGTAGTGGTCTGTCCCGATGTGAAGACCTCGGCAGCGGCCTGTCGCATAGCCGAGCACCTCCTCGCCGAGCTGGCCGAGCCCGCCGAGGTCGAGGGGGTGGAGCACCGGCTTACCGCGAGTGTCGGGATCGCCTTGAGCACTCGTGGAGTGGCGAACCAGAGTCCCGAGACGCTGCTTCGTAATGCCGACACGGCGATGTATCGCGCGAAAGAAGAAGGTGGAGCGGGCTGGGAGCTGTTCGACGACGCGATGCGCGACCGCGTGCTCGAGCGCTTCGAGGTGGAGCGTGGGCTTCGTGCCTGCGTAGACGGCGAAGGCCTCACTCTCGTCTACCAGCCGCTCGTCGACCTCTCGAGCGGGGTCGTCGTCGGAGCCGAGGCGCTGCTTCGCTGGTACCGCCACGGGCACGGGACGATGCTGCCGGGATCCTTCCTCTCCGTCGCGGAAGAGTCCGGCCTGATCGTCCAGATCGGCCGCTGGGCGCTGGAGAAGGCACTGGACGAGCTCGAAGCTGCAAAGGCCTCCGGCGACGTACCGCGGAGCTTCCGGCTGTGGCTCAACGTCTCGCCGCACCAGCTGGCGAACCCGCACTTCGCGGAGATCGTGGGCGATCTCATGGCTTCCCACGGCATAGCGG
>Ga0181539_1000527_pt1 | contig 46023 bp, 43 predicted proteins | sample PEATcosm2014_Bin_46_FD_119767 | JGI IMG/M metagenome (GOLD analysis project Ga0181539, IMG submission 119767) | Peatland microbial communities from MTU Mesocosm Facility, Houghton, MI, USA - PEATcosm2014_Bin23_60_metaG | ecosystem: Environmental > Terrestrial > Soil > Wetlands > Peat | place... | reverse complement strand
GTTTCAGCGTCGACGCATCGCCAATATGCCCGCGCTGAACAGGGCGATGATAAGCAAGACGCCTTGGACGATGTACTGCCAGTACGTGGGAACGCCCATGATCGACAGGCCGTTATTGATTACGCCGATCAGCATGACGCCGATAAAGGTTCCAATGATGTGGAATTTACCTGGCCGCAGGGACGAAGCTCCGATAAAGACAGCGGCGAACGCGTTGAGAAGGTAGCCGTCGCCAACACCCTGGGGACGGCCGGCGCCGAGAACCGAAGCGGCCATCAGCCCGCCAAGTCCGGCGCAGACAGCGCAAATCGCCATCGCGAGCGGTGCGTACCTCTTCACGGCGATGCCCGACAGGCGAGACGCCTCCGCGCTCCCACCGATCGCGTAGAGGTGGCGACCCGGCTGCGTATGTTCCAGGAGCAACCACAGCGCGATTCCAATAGTGAGCATGATCAAGATCGGATTCGATACACCAAGAACCGAGCCTTGCCCTATCGCCATGAACTCATCCGGGATGCCCGTGATAATCGTCTTCGAGTTGGAGATCCCCAACATCGCGCCCGTGATGATCGACCCAGTCGCCAGCGTCGCGATAAAGGCGGATATCCCGAGGTAGCTCACAATGAGCCCATTTATGACGCCAATGATCGCGGCGGTCGCAAGCGCGATTAGGACCGCTACCGGGACGCCGATCGAGTCGGGATATTGGACCAACAGAAAGGTAGCCACGTAACCGCCGAGGGTCGCCATGGCGGCGATGGAAAGATCGAACAGACCCATCACGAGACAGACCGTCAAGCCAAACGCCATCGTTCCCAGGATCGAGACCTGGTTCATGATATTGAGCAGGTTGTCGACTGTCGGGAAGACGTCGGAACGGGCGATCGAAAAGATGATCAGCAGGGCGAAGAGAGAGAAAATCGTGCCATAGCGCGCGAACCAAGCGGCGATGTCGACTCGCGGCTTCTGGGCGGCGCGTTCCGCGCTCAGACTAATGTTCATCTCCGCCTCCAACGGCCAAGTGCATGATATTCGTCTCGGTCGCGTTCTTCCCGGACACTTCGCCGACGACGCGTCCATCGCTGAAGACCAGGACGCGATGGCATACGCGTGGAAATTCCTCCACTTCAGTCGAAGTGAATAGCACCGCGGCGCCGGAAGCCGCGATCTGACGAATGAGATTGTAGATTTCCGCCTTGGCGCCGATGTCCACTGCGGCGGTCGGAGAATTCAACAAGAATATCTTGGCGCCGCTTGCGAGCCAGCGGCCGAGAATCGCCTTCTGCTGATTGCCGCCGCTCAGGGAATCGATGGACGCCTCGATGCTTGACATCTTGATCGCGAGCCTGATCGCCACATCCATTCCCTCGGCGCGCTCTCTGCCGCGATGGATGAATCGCAGGACTGGATCGGTTACGAACCGACTAAGATTTGGAAGCGAGATATTCTCGCGCACGCTCGATCCCGGAAGCAGGCTTTCGGCGTGGCGGTCCTTTGGGACGAGAGCAATGCCCGCCTCTTTCGCGTCGCGCGTGTCGTGGAAGACGACCTGCTTGCCGTTCAGTGTCAGGCTGCCGCGCGTCATGGGAAAACGCGCGAATAGCAGATCCATAGCTTCCTCGGCGCCGCTGCCGGGCAGTCCGGCAAGCCCAAGGATCTCTCCGGAACGAACCGCGAATGACATATCCTTGACCCGCCCGCCTGCCACGCCTTCCGCAGCGAGGACCACTTCGCCCATTACGACGTCGGCGTCGTTGATCTCGTCGACCCACGCCTTGGCGCCGCCGACTATGGCCTCAATGATTGTCTTGCGCGACATTGCCGCGCGGGTCCAAGTTCCAACACGCCGGCCGTCGCGCAGCACGGTGACGCGATCGGCGATGTCAAACACTTCGGTCAACCGGTGACTGACATAAAGAAAGGAATGACCTTCTGAGGCCAGACGGCGCATGTGACCGAAAAGGATCGACACCTCGGCTGGCAACAGCGCGGACGTCGGTTCATCGAGAATGATGATTTTCGCGTCGCTGCCGATCGCCTTGGCGATCGCGACCATCGCGCTTTCGTCCGGTCGAAGTTTGCTCACCTCAATTTTCGGATCAATTCGGAGTCCGACACGATCGAGTAGCTTCTTGGCCCGATGCTCCATCGCGTTCCAGTCGACAAAGATTCCGCCGCGACGCGGCAGCGAGTCCGCGAGAGCGAGGTTTTCCCGCACGGACAGCTGCGGCACGAGATTGAAATGCTGATGAACGACGGCAATGCCGAGCGCCCGCGCCTCCTGCGGCGAGTTGAATGTGACCATACGCCCATCGACGAGGATGCTGCCCGCCGTAGGTCGACTGGCGCCGCAGACAGCCCGAATCAGCGTTGACTTACCGGCGCCATTCTCACCAAGCAGGGCGTGGATTTCGCCTCGCCGAATCCGCAGATCGACTCCGTCGAGCGCGCGCGTGCCCGGAAATTCCTTGACGAGCCCCTTAACCTCAAGAACGATCTCAGAAGCGCCCGGAGCAGTATCCGCCCCATCCACTACGGATGGGGCGCCATTGGCGTCGGCAGAAGACATGCTGACAACTCACCGTCTTTGGGGAGCGGGCGTCAATTCGCCTTCGGAATGTCCGCGGTAAACAGCGGGCAGGTCTTGAAGTCGGGATATTGGCCCGCCGGCGGCACGGTTTCCTTGACGATGAGGCAAGGCTTTTTATAGACTTGCCGCTCGCTGAACGACTTGCCATCCACCGCGTCCGCTGCAGCCTGGACGGCTTGTGTGCCCATGCCTCGCACGTCGTATGCGACCGTCAACGCCAAAGGAGAGCCTTCCCGGATCAAGTCATAGGCGGCATCGTTGCCGTCCATGCTGACGACGAACGGCTTATGCTCCGAATGCGATTGCTGAACGGCGCGGGCGGCCGCAACGCCGACTTCGTCCCAGCCCATCCAAATCGCCTTGACGTCCTTGTGACCCGTGAGAAAGTCGGTGACCTTGTTGAAGGCATCATCAACCTGACCCGGCACCTTGAGCTCCATTTCCGTAACTTTAATTTTCTTGTATTCGCTCATTACCGCGTGGAAGCCGGCGTCGCGCTCCGCCAGAGCCGGCAACACTGTCCAGTTCAATTTCAACACCTCGCCTTCGCCGTCAATGCGAGCCGCCAAAGCCGACGCCGCGATCACTCCATCTGCGACATTGTTCGATCCGATGTCGACCGTGATGCCCGGGACCATGCCGGAGAATGTGGAGACGAACGGGATTTGTGCTTTGTTCGCGTTGGCGATGACGCCGCTCATCTGATTGTTGTCAGACGCAATGTTGATGAGCGCGTCAAACTTGCGGGTGATGTAAGTATTGACTTGGTTGTTGGTCGCGACCTGATCGCCATTGCCGTCATAGGTTTCGACGATCCAACCGCGCGCCTTGGCGGCTGCGGTGGCCGTTTCGATCATCGTATGAATAGTCGGCGATGCGCCGTTCACCGAGAAGACCACGACCTTCAGCGCGGTCTTTGATTTTTCCTGAGCTGACGCCGCGATGCTTCCAAGTGCGGCGGTGACGGCCAACGTGGCCCCGACTAACGCAATCGTTCGGTTACCTGATTTTTTCATAAGTCCCTCCTTGCATGGACGTGTTGCAGAGCTGAAAACCGGGGCATCGCGATAGGACGCGCGCATCACAACGCGTCGTTCTTCGGCAGTTCCTCGAAGGCGACACGAATCGTGTCGCTCGGAGATTTGCAGCGCGGACCCATTTCGTTTCTCCCTTTCGCCGCGGCTTGGTCGATCCCGCGATCTTATTTTCAAACAGCGTAACGACTGCGCAGCATTTGGTCAACAAGCTTGAAGAACATTATTGTCGGACAATGTGTGCGCGGCCTTTGGCGGATCATCGGAAGCCGTCCAGCACGATCTTCCCGGTCGCCCGTCCACTTTCGACGATGGCGTGAGCCTTCCGCAGGTGGCCCGCGTCGATCGGCCCTGCTATTTCGGTCAAGGCGCTCCGCAATGTTCCGCCTTCAAACAATGCCGCCGCCTCGTTCCGAATGAGATGCTGTTTCATCACGTCGGGAGTTCCGAAAAGCGCGGCCTTGGGGCGAAATGATTTGAGCAATCTGCGGAAGATGACGGTCGCTGGCGGCTAGACCGAGCACGGTGTCCACAGAGGCAATGCCGATGGCGTCGAGTTGGGGCTCGAACGGTCTGCTATGATCGATTACGTAGTGCGCGCCCTGCGACAGGCGCCAAGCGCGTGTCGAATCGCGAGACGCGGTGGCGATTACTGTCAATCCGGTCAGTCGCCGCGCGATTTGAACCGCAATTGAGCCGACGCCGCCGGCGCCGCCGATGATCACGAGCGAACGTCGATCGACCTCGACGCCCGTATCGCCCTAATGCGCTCAAACAGCAGTTCCCAAGCCGTCAGTGTCGTCAAAGGCAGCGCCGCCGCCTCGGCGAATGAGAGATTGCGCGGCTTGCGGCCGACGATCCGCTCGTCGACCAGATGGAACTGAACATTCGTTCCGCTGCGAGCGATAGATCCGGCGCAATAGACTTCGTCGCCCGGCCGGAACAGACTTGTCTGCGCTCCGCCCTCCACTACGACGCCGGCGCCGTCGTAGCCCAATATTCGCGCTTTGCCGCTTGGATCGTCGTTTGCGCGACGCTTCACATCGACCGGATTGACGGATACGGCGCGCACTTCGACCAAGAGATCCAAGCCGACCGCAGCGGGACGGTCGATCTCTATGTCGACTAGGGCGTCGTACTCCTCCGCCGGCAGGCATCGAGCGTACGCTGCCGCGCGCATCACGAACGCATGCCCATCAGCGCGCCGCGTAGCCGTCGCGCGCCACGGGCCGCCATCAAGCAGATGGCGGCGGCGCCGACCTCGCCCCCGCCGCCAGTGACCAAGGCGGTCTTGCCTTCAAGGCGGTTACTGTCGAGCATAGTAGCGCCTCCCCCCTCAGAAATTGCGCACTGCTGATTGTGTTGGCATATCTAGCGCGCGGCTTTGTCGTGGCGGCCCGCCCAATTCGACGCCCATTTGCAGGGCCCGCATTTTTGAGCCCCAAGCGCACTTTTCTCATTGTGTCATACACGATTGTCCGACAATATAGACGGGAGCCTCACCGACGTCAACGGTCGAAGAGGCAGCACGGGTCATTGGCCGGCGTGCGCCGGAAATAACGCTGATCGCAGGGAGAGGAAGAATGCTCGCTTCACAAGTTTCTATCCGCAAATCGGTGCTGGCCGGAATCATCTGGCCAGGCGCCGGCGTTGGGCGCTCTATCGCGTTGATCGTCGCGGCCAGTCTGCTGTTGACACTGTCGGCCAAGATTCAAATTCCGTTTTGGCCAGTCCCGATGACCATGCAGACACTTGCCGTTCTTGTGCTTGGCGCAGCCTATGGCGTGCGGCTCGGCGCCGCTGCAATGCTCGCCTATATCGCCGAAGGCGCCGCCGGATTGCCGGTCTTTGCCGGACCCTCCGCCGGCGCCGCCTATCTGATGGGGCCCACCGCGGGCTATCTCGTCGGTTTCGTTATAGCCGCGGGGGTGGTTGGCTTCCTCGCCGAGCGCGGATGGAACCGCCGGATGTCACTCATCGTCGGCGCGATGTGCTTGGGCCATTTGCTCATTTTCGTACCCGGCGTGCTGTGGCTCGCCGTTCTGTTCGGGTGGCAAAAGGCGTTCGCCGTCGGGGTTTCGCCGTTTGTCCTGGCGACGCTTCTGAAGACGGCCCTCGCCGCCGCGCTCCTGCGCGGCCTGTGGTCGGCCGGCGCTGACCTATCGCGGTCGCGATAGCGCGTGGCTTGTTTGCGAGCTTGTCGCGAACACGCCAAAGCGCCGTGGGTTCGTCCCGATCGGCCAGGTCAATCGCGCGCAAGGAGAGAGGGCCATGACGATTCTGATCACCGGCGGCACGAAGGGCGTTGGGTTGGCGATCGCGAAGCGTTTCGCCAAGCCCGGCGTCGACATCGTTATCAACTATCTGCGCGACAAGACGGCGGCCGACGCCGCGGTCGTCGAGCTTCGCGAACTCGGAGCGAGGCCCTATGCAATCCAGGGCGACGTCGGCACGCCAGCGGGCGCACGCGCCCTGCTGGCTCAAGTCGTCGAGATTGCGGACCGCCTCGACTTGGTCGTTCATTGCGCCGTTCGCGTATTGGTCGGCCCAATCTTGGACGCCGATCCGGTCGCCCTCACAGAGGCGATCACGTTGAACGGCATTTCGCTCGTCTATCTCGTGCAGGCCGCGCGGCCATTGCTGAAGCCGGGCAGCAGTATCGTATTTCTATCCAGTCGCGGGAGCCGACAGGTCGTTCCAAGCTATGGCGCCATCGGCGCAGGCAAGGCGCTGGCGGAAGCGCTGGTGCGCTATCTCGCGCCGGAGCTTGCGGCGCTGGGCGTGCGCATCAACTGCATAGCCCCTGGCACGTTGGACACAGAAGCCGTGCGAAACCTCTTCGGCTCAGGCGCCGACGCATTCCTCGCCAGCGAGGCGGCCGGCAATCCGAGCGGGCGCAATATCACCCATGACGACTATACGGGACTGGTCGCGTTTCTCGCCAGTCCCGACGCGCAAATGATCCAGGGCCAAGTGATTTTCATCAACGGCGGTCAATACGTCATCGCCTAACTCGAGCGAACCGGTCGGAGAAAGAACGAAAACGGGGAGGAAGCCGTGCCCAAGACAGGACGTCTGACGCTAGAGAAGATGGGCTATTCGATGCCGGTCGACTCGCCTGCCTATCAGGCGCCGCCCTATCACTATCGAAACGCCCAGGCGATTGCGGTCAAGTTCGAGACCGATCTCGACGCGGCGCTTGAAGCGTTGCCCGCGCCGCTGCAGCTTATCGAACCGGCGACCGCCAACTTGTCGTTCTATTGGTACCCGTTCACCACCTTCGGTCCCTATCACGAAGTGATTTTGAGGCTCTATGCGCAGCACGAGGGCAAGCCGCTCACCTATGTTCAGCAAATATTCGTCGACACAGAGCCGCCGATGCTGGCCGGCCGCGAGATCTGGGGATTTCCGAAGAAGCTCGCTACGATCGGCCTGGCGCGTGATCGCGATATGATCGTGGGAACCCTGGAACGGCCCGCCGGGGTGCGGCTCGCCAGCATGATCGTGCGGCCCGAACAACCTATTTCCAATCTTCCGTCCAGCGGCCCAACGACAGGATTGCGCATCATCCCGGCCGCCGAGGCCGGGGCGACGCGTCCGGCCTGCGCGGAACTTGTCGCAGCCGACACCCAACACACAATCCGCGAGGCATGGGAAGGAACAGGTTCGATCTCGTTTCCCGATCATTCGGCGCTCGATCCTGTCGATCGCTTTCCCGTGAAGCGGATCCTCAAATCGACCTACATGGAATACGACATCATGCTGCCGGCCGGGCGGATCATCGCTCGATTGTAAAGTTCGACGACGTTTGAAACTCGCGCCAGTCTTGGCCAGAGTGGGAGGTGGATCGTGCAAAATCGGCGGCAACGTCGTCTCGACTTCGAAGGCGCGGTGAATTTTCGCGACATCGGCGGCTATCCCGCTGGAGCCGGGCGCCGTACGCGCTGGCGCACGCTCTACCGCGCCGACAGCCTCGCCGATCTGACGCCGGCCGATCTTGATCGTCTCGATGCGCTGGGCCTACGAACGCTGATCGATTTCCGGTTGCCGGAAGAGCGGCGCGCCAAGCCGGACCGACTTCCGTCCAGCGGCGCCATCAATGCGATCGAGCTCGGTTTCATCCCCCGCGGCGTGTTGGAAATGCTGAACCTGGTGAAGTCCGGGGCGATCGATGCTTCGGAAGTCGAAAGGCTCGTCACCGCGCAATATCGTCGCTACTGCGTCGATCACACGCACGAGTATCGCCGAGTTCTCGAGATCGCGACCGCGCCCGAAGGCTATCCGCTGCTGCTTCACTGCACGAGCGGCAAGGATCGCACCGGCTATGGCGTCGCCGTGCTGATGCTCGCCGTTGGCGTCCCGCGCGACGTGGTCCTCGAGGACTACACACTCACCAACCGCCATCGGCGCGCGGTTCCGCAACTTTTCGGCCCGAATACCTCCGAAGACGTCGCGCGGACCCTGCTTTCCGCCGATCCCGCGTATCTCGAGGCCGCGCTTGACGAAGTGGACCAAGCGTATGGATCGTTCGACGCCTATCTCGAGAAAACATTGGGCGTCAGCGAACGCGCCCGCGCGAGGTTAGTCGATTTGTTGACCGAGCCCGACCCGGGCGACGCCTCGTAGTTCCCGCTGGACTGACGGTCCGTGGCTACGCGTCTTTCAACACACGGTCGAGATAGTGACGAAAAGAATGAGCCGTCAGATCAAGCTGCATCGGTGTGATAGAGACCGCATTTTCCGAAATGGCGCGGAGATCGGTCCCCGGCTCCAAGCCCCCCAGCTGATAGGCGAGCTTGATCCAATAGTACGGAACGTTGCGTTCGTCGACGCGTCGCACGGGTTGGAACGATCCGGGAGATCTCTGCCCCTGAGTGGTGACGCTCGTTCCCGTGACGTGTTCCGGAAGCGCATCGGGAAAGTTGACGTTGACGAAGCTGCCGGGCTCCCAATCACAGACGAGGAGCTTCTGAAGAATCGGGACAGCGTAACGCTTCGCCGTATCCCAGTGAACCTCGCCGCCGCTGGTGAAGACTTGGCTCAATGCAATCGAGCGAATGCCCAATAGCGCGCCTTCCATTGCCGCCGCCGCAGTGCCGGAATAGGTGACGTCCTCCGCCAGATTGGCGCCGCGATTGATCCCCGACAGCAGGACTGTCGGCCTGCGCTCGCCCATCAATTCATAGATAGCCAGCAGGGCGCAGTCGGTCGGCGTGCCCTTGACCGCGAAGTGGCGATCGTCAATTTTTCGCACGCGGACGGGCAAAGTCATCGAGACGGAATGCGAGAAGCCGGATTTCTCCTCGTCTGGAGCGACGACCCATATGTCATCTGTAAATTCGCGCACCAGTTCTTCGAGCAGCTTGATCCCGGGCGCGTCGACGCCGTCGTCATTGACCAGCAGGACGCAATGCGCGCTCAGGCTGGCCGGCGGTGATAATTCGGACATGTCTCCTCCTGTCTAGCGTTCCAGTCGCCGCGGCATGCGGACATTTTTTCTGCGGGACTTGCCCCTTGCGCAGTTTACGCCCATCATACTACAATCTTGTCCGACAATATCGAGTCCTAAAATGGGAGGAAGAGCGGTGCGCGACACATTTATCGTCGGTGCGGGAATGACGCCCTTTGGCCGCTTCCCCGCAACCAGTCTCGCCGAACTCGCCGCGCGCGCCTGTTCCGAAGCGCTCGGCGACGCCGGCGTCGCGCCGCCTCATGTGCAGGGCGTCGCCTTCGGCAACGCCACACAGGGCGCGCTGGAAGGGCAGCACGGCATCCGCGGGCAGGCGGCGCTCGACGGTTGCGGGTTCGGCAACGCGCCGGTCTTCAACGTGGAGAACGCTTGCGCCTCCGCCTCCACAGCGCTGAATCTCGCCCACATATTCGTCGGATCGGAAGCCTATGACTGCGTTCTTGCCGTTGGCGCGGAAAAAATGGTGACCTCCGATCCAGCGCGTGGCATGGCCGCCTTCGAAGGCAGCTGGGACATTCATCGCCGCGCTCAGACTATTGCCGACCTCAACGCCATGGGAAGCCGTCTCAAGCTGCCGCCGGAGGCCGCGACAGAGGATCCGCATAGCGTCTTCATGGATGTCTACGCCGCTTTCTGCCGTCACCACATGGCCATGTTCGGCACGACTCAGCGACAGATGGCGGTCGTGAGCTCGAAGAATCATGCGCATTCGGTCCAGAACCCGCGCTCGCAATACCGCCGCGCCTTTTCGATTGAGGAAGTGCTCGCCGCACGAACCATCGCCTGGCCGCTCACGCTGCCGATGTGCAGCCCGATCAGCGACGGCGCCGCGGCGGCCTTGGTCTGTTCCAAATCCTTTGTGGACAAACACGGTTTGGCAAGCCGCGCGATCCGGATTCGAGCGTCGGTGATCATGTCGGGCGATCATCGCGATCCCGACCGAATCGATGAGCATGTGGCGCGCAAGGCGTCATCTCGCGCCTATGAGATCGCCGGGCTAGGCGCGAAGGACGTCGATGTCGTTGAATGCCACGACGCCACCGCCTTCGGCGAAATTCTGCAAAGCGAAACGTTGGGCTTCTTTCCCTTTGGGGAAGGCGGACCGGCCGCCGAACGTGGCGACACCCGCCTGGGCGGTCGCATTCCCTTCAACCCTTCAGGGGGCCTTGAATCGAAAGGCCATCCCATCGGCGCCACGGGCCTCGGTCAGGTTTTCGAATTGGTGGCGCAGTTGCGCGGCGAGGCCGGCGCTCGTCAGGTCGAAGGCGCGCGCATCGCTCTTGTCGAAAATGGCGGCGGCTTGCGCGGCATTGAGGAAGCGGCCGTCGCGATCACCATTCTTGAACGCGCGTGAGCGCATCGGGCATAGGCTGCACAAAGGTGATGCGATGAATCTCGCCCATCTGCTGTTTAACGCCGCGCGAAGTTTCCCCGACCGGCCGGCCGTCTCGATCGGCGACAGACGGCTGTATGATTACGCCGCCTACGGCGGTCTCGCCGCGCGGCTGGCCAGTGGGCTGACAGAACGCCTGGGCTTGCGACCAGGCGACCGCGTCGCGCTCGCGATGACGAACAATGCCGAGTATCTCGCGATTCTCTTTGCAATCTGGCGCGCGGGTCTGGTCGCGGTTCCGGTCAACGCCAAGCTTCACGCGCGCGAAGTCGCCTATATCGCGACCAATTGCGGCGCGCGCTTGTGCCTTGCGACGCCCGATCAAGCCGGGCCTTTGGCCGATCAACTGTCCGCGGACGTGCGCTTGGTCGCGCTCGGCGATCGGGACTGGCGCGGCCTAGTTTCGGCGGAGCCTGGACCCGTGGCTCAGGTCAGTTCAGACGATCTTGCTTGGATCTTCTACACGAGCGGCACCACCGGACGCCCAAAGGGCGCTATGCTTTCCCATCGCAATTTGTATTCGATGATGATCGGCTATCTCGCCGATGTGGACCGGCTGACGCCCGATGATTGTTTTCTGCACTTGGCCGCGCAATCGCATGCCGTCGGACTCTTCGGTTTGTCGCATATCGCAAAGGCGACCCACCAAATTATGCCGCCGAGCGGCGGGTTCGATGTGGCGGAGCTGGCGATGTTGCTTAGGCTCCACGATTCGGCGACGTTCTTCCTGCCGCCCACGGGTCTTCGACGTCTATTGCGCGATCCGGCGTTTGCAAGCGCGCCCATTGAGAGGATGCGCACGCTTCTTTTGGGCGCGGCGCCAGTATATTCAGCGGACTTAAAGGCGGGATTGGAGTTCTTCGGTCCACGTCTATGGAATGGATACGGTCAAGGCGAAAGCCCTTGCACGATCACCGCCATGTCCAAGGAGATACTGGCCGACGCAGTCCGATCCGGCGATGAAGCGCGCGTGTCATCAGTCGGGATCGCGCGCACCGGCGTCGAAGTGGCGGTTTTCGACGCCGACGACCGGCCTCTGCCGCCGGGCGAGATCGGCGAGGTCGTGGTTCGCGGCGATACGGTCATGACGGGCTATTGGAACCTTCCCGCGGAATCGACGGCGACCTTGCGCGGCGGATGGTTGCACACAGGCGATCTCGGCGCGATGGATCAGCGCGGCTTCCTAACCCTGCTCGACCGAGCCAAGGACTTGATCATCTCCGGCGGCTCGAACATCTATCCGCGCGAAGTCGAAGAGGTTTTGCTCGAGGACCCGGACGTCGCGGAGGTCGCGGTGATCGGGGCGTCAGACCCGGAATGGGGCGAAAGCGTCATGGCCGTCCTCGTCGCCGCGCCCGGCGCGACTCTGAACCTCGCTAGACTGGAAACTCTGTGCCTCGAGCGGATCGCGCGCTTCAAACGCCCAAAATACTGGCGCGTGGTGGATCAACTTCCCAAGAACTCCGCGGGCAAAGTCCTGAAACGCGAGTTGCGGCAGCGATTCGAGGCGGAAGGTTCAAAATCCGGCTGAGGCCCCCACGCCCGATTGTTCGACAATTTTGTCCTCAAATCTTGTTGACATCTGGCCCCGTTCTCTGCATCTTCTGCAACCGTAAAACGGCGGAACGCTGCGGCGAACGAACGGCCCGGCGCGATCCAAGTCTGCGGCATCCCGGGAGGAAGTCATGGCCAAGCTCTACATCGACAACGACAAATACGGGGAACAGGCAGCGTCCCCGGTCGTTGAGGCCTATCACAGTGCAATCAAAGACTTAGTCCGCCGCCGCCTTGATGAAGTCGGCGGCGATTGGGCGAGCTTCGTTTTCGACAAATCGTATGACCTCGTCGGCGCCAAGGACTTCGCCAGCGTCGAGAAAAAGCTCGTGGCGACCGGCCACCGTTTTGATTGGTCGGCGATGATTTCGGTGCGTGAGCGGCCGGAAATCTACAAACCCGCCGCCGGCGCGGAAGGGGACACAAAGGATTTTAGTTTCGAGCATGCCGAGGCCGTTGTCGGCGCGGTCGACGCGCAGGGGCGCGAGCAGCGCGGGATCGGCGACAACGTCGTCAAATACGCGAAGAACTTGATCGGCGCCGCGCTCTACATACGCTCCAGCGATCGAGTGCTTGAACTTCTCACCAATGGCGTTCCGCCTGAAACGATTGCGATCATCGACGACAGCGGCGGCACGCTTACAGCGCCGATCCTCGAGCAGTTCAAGGGGGTCATTTGCGCGGGCGGCACGGTGCGCTCGCATCTCGGCATTCTCACGCGCGAATACGGCATCCCCTGCCTGATGAACGCGAAGATCAGCGGCATCAAGGAAGGCGACCGCGTCGAGATTGAAAGCACCGCTGCAGCGAAGACGGCCGAGGACTATCAGCAAGGCGTCGAGACGATCGCGCGCGTATGGCGGCTTAAGAAATAGCGCCGACCGCGCAACGCCAATCGTCTAATGGGAGGACCGACAATGAATTCGAACAAACTTTCATACGCCCAATTGCTCGAGACCAACAATCTCGTTCAGACCAGCGCTGACGAGACGTACTGGCTCTGCGTCACCCGCACCGTGCAGGAATCGAAATTGTTTCCGGTTCCCGCCTATATGATGCTGTCGTACATGATGGCGTATTTCCGCTATCCCTCGCTCTTGCGCAAAATCGAATCGCGCATGTCGGCCGAAGAGATAGGCGATCGCGCGCGCAATGCCGGTATCAAGATTCAGAACCCATCCATGGGTTGGGCGCTGCCCGGCTTTTACTTGCTTGGCCGCGAATGGCTGATCAATCTCGGTCTCGTCCGCCCGCAGGACGCGGTAGAGGACTTGATCTATGTCATGGATTTCTGGAAGCGCTTCGAACTTTCCTGGCACCGCAACGATGGTCACATCACCAATAAGGAATTCGGTCATCGTGCGCAGTTTCTGGCAGAGCGCCAGCTGCAGGTGTTTCACGCCGACATGTTCGACTGCGTCGCTGGGGATGAGCTGCACGAGGCCGCCCAAGGCTTCATGGCGGCCGCGTCGCAGTATGGCTTTCTGATCTCTTGTGAAAGTCGAATTAGCCTTCACAATTCGGGTCCGTATAAGCTGGCGGACGATCGCGAAATGATCGTTCGCGATTTCATGGACCTTTCCGAAAGCGACTTTCCGTGGCTCGACGACGTCGCCAAAGAAGTGCCCTACAACAACATCACCGTCACGATGGCGGTGAAGGATTGCCATTTCTATTTGATGGACGATTGGGGCAGCTTCGAATCGAAGCCGGAATTCACTGCCGACAAGCTCGTCGGCGTCGGGCTCTACACCTCCGACACCTTGTCCGAGGGCTATATCCCCGTCGGCATGGGGTCGAAGGAAGAACTGACGGCAGCCTTCAAATCGTTAACCGACAAGGTGAAGACGGCGAGCAACAAGCTCTGGCGCCGCGTCGCCGGTTGGACGCGCGATCAGATGATCGACGCGGGCGCTATCACCTATTTCGCCATCATCAAGGATCTCGCCCATGTGGCCGGGATATACGACGTGTCGGATTGGATGACGGTCGACGAACGTGCGGAGCGGTTTCGGCCGCTGTTCAATGACGAATACAGCCGTGACGCTTTGGTGGGCCTCTGTATCGGCACGCATCCTTCGCACTTGGCGAACGAATATACGATGATGCAGCACTCCGATAAGCCGCAGCGTCTGTTTTCGCCCATACCCTACTCAATTCTGCAGGGGGAGGATTACACGCCGACCTGCGGCCCGGTCTATCCCGGCAAGAGCCATCTCGACCCAAAGGTGGATCGCTACACGACCACGCGCGGCGTTCTTACTCTCGATGAATACAACAAACTCGCGCGCGAAATTCGCCCCCATGCCGTCGATCCCAAATACCGACACTTGTGCGAAACCTGGGTGAAATATAACTCCGGCACGCCGCTGGCCGACGAGCTCTACAAACTCGGACAAAGCCAGTCGCGGCTTCTCAAAGGGAAGGGCTCGGCGCTGAGGCGCGCAGACGTCGAAAAGCTGCGCAAACCAGGGCGGTAACGCCGGACCGCGGCTTGAAGTCCGGCGCGTCAGCGCGCTCGTTTGGCATAAGAGGATATCACGATGCAAATTGGCGCCCTGATCCGCCGGGCGGCCCTCTTCTTCGGCGACGCGCCCTGCCTCGTCGAAGGGGAGCGCATCGTCAGCTTTCGCCGCTTTGATGTCCTGACGGATCGGCTCGGCAACGCGTTGCTCGGGCTCGGGCTCGCCGCCGGCGACAGAGTCGGCGTCCTCATGCCCAATGGCGTCGATTGCTTGATCGCCTACTATGCGCTGGCCAAGGCGGGCCTTGTGCGAGTCTCGCTCAACACTCGCGAGACTCTTGAAAATCATGCCTACAAGCTCGCCAACAGCGGCAGTCGCGCGGTGATTCATAACGGCGTCGAAGGGCTCGGTATCGAGATCGAGATCGGCCCCAAACGCTTCGCCGAGTTGTCGGAGTCTGGGGTCGAAGCGCCGTGCGTCGTCGACCGCGATCTCGATGCTCCCTATCGTCTCGGCTATACCGGCGGCACAACCGGCCGATCAAAGGCGGTCACGTTGACGACACGCGGAGAGCTCGCGGAATTGTCGGCTTTCCTCACCGACCTCGTTCCGGATATCCGCAAGGGCGACACGTTTCTCCACGCAGCGCCGATCGCCCATGCTTCGGGCGCTTTCTTTCTGCCTTCGCTCGTCCGTGGCGCCCGCTCCCTGGTCATGCCCAAGTTCGACCCGGATGAGTTTATCCATTTGGCGATGCGCGAGCGCGCTGACCTCACCTTTCTCGTGCCGACGATGCTCGCGATGGTGCTGGAGCGGCCGGCGATCGCAACGGCCAAGTTCGCCTTGCGCCGCATCGCTTACGGCGCCTCGCCGATCTCTCCGGCCTTGCTCAAGCGCGGCGAGGAACGATTTGGCCGTATCTTCGCGCAGACCTATGGCCAAGCGGAAAGCCCAATGGTCATCACGTATCTGAACCCTGAAGATCATGATCGAGCCGGATCCTGTGGCCGTCCCTTCACCATTGTCGAAGTCGCGGTGGTCGATGAACAGGATCGCCAACTTCCCGCGGGCGAACGCGGCGAGATCGTCTGCCGCGGCCCGCAGACAATGGCTTACTATTGGAACAACCCCGAAGCGACCGCCGAAGTGTTTCGCAACGGATGGCTGCACACGGGCGACGTCGGTTACATGGACCCCGATGGGTTCTTCTATCTCGTCGACCGAAAGAACGACATGCTCATTTCGGGCGGCTACAACGTTTATCCGCGTGAGGTTGAAGACATTCTCCTATCCTGTGAGGGCGTCATCGAAGCGGCGGTTGTGGGCCTAACCGACGAAAAATGGGGTGACCGTGTCCACGCGGTGATCGCCGGGCGGCAAGGTCTCAAGGTTGAGACCGTCATGAATTACGCGCGCGAGCATCTGGCCAGCTACAAGCGGCCCAAGGAAATCGAAATCTGGCCGGAATTGCCGAAGAGTTCGGCCAACAAGATTCTGCGCCGCGCCGTTCGCGATCAGATCATCGCACGCGAGAGCGCGGCGTCTCGAGAGAGGAACAGCACGGAGGGAACACGGTGAACGAGTCGCATTTGGTCATGCATGGATTGGCCGTCAAGAAGCACGCTACTCCGGAAACCGTCGCCGGCATAATGGGCCTCGAGGCCGATGGCGTTCAGAAGGTTTTGGCAAAACTGCTGGAGGGCAAGCGCGTCGTTGAGGCGCAGGGAAAATATCTGCTCACGCCGCCGGCGCGCATGGCGCTCGATTCCGAGTACTCGCGCCTCTACGGCGATTTGCGCGCAAACCCGCAATTCAAGTCCGGCTATGACGGCTTCGAACGGCTGAACGGCGTTCTTAAGCAGTTGATCACCGATTGGCAGACGATCGCGGTGAGCGGCGAGCGCGTCCCGAACGATCACAGCAACGAAGATTACGACGCCAAGATCATCGACCGCCTGGGGGCGCTCCATGAACGCGCCGAAGTCGTGCTCAACCAACTTGCGGGTGTGCTGCCGCGCTTTCGCATCTATCGCGAAAAGCTTCACGCCGCGCTGGAGAAAGCCGAAGACGGCGCGATCGCATGGGTAAGCGACGCCAAAACCGAGAGCTACCACACACTCTGGTTCGAACTGCACGAAGACTTGTTGCGCCTGATGGGCCGCGAACGTGAAGAATAGGCGCCCAAGATCATGACTATTCAATTCGGCGCATGGACGCTCGGGCTCGACGGCGGCGACACACCGAGCCGTGATCTGATTGGCGGCAAGGCGTGGTCGGTGGCCCGCATGCAGACGCTTGGCTTGACCGTTCCGCCGGCTTTTGTAGTCACGACCCGCGCTTGCGCCGCTTATCTCTCAGGGGCGACCTTGCCCGACGGTCTCGAGGAGGAGATTTCCGCGGGAATTGCCTGGCTAGAGAATCGAACCCAACGGCGATTCGGTCACGGACCCCGGCCGTTGTTGGTTTCCGTTCGCTCGGGCGCGCCGATCTCCATGCCGGGCATGATGGACACCGTGCTCAATCTCGGAATCAACGATACGACCGAGGTTGCGCTGGCCGCCGAGTGCGACGATCCCAAATTCGCACGCGACACGCATCGTCGCTTCCTCGACCTCTATGGGCGTATTGTTTTGAAGACCGGCGATCTTGAGCTCAACGCCAGCGACGATCCAACGCGATGGCGCGCCGCGATTGCCGGCGCGGTCGGCGCGCCGGCTCCTGAAAACGCGCCTGAGCAATTGCGCAGGGCCGTGCGCGCGGTCTTCGAGTCGTGGAACTCCCGAAGGGCCCGTCGCTACCGCCAACACCATGGCATTCCCGATACTTTGGGCACGGCGGTCACAGTGCAGGCCATGGTGTTCGGCAATGTCGACGATCGCTCCGGCACAGGCGTTCTCTTTTCGCGCAATCCCTTGTCGGGCGAGCCGACGCCCTATGGCGAATACTTGCCGCGCGCTCAGGGCGAGGACGTGGTGTCCGGCAAATTTACGCCCAAGCCCCTGTCCGCTCTCAAAGCCAGCATGCCCGAGGTCCATCACGCGCTTTTGGCCGCCGCGCACAAACTCGAACAAGCGGGGCGCGATGTTCAGGACATCGAATTTACGGTCGAGCGCGGCCGTCTGTATCTGCTGCAGTCCCGCGGCGCCAAACTCGCTCCGCACGCGGCGGTGCGGATCGCCGTCGATCTCGTGCGCGAGGGTCTGATCGACGAGGCAGGGGCGCTCCAGCGAGTTACGCCCGATCAAGTTCGAATCTTGCTAAGCCCGCACTTGAAAGAGGATACGGTTGCCGCGGCGAAAGTTCTGGCCAATGGCGAGGGCGCGTCGCCGGGCGTCGGCATCGGTATGGTGGTGCGCGATTCCGACGAGGCGGAGCGGCGCGCTCACGCCGGCGAAGCGGTGATTCTCGCGCGTCCGACCACGAGTCCCGAAGATTTGCACGGCATGATCGCGGCGCGCGCCGTCGTCACTGAGCATGGCGGCAGCACTTCGCACGCCGCCGTTGTTGGTCGCGCTTTGGGCTTGCCTTGCGTGGTCGGATGTGGACCAGGCAGCCTCGCAGCGCTGACGGGAAAGACGGTCACGGTCGACGGGCGGTCAGGCAAGGTTTTCGAAGGCGCACTGCCGATCGAGGCGCCGGATGAGAACGACAATGAGTTGCTGGCGACCCTCGCCGCGTGGGCGGCGGCGCGCGCGCGATTGCGAGTCGTCGCGCCCTCGACCGCCAGCGGACTTGACGCGGTTGATCTCAGCGGTTTCGACGCGGCGGTCGACCCGGCACAAATTGGCGCGGTCTTGACAGCTTTCAAGGGGGCGAGGGGCGCGCGCGGCGGCGCCATTGGTTCTGACGAAGGCGTCCGCGCGGCCATTGCCGCCGGCCTCGAGTTCATCGTTGCCGATCCGGTTTTGCCGCCACTCCTAGCCGCCGCCCGGATTGCGGCGGAAACTGATCCGAACGCAACCGAAAAAGAACTCCCATGACCGACATCAACGCTCAAGATATCGAGGCGATCGTCACAAGATTCGACGAGTCGACTTGGGACGAATTGCACGTAGTAATCGACGGGTTTGAGATCTACCTGTCGAAGAACCCCAGCGATCGTCTCCAGGCATCGTCCGCTGTTTCGCGAGCCACGGAGGCGGCGACGCTACAGGCCTTGCCGACGGCGGTGTCTGCAAACGCGGGAGGAGCGGGATCTTCTTCCGCCGCCAGCCAACCTGTCGCGACCGATTTTCCCGAACAGTTCGTTGTGGTCCGGGCGCCCAATCTGGGCACGTTCTATCGTTCTCCAAAGCCAGGCGCTCCACCCTACGTCTCGGTCGGCCAACCGGTCGATCCCGACACGGAGATCTGCCTCATCGAGGTAATGAAACTCTTCACCTCGGTCTCTGCCGGCGTTCGCGGAACGGTACGCAGGATTCTCGCGGAAGATTCTCAACTCGTCGAGTTCGATCAACCGCTGTTTCTGGTCGAGCCGCGAGCCTGACGGAGCAATTATGCCGCTGCGCCGGATCCTGATCGCCAACCGCGGCGAGATCGCCCTACGTATCGTACGGGCGGCGCGGGCGTTGGGCATCGAGTCGGTTTTGGCCGCCTCCGCCGCCGATCGCGACAGCGTCGCCGCGCGCGAAGCGGATCGCACTTTGGTGATAGGCCCATCTCCAGCCCGAGCCTCCTATCTCGATGCGCGTCTGGTCGTCCATGCCGCCAAGTCCGCTGGCTGCGACGGCCTGCATCCTGGGTACGGATTTCTTTCCGAGCGACATTCCCTGGCGGCGCTGTGCGAAGAGGAGGGAATTGCCTTCGTCGGGCCGAGCGCCGAGTCGATCCAGGCGGTTGGCGATAAACTGGCCGCTCGCCGTCTCGCCAAGGCGGCCGGGGTGGCGATGGTGCCAGGCAGCGCCAAATTGGAATCGGCGCGGGCCGCGGTCGCCTTCGCCGACGACATCGGCTACCCAGTCGTCACGAAAGCTTCGGCTGGCGGCGGCGGACGCGGTATGGTGGTCGCACGCGACGCCAAGTCGCTGCGAGAAGGCTTCGAACGCGCTTCGGTCGAGGCGAAGGAGGCCTTTGGCGACGGCACGCTCTATGTGGAGCGGTATGTCGAGCATGCGCGTCACGTGGAAGTGCAAGTGATGGGCGGCGGCGACGGACGTGTCGTGCATTTCGGCGAGCGTGACTGCTCGTTACAGCGCCGCTATCAGAAGATGGTCGAGGAAGCGCCCGCTGTCGCGCTCTCGGATGCGACGCGAGCGCGACTCCACAAGGCGGCGGTCGATCTTCTCGCTCCGATAAACTACCGCAACGCTGGCACGGTCGAATTTCTCTATGATGTCGATCGCGACGCCTTCTACTTCATGGAAGTGAACGCGCGCATTCAGGTCGAACATCCGGTTTCGGAAATGATTGCCGGCGTCGATTTGATTCAGCTTCAGCTTAGAGTGGCGGGCGGGGAACCCCTCCCACTCCAGCAAAGCGACGTCGCGGCCAAGGGTCACGCCATTGAAGTTCGCGTCATCGCGGAGGATCCTGATCGCGGTTTCGCCCCGTCGCCAGGTCAGATCACGACTTGGCGCCCGCCACACGGCCCCGGCGTCCGTCTCGATTCGGCGATGGAGGAGGGGACGCTAGTCCCTCCTTACTACGACAGCATGATCGCCAAACTGATCGTTCACGCCGTCGACAGGCCGGCCGCCGTAGCGCTGCTGGGCGACGCGCTCGCCCAATTCGAGATCAAAGGCATCGCGACGAACATCCCGCTCTTACGCGCCATCGCCTCTCACCCCGATTTCGTCGCGGGGCGATTCGACACACGCTGGCTGGAGACGATTCTCCTTCCCAGCTACGGCCAGCGAAAGGATTCATAGAATGGCTCACGTCGAGTTCTTGGACGAAACAATGCGCGACGGGCAGCAGAGCCTATGGGGCATGCGCATGCAAGCCGGCATGGCGCTGCCGGTGGCGCCGCTCATCGACCGGAGCGGGTTTCGCGTGATCGATCTCGCGGGCTCGTCTTTGTTCGAAGTGATGATCAAGAGCTGCCGCGAAAACCCATGGGAAGGGCTCGATCTTCTTGTGGCGGCCATGCCGCGCACACGGCTGCGCGGCGGCATGCGCTCGAACGCCTCGGTGACCTTCGGCGTGACGCCGGATTCGCTGATGGACGCGTGGATGCGCCGCCTGAATGCGCACGGCTGTCGAAGCTTCTGGATCTACGACGTGCTTTTTAACATCGACAAGATGCATAGGCTGGCCAAAGTCGCGAAAGAGTTTGGCTCGGAGGTCGCGGGATCGATCATGTTCGCGCTCTCGCCGGTCCACACCGACGAGTATTACGCAGACAAAGCCGACAAGCTGTCGGCTAGCCCGGACATCGACACATTGCTTCTCTATGACACCGCCGGCGTACTCGACAAGGAACGGCTTAAGACTCTGGTGCCTGCCATTCAGGCAAAATCGCGCGGCAAGCCGATCGAATTCCACGCCAACAATATTCTTGGCCAATCGGCGAAGACCTACCTGGACGCGATCGATTTGGGCGTGACGATCCTGCATACCGCGAGTCGGCCGATGGCCAATGGGCCATCTGTGCCGTCGACCGAGATCATGATCCACAATATCGAGCTGCTCGGCCATACCCACAATATCAACAAATCCCTGTTGCCGCCCGTTGCCGACCATTTCGAGCGGGTGGGCAAGGCTGCCGGTTTCCTGGTTAATCAGGCCAATGAATACGATGTCTTGTCGATTCATCACCAGATTCCCGGAGGCATGACCGGCACGCTCAAGGCGCAACTCGCCCAACACAACATGACCGACAAGCTTGACGAGGTCCTGCGCGAAACCGCCGAAGTGCGCCGCGACCTCGGCTATCCCGGCATGGCGACGCCGTTCAGCCAGCTTGTGGGCATCCAGGCTGTGCTTAACGTCGTTACGGGCAAGCGCTACAGCATTGTTCCGGACGAAGTCATTCAATACGCAGCCGGATTCTATGGGAACACCGTCGCGCCCATTGATCCAAATGTGCTTGATAAGATCATGGGTGCGCCGCGCGCCAAGCACGTGGTCGACAATCCGCCCGAGCAACCGACGATAGAGGAACTTCGCAAACGCTATGGGACGAACGACGACGATGAACTCATTCTGCGCGCGTTGGTGCCGGAGCCTGATCTTGAGAAGATGCGCGCAGCCGGCCCGGTGAAGCGTGACTATCCACTTCTCTCGTCACCCGAGCTTGATCAGGTGCAACGCTTGATGCGGATCGCAAAGTCGCCGGTCGTTCAAATTCGCTCCGCCAAGCTGTCCGTCGATTTGCATCGACAAACCAACTGAGATCGGACACACGCGTGCGCAGGGCAGTCATAGTCGATCTCGTCAGGTCCCCCTTTGGACGCGGGCGGCCAGGGGGCGCACTTGAAGGCGTCCACCCGGTCGATCTCTATGCCCTCGTCCTGAAGGAACTTGTTCGCCGAACAGGGATCGATTCGCAGCTTGTTGAGGACGTCATCACCGGCTGCGTAATCCAGGTGGCCGAACAATCGGGCAATATCGGTCGGCAAGCGGTCCTGGCGGCCGGTTTTCCCGAGAGCGTCCCCTCCGTCACGTTGGACCGCAAGTGCGGCTCGGCGCAGCAAGCGATGGATTTTGCCGCGCAAGGCGTTATCGCCGGAGCCTACGATGTAGTGATCGCGGGCGGGGTCGAGATGATGAGTCTCGTGCCAATGCGCGCCAATCGCATGGGTAAGGACAATGAAGGGCCGGCCTTTCATCGGCGCTACCCCGACGGCCTGGTCCGTCAGGGCATTTCCGCCGAACTGATCGCCGCGCGTTGGGCGATTGGCCGGGAAGAGATGGATCGCTTCGCGCTCGACTCTCATCTGCGGGCGGCCGCGGCCGAGGATCGCGGGTTGACTCAAAGATCCATCGTGCCGGTATCGGCGCCACGCGCGGATGGGAGCGCGCGACTCGTTGACCGCGACGAAGGCCTGCGGCGAGGCACGACGCTCGAACAATTGACGTCGCTCAAGCCCGCGTTTGAGGACTCCGCGTCGGCGGTTCGCTTCCCACAGATCCGTTGGAGTGTGACCGCCGGCAATTCCAGCCAGGTTACCGATGGCGCATCGGCGATCTTGATCGCCGAAGAATCGGTCGCCGCTCGGCTGGGCCTCAAGCCGCGCGCGGCGGTCACCCATTTCGCGGTCGCCGGCGATGACCCCGTCATGATGCTTACGGCCATAATGCCGGCCACTCGCAAGCTGCTGAAGCGCGCGGGATTGTCGATCGATCGCATCGACGCCTTCGAGGTGAACGAAGCCTTCGCTTCGGTCGTATTGGCTTGGATAAAGGAGACTGGGGCCGATCCCGCCCGCGTCAATCGTCTGGGCGGCGCCATCGCGCTCGGCCATCCCGTCGGGGCGTCGGGTGGGCGCCTCCTCGCCAATCTCCTCGCGACTCTGGAAGAGACGGGCGGCCGCTTCGGGATGCAAACGATGTGCGAGTCTGGCGGCATGGCCAACGCCACGCTCATCGAGCGTCTTTGATCTCAAGGGTCGGTCAGGCGCTCAGATTGGCGCCGCCGTTAACGAAGATGACTTGCCCTTGAATGTACTCCGCTTGAGGCGAAGCGAGCCAACGCATGAGATTGGTGTAGTCTGCATCCGTGACGCCGCGACCTGACGGATTGTGGTTTCCCGCCTCGCGCACCAGGTTTGACGCTTGAGCGCCGAACAAAGTTCGCACGGCGTCGGTTTCGACGATCGCCGGAGCGATCGCGTTAATACGCACGCCCTTGGGGGCGAGTTCCGCCGCGAGATAGCGAATCATACTCTCGGCGAGCGCCTTGGCGACTCCGATAGCGGCGTAGTTCGCCACGACAATCCTGCCGCCGCGGCTAGTCAAGAAGAACACCGTGCTGCCCCGCGCGAGGAGCGGCAGCGCCGCCTGCACAAGGAACAGGAGGCTCGTGCCGTTGGTGGCGACCGCGCGCGCGAAACGCGCCGGATCGGCCGCGAGTATCGGCGTCGCATAGGCGTCAACGGCGCAATGCACCACCTGATCCAGCCGGTCGGTCGTGGCGCGCACCGCGGCGATGATCGCGGCGCACCCTTCCGGCGTTCCGGCGTCGGCCTTGACGATATGCGGCCGGCCGCCGGCCTCGGAAACAGCCTTCGCCGCCCGCAAAGCCGCCTCGTCATCCCCGTGGTAGTTGACAAACACGTCGCCGGCGTCCCGCGCAAACGCCTTCGCGATCGCGAGCCCAATTCCCTTGGTCCCGCCTGTGATCAAGATCGACATATCGCTTCTTCTCCCAAGCCTGAATCGCGATGAGCGCGGCCATCACAGGTATTTCTTCAGTTCCAGGCGGCCGATTTGGTTACGATGCACTTCGTCCGGTCCGTCGGCAATGCGCAGCAACCTGGCGATGGAATAAGCGGCGGAAAGCCCGAAATCATTGGTCACGCCTGCTCCGCCAAAGACCTGGATCGCCCAGTCAATCACCTGACACGCCATATTAGGCGCTGCGACCTTGATCATCGCGATTTCGGCGCGCGCCGCCTTGTTGCCGAGCGTATCCATCATATAGGCGGCGCGCAGCGTCAGTAGCCTGGCTTGATCGATCAGGATGCGCGACTCGGCGATTCTCTCGAGAGTGACTGTCTGCTCGGCGATCGGCTTACCGAACGCGACCCGGCCTTTCGCGCGCCGACACATGGCTTCGAGCGCGCGCTCCGCCAGTCCGATCAGCCGCATGCAATGATGAATGCGGCCCGGCCCCAGACGCCCTTGCGCGATCTCGAAGCCGCGGCCTTCGCCGAGCAGCATATTGGACGCCGGCACGCGCACATTTTCGAACTTCACCTCGGCGACCTTGTCGATCTTGGTGAAACCGAAGATCGGAAGCGGCCGGATAACCGTGATCCCCTCGAGACGCGTTGGGACGACGATCATGCTTTGCTGTTTGTGCTTGTCGGGGTTGCCAGGGTCGGTCTTGCCCATGAAGATGAACAGGGCGCAGCGCGGGTCGCCGGCGCCAGACGAAAACCACTTATGCCCGTTGATCACATAATGGTCGCCATCGCGCGCGATCGACGATTGGATATTGGATGCGTCGCTCGAGGCGACTGCAGGCTCCGTCATGGCGAAGCACGAGCGGGTCTTGCCGTCCAGCAGCGGCGCCAGCCAACGTTTCTTCTGCTCATCGGCGCCGTAGCGGGCCAGCACCTCCATGTTGCCGGTGTCGGGCGCCGAGCAGTTGAAAACTTCCGGCGCCCAGGGCGCGCGACCCATTTGCTCGGCAAGCGGCGCGTATTCGAGATTGGTCAACCCGGCGTCGGCATCGGACTCCGGCAGAAACAGATTCCAAAGCCCCTCGGCTCGGGCGACAATTTTCAGTTCCTCGACGATCCTCGGCGTTTCCCACACGCCGCATTCGCCAAGCTCGTGGTAGTAGCGCGCCTCGTTGGGGTAGATGTGCTTATCCATGAATGCCTTGACCCGCAGAATCAGTTCTTGGGTCTTCGGGGAATAATCAAAATTCATGGAACTCTCCTCATCGTCCAGGCGACGCCGAGGAAACGATAGCGCCTCGTCGGAATGATGCAAATGAATGTACCGAATGCTAGCATATGCAAATGGTGCATGTCAGCCGATTCGATCTCAACTTGCTCGTCGTGTTCGACGCGATCTATCGCGAAGGCAGCGCGACCAAGGCCGCCGCGAAGCTCAATCTCACGCAGCCCGCGATCAGCCACGCTTTGGCAAGGTTGCGGGCGCTGTTGGACGATCCGCTATTTGAACGGACGGGTCGATCGTTGGCTCCGACCGCCGGGGCGCGCAGCCTGATCGATCCGGTGCGTCAGGCGTTACGGACTCTTGATGTGGCTCTGACGCAGCTTGGCCAGTTCGAGCCAGGGAAGGCCGAGCGTCGATTCGTCATCGGCACGCGCGATGTGCTGGAATCAACTATCTTGCCCGCGCTGATGCAGCGCATCGGCGCCTCGGCCCCTTATGTCGACGTCGCCTCTGTCCGTGCTGACCGCAAGTCACTCGAAAGCGGATTGGCCTCCGGCCTGATCGACGTCGCGATGGATATGCTTCTGCCGCTGTCGGATGAAATTCGCCGGCGTCGCGTCGAGATGGACCGCTTGGTGGTGGTTGCGCGGCGCGGCCACAGCGCCTTTGTCGACAACCTCGATCTGTCCACCTATCTGCGCCTCGATCACATCCTCGTTTCATCGCGACGCCATGGCGGCGGGCTCGAGGATCTTGAGTTGGCGCGCCTCGGCCTGCAGCGGCGTATACGGCTCAGGTGCCAGCATTATTTCGCCGCCTGCCGCGTCGCGTCGCAGACCGAATTCGTCGTGACCATGCCTGAGCGCTACGCCCGCATTATCAATCAAGACACTTTCGGAAACCAGATCCTGCCAATGCCGATCGAAGCGCAGACGATGGACCTTTATCTCTATTGGCACGTCAGCGCCGACAACGACGCCGCCAATCGCTGGTTGCGATCGCAGTTGCTCGAAACCCTCGATTAGCGGCGACGCGCCATGCACACCAGCCGCTTGCGAGGCGCTCGAGGACCTGTGTCCTCGCATTAGAGCGCGGAATGGCTATCTTCCATATGTAGGGAAGGCCTCTTCTGGCAAGCGCATCAGGCTCAAGCGGGTGCGACGCACATGCAGGCCCGCCACCTTCCGGGCGCGTATGGCGTCGCCAGCAAGGATCGCTTCGGTAATGGTCGTGTATTCCTTGAACTGTTTTTCGCGGTCGGGCGGCGTAATGTAACTTTGGAATTGCATGCGCAGCAGATGAATCTGCATTAATGGCAATATACGTATTAGCTCATGGTTGCCGCCGATTTGGGCCATGGCGTCATAAAAATCCCGTCGCGCTTCGAGGAACGCCGCGGTGCCGGTATCGTCTTTGAACGCGAGCAATCGCTTGATGGCTTCGCGCATGCGCGAAACGTTGTTGTCTTCCCGAATTCTTCTTGCCGCCAATTCGGCCATCAAGCCCACCAGCGTTTCCAGAACCACAAGGCTGTCGTTCACCTCAGTGCGAGACATGGTGCGCACATAGGCGCCGCGATTGCGGGTCAGCGTCAGGATGCCTTCCGCCGCGAGGCGCTTTAGCGCTTCGCGAACGGGACCACGGCTCACATTGAAACCCTGCGTGAGGTCCGCTTCGATCAAGCGTTGCCCGGGCACGTAAATTCCCGTGCGAAGGTTGCGTGTGATCGCGTCGACCACCCGATCCGGCGAAGTCATCTTGGCGTGAATCGGATTATCCGCGCCCGCGGCTTTGGGCGCCGCTCTTCGCTGAGCGCGAGGCGGATTTCCGGATCCAACCTTTTCCATCTTCATAATTTGAGCAATCCGCAAAGTGAGACCCGATCGCAATTACCGCCCGTCTGATCGATTCGATAGCAACCAATTTTTATCATACCTTGCGCTATCGCTACAATCAAGATAACAACTTTGTCCTACAATGTGGAGCGGCTCATGATTGAGCCCGCGTGATTGTTGGAGCTTGCACACTGAACGACCGGCCTCGTCAGTTGGCAAGCGGAAAAGTAATACGCCGGAGTGGGAGGTTTGATTTGGCGCGTGAAATCTTGATTGCCGGAGGCATGCGGACGCCGTTTGGGGACTTCGGCAAATCGCTGCGCGATGTGTCATTGGCGACACTGGGCATCCATGCGGCGAAAGCGGCGATGAATGCTGCAGGCGTCGAGTCGGCGGCGGTCGATCATCTGGTCTGGGGCAACGTGCTGCCGGTGGATCAGGAGGGCTATCTCATGGCGCGCGTGGTCGGTTTAGGCAGTGGGCTGCCGGAAGCGTCGTGCGCGCTCAACGTTAGTCGCGCCTGCGGATCGGGAGCGCAAGCCATCGTCACCGCCGCCGAGCAGATTATGAGCGGCCACGGGAGCGTGGCTGTGGCGGGCGGGGGCGAGAACTTCTCGCGGGCGCCATTCCTCGTCACGACAGCGCGCTGGGGCCACAAGCGGGGCCCGCAGACGATGGTTGATGCGCTCGATTTTGCCTATCGCGATCCCTTTAGCCTCGAACTGATGGGGGAGACGGCGGAAAATTTGGCGGCTGATGAAGGTTATGAGCGCGCGCAGATGGACGAATGGGCCGCTATGAGCCAGGCGCGCGCTGGCGCGGCGATGAAGTCAGGCTTTCTCGCACGCCAGATTGCCCCGATCGAAGTTCCCGACGGACGCGTGACGCGCTTAATGACCGAGGACGAATTTCCCAGACCGAGCGTCACCGTCGAAAAGCTTGCGAAGATGAGTCCGGCGTTCCGCAAAGACGGCAAAGTGACCGCTGGCAATTCAAGTGGCGTGACCGACGGCGCCGCGATGGTGGTGGTTGCCGACGCCGTGCGCGCCAGACAGCTCAATCTCAAGATTCGCGCGCGGCTGGTGGATTGGGCGATCGTCGGCGTGCCTCCGCGCATCATGGGCTGCGGTCCGGTCCCGGCAATCTCCAAGCTGCTCGAACAACAGGGCCTGAAAGTCTCGGACATTGACTATTTCGAAATCAACGAGGCCTTCGCGGCCGTCAATCTCCATGCGGAACGCAAGCTGGGCATCCCGCGCGATCGCACGAACCTCTATGGCGGCGGGATTTCGATCGGCCACCCGCCCGGAGCCACAGGCGCGCGCTTAACTCTCGTTGCCCTGCAACACCTCGAGGAGACGGGCGGTCGCCGCGCCATTGTCAGTATGTGCTTGGGCGCGGGACAAGGCATGGCGGTGCTGTTCGAACGCGTCTGAGGCGCCGCGGATGGCCCTTGACCGGGGAAACAGACGTTGGCGAATCTCACGAACAAGACGGTGAGACGAAGTCGAAATGGCCGTCAACGCAATGGAATGGCGAATGGCATTGCCGAGGGAGGATTTCGTGAAGCAGTTCAAAACAATTGGCGTGATTGGCGCGGGCATGATGGGGTCCGAGATCGCTTTGGTCTTCGCTCTGGCGGGTTACCCGACCATTCTGTCAGATCAGGACCGCAACGCAGCCGACAAGGCATTCGACCGGCTTCGCGGCGTGCTGGAGCGTGGCGTCGGCCGCAAGTTCTGGACCCAGGAGGCCGCCGACGGCGCCGTCGCAAATTTGCGCGTGGTCGCTGGGCCGGATGACTACGCAGACCGCGATCTCGTGATCGAAGCAGTCTTTGAGGATGAGACGATCAAGCGCGGCATTTTCACGCGCCTCGATCGTGTTCTCGCCCCCGGGGCGGGGCTCGCTTCGAACACGTCGTCGATCTCAATCTCATCTTTGGCGGCCGGATTGAGCGAAGAGCGCCGAAGGCGTTTCCTCGGGACTCATTTTTTCTCGCCAGTGTCGCGCATGCGATTGGTCGAGGTCATTCCGGGCATGGACACGGACCCCGCCTATGCCGACGCTGTCTCGGAAACGCTCGAGATCCTTGGCAAAACGCCGATACGGGTCAAAGACGTCGTGGGCTTCGCCATCAACCGGCTTCTCCACGCTCTGGTAATCGAGTCAATTCGTCTCGTGGAGGAGGGGGTCTGCACACCAGCCGATATTGACCTTGGCTGCAAGTTGGGCCTTGGCCACCCCATTGGGCCATTCGAGCTCCTCGACAATACCAGCAACAGCTTGTCGCGCGACGTCCATGACATTCTGTACAAGGCCTATGGCGAACGCTTCTTGCCGCGCCCGCTCCTACGCCAGATGGTCGCCGCCGGCCACAATGGACGCAAGGCCGGTCGAGGTTGGTATCGTTACGACAAGGAGGGAAAGCGCCTATGAGCGAGCCCGTCGTCATCGAAGAGCGCGATGGCGCAATCTTGCGTCTTGTCGTCAACCGCCCGAAGCAGCTCAACGCCATGAACGCGGATGTGCTCGCCGGCCTCGAGCGACCGTTGCGCGCCGCCGCGAACGACCGTACGATCCGCGCCATATTAATTAAAGGGGCGGGAGAAAAGGCCTTCGTCGCCGGCGCGGACATTGCCGAGATGGCGAATCTTGGACCGCGCGAAGCGGAGGCGGTGTCGCACCGGACCCGTGCGACCTATCACGCGATCGAGGCCTGTCCTCAGCCGGTTGTCGCGGGCATAGACGGGCTTTGCCTCGGCGGCGGCTTGGAGCTTGCGATCGCATGCGACTTACGCATCGCGTCCGACCGCTCGCGCTTCGGCCTGCCCGAAGTGACGCTCGGCGTTCTGCCCGGCGGAGGCGGCACCGCGCGTTTGGCCCGCCTTGTCGGCGTCGCTGTCGCGAAACGGCTGAGCCTGACGGGCGAGATCGTCGACGCTTCGACAGCTCTGCGCATGAATCTTATCGATGCTTCGCATCTCGCCGCTGATTTTTCGAACGCGCTTTCGCAGCGGATGGCCAAGTTTGCGGAAATGAGTCCGGCGGCGCTCGGGCGCATTAAGTCTCTCTTCAAGCGCATCATTTGGGATGGCGCCGAGGCGGCGCATGAGTTGGAGAAGCTCTCCTTTGCTCAATGTTTCGCGACGGCGGACCAGAGGGAAGGCATGTCCGCCTTCACCGCCAAGCGTCCAGCTCAGTTCACCGGCGACTGATCGCGCTCCAGTGGGGGGAGACTTGGCCCCACGCGGCGACAACCGTAAAATCGCGACGACACCTCATTCGTTCGGGCGCACCAACACCTTGATCTGGGTCGAAGGCTTGCGCAGCGCTTCGAATGCTGCCGGGAGTTCTTCCAGAGTCACCACGTCGGTGATCATCGGACGCGGATCGACCCGACCGGCTTCGAGCAGATCGAGGACCAGCCGCCAGTCCGGCCGACCGTAGCCGAGAATGAATTGGATATTGACCTCTTTGAAGATCGCCGACATCGGCACCATTTTGTCCTCGACCATGCACACGCCCACGACCACCATGCGACCGAATGGACGGGAAAGGTCGACGCATTTCTGAATCATGCCGGGAACGCCGACGCACTCGAAGATGATGTCCGGAGGCCCGCCGGCCTTTTTCGCAAAGCTTTCACCGACGTCTTCCTTGCCGGGATCAATCACGGCCGTAGCGCCGAGCGCCCCGGCCGCCTCACGCCGCGCCGCAGCATATTCGCTGACGATCACGGCGCGCGCGCCCGCCAGCTTCGAGAACACCGTCACCGCCAGGCCGATGGGTCCGCCGCCCATGATCAGCACGCGTTCGCCCATCGTCACCTTGCCGCGATTGACCGCATGCAGGCCGACCGCTAGCGGCTCGACGGTGGCGCCCTCGCGGCTCTTGACCGCGGACGGCAGTCGAAGCGCTTCTTTTGCGCTGAATTTCACATATTGCGCGTAGGCGCCCTGGGCCGACGGATGGAATCCGGTCAAGGTGTTCTTTGGGCACAGGATGCCCAGATTATCCTTGCATTCGCCCAGCCCGAGATTGCGACACTCCTCACAAGCGTTATTGGGGAGCGCGGTCGCCATCTCCCCGACTTTCCAGCCGGGCGCACCCGATTCAACAATCTCGCCCGCGAATTCATGGCCGAGAATGGTGCCGTCGGGAACAACGAAGACGCCTGGATGGGTAGCGTGCAGATCCGAGCCGCAAACACCGCAATAGTGCACCTTGAGCACGATCTCGCCTGGCCCAGCCTGGGGCTTGGCGACGTTCTCTATGACTAACGGTTTGCCAAGCTCATGGAATACGGCAGCTTTCATGGTCGTCGCTCCTCCCGCTGATTTCGACGGCGACATCCGACTAGATATTGTCGCGCCATTGTCCTACAAGTTAGGCCTACAATAAGTCGGCGGTTTGCGATTGTCCAGAACGCGGCCACAGGGCCAGCTTGGATCGGGGAGGAGAAAATGGATCGAGTGAAGGGTAAGGTTGCGCTCATCACGGGCGCAGGAACCGGGGTCGGCCGCGCGTGCATGAAATTGTTCGCCGCCGAGGGCGCAAAAGTGGTGGGCGTTAGCCGCACCCAAGCGAATCTCGACGAGACTCTGAGCCAAGTGAAAGCGATCAAAGGCGAGGGCAAAGTGATCGCCGCCGACCTCGCGAAACCTGAAGGCGCCGAACGGGTCGTGGCGGAGACGCTAAGCGCGTATGGTCGCATCGACATACTCGTGAATTCTGCCGGCGTCGGATACAGCTGGCTCGAAAAGAGCCCTGGCTCGATGGGTCCCGTGGAAGACACCACGCCAGACAAGTGGCACGAAGTGATGGCTATCAATCTCGACTCGACTTTTTACATGTGCCGACTCGTCGTTCCGCAGATGAAGAAGCAAGGCGGCGGCTCGATCGTAAATGTGACCAGCATCTCGGGCCTTCAGGGCTTGCCCGTCGCTCACACTTACACTGCAGCCAAGGGGGCGGCGATCAACTTAACGCGCTCGCTCGCCGTCAGTTATTGCGGTGACGGCATCCGCGCCAATTGCATTGCGCCGGGCTTCATCAAAACGCCGATGGTGGAATCGGTGCTCGGTCTCTTCGACGATCCGGCTATGGCCGACCGGCTATGCCCCATGAAGCGTCCAGGCACAGCCGAAGAGATGGCGTACGGCTGCCTTTACTTCGCGTCGGACGAGTCGACCTATTGTCAGGGATCGGTTCTGGTGATCGACGGCGGCACGACGGCGCGACAATAGCTGCTCTGTCGGCGCCTTTCCACAGAGCGCCCGGGTTTCCCTCATATGAGACGCGGGGTCCTCGAGGCTGGGGGTGTGGAGAGGCGCTGTCACATTGTCATGCGATGAGCGCGAAAGGTCGTCGCCTCGCGGATTGTCAAGCTGCCGCGATTGCCTCCCGCCACGCGCTCATCGCCACGGCGCGAAGCATGCGGCGCGTTTGAGCTGAGGTGAGATGGCGTTGGACGTTGAAGGTGTTGTAGACGACGCCATGGCTTGCCAGCAATTTCTGCGCCGAGCCGGCGCTCTTGAAGCGTCGCATCTTGCGCTCCCGCCGCCGCGCCGGGCGATGCGAATTCTCGGTCCGATTGTTCTTCCATCGCCCGCCTTGATGGCGGTTCTCGATTCCTAGGTCGCGCGCCGCGGCGCCGTATGATCGCAAGTGGTCCGTAATCAATCGCTCGGCGACGAAGGCGTATTTCTTGAGAAGCTCGCGCATCAGTTTCAGCGCAGCGCGCTTGTTTCGCTTGGATTGGACGAACACGTCGAGGACTGTGAATGTGCGCCGAACCGGGACCTCGGATTATCGATCGCATAAGCGTTTGATTTGATGAACTCATTATCGATTTGGCCGTGGGTCCCGATTTGCATCTGGCGGGAGCCCTCGCTGAACGTCAAATTTGAATGTGTCGCCAGGTAGTCAGCGAGTTTTCGGTAGGGTCCCGGTTCGGCGCACATTCACACCAATGGACCCTCCAGGCAGCCCGACTGAGCGTGGATTTCGCGGTTTCCGGCGCGGTTTAGCGCACCCACTCCCCGGATTTTCCTCTTGATGGCGTTACTTCATCGGCCATGGAGCCATTAGCCCGCCGCTTGTCCATAGAGCGTTCAGCCCTCTGTCCAAATGATACGGATGGCCTGTTGTGCGCTCAAGGATCTCGCCGTAATTGCCGGTGGCTGCGATCACTTTGGCGGCCCAGTCGTGGGCCAGCCCGAGCGCCTGCGCGGTGGCGAAATCGTGGCCGAGGAGTTGGGTGGCCCGCATGTCCTCCCGCTTGGCGGCCTCGGCCACATTATCGTGCGTGACGCCCAGCGCCTCGGCCTCAATCAGGGCGCGGACCGTCCAATCGACGACGAGCCCAAAGGCCTGATCGCCATAGGGATAAGCGGGAACGACCGGATTTAGCGTAAGCCTCTCGGGCAAGAGAACGAAGTCGCTGACCTGCGCGTGGAAATTGGCGCGCGATTGCACAAGGCGCGTCTCCATCCCCGTGCCTGCGGCGCAGCGACGCACGGCCACCGCGGCATCCAGTTCGCCTTGCTCGGAATGGGCCTGTAGCCCGTATGGGATTTGCTGCCGCGTCAGCTCGTCGCGCAGCGTCCTCTCAGGCGGGCTCATGTCGAGCGCGCAGATCAATTTATCGCGGAGGCCGGCGAGGCCGGCGATGCCGCTCTCCTTCGCGACCATGACGCGCTGGGAGTCAAAGTACACGGGCGGCCCGAAGCCGACGCCGTATTGCATGGCTGCCGTGGCGGACGGCGAAATGCCTACGGCCAGTTGGATGCTTCCGGCTTTCAGGGCGGCCAGCGCCTCTGGTTCGGCGGGAAAAACTTGAACCGCCAAGCCGTCCGCAGTGCCCTGAATGGCGATGGCCACTGCGCGGCAAATCTCGCCGCCGAGGGCCGAGAGATTGCCGTGAATGTCCTCTCCGTTCCAATCATCGACGCTTTGGACCGTGCCGCAATCGAAATGATGGGAGGCTCGGACAGTGGCAAGTGTTTGCGCTTGCGCCGCCCAAGTCAGCGACAGGAGGCCGAGAGCAAAAAGTCCGTAAACTACGCGAGACATATCGACGATCCTTAGACGCGTTGCTGGCAACAAAACGGACGGAAGCCTCGGCTTCCGTCCGGTCTGTGATTATCCGAGGCTCGCAGCAGCCGAGGCCGCGAGACGGGGATGTATCAAGGGGTCCAAGCGCCCGAAGTCGGCGTGCCGGGCGATGCTGTCGGCCGGGGGTTCACGTTGGCGGGATACGGGTCGATCGGGGCGCCGTTCTTGTACGCAGCGAAGGACGGGAAATCGGTCGGCAGAATGCCGATCGCTGCGCAAGCGCCGTTGGTATAGCCGTTGGGCGAATAATTCGCCGTCGCCAGATGCGGCAGCGTGCTGATCTGCGCGGCGGAGAACGCCGCAGCGGAAGCCGGGATCGGCGGCTTCACGCCCAGCAATCGAGCGAAGTCAAACGCCTCGGTGAGATCGCCGACATCGTTCTGCGGGGCGTCGGACGGACCAAGGTTTTTCTGGCCGAGGTTGGTCTCGCCGAGCACCAGAGCGTTCTTTTCGTCCGGCAGCTCGGCAAGAGGCACCAGACCCTTCAGCTCGTTGATGAACTTGATCACCGAGCCGTGCTCGCTGTAACGATGCGAGATCGCGCCAGACGCGGCATAAGGGGAAATCACGATCCCCGGGATGCGAGGGCCAGCCGCCAGGACCGAGCCGTCGGCAAACTTGTTGCGGAACTCTGGCGAGACATGGTCGTAGTAGCCATCCGTTTCGTCGTAGGTGATGATGATGGCGCTCTGCGACCAATACGGGCTGTTGGCGATGTCGCTGATCGCCTTCGCCGCGAACGCCTCGGAGATCTGCTGATCCGAGTAAGAGGGGTGATCGTCGTTGCCGATGAACGCGTTCTGGACGCCCGGGGTCGGATCCAACGGCTTCAAGCCATCGTTGTTGTCATAACCGCCGCGCAGGTAGAACACGCCGCCGTCGCTCGGCAGCGTCCGACCCTCGACCGCGTTGAAGAAGTCCTTCGCGCCGTGCAGGTTGCTGTTCAAAACCGCCGGATTGTCAGCGAGATAGGCGAAATACTGCGGCGCGTTGTGATGCAAGACATAACCGCTGTTCGGGATCGGGCTGCCGGTCGGAGCGGTCGGCGTGCCCGGCGCCTCGTAGGGATCCGCCGCATCGTTGGAGTTAAAGCCCTGCTGATACCAGCCCCACTGCACCGGCTTGTTGAAGGCCGCGATTTCCTGGATGTCTTGCTGCACGTCGAGCAGATCGGCGGCCGGGTTTGGATCGGTCGCGATGATCTTCGAGATGGCAGACCCCATGTAAGACAGCGGCTGCGTCGCGAAGGTCAAATTGAGCGCCGGATTCGCCGGGCTTTCGTCGTCGGGGTTGTAGGGCGGCTTGACCGTGTTCGTGTCTAGGTTGGAGCCGGGGAACGGGCCGGGATCGCCCACCACGGGGACATAGGCGTTGCTCGTCGCCTGCGCCGGGTTGGCCTTGTAGCTCGCCCCTTCCACATTCGGGAACGCCGAGTTGGCGTAAGTGGTCACCGCGCCCTCGCTCGGGTGCTCAGCCCACTGCGTCTGACCGGACTGGCCGGCGATGATCGCGATGGCGTTCGGGGTCGACGGGCCAACGATCGTCTGATGGAAGTTGTCGAAAAGAACAAAGTTCTTCGCCCAGCTCCACATGAAGGGGATCGTGTCGCAGTCGAGATGGTCGACGTCGTCTTCGCCTTTCTGGTACTGCGCGAGCGTCACCGAGGTCGGCGCCGCGCCCGACGGCGTCACGATGGCGCCGGAGGCGTTGGTGGTAAGCCCTTCCTGATCCATCGAGTAGCGGTCGTTGGCGGCAATCTCCGTCGTGGGATTGACATCCAGGTCGTTCGCCATGCCCTGGTGGCTGTGATCCACCGAAATCTCATCGGCCGGATAGATCGGTACGATCTTTCCGTTGGTCGCGACGACGGACTGAGGCATCAGGAACGGAGAAATCGTCTGAACGGTCAGAGCCGTGTCGAGAAGGCGCTGTTTAAAGCTCGGCGTTTGGTTCGCGGGGGTAAAGCCCGGAGGCGCTTCGAACAGGCCGTTCACGCCCGGGAAAGTGCCAAAGTAGTGGTCGAAAGACTCGTTTTCGTGAAAAATCACGAAAACGTATTTCACCTTTTCACGCAAAATCGCGATCTTCGCATCCAGCGAGAGTTGAGCGTACGGATCTTGCGGGCCGAAAAGGTTCGGCGCGCCGTTTCCGTAGGATCCGCCCCAGCCGCCTTCGAGTGCCGCAGCGTTGGACACCATAGCCATGACGCCGAGAGCGGCGGCGGCTGATTTGCAGTACTTGTTACTATGCATGAGGTTGCTCCCCCTTAGAATTCGCGAAACTTGCTGGAACCTGCAGTATGCGAGGATATTAGGTTTGAATTGCGAGTCGATGACAGTTAACCGACGTTCGTGTGAACCGGCGCGAAGAACCTCCCCACTCGGATTCTTGCGGCGCCGCTCGCGGTGTTTCCGATCTTTGCGACGACGGGGAGGCGCGACGGTGAAGGCGTAGGCGTAGGCTTGCTGGAAAAAGGGGTTGGGATGCACCCTGCCTGAATCGCAACTGGAGAGCGGGGCTTTCGGTCGGCGCCGGCGGCCCCCAGGGAGCATCCCGATGGAGAGACGATCCGCGCCCGAGCGCACGCGCGAGGCGCTTCGCGCCTTGATGAACGGAGAACCGGGGACGGCGGCCGGGCGGAGCGATCTGCAATGTTGCTCGGGGACGCCGCCCAGAGCCCACAGGGCGTTCTGCAACCCTTGCGCCAAAGCAACGAAGCTTTCGCCGCCGAGCACGACATGGGCGTGTTCGAAGCCGGAAAAGGGCAAGCGGAAGTGATAAAGTCGGCAGTCGAGGATCTGATGTGAATAAGCGCCAATGTTGGACCACCCGCCCGGCGGTGATTTAAGAGACTGATCTAATAGGCTAAATTAACCGACGGGCGGGGTCCTGATCGGCGCCGATCGGGGCCCCGCCAAGCTATCAGGTTGCTGTTCTATATCAGCCGCTTATGCAGAAGCGACACGGGGTCCCCGGCCAGCGCTGGTTTACACCGCCGATCGACCCGGCGCCGATCACGCAAATTCTTATCATAAGCCCTTCCGTCGCTGTCGCGTGACTTTTGAATTCCAGCGCCTAGCGCGATGCTCCGCCGTTTTCGACCCAAACAAGCGTGTCGTCGAGCGCGAGCTTGATCCGACCCATCAGGTCCCCGATTTGCGCTTCGGTGATGATGAGCGGCGGGCAAAGATTCACGTTGTCGCCGATACAGCGCGTTATCACGCCATGCGCTTGGGCGCGCTCGCCCGCATAGGCGGCGACGCCAAACGTGGGATCGAAATTCTTTCGCGTTCCTTTGTCCTGGACCAGTTCCAATGTGCCGACCAGGCCCATGCCCCGGGCCTCGCCAACCAGCGGGTGTTCGCCCAGCTCCTTTAGCCCCCTTTGGAAGCCAGGCATGATCTGACGGACATGACCGAGAATATCACGCTCTTCGTAAATCTTGAGGGTCTCGAGCGCCACTGCGGCGGCGACGGGATGGCCGCCATAGGTGAAGCCGTGGGCGAACGTGCCGATCCTCTCGCTTTCCGACACCATCGCGCGATAAATCTTTTCGTTGATCATCAACGCCGATATCGGCTGATAGGCGGCGGAAAGCTGCTTGGCCATCGTGATCATGTCCGGCTTCATGCCGAACCTCTCACACCCGAACATCGCGCCGGTGCGCCCGAAACCGCAAATCACTTCGTCGGCGATCAGCAGAATATCGTGCTTCTTCAAGATGGCTTGGATTTTCTCGAAATAGGTCGGCGGCGGCACGATGCAGCCTCCCGACACCATGATCGGTTCGGCGAAAAACGCGCCGATCGTGTCGGCGCCTTCTCGTTCGATGAGGTCTTCGAGGGACCGGGCGCAGCGCGTGGAGAAATCTTCTTCGCTCTCGCCGGGAAGGCCAAAGCGATAGAAGCCGGGACAATCCGTGTGCAAGACGCGATCAATAGGGAGATCGAAATCGCGGTGGTTGTTCGGCAATCCCGTCAAGCTCGCCGAAGCCACAGTCACCCCGTGATAGGCCTTGATCCGCGAGACGATCTTCTTCTTTTGCGGCTTGCCGATCGCGTTGTGGTAGTACCACACCAGCTTCATCGCGGAGTCGTTGGCTTCCGAGCCGGAATTGGCGAAAAAGACCTTCGACATCGGCACGGGCGCCAACGCGATCAATCGTTCGGCAAGCTCGACGCTCGGCTCGTTCGTTTTGTGCCCGAACGTATGATAGAAGGGCAACTTGCGCATCTGACGCGTCGCCGCCTCGACCAGACGCTCCTCGCTGAAGCCAAGCGAGGCGCAAAACAGTCCGCTCAACGCCTCGATATAGCGATTGCCGCTATCGTCGATGACGTGGATTCCCTCGCCCCGCGAGATGACCAACGGCCCGATCTTCTCATGCACGCTGGAGTTCGTGTAGGGATGCAGAACATGAGCGACGTCGCGCGCTTCGATTGAGTTGGGGCGGATGGTCATCATAAGCTCCCGTGGCGCCGAGCCGCGGCGTTCGGTCGTCCTTCACCGCGTCGCGGAAAGGAATTGGCGAAACCGCATGGATTTGGGGTTGCCGAACACCTCGGCGGGCGCGCCCTCTTCGTCGACCTTGCCCTGGTGCAGAAAAACGACATGCGAGGAGACATCGCGAGCGAACGCCATCTCATGCGTCACTACGAGCATGGTCCGTCCCTCCTCCGCAAGCGCGCGCATCACGCGCAGAACCTCGCCGACGAGTTCGGGATCAAGCGACGAAGTCGGCTCGTCGAACAGCAGCACTTTTGGCTGCATGGCGAGAGCCCGCGCGATGGCCGCGCGCTGTTGCTGGCCGCCGGAGAGATGCGCGGGATAGTGATGCCGGCGATCGCTGATGCCGACCTTGGCGAGCAGCGCTTCGGCCTCCGCGATGCATTCCGCGCGGGGGCGCTTCAGCACGTGGATGGGCGCTTCGATGACATTTTCGAGGATCGTCATATGCGACCACAGATTGAAGCTCTGAAAGACCATTCCGGTGCTGCGACGCAAGCGCTCCACCTGTCGGCGGTCGGGCAGGGCGACGCGTCCGGCCCGATTCTTGGCGAACCGCAGCGCCTCGTCGCCGATGGCGATGGCTCCGCTGTCGGGGATTTCCAGCAGGTTGAGGCAGCGCAGCATCGTCGACTTCCCCGAACCGGACGACCCGAGAATCGAGACGACATCGCCTTGGCGGGCTTGCAGCGACACTCCCTTCAACACCTCCAGGGCGCCGAAGCTCTTGTGGAGATCATGGACGACGACGGCCGCCCGCGCAGCGCCGCCGGCGCTTGCATTGCGATCGATCATCAATGCTACGGTCAATGCAGGCCTCCTTCGATCGCGACGGAACTTTCGAAGTCCGGAGCCGCCCTGAGATGCGCGGAGAGCCGGTGCTCGAGCCCCGCGAGCAGGTGCGCGATGATGTAGTTCATGGTGAGATAGATGGCGCCCGCGCAGGCGAAGACTTCCACCGCGCGGTAGGTCTGCGAGATGATCTGCTGCGCGATGCCGGTGATTTCAAGCAGCGTGACGATCGAGGTCAGAGACGTCCCCTTGATCATGAGAATGATCTCGTTGCCGTAGCTCGGCAAGGCTTGGCGCAGCGCTATGGGCAGGATCACCCGGCGGTAGACCAAGGAGCGCGACATCCCGCACGCGCGCGCCGCCTCGATTTGGCCGAAGGGCACGGATTGCAATCCTCCGCGAATGATCTCGGTCCCGTAGGCGGCGGTATTGAGCGTCAGCGCGAGGATGGCGCACCAGTACGGCTCGCGAAACAGGCCCCATAGGCCGAGGGCCTGAAGCGAGGGGCGAAACTGCCCAAGCCCATAGTAGATCAGGAAGATCTGCACCAGCAGAGGGGTCCCTCGGAACGCCGTGACGTAGCCGCGGATGGGCCAGACGACGAGCGGGGGTCCGCTCTGCAAGGTTATGGCGAGGATGAGGGCCATGACCAGGCCTAAGGCGACGGACGTCCCGGCGAGCTGCAAGGTGAGCGGCACGCCCCTCATCAACTGCATGAACACGTCGGCGAGAAAGGCCATTTCCATCACGCTGTCCTGACGCCGCGCAGGCTGCGGCGCTCGACATGGCGAAACAGCGAGCCGGTGATTATCGCGATTGCGAGGTAGAGCGCGGCCGCGCTGCAGAAGAAGACGAAGGGCTGGCGGGTGGACCCGGCGCCGACTTGCGCCTCGCGCATCAATTCGACGAGACCGATGACCGAAACGAGCGCCGAATCCTTGAGGACCAGTTGCCAGACATTGCCGAGGCCGGGAATCGCGTAACGCAGCACCTGCGGCGCGACGATGCGGCGCAGCATCGTCGGGCCGGACATTCCATAGGCCCGCGCCGCGTCGAGTTCACCGCGGTGAATGGCGAGAAAGGCGCCGCGATAGACCTCGGCCTGGTAGGCGCCCGAGATGACGGCGAGCGCCACGACGCCGGTTGCGAAGGCGGGAAGACCGATGAAACCCCGCGCGCCGAACCATCCGCCGACCACGGTCAGCGCGACGCTTCCGCCGAAATACAGGAGATAGATCGTCAGGAGATCGGGCACGCCGCGAAACAAGGCGCTGTAGGCGAAGGCGGCGCCGCGGGCGAACCGGTCGCCGCTGAGCCGGGCGAACGCCGCGAGCGCGCCCAAGACGGCCCCCGACAGGAAGCCGGCGACGGACAGGGCGAACGTCGTCAGCGCCGCCTTAAGCAACGCCGCTCCCCATCCGCCCACGCCAAAGCCAACCAGATCGAACATACCGGAACCACTCATGCGCATTTCCGCAGGCGAACGGCTTCCGTCGATCGCGACGGAAGCCGTCGTTCGTCATTGCGGAGGAGTGACGTCGGCCTTCAGCCATTTCAACGAGAGCTTCTTGATCGTGCCGTCGGCCATCGCCGCGCCGATCGCGTCGTTGAACATGCCAAGGAGTGCGGTGTCCGTTTTTCGGATGCCCGCGCCCGTGCCCCGACCGAACACGCCGCCGAGGAATTCCGGGCCGGCAAGTGTGTAGGACGCGTATTCGGGCTTAGCCAACGTCGCCGCCAGCGCGGTGCTCTGCGCGAACAACGCGTCGACGCGCCCGGCCGCCAAATCGAGGTCATGCTCTTGGGTCGTCTTGTATTCGCGGATGTCGACCACACCGTCGAAATATTTCTTGAGAAACTGCTGGTTCGTCGTCGCCGCCTGAACGCCGACGACGACTCCCTTCATCAGCGGCTTCATCTTGTCGATCTCCGGCTGGGCGGCGGCTTCGTCGTTGAGATTGAACTTGCCCGTCACGTCGGACTTGGCCAGCGCGCTGGTCTTGCCGACCGCGAAAGTCGACGGGTCGATGGCGTAGGGACGGCTGAAATTGATGACCTCCAGGCGCTTGTCGGTGATGAACATGGATGCCATGATGACGTCGAATTTCCCGACGTTCAGGGAGGGGATGAGGCCGTCCCAGTCCTGAATGACGATCGTGCATTTCACCTTCATTCGCGCGCAGAGGTCGTTGGCGAGATCGACCTCGAAGCCGGCCGCCTTGCCGTCCGGCCCGGTGAAATTCCACGGCGCGTAAGCGCCTTCCGTCGCGATGGTGATGGCGGTGGGCTTTTCCTGCGCCCACGCATTCGCCGGAAAGGTGAGCGCGGACACTGTCAGCGCGACCATTGACGCAATCTTACTGATCGTTTTCATCGGTTCCTCTCGCTCCTGGACATTTTCGACTATTCCGTCACGTCAGCATAAAGCCTATAGTCATTCCACTACCAAGCAAGCGCGCTGTTTTAGAGTTGTGTATACGCGTTTATATTTGCAAGCTCGTCATGAGCGCCGAAACGTCTTTGCGTCCGTGCATCCGCGGATCCGCTTGCGGCGCGGCGATTCTCGTGTCGTCAAGTCGGGGAGAGCGCCCACAGTCGCGTCGCTCGCGGACTGACGACCGGCGCGGCGACGGATTGCCCAGACGCGATATCCTCCCCTCGATGCCCATTCGCGCCTAAATTGGTTTAATTTTGGCATTGGTAATGTCGCCTGGCAAGCGCAAAACTTCGGCTTCTTGCTCAATTTTGAGCCGAAAACTAGCTATTTCTTGCGCTTGACATTCGATTGTCGGGATGCTTTTGGATGAGGAAATATCCTGAATTGGTCCAGTTTCCATTCAGACGCCGGTGTGGGAAATCAGTGCCAAGCGAGAAGCCAATCAAGATCCCGGCGCCGGCGCAAAATATGCGCGCGCGTGCGCGCCAGCAGATCAATGAGGTGCAGACCGCGATCGAGCGGAATATCGACCAGGGCCGGATCAAGTCGGGCGAACGCATCGCCACAGAACGCGAATTGGCCGAGCAGTTCGGCGCGTCGCGTGGCGTCGTGCGAACCGCCTTGGCGGAACTCCATAAGGCGGGAAAAATCATTAGAAAGGTTGGGCACGGCACGATTGTCCAGGCGGTGCCCGATGTCTCGCCTCGGTCGGAAGCGTTCGCGTTGCGCGACACGAGCCCCGCGGAACTGCTGGAGTTCCGGCTCGCGTTGGAGCCCGGTCTCGCCGAAGCGATCACCTTGAACGCCAGCGAAAGCGATCTGAAACTGATCATGGAAAGCGTCGAGGGCGGCGATCGCGCCAACGGGTGGGAGCAGTGGGAGCATTGGGATCGCTCGTTCCACCTCAACCTCGTAGCGGCGACTCACAACCGGCTCGCCATCGGGGTCTACAACGCGGTGATCGGCATACGTCACGAGCGGCCGTGGCTGAAGATCAAGCAAGGTCATACCGACGCGATATTCTGGCGAGGCTACCAGGATGAGCATCGCAGGATTGCCGCCGCGCTCGCCGCCCGCGACGCGGCTTCGGCGGCCGAAGCGATTCGCGACCATCTGACCAAAGTCCGGTTCAAGATGTTGGGCATCTGATCCGCCGCCGCCCTTGCATTCCATCGCCGCAGCAACAGACGAGACGGAGATCATGCGGAATTTTGAGCTTCCAGGTCGATCGATGGCCGTGAGCAAGAACGGTATGGCGGCGACGTCCCACGCCACGGCGACGCTGGTCGCCGTCGAGATTCTGCGCGACGGCGGGAACGCCGTCGACGCCGCCGTCACGGCCTGCGCCGTTCAAAGCGTCGTCGAGGCGGGGTCGACGGGAATCGGCGGCGACTGTTTCGCGTTGCTGTCGCGAGGCGGATCGGAAGACGTCGTCGCCTACAACGGCTCCGGGCGGACGCCGTTGGCCGCGACGGCGCAATGGTACGAGCGGCAGGGCGTCACGGCGATCGAACGTCATTCTCCCCACGCCGTCACCATTCCCGGCGCGGTCGACGCCTGGGCGCGCCTGATTGCGGATCATGGCCGTCTGCCGTTGGCGGACGTATTGGCGCCCGCCATTGGCTTGGCGCGCGACGGCTACGCCATCTCGCCGCGCGTCGCGCACGACATCGGCAAGCAGCGCGATCTCCTCAAACGCGATCCCACAGCCCGGCGCATCTTTCTTAGCGGCGATCAGGAGCCGAGCGTCGGGTCGATCCAGCGTCAGCCGGAACTCGCGCAAACGCTGGAGGCGATCGGGCGCGAAGGGCCGGACGCCTTCTATCGGGGCGCGATCGCCGAAGACATGGTCACGTATCTGCGCAGCCTGGGCGGCTTGCATACGCTGGAAGATTTCGCTCGAGCCAAAGGCGAATATGTCACGCCGATCAAGACGGATTTTCGCGGGCGAACGGTCTACGAATGTCCGCCGAACGGTCAAGGGGTCATCGCCCTGATGATCCTGAAGATCCTGGAGCGCTTCGCCGTCAGGCCGGATCCGCTCGATGTCGACAACCTTCATATCGAGATCGAGGCCACCCGCCTCGCGTATGCCGCGCGCGACGCCTTCCTGGCCGATCCGGCCATGGCCGAGATTCCGACCGATTATCTCCTGTCGGATCGGCTGGCCGACGAATTGGCCGCCAAGATCGATCTTTCTCGCGCGATCGAAACGCTGCCTTCATTCGCCGCGGTCGAGCACAAGGACACCGTCTATATCGCCGTCGTCGACGAGGAGCGAAACGCCGTCAGCTTCATCAATTCGATTTTTCATCCCTATGGCAGCGGTCTCGTTAGCCCGAAATCCGGCGTCCTCTTCCATAACCGCGGCCAGAGCTTCGTTCTGACGCGAGGCCACCCAAACCAGATCGCGCCGGGCAAACGCCCGATGCACACGATCATTCCTGGCATGGTGGCTGAGAAAGGTCGGGTCTGCATGCCGTTCGGCGTCATGGGTGGACATTATCAAGCGATGGGCCACGCCCATCTGCTCGCCAAGCTGTTCGACCACCAACTCGATCTGCAAAGCGCCATCGATCTGCCGCGATTGTTCCCGCTGCCCGGCACGAACATCGTGGAGATGGAGCAACGATTGCGCGAGCGTCACGGCGCCGCGCTGGAGGCGCGCGGCTTTATCGTCCGACCGCCGAACTGGGCGATCGGCGGCGCGCAGGCGATCTGGATCGATTGGGAGCGCGGCGCCTTGCTCGGCGGCTCCGATCCGAGGAAGGATGGATGCGCGCTCGGCTTCTGATCGCGCGTCGCAAGCGAACTTGTCCGCCAGAGGACGGCCCATGTATCCCAATACGCAGCTCTACATCGACGGGGAATGGCGCGACGGCAAAGCCGGTCAATTGCCCGTGACCAATCCCGCGACCGAGCAAACAATCGGCGCCGTGGCCCGCGCCGACCGAGGCGATCTCGATGCGGCGTTGGCGGCGGCGGAACGGGGATTTCAGCAGTGGCGACGGGCCGGCGCTTTCGAACGCTCGAAGCTGATGCGGCGCGCCGCTGCGCTGCTGCGCGAACGCAACGAAAGCATCGCCCGCGCCATGACGATGGAACAGGGCAAGCCGCTCGCGGAATCCCGGGCCGAGGCGGCTGGCGGCGCCGACACGATCGAGTGGTTCGCCGAAGAAGGCCGGCGCAGCTACGGTCGCGTCATTCCTTCGCGTGCGGCCAACGTCAGTCAGATCGTGGTCAAGGAGCCCGTCGGTCCGGTCGCCGCCTTTTCCCCTTGGAACTTCCCGATCAATCAAGCCGTGCGCAAGGTCTCGGTCGCGCTGGCGTCGGGATGCTCGGTCATCCTCAAGGGCCCCGAGGAGACGCCGGCCAGCTGCGCGGCGCTGGTCGCGGCGTTCGCCGACGCCGGCTTGCCCGCCGGCGCGCTCAATCTCGTCTTCGGCGCGCCTGCCGAGATTTCCGCGTATCTGATCCCGCATCCGGCGATCAAGAAGATCTCTTTCACCGGCTCGACGGCCGTCGGCAAGCAGCTCGCCGCGCTCGCGGGCAGCCACATGAAGCGAGCGACGATGGAGCTTGGGGGGCATGCTCCGGCGATCGTGTTCGCCGATGCGGACGTCGAGCGCGCGGTCCAGATTCTCTCGGCGGCGAAATTCCGCAACGCCGGTCAGGTTTGCGTCTCGCCGACGCGCTTCCTCGTGCACGAGAGCGTCTATGCGCGTTTTGTCGACGGCTTCGCGGAAGCGGCGAGAAACATCAAAGTCGGCGACGGCCTCGAAGACGGCGTCACGATGGGTCCGCTCGCCAATAGCCGGCGGTTGGAAGCCATGGAAGCGCTGACGGCGGACGCCGTATCGCGGGGCGCGAAAGTCGTCTGCGGCGGCGCGCGCATCGGCAACCGCGGCTATTTCTTCGAACCGACCGTGTTGACCGATGTTCCGCTCGACGCTCGCATCATGAACGAGGAGCCGTTCGGCCCCCTGGCCGCGGTCAGCGCGTTCCGCGACTACGACGGCGCAGTCAAGGAAGCCAACCGCCTCCCTTACGGGCTCGCCGCCTACGCCTACACGAAATCGGCGAAGACGATGGCGGATATCGGTCGGGACATCGAGAGCGGCATGGTTTCGATCAATCACCATGGTCTGGCGTTGCCGGAACTGCCATTCGGCGGCGTCAAGGATTCCGGCTACGGCTCCGAAGGCGGCACAGAGGCTATGGAGGCTTATCTCAACGCCAAGCTGATCACTCAGATGGCCTGAGGCGGGTTCTCCGTCACGATTCGAGGCGCATGATGTTCGACCCTCAGAAACTTG